>Ga0187871_10004098_pt1 | contig 11062 bp, 12 predicted proteins | sample June2016WEW_16_1_FD_132988 | JGI IMG/M metagenome (GOLD analysis project Ga0187871, IMG submission 132988) | Peatland microbial communities from SPRUCE experiment site at the Marcell Experimental Forest, Minnesota, USA - June2016WEW_16_10 | ecosystem: Environmental > Terrestrial > Soil >...
CTGATTGGAACAGTCCTGCCGCTTGTGCTCCTGGCCTCGACCCAGGTGCTGAAACTGGCGCCGTTGGTGCGGAAGCAGCTTTATGTAGCTTCCGGCTGCCTGTCCCTGATCGGCATCTTTGCCATGCGCTGGAATGTGGTCATAGGCGGGCAGCTCTTCTCGAAAAGCTTCCTCGGATACACGACCTACAAGATGGGATTTGTCACGAGAGAGGGTTTGTTGACCGCGATTTTCTTGACGATCCTGCCGTTTTTCTTCCTGTGGGCGCTGGTGAAGCTTCTGCCGCCTTGGCCGGAGCGCACCTCGACTCCACTGGCTCGCGCGGCAGTAGCCGGGGATTGAGATCCCGGCCGCCTATTCGGCACTACGAACGCATTCACAAGCCCGCTTGGGATCTTGAATCCAGGCTGCTCCCAGAGCGTGCAGAATGATCTCGTCTTCGACGGTGAGTTTGCCGGCATCGAGCAACGCTGCGTAGGCATACGCCACGGTGCGATTGCAGGTGATGCACCACTCTTCATGACGAACGACGCCGCCGCAGTGTTCGCAAGTTGACTCGGCGGTGTACTTGTTGGTGTGGTACCAGTTCGGGGTGTCGATTGTCCGCGCCATAATCACTCCTGCTCGCCTTGATTTCCCTGAGCCACGGTTGCGAAGCAGGTACAAAGCGATTACAAAACTTACGATGTACCAAGTGTGGCCGAACAGCCTGTGTTTGACATCCCATGCTTGGGTAAGGCTGTGTACAACTAACGCGGCACGGGACGGTCGTGATTCCTGCTCGATTCGCCCGGAGTAAAATCGTCACAGGCTATGACCGACCTGTTTAGTCCCGCAAGGCAAGAGGCACAAGAGCGCAACTGGACCCCGTTCGTCATTGGGCTGATTGCGGTGCTGGTGGTCGTCGGCATCATCGTCGCTCTTACGCGCAGCCGCGGCCAGACAACAACCGCGGCGAACCCTTACGCGACCAAGCTACAGATTTCCAATGCTAAGGTGAGCGCGGCGGAGAACTACGTCGGCGGCACGGTCACTTATCTCGACGCGACCATCACCAACGCAGGCGACGAAGAACTGGTCGGCGCCGACATGAACCTGGTGTTCAAGAACACCATGGGTCAGATCGTGCAGAAGGAGACTCTGCCATTGCACGTGCTGGTGGCGAACTCGTTGGCGGGATATCCCGACCTGCTCGATCTCGACCGCTCGCCCATTGGCCCCGGCCAAAGCAAGACGGTGCGCATGACGCTGGAACACATCTCCGCCGACTGGAACCAGGCCGCGCCCGAGATGCAATTGGCGAACCTAAAGCTGAAGGGGTGACAGCGGCTGCTGTAAATACGAATTCCCTTCCTCTTCGCGCGAACTAATCCCCTCCGGCAATGTTCCGCCGTTGTACTCCGCCATGCGGTTCTTCCATTTCAGAAAGTCGCCGATGGTTTGCGGCTCGATGCGCACCTCGACTCGCCGCAGGCTGGCGAGCAGCAGGTTCATCTCCTTCATCAGCCCGACGTGGGTTCGCAGGTCGGCTTTGCCCGGCTTTACCGCCAGCCGAACTTCGCGGCCTTTGCACTCCAGCAGCCCCCAAAACTTGGGCAGCTCACTGGGAGCAATAATTCCCACCGGCGCCATGTAGAGGCGTTTGCTGCCCAGTCCGTCTTCAGGAGCGAGCCGAAACGGCTTATGCGCGTCGGCCAGAAAGTCGCTGCGCGAAACCTTGCATTCCACCAGCACCGACTGGCACGAAGCCTTCCAGCCGATCACGTCGGGAACCTCGCCGGTCGCACAATACTGCTCCGACAACACGATGCCACACCTATAGCTGGAGCGCAGCCACTCCACCGCACGCGCCACCAGGCGCTCGTGCTTCATCTGCGCCGATGATTTCGCCATGATGACGTTGTAACGCCAAACGCACTTACTGGGGAGTAACTGCCGAGGGGCGTGGTGGAACGGGACTTGGCCAAGGGCGCTTAGGTAAGATCGACTCTTAGCATTCCTGCCCGAGTGCGAGAGGACGAAACTTGCAACTGCAGATCGAAAAGCTGGTTTATGGCGGAGACGGTTTGGCGCGACTGCCGGCTGACGAACACGGCCGCGGCAAGGCCGTCTTCGTTCCTTTCGTCATTCCGGGCGAGAGCGTCGAAGCGACTGTGGTCGAGAGCCGGGGCGGATTCAGCCGTGCCACGCTCGAGCGTGTGCTTGCGCCTTCGCTGGAACGCATCGAGCCGGGTTGTCCGTACTTCGGCCGCTGCGGCGGATGCCATTACCAGCACATGGACTACGCGGCCCAGCTTCGCTTCAAGACAGAAATCCTGCGTGAAACCTTGCGGCGAACCGCCAAGCTGGAACTGCAAGAAAATATCGTGGTACACGCCTCCGAGCCGTGGGCCTATCGCAATCGCACGCGAATGCGCGTGCACCACGATCCGCAGTTCGCGTTGGGATATTTCTATTACGGCTCGCATACTCTGTTGCCGGTTGAGACGTGTCCTATCAGCTCAGCGCTGATCAATCGCGCCATTGCGGCGGTATGGGCGCTGGGTCGCGAAGGCGCAGTCCCAGAACCTGTGCATGGGATGCAGGTGTTCGCCAACCACAACGACACCAGGCTCCTGGTCGAAGCCTACGTTCATTCCGGCGTCGACGCGAAAAAGCTCCAGCCGTTTGCTGCGGCGCTTCATCGCTCAATTGCAGAAGTGGCAGGGGTCGTGGTATTTGCGGCAACGTCCGTGGAGGACGATTCGCGGCAGCGCGCCCCGCTCACTTCGACTCGCGGTGAGGCCTCGGAAGCCATCGGTGAAGGCGCTCTTCTGTACCAGGTCGCCGGAGCTGAATATCGCGTTAGCGGCGGATCGTTCTTCCAGACCAACCGGGTTCTAGTCGACGCGCTGGTCGAAGTCGTGGTCGGTAAGCAGACCGGCCGCTCGGCGGTGGAACTCTATGCCGGCGCCGGATTACTCACGCAGCACCTGGCGCGCAATTTTGATCACGTGATCGCCGTGGAAGCGTCGCCGCACTCGTTCGCGGACCTTCGCCATAACGTTCCCGGCAACGTGAAATGCATTCGCATGACTAGCGAGGCGTTTCTTGCCGAACGTGCCGCGAAGCTCGCGCCCGACCTGGTCGTCGTCGATCCGCCACGCGCAGGTCTAGGCGAAACGGCGAGCAAAACGCTATGCCGCATGTCCGCCTCCCGTGTGACCTACGTCTCCTGCGATCCGGCAACTCTCTCGCGCGACCTGCGCGTGCTGCTAGAATCGGGCTACCGGGTCGAGCAGGCGCACCTGGTGGACTTGTTTCCGCAGACCTATCACATGGAAACTGTCCTGCACCTGGCGCGCTAGCCCGACGACCCTCGTCGGCCGCGGGTTCATACCCCGCCTAACGGCGCAGATTCCGTGGTGGAGGCTGTGATGTACGCGATCGCCATACTTCGTTACCGCAAACCGCTGGAAGAAGTGGTTAAGCATGTGGATTCGCACCGCGCCTATTGCCAGGGCCTGAAGCAGGAGGGACTTCTGATCGCCTCCGGGCCGCTGGTGCCGCGCAATGGTGGCGCGATGCTGCTGCGGGTGCCCGATGACGAAGCGCAGGCGACGCTGGACAGCATTCGCGACAACGATCCGTATACGCGTTTCGGACTCGCGCAATACGAACTGTGTCCATGGGCCCCGGTGTTCGGCGCAGAGGACCTGGACCGCTTGTAACTTTCCCATCGGCGCGGTCAGCCCAGCGGCGCCAGTGGCGCTGCTGAAGGTAGGTGGCCAACAGCGCGCGAGTCGGGACTCGGGCGAGATGTGTCCACGACTTTAGTTGGCGAACCAGCCGTGCGCGCCGACGCGCAACCGTTGCCGGCGCACATCGATAGCAGCTCTGCGAAGCCGCTGATACGGCCGTACTGCGGCGGCCAGGAGCCACTTTTTCTTGCAGCCCTAGCCTTCTCCGCCGGAATCATCGCTGCCAATTACGTGTGGCGATCTCCCTGGGTCTGGCTTATTGGTTTTCTCGTCGCCGCTCTCGCCGCAGCTTTCGCACTTTGCCGCTCTCCACAACTTGCGTTCGCTCTCGCACTAATCGCAATCGTCCCGCTTGGCGGCTTCTACCTGCAAGCACGTGACGCCGCCCAGCCGGCGCTGGCCGACAATCTGCAGCCTTTCGCTACGGGCGAAAACCAGGTCGATGTCACCGCTCACGTCATTCGCGAGGGCTTGCTTCGCGACAGCCCCTACGGTGGCAAGCAGGAATCCGTCGATGTCGAAAGCGAATCAATTCGAGGCGACGGCCGCGGGCTGAATGAGCCGATCGGCATCAGGCTCACCGTGTATAGCAAGAAAAATGAAGAGGCCGGCGATGCGGGAGGCGAATCCCCGCTCCGCGTGTACAGCTACGGACAGAGGCTGCACTTCATCGCCAAGCTGCGCGTGCCGCGGAATTATCGCAACCCCGGAGCCATGGACGTAACGGGCTATTTCGCCTCGCAGGGGATTCGCCTGACCGGCTCTGCGCATGTCTCCGAGGTCGAGGTGCTGCCCGGATTTGCCGGCAGCCGATTTGGCTACTGGCGCAGCCGCGCGCGCCGCAGTGCGCTGGAGCATATCGCACAGCTCTGGCCGGGCGAACGCGGCGCGCTGATGCAGGCGGCGCTGATCGCCGGGCGCGCCTTCTTCGGACGCGACATCAAGAGCGACTTCCAGCGCACCGGAACCTATCACATTCTGGTGGTCTCCGGAATCAACGTCGGAATTCTTGCGTTCGCGGTTTTCTGGACATTGCGCAGATTGCGCCTGGAAGAAACCTGGGCGACGCTGCTCACCCTCTTGCTCGCCTGGGGCTACGCCTTCCTCGCCGATCTTGGCTCGCCCATCGTTCGCGCAACCGTCACGCTCACCATTTACCTGCTCACCCGGCTGCTGTTTCGCGATCGCGCAGGGCTCAACGCGCTCGGCATCGCGGCTTTGGGCATGCTGGTCGTGAATCCCCGCACGCTCTTCGAGGCCAGTTTTCAGCTTACGTTCCTTTCCGTCACCGCCGTGGCAGGAATCGCCGTCCCTATCCTGCGCCGCACCCTTTATCCCTTGCAGACGGGGCTGCGAAACCTAGACTCGCCGGAATACGACTTCTCGCACCCCACCCGCGCGGCGCAGTTCCGCGTTGAGGTGCGCCTGGTGCGCGGCGCATTGCAGGAAGTCGTCGGGCGTCGCATGGCTAACCTCGTGGTAGTCGGCATCACCGGCTTCATTCTGATGGCCGCGCAATTGCTTTTCGTCTCGACCATCATTCAGGTCGCATTGGCGCTGCCGATGGCCTGGTACTTTCATCGCGCGACCACGATGGCGCTGCCGGCCAATGCACTGCTCATTCCGATTGCGTCGGTGCTGTTGCCGAGCGCGGTGCTGGCCGTCGCACTCTCCTACGTGTCGCCCTGGCTGGCACATCTTCCTGGAGCGGTGGCCGCGTACTCGCTCGACGCGCTCACGGGAACGGTCCGCACGATCGGCCACTTCCGTGTCGCAGATGTACGCGTACCTACGCCGGCGTTGGCCGTTTTCATCGCCGCGGCGCTGGCGTTCGGCTTGGCGCTGGTGCTGGCGCGCAGGCGCATTCTTGCGGCGATTGGCGTTTCTGCACTATTTATATCGGCCACCTGGATTGTGCTTTTTCCGTCCACGCCCCAGTGGCGCCCCGGAGTCTTTGAGATCACGGCGATTGACGTGGGGCAGGGAGACTCGATCCTGCTGATCACGCCGCAAGGCAAGACCCTTCTGATGGACGCAGGCGGCATGCCGGGAAACTCGCGATCGGAGTTCGACGTAGGCGAAGAAGTCGTCTCGCCCTATTTATGGTCGCGCGGGATTCGCGGTCTGGATGCGGTAGCCATCTCACACGCCCACAGCGATCACATCGGCGGCATGCGCAGCATCATCGCAAATTTTCAGCCGAGAGAGTTATGGTATGGTGTGCAGTCGCCTGTGCCCGGTTTTCTCGAAGTCGAGCAGACTGCGCGAGCGTTTCATCTGCAGTCGCGTCAGTTTTCGACCGGTGACTCATTCGACTTCGGAGGCGTTCATGTTCGCGTCCTGAATCCGCAGCCCGGATGGGCGGCGCATGATCCTGCGCAAGACGACGAATCGCTCGTGCTGCGCTTGCAATACGGCGCAACTTCCGCGCTGCTGGTCGGCGATGCCCACAAGCGGATCGAGAACTTCCTGGTTAACGAATCGCCGCAAGCCGACCTGCTGAAGATCGGACATCACGGCAGCGCCACATCCAGCACGCCAGAGTTCTTGCAGGCGGTGAATCCGCGCTTTGCCGTGGCTTCGGTTGGCTTCTACAACTCGTTCCGGCATCCCCGGCCGGAGGTGATGAAGCGCTACACGGATGCGCACATCACTACCTATCGCACCGATCTCGCCGGAGCGGTTTCGTTCTATCTTGACGGCAAAACGGTAACGGCTAGGCCGGTTCCTCGCTGACCGCCTCGTCGGCATCCGTGGTGGGATTGTTGCGGTAAGCTTCAATCGTGGCGATGGCCTCATCCGCCTGCTCCGGGCGCACCAGAATGATGACTCCACCGACACCGGGCAGAATGTCCTGCGGAGCTTCGCGGTTTTGGATCATGGCGTCGATTCCCGCCGACTCCAGCAATCCGCGCACGACCATTGCCTCGGACTCCTCATCGGTGTCGAACACCTTCACCAGTTCCTCGTGACCTTCTTTCTCCTCTGCCATAGCTCCTCCGAACGTTCCGTGTTAATGCGGGTTCGATTGCACTTCAATATTCGATTCGCGGCTGCATTCGCGCCGTTTCGTTGTATGATGCCGTCCATCGCAACCTAAGAACCGGCTAGGGCCGAATTCAGCCTGCCCTGGACGCTGCGCAATGGGGACATCGCGACGAACATCAAATTGTAACGGAAACCAATCGGCACGGTGTGGCAACCCGCGTCGCGGCTGGTCTCCTCGAAGGGGAATTCATGGGGCTATCGGAACGCAAGGAAGTTGGCACATTACCACAGGCCGCGAGCAGCCAGGAGCAGGAAGATGAGCGCCGCAAGCTGCGCCGCCTGCAGATCATGATGAACATGGTCATGTCGGTGATCAGCCAGGACGAGGAGCTTACGGTGGAAGAGGCTGCGGAACTCGCTGCCAACGCGAAGCGCGCCGCGCTCGCCATGTTCCCCGACAAGGAGTTCGCCTACGACATCCTTTACCGGCCGCGCCTGCAGCGCCTGATTTCGGAGCGGTTTCGCGTGCAGTAAGCCCGTAGTGGGCCAGCCGGGCCGGCGTCATTTGCTGACGCTAGCCAGATAAACCGTCACCGTGCCCCATAAGAGCTTCGCCCGAATCTGCACCGGCAGGTGACGCCCATCGTCGCTGTACCAGATCCAGATCCGCCCTTTGTTCTTCAGCAGCGCGCCGGAGTCGCCCTCCGGGCCAACCCGAACGGTCTTGAAGTCACCCGCCGGCGTCTTGATCTCTTCGCGCGCTTCCACGTGCGCCTGGGCGGTGACGGTCGTGCCGCCATCGTTGACGGGAAAAACGTAAGTGTCGCCCGGCTGCAAGGGAAGGCTGGCCACATACAGAATCCCGGAAAGGATGTCGGTCACGCAGCTGGGAATATCGTTTTCGGTCTTCTTCTGCTGATTGTCCTTAAGGTTGCGCTCCTCCAACACTGCCTTGCCGCGCGCGTAGTCGTAGGTGACCACCGTTTCGCGTTGTCGCGCGCCCTCCTCGGTGTGCTTGATCACCTTGTAAGAGCACAACTTGCCGGCGTCGAAATACGTATTCAAGCGGTCCTGCACGCGATACAGCATGGTGACCACACCGGAAGAATCGGCGGTCGCGGATATATGGTTCTGCTTGCCGGACTGCTCGACGCGCAGAGTTGCGATGCCGGCGGGGACAAAGCGCCACTCGCCCTCGTAATGGAGCGTCTGTCCGTAGGGAAATTGGAATCCCGGCCTTAGCGGCTGAATACGCGATGCGGCGCCAGGTTGCGAGTCCGCTGCTGCGTGAGCCGGCGGCGGAGACGGATCGAGCCGTGCGTTGGGCGTACCGCCGTAAGCCACCATTGCGCCAAACAATGCGGCCGCGAGTACGAATCGGATGCGATGGATGAAAGCCCTCAACGTGATCCTGGAAACCAGAGAAGTTTCGCTACCAGGACCGCCAGCATGGCGGCCGCGCCGAGCAGGGCGTTGTACTCGCGATGCCGAAAGTATAACTCACTGGAAAAGCCCTGAGTTAAGCCCTGCAAGCGAAGCGATCGCGGCAACAGGCTCGGGACTTGCCGGGTGTACTCGGCGTATCCGGAGAAGTGTTGGCGCAGATAGTTCTGTTCGTCGCGAATGACCGGCAGATAGATCGCAAGGAAAAAGACCACCAGCACCATGCCGACCCAGATGTCACGGGCGGCGATGGCGAAGCCTATGCCGATGATGATCGAGCCGAGATAAAGGGGATTTCGCACGTAGGCATACGGGCCGGTCATGGTCAACTCGCGGTTCTTTTTGACATGCCCCGACGCGAGCGCCCGAAGAGCCAATCCAACCGCAGCAACGGCTATCCCGGCCCACAAACTCCGCCAGCTCGGCTGCGCCCGCCAGATATAGAATGCGGCGAACGCGAACCCGAGCGGCACTCGCATACGGCGCGCTTTTCGGCTCCAAATCTGGGCGGAGGTCGTGGTTGCGGCATCAGCCACCGCCGACTCCGAGCGAATAGGAGATTGGGAACTCACTGCGATGGGCTGCCTCCGCTGCTTTTATCCAATTGCGCGATGAAGGCCGACGTGGAATGTTCTTTGGGATCGCCTACGATCTCCACCCGGCCGCCGCACGCCAGCACTTCATCGCGTTCGGGAACGTTCTCACGAGTGTAGTCGGTGCCCTTGGCTTGGATATCGGGTCGAATCTCGCGGATCAGCGCGCGCACATCCGGCTCATCGAATATGACGACGGCATCAACGTCGGAAAGTGCGGCCACAATTTCCGCGCGCTCGTCTTCGGGCATGAGCGGCCTGGGTTCGCCCTTGATGCGCCGGACGCTTTCGTCCGAGTTCAACGCCACGATGAGCTTGCCGCCGAGCGCCTTCGCCCCACGCAAATAACGAATGTGCCCGGCGTGCAGCAGATCAAAACAGCCGTTGGCGAGCACAATCTGTTCGCCCGCGCTCCGCCATTCCGCCACGCTCGCTCGCAAGCGCTCGCGGGTAAGGATTTTGCCAATTTGGGGCATCATCGCTCTCTCAAAGTTGTCATCCTGAGGAGGCCTTAGGCCTACGTGAGGATCTGCGGTTCCGCGCTATGTCCACTCCACCGCGGGCGAACCGCAGATCCCTCGGCTCCGCTCGGGATGACAAACCTGAGAAGAGCGCTTGCAACTCAAAACTACAAACTCGATATTGCCTCTAGCAATTCCTTGTTAGAAACCGTCGCCGTGCCGCGTTTCATCACCACGATGCCGCCGGCGATGTTTGCCAGTTGCGCCGCGGAAGCGGTATTCGCTCCGGCAGCAAGTGCGGCCGTGAACGTCGCAATAACGGTATCGCCCGCACCGGTCACATCGACCACCTGGTCGGAGCCATAAATCGGGATCACCAGCGGCTCCTTATCCTTTTCAAAGGCCACCATTCCGTCGCGGCCGCGCGTGATCACCAGCGACTCCAGCGCCAGCTCGCGCAGGAGGCGTTCGCCGGTCCGGAAGAGCGCCTCATCGTCATGCCCGATCTTGATGCCCAGCGCTTCCTCTACCTCCGGCTCATTCGGCGTTGCCGCGGTTGCGCCCTCGTAGTCGAGAAGCCGGTAACGCGAATCGACGGTGATGGGCTTGTTCTCCAGGCAGCCGTTCGACTTGATGAACGCCAGCAGCCGCGGCGTTGCCGCACCATAGCCGTAATCGGAAACCAGCAGCGCGTCGGACGCTGTGGCATATTCGCGCGCCGCATTCACCAGACTGAGCAGTACGGGATGAAGCTCTCCCAGTGGCTCCGCTTCGCGGTCAACGCGCACCACCTGTTGCCGGCCGGTATGCGACATGCCCGCAAGAATGCGGGTCTTCGTGGTGGTCGTGTGCCCCTTCAGCCGCTGAATGCCGCTGGTGGAAATCTTGTTGTCCTTGAAACGCTCCAGCAGTAAACAGCCGGCTTCGTCGTCGCCCACCACGCCCACGGGCAGAACGTTCACGCCCAGCGCCGCCAGGTTCATGATGGCGTTGGCCCCGCCTCCGGGAACGACGGCACGCTCGCGATGCTTCAGGATAAGCACGGGCGCCTCGCGCGACACGCGCGCGATTTCGCCAAAGACGAACTCGTCGGCGACCAGGTCCGCCAATACCGTCACCGAGACTTCCGGAAACGAGCGGACAATTTTCTTCCAGCGTTCTGTGTCGCTAGGCTGCTTGTTCATGCAAAGAAACGCCCGGTGCGGAAAACGTCCACCGGGCAAAGTGTGACTTCAAATTGTCTCATGCGGATGGAGCGTTTCGCTGTGCAATCCGCGATAGCAGCAAGCCAATCGCGGCTTCCGGGGCCTGCAACCGCAGCTGAACGGGAACAACGTGCAGCGTCGAAAGCTCGGAGATCAGTGGTCTGAGGTTGATTTCATCCTTTTCAGTGGTAACAAATACTGAGGCGCCACATCGTTTACCGAGAGCCAGCAGCTTTCGGACATCCGACTTCGTGTAAGTGTGATGATCGGCGAAAGATTTTGTGCGGGCCAAGGTAAGACCTGCGGATGCCAGGTCGGCAAAGAAGTTGCCGGGCCGGGCGATGCCGCAGAATGCAAAGCACGGGTGGTTGAGCCTGGGTGCCATGATCTCCCGCGAAGCCCGCCAGACTTGCTGATTGCCTAGCGGCAAGCCGTCCGAGGTCGCGTCGTTGGTTAGCACAACGGCATCGGCGCGCGACAGCGACGAGAGCGGCTCACGCAGCCGGCCTGCAGGCAGCAGATCATCCCGCGCATCGCTTCCCGTGATCAGCACGATGTCGAAGTCGCGCGCGAGGCGACGATGCTGGAAGCCGTCATCCAGCAGGTGCAGTTGCGCGCCGAATTTCTGTTCA
>Ga0187871_10004099_pt1 | contig 11060 bp, 7 predicted proteins | sample June2016WEW_16_1_FD_132988 | JGI IMG/M metagenome (GOLD analysis project Ga0187871, IMG submission 132988) | Peatland microbial communities from SPRUCE experiment site at the Marcell Experimental Forest, Minnesota, USA - June2016WEW_16_10 | ecosystem: Environmental > Terrestrial > Soil >...
GCGCCTCGCCGCCGATGGTGTACGTTCCAGTGGCGGTGGCCGGGATGGCGTTGATGAATGTGTATGTGCAAGCGCCGCCGGAGCTGCAGGTGGCCTTCAAAGCGCTCTCCGTCACATAGCCCGGCGTGGTGGCGGTTCCGAAAGTGGTGGGCAGGCCGTAGTCGGAAGTAGGACCGGCCATGGTGAATTGCAAGGTGGAGACCGCCGATAGGGCGATATTGTTGCCGCTGTTATCTTGCACGGTGAAGGCGACGGTGGGGTTTTGCCCGGCGAGGTTATTGGTCACGCCGGTAATGGCGAGTTGCAGGCCGGCGATTTGCGTATCCGGGTTCTGCGGGTACAAAGCCGCGGTGTCGGTCGGCACCACATGCGCGCCCATGATGGATGCATCGAAGATCTCTTCATCTTGCGGGACGTGGCAGGTGGCGCACTGGGTGTCGTCAGTCTGGAATCCGCCGGGATGGTTGGCGCCGGTGGCGAAGTTGACGTCGTCGTGGCAGGCGCCGCAAGCCGCGCGGGTGGGTTCGGTCAGGAACGCCTTGGCTTGCGCCGCTCCGGTGGTCTGGCTGTGACAAACCTCGCAACGCTGGGCCATCGCAGGATCGACCACCGTTGAAAAATTATTGACGGAATTCATGTAGCCGATGATTTCATAGGGAGCCGGCGGAACGGTCGTTGTACCGGACGTGTACCCGAGGACGCTAGGCAACGACGATCCCATGTGGAGCTTGTGGGCAAACACCTTGAGATCCAGCGTGTTGCCGGTAGTCGGATCGGCGTTCTGCGGCTGGTGGCACATGACGCACATGGGCATGCCGCTGGCATAACCGCCGTGGAATGCCAATACATAGTGGCAGGTGTTGCAACTCTGCGTGCGGATGACATCGCGGGTGACGGTAACCGGCGAGCCATTGGGGACGAAGTTGAAGGTGGCTCCCGCGTAGTTCGTCCCCAGATCGAATGGCGTGAGGTCGCGGTTGCCATCGACCGCGACGGTGGTGGTGACGGTTGGGTCGAATCCCGCTGGGGCAGTTGCTACGAACGTATATGTGTACTGGCCGGGACCGATTTGTGTGGCAGGCGCAGTGAATACTTCGAAATCCGGCCGGGTGATGGTTCCCAGCACCGGGCCGGTTGCCGACGCGGTGGTGTAGGCGACATATTGTTCCTGGCCCTTGGGGATGTAGGCGGCGACGTATGCCAGCGAGATCACGCCCGGGGTGGTCGCACCGGTGGCATCCAAAGGCAGTCCGTTGGGATCGGTGAGCGTATAAGTGACACTGATGACGCCCGCGCTGGTGATCTTGGCCGAGTTAATGGTGATGTTCAAGCCGGGATTCACAAAGTCGACTAGGGCCTTACTCGCCCAGTATGCTTTGTCACGGGGAGAAAAGGCCGATTTATTCGAGCCGACTAAAGCCACCGAACCAGCCATCAGCAACAAAACCAGAACGATTCGCGAAATCCGTGAAACCGAAGAAGATACCTGCATACTCCCTCCAACACGCGAACGGTTTGAAGACCGCGCGCAACCACGCGGGCGGGAAACGACCCGCCGTTCCGGCCGTCAAGGCTGAACGAACCCTGGACGATACTGTATGCCAATGAAAGCGATTTTACAATCCATTAGTGTAGAACGCACAGACAAAGTTCTCCACATTTTGTTGCTCCGATCCTGGGGGGAGAATCCTGTGCGCCCAGGCTTCATTAGTTATGGTCCTCCGCCGCACCTCTGGTGAGTGGTCAATTTTGCACATGCCTGGCGACTAATAGTGCTCTGTATTGCTCGTTTCGGCGGTTTTGGGGTGTCACTTGACACATTTGCCGGGTGAGCGAGACATCAAATTATAGATTTTTTCCTCTTGAAAGCCGAAATAATCTCTGATAGTATCTGCCTTCGATCCATTGAGAGGTGCGGAAATGGGAGCACTGCGCAACCCACTGCCTCAAGCCTTGAAGTCTCGCGGCGTATCGCGCCGCGAGTTCGCCAGGTTTTGTAAGTTGATGGTCGCCACGCTGGCTTTGCCACCGCGGTATCTATCGGCCGTCGAGACGGCGCTCAGCCAGACCAAGCGTCCGGTTCTGGTTTGGCTCGAATTCCAAGATTGCGCCGGCAACTCGGAATCGATGCTGCGCACCAGCAATCCGACGGTCACTGAATTCGTGCTGGATCTGCTCTCCTGGGAATACCACGAACTGATCATGGCGGGCGCTGGCAAACAGGCCGAAGATGCGTTGGAGCGAGTAGTTCGGGAGCACAAGGGCGAATATATCGCCGTAGTGGAAGGCGCTATCCCCACGGCGGACGGCGGCGTGTACTGCACCATCGGCGGTAAGACGGCTTTGGAGATTGCAAAGCGCGTTTGCACCAATGCGGCGGCCAACATCGCGGTGGGCGCTTGCGCGTGGGATGGAGGCTTGGTTCGATCGAACCCCAATCCGACTGGCGCGGTGGGGCTGCAGGAGGCCGTCCCCGGCCTGAACGTCATCCACTTGGGCGGCTGCCCGCACAATCCGGCGAATACCGCGGCCGTGCTGGTCCACTATTTGACTTTCCACGAGATGCCCGCGCTCGATCAGTATAATCGCCCGCTGTTTGCATACGGCAACATCATCCACGACCAGTGCGAACGGCGCGCGCATTACGATGCGGGACGTTTTGTGGAGGAGTGGGGCGACGAAGGCCACCGCAAGGGCTACTGTCTTTACAAGATGGGCTGCAAAGGGCCGGAAGCGACTTACAACTGCCCGACCGTGCGCTGGAATGACGGGACTAGTTGGCCGGTGAAATCGGGACACGGTTGCATCGCCTGCGCTTCGCACCGCTTTTGGGACACAAAGTCGCCCTTTTACAAACGGCTGCCATCGGTGCCGGGATTCGGTGTGGACGTGGATGCCGGGACGCTCGGCTTGGTATTGACGGGCGGCGTGGCGGCGGCTCTAGGCTTGCACGGGATCGCCAGCGTAGCGCGGGAACAGATGCGCCCGAAAGGCGAAGCGCCGAGAGGCGGTCCGACCGAGATCGCCCAGAAAGGCGGCTTGGTGGAACGCGACGGGCCGCCGGAGAAATCATGACGAGCATGCGGGTCAGCCTGTGCCGGCAAGAGTGCCTGCACGGCACGCCGGGGGCGTGCGCCACATGACTAAACCGGCATCAGCCCTGGCCCGGCTGCCGCAATCGGGTCTGGTCCGCACGTATGTCTGGGAGAAACCGGTGCGCATCGCGCACTGGCTGATCTTCTTCGCGTTCGTCTCGCTCTCGTTCACCGGCCTGTATATGCACCGCCCGTTTCTGGTTCCCGCGGGCCGGGCGCCCTTCCTGATGGCTCAGATGCGATTCGCGCACGTGGTCTCGGGATTCGTGTTGATTGGGGCGATTGCGTTTCGGATTTACTGGTTTTTCAAAGGCAATTTCTGGTCGAGATGGTTCGCTTACCTCCCCATCCACCGCGAGCAGTGGCAGGGCATCGGGTCGATGCTCGAGTTCTATCTGTTCATGAAGTTCACTCCCGGCTCCCGGGTGGGCCACAATCCGCTGGCCGCACTGTCGTACGTCGTCATTTACCTGCTGATCCTGGTGGAGATCCTGACCGGTCTATTTCTATTCAGCCAGGTGCTGGGCAACCGGGTGCTGCATCAGTTTATCGGTTGGCTGCCGCTGCTCATCGACCCCGGTTATCTTCGTCTCATTCACTATTTTCTAATGTTCGTGTTTTTCGCGTTCATTATCTTTCACGTCTATCTTTCGGTTCTCATCTCGATCAAGGAAGAAAACGGACTGCTGGACAGCATCTTCTCCGGATGGAAATTCGTACCCGCCGGTGAGCTGCGGCACGAGATCGCGGCGATCCCGGAAGCGCGGCGGTTCGCCAAACGCTACGAATTGCTGCCGCGGGGCACGCCGGCCGAGGAGCGTGCGGGACAGACACCGAGGCCGCGGCCGGGTCCCGGCCCAGTGGCGCTCTTTCGCAACTGGATCAGCTACGCCGGAACGGGCATCGCGGCCGTGGGCGTGATCGTATTTGTGGTTTTGACGGCCTATCACACCATCGGCGGCGGCGCCCTTACCGAGCCCTACGGCGACCTGGTGATCTTCCTGGTGCCGCCCGTGTTCGTCATGGCCGGCGTGGCAGTCGTTTTGATCGGCATGTACGTGCAATGGATCCGGTGGCGGATGCACAAACCGCTGGCTTTTGCGCGCTATCCCAAGTGGGACCTCAATCTCGCGAAGGAAAGAAAAGCTCTTCTGGCTGTCGCGATCGGGGCCGCCATCTTGTCCGTTCCAGCGATTTATGGGACCGGCCAGGCGTATATTTATACGGACGCCGTGCCATTCTGCGGCGCCACTTGCCACTCGATGACACCGGAGTATGTTACCTACCAGCAATCGCCGCATGCGCACGTGGGTTGCGCACAGTGCCACATCGGACCTGGCGCCACAGGTTACATCGAAGCCAAGACGCACGGCATGATGGAACTTCTCGAAACCGTTCAGGACGACTATCCACGGCCGATTCCGGTGCCGGTGATGTCACTGCGTCCCATACGGGTGAATTGCGAGCAGTGTCATTGGCCGGCGGTTTTCTTCGGCGGGCGCGAGGTGCGCCGGGTACACTTCCTGGCCGATGAGCAGAATACGCGCTGGGAGATCGATATGGTGGTCCGGGTGGGCGGCGGCACGCCCGCGGATGCGGCGCGCATGGGCATTCATTGGCACGTGGCGGGAAAGGTCGAGTACCTGGCGAGTGACGCGGAGAGACAGAATATTTCGTGGGTGCGGTCGGTGGATCCAATTACGGGCGCGGCGAAGGTTTACACCTCCCAGGCGGCTCCGCCGGCAGTGCGGGTCGCCGGCGAGATCCGCACGATGGATTGCGTGGATTGTCACAACCGTCCCAGCCACATCTTGCATCCGCCGGACCGGAGCGTGGACGTGGCGCTGGCCGATGGCCGTATCGACGCTTCTCTTCCATTCATCAAGCAGCAGGGCGTGGCGGCGCTCACCGCGAGTTACGCCAACCGGGAGCAGGCCATGGCGGGAATCGACAGCGCCCTGCGCGGTTATTATCAGAAGACTTACCCGCAGGTATACACAAGTAAGCGGCCGGCGGTCGACGGCGCCATCGCGCAACTGCGGAACACTTACGACCATTCTTTCTTCCCGGCGATGAAGGTCCGTTGGGATACTTATTCCACCAACGACACGCACTTCTATTCCGTAGGATGCTTCCGTTGCCACGACGGCCAGCATAAGAGCGTGGACGGCGGCGTGATCCGCTCCGATTGCGATACCTGCCATACGATTGTGGGGCAGGGCAAGGCCGGCAGCGCGCAATTCGCCACCGGGGGGAAAGCGCTGACTTTCGATCACCCCGTCGACATCGGCACTGCCTGGGCGGAACAGGGGTGCAGTACGTGCCATACGGGAGCGGGAATTTGAGGAGAATACAGGAGTCAGGAGTCAAGAGACAGAAGTTAGAAGACAGAAGACAGAAGACAGAAGTCAGAAGTCAGAAGACAGGAGTCAGAAGTCAGGAGTCAGCATATGAACGGAACGCGAGCGTTGCGGATTGTGGCTTTCATGTCGATCTCGATTGGCGTCGGTATCCTTAGCCGCGGGGCATGGGGGTTCGTGATTTTTGGAATCCTTGTGTTGATTGACAATTTTGTCATCAAGAGTCCGCCTGCGCCGCCGGAGCGCGCCGCCGCGGATGAAGACGACCGGGCGGCTTAGCGCCGTTTCCAGGACGGGGCCGCTTCGGCCGGGAAAGCATAAGGAGAACGCTAATGGCGCGGATTGTGGTCGATCCGGTGACGCGTATTGAGGGGCATCTGCGCATCGAAGCGCAGGTCGACGGCGGCGTCATCACGGATGCGTGGAGCTCCGGGACGATGTTCCGGGGAATTGAACTGATCCTGCGTGGCCGGGATCCGCGGGAGGCCTGGATCTGGGCGCAGCGGATCTGTGGCGTATGTACGATGGTCCATGCGCTCGCCTCGGTGAACGCGGTGGAGGACGCCTTGGGCATCGAAGTTCCCGACAATGCCCGCCTGATTCGCAACATCATCGCGGCGACGCAAGCGATTCAAGACCACGTGGTGCATTTCTATCATCTGCACGCGCTGGATTGGGTGGATGTGGTTTCAGCGTTGAAGGCGGACCCGGCGAAGACGTCGCAGTTGGCGCAATCCATCTCCGACTGGCCGCTATCGAGCGCGAAGTATTTCAAAGGCGTGCAAGACCGCGTCAGCGCCTTGGTGGCGAGCAGGCAACTGAGCCTCTTCGGCTCCGGATATTGGGGGCACCCGGCCTATCGTCTTCCGCCCGAAGCGAACCTGATGGCCGTGGCGCACTACCTGGAGGCGCTCCAGTTCCAGAAGCAGTTTATCCGGATTCACGCGGTGCTGGGCGGCAAGAATCCGCACTTACAGACATTTCTGGTGGGCGGCATGGCCACCTCGCTCGACCCGAATGAACCGAACGCAACCGTGAACCTCGAGCGTATCGATTTCTTGTTGGAGGTGGCGAAGTCGGCGCAGGCATTTGTGAGTCAGGTATATATCCCGGACGTGCTGGCGGTGGCGGGGTTCTACCGGGATTGGTTCGAGCGCGGCGAAGGGCTCGGCAATTTCATGTGCTACGGCGCTTATCCGCAAGGTAACAAGAGTGCTCCGAATTTCTTCTTTCCCCGGGGCATTATCCTGAATCGCGACCTTACCAAGGTCTACCCGGTGGACCCGGAGAACGTCACCGAGTACGTGGCGCATTCCTGGTACGAGTATTCGAACGGAAGCCAGACGGCGAAACACCCGTATGAAGGCGAAACGAATCCGAAATATACCGGTCCCAAGCCGCCCTATGAGTTTCTCGAAGTGGACCGGAAGTATTCCTGGCTGAAAGCGCCGCGTTATCAGGACAAAGCCATGGAGGTAGGACCGCTGGCCCGGTTCCTGGTGGCGTACGCTTCCGGCCAACCGGAAGTCAAGGCGATGGTCGATGCCACGCTGGCGGCGCTTAAGGCTCCGCCGGCGGCATTGTTCTCGACTCTGGGCCGGATCGCGGCGCGCGCTCTGGAGACGCAGCTCCTGGCAACCCACCTGGTGGGATGGATCCAGGGGCTGGGAAACAATCTGGCGACGGGAAAGCTGGACATTCACAACGGGAAAATGTGGGATCCGAAGACCTGGCCCGATTCAGCCCGGGGATTCGGCTTCTTCGAGGCGCCGCGCGGGGCGCTAGGACATTGGGTGGAGATCGAAAACGAGGCCATCAAGAATTACCAGGCGGTGGTGCCTTCTACGTGGAATGCAGGACCGCGAGACGCGCACGGCCAGCGCGGTGCGTACGAAGCCGCGCTGATCAAAACGCCGGTTGCGGATCCGGAGCGCCCGCTGGAGCTTCTGCGCACCATTCATTCGTTCGATCCGTGTTTGGCATGTGCGGTACACGTGGTGGATGCGCGGGGTCGGACGGTGGCTCGGGCAGAAGCGTGAGTGACGCGGACCCAAGCGAAGCAGGTGTCGGCATGAGTGCCGACACGGCACGCAGGAGTGCGTGCGCCACATCTTCGGATACGGTGGTGGTGGGGGTCGGCAATACCATCCTTTCCGACGATGGCGCGGGCGTGCATGCCGCGCGGCGGCTACAGGACGACCCGAGAGTGCCCCAGGGGGTCACGATTCTGGATGGCGGCACGCTGGGCCTCGAACTCATACCGTATGTTTCGGACGCATCGCGCGTGTTGTTCCTCGATGCAGTGAACTCCGGCGAGGCTCCTGGAACGCTGGCGCGCATGACGGGGAATGAACTGCTTGGTACCTCGGGAGGAATGAGCGTTCATCAGTTGGGCGTTGCCGATTTGATTGCGGCTCTGGCCTTGGTGTCGGCCAAGCCCCAGGATATTGTCGTGCTCGGCGTGCAGCCCGCAAATACGGACTGGGGTACGTCCTTGTCGCCCGATGTGGAAGCTGCGCTCCAGGGGCTGGTGGATGCCGCCGTGGCGCAATTACGGCTGTGGACCGGCCCGGAGGCCTCTCCTACCGTATAATCAAACTACGTGGAGCTGGAAAAGACACTGCTGCGCAAGGTGGGAGAGGCCATTCACCGCTTCAAGATGATCCGCGACGGCGACCGGGTGGCGGTGGCGCTCTCCGGCGGCAAGGATTCCGTGACGCTGCTGGAAGCGCTGTTGCTGTTGGCCGAGCGCGCGCCCATCGATTTTTCGGTGTGCGCCTTCACCGTGGAACAGGGCAAATTCCTGCGGCCCATCGAGCCGCTGGGAGAATACCTGAAGCAGCGCGGCGTGGAATGGACCTACTATCGCGATAAGCCGTCGCTGCGCCTGCTGGAAGATCAGCCACAACATGGCTGCGACCTGTGCAGCCGCTATCGCCGGCGGGCCGTGTATGAAATCTGCTCGGGACTGGGCGCCAATGTGATCGCCTTCGGGCACACGGCCGACGACTTTTGCGAGGCGCTGCTGCGCAACGCGCTGTTCACGGGGCGGCTGAGCGCGCTACCGCCCATTACCCACTCACGCGACCGGCAATTCCGCTTGATCCGTCCGCTGGTGTTCGTAACGGAGGAGATCACGCGCGCTTATGCCGAGGCGCGCGCCGTACCGTTGACGCCATGCGACTGTTCGCTGCGGACGGGAACCGTGCGGCGGTCGTTGCGCGGGCTTTTCAGCGAATTGGAGAAAGAGTATCCGCATTTGAAGGAGAACATGCTCTCGGCGATGGGCAATGTGGATACGAAAAGGCTGCTGGATCCGCGGTTCCTGGAAACAGAAAAGCCGGAATTGTTCCCGATTTTGGAGGAGTCATGAGACAGGCCAGCAGGCCCGTCATACTGTTTTTCATGTTCACGCCGCTGCTGCTAGCCAGCGGAGTGACGGTAATGTGGAATCCACAGGACCCCACCATCGGACCTTACCCTACGGACGCCCTGACGACGCCCGACAGCACCCAAAAGAACGGCATACGTATCAACCTGCCGATGCCCGATTGCACCACTGCGCCCAGCGATTGCCAGGACGTGCAACTGATCAATCAACTGGACGGCTTTCAGACGGTGCCGCGCATCACGGTAACTTTCTCGGGGCCAGTGGACGTGAACTCGATACACCATGCCATTTACTACGTGGCGCTCGACAACCTGACCACTGAAGAACACGGGATCAACTATACCGGTCAGATGCTGTACCTGACGCAGATGATTTACGATCCGACCACGAATACGCTCTACGGCAAACCGGATGGCAACCTGGACCAGCATCGCCAATTCGCCATTGTGGTTACGGACGTGATCCGCGACATGGCGGGCGATCCGGTGGAGGCGGACCCGGGATATACGGCTTGCGTGAACCCGGCCTTTGTGGCGACCAGTTACTGCCTCGAGTTGGCGCAAGCGGTGAACAGCGTGGCCCCGCAGCTCGCGCCGGCCAACATCGTGGGAGCTTCCGTGTTCACCACCATGAACGTCACCAACTGGATGGAGCAGGCTTGGGCGCAACTGCCGAACGTGGTGCCGCCTCCGGCGCCAGTGCTGCCGCTGTCGCTGATCCAGTTTGCGAATATCGCATCGCTGGTGTTGCACGAACAGGTGGCCGTCAATCCGGCGCAGTTTGTGGACGTGCCGCTGCCCATCACGAACCCGCTGATACAGGGCATTGGCGCGATCGGATTCGGAACGGTCGCCTCGCCGAACTTCCTGAACGATCAGCAGGTGATTCCGTGGACGCCGACGGGGCAGGCCGTCGCGCTGCCCGGTTCGGTGAACGAGATCTACTTCCACGTATTTCTACCGTCGTCGCCCCAGCCGGCTGCGGGATATCCGGTGGTGATTTACGGACACGGCCTAGGGGACAGCCAGTGGGGCGGGCCGACCGCGGTGGCGCCGACGCTGGCGCAGGCAGGTTTCGCGACCATCGCGATCAATGCGGTGGGACATGGATTCGGGCCGCAGAGCCAAGTCATCATTACGGACACGGCGGGCAACGTGACCACTTTGACTGCCGGCGGGCGCGGCGTGGATTTGAATGGCGACGGGCAGATTGGTCCGTACGAAGGCTGTCTGGCGGCGAACCCGGCGCAGGTGGCGTTGCGCGACTGCCTGCGGCAAACGGCGCTGGACCTTTCGGAGGTCGTGCGTATGATCGAGGGCGGCTTGGATCTGGATGGCGATGGGAAGCCGGACCTGGACGCCACCAGGATCTACTACGTTGGCGAATCGCTGGGATCCATGTATGGCACGATCTTCTCGGCGCTGGAGCCGGCCGTGCGGGCGTCCGTATTGAATGTGGGCGGCGGCACGGTGGAGGACATTGTGCGCTGGAGCAGCGCGTATCACGGGCTGGCGGCGGCTTTGCTGGGCGCGCGCACGCCGTCGTTGCTGAACGAAGGGACGGATTTCAACGACAACTACGTGTTCCCGTATCAGCCGGTGTTGGTGAACGAGGTGCCGGGCGCGATCCAGATTCAGAACGCGTTCGAGCTCTACGAATGGTTCGAGTCGGCGGGCGATCCTGTGTATTTTGCGCCGCACACCACGGCGTCGCCGCTGCCGGGTGTGCCGTTCAAGAGGATCCTGTTCCAGTTGGCGCGCACGGACCTGACCATGCCGAACATGGCTACCACGCGGCTGATCAAGGCGGCCTTCCATCCCACCACCTGGGAATACCGGCACGATATCGCGCTGGCGGATGGGTTGCCGCTGCCGCAGGACCCGCATCCCTTCCTGGCGTTGTTCATCGGCATATCAGGCAGCACGGTGGAGTTTCCGAGCCTGGACGGGATACTGATCGGCCTGGCGGCGCAGCAGCAGGTGGCGGGTTTCTTCGCTTCCGACGGGCTGTCCGCGCCGGATCCCAATACGTTTCTGCCGTCGTCCCTTCCGCAGGGATTGTTTGAGATTCCGGCGCACTTGCCGGAGGATAACGGGTACTGAGGGCTGCCCGTCGTATACTTGGAGGTGGAATGGCTCGTATCGGCAGACCAATGACCATCGAGCGCCCCCGGGCGCGGACTAAACGTCCCGGACGGCTATATTACGCGGTCAC
>Ga0187871_10004101_pt1 | contig 11059 bp, 7 predicted proteins | sample June2016WEW_16_1_FD_132988 | JGI IMG/M metagenome (GOLD analysis project Ga0187871, IMG submission 132988) | Peatland microbial communities from SPRUCE experiment site at the Marcell Experimental Forest, Minnesota, USA - June2016WEW_16_10 | ecosystem: Environmental > Terrestrial > Soil >...
CAACTGGTTGTCATGGAGCGCCACCACGAAATCGCTGACGGCCACCGGCGGGCTCGCGGTGGGGATCTCAGCCACCAACACGGAGGACACTTGCTGCAACGACTCCACGTGTCTCACCAATCTGGAGCCGCATACGCCGTTGCTGTTCTTTGTAGATAGCGGCGCCATCTATGCGTTTACCAACGCCGTGTCGAGTACGGCTGGCCATTTCCACCTCGTCCAGATCGGCAATTGGAGCAGTTACGTGGGCCAGATCATGACCAATGTTTTGACACTGGATTACCCGGCGCGGAGATTTTCCTTCTCACTCAACGGCACGGTGCTCACCAACCGCATGAGTCTGTCGCCGATGTGCACCAACATTTTTACCGAAGTGGACTTTTATGGCGTCGAAACCTTCCCAACATCTTCGGGTAACAAGTTCGCATTGGACGACATTCAGATAGTCGCCACAAACGCCGGCACGGATGCGAGTTCATTTATCGTCGCCGCCAAGGGAAGACTGTTCAGCCAGACCGGTGCGGGCACACCCAGCATGGTGCCCACGGGCTGGATGTTCCATTGCGAACTGATCGCCACAACAACCGGCTCGGTGTGGGGAGCAAAGGTCCAGTTCCCGAACGGGGGCGAGACCAACCTGACACAGGACACGGACCCGGTCATCTCAACGGATTGGGAGTTTAACGATCAATTCACGTCACAAGCGGCGCTCGACGCGGCCTACAGCAGCGGATTGTATAGCCTGGGCGTTCTCGGCGCGAACCAGGGGCAACAACAGTCGTCGCTGAATCTGTCCGGCGATACGTACCCGAACACACCGGAGATCGATAATTACGCAGCGGCTCAAACCATTGTCGCCAGCACCAATTTCATTCTCCAATGGAATAGTTCCGGCGGTGGATCCAGCGATCAGGTCAAGCTTGAGGTGGACGATGCTTCCGGTAACGTTGTTCTCTCGACGCCCGAACCCGGCTCGAGCAACGTGCTCAACGGGACAACCACGTCGTACCTGATTCCGGCCGGCACGTTACAGGCCGGCACCAACTATGACGGGTACCTGGTATTTGTGAAACCGGTGGCGTTGGACACCAACAGCATACCCGGCGCAACAGGAGGGGCTGGGTACTTTGAGCAGACAGAGTTTACACTGGCAACTTTGACACCCGGAGCGTCCTGCGTGTTGGCCCCCGCGCTCAGCACCAATGTCTTCGGTAACGCCGGTACCGTGACCGCCACGGTCACCACCAACTCCGTGCCGGTCGCGGGCGTCACCGTGAATTTCCTCGTCATCTCCGGCCCAGACGCCCTCAACAGCGGATCGCAAACGACCGATGGCTCAGGCATGGCGGCATTCAGTTACACCGGCGCCACGAATGGCACGGACATCATCCAGGCCTGGGGCGCGGTCAATAGCCTCGGATTCACGGGGACAGCGACGGTGGTCTGGTTGCCTGCGGAAGTTCCCCCGGTAGCCATCTGCCAGGACGTCACCGTCGCAGCCGGCGCGGGTTGCGTGGCAAACGTAGACGCCTCGCAAGTGGACAACGGTTCCTATGCGCAGGGCGAAGCCACGATTGTCAGTTACGTCCTGTCGCCGCCGGGGCCATATCAGCTCGGCACTAACAATGTGGGCTTGGTCGTGACCGACAATCGTGGCGGCATGGGCTCATGCTTCGCAACGATTACGGTCGTGGACCAAACGCCGCCGACCATCACATGTTCGTCAAACCTTGTCGCTGTCGTGCCGTTCGGCGAGACCAGCGGGGTGGTCACCTTCGTTGCGCCGGTTGTTTCCGACAACTGTTTGGTCACGAGCTTCGGGTGCGAGCCGCCCACCGGCTCGTCGTTCCCGCTCGGCACCAACACCGTGACGTGCACAGCCATCAATGTCTCGACCTACACGAACACCTGCTCATTCCAGATCGTTGTGACCGCCGCGGCGCCGCAAGCGGACCTGGCCGTGTCGGGCAGCAGCGATGTTGCCACGGCTTCGTTGAACAACGCGTTTGGCTACACGCTGGTGGTGACGAATAACGGACCGCAGGATGCCGCTGATGCGCAGTTGGTGGATACGCTGCCCAGCGGCGCGCTCTACAGCAACGCAACCCCCAGCGTCGGCACTTGCACCAACGTCAGCGGGGTACTCACCTGCGATTTCGGCACGCTCGCCTACGGCGCGGCGGCGACCGTCAGCGTTGTCGTTACGCCGACCAATCCGGCCGTAGCCAGCGCCTGCAGCAGTGTATCCGCCACCAACTCGGTGCTGGATCCCGTGCCGGCGAACAACTCGGCAACTGTTTGCACCCCGGTTGTGATCAATAACATGGCGGTGACCGCGTTCACTGCGCCGAAGAAAGAGACCCTGAGCACGCATAAGACCAATGTTGTCGGCAAGCTCTCGGTTACCATTCAGAACCGCGGCCAGCAAGAAGTGGTGATTCCCGATCTCACGGTGCTTGGCAACCTTGTCACCGTGGAGTTGACAGCGCTGGGGCCGGACACGAATAGTTGCCCGACACCGATCGCGCAACTCGTGCCGCCCAAGCCCACGAGTTTCCCGATTACGCTGGCTTTCGGCAAGAGCCTGAAGGTGGCCTACACGGTCGATTTCACCTGCGACACGGAGCCAGCGGGTTTGAAAACCAACACGTACCAGTATGCCGTCACGGTTCACCATGCGGCGATCGACGGCGTGCCGGATTCCTACACCGCCGATGACGTCTGTCCGCACAACGCGCTGGGCGTGGTGCCGTACACCAACGGCAAGATCAAAGACACAGGTTGCGGCCTCAAGAACAAGGATGGCTCGTTTGGCCCGGTTGTTACCGAGCTTATCGACACGCGTGCGCAGTAGGGTTCGACACTCGACATTCAAACCGCCGCGCCTTCAGCAACAGAAGTTCTGAAGGCGTGGCGAAGGCCGGACAGGTTCAAGCTGCTTTGACGAAGGGCGGTGAGAGTCCGTCCTGTGGATAACAATCTTGCCGGAGGCTGCGTTTTTGGGCTATAAGGCGGTGGATGAGTACGCGCAGCATCGCGCTGGCCAATCAGAAGGGAGGCGTTGGCAAGACCACGACAGCCGTGAGCCTGGCGGCGTGTCTTGCGGAACGGGGGAAGCGGACGTTGTTGGTCGATCTGGATCCGCAGGCGAACGCCACGAGCGCGCTGGGATTGGAAAAACTTTCCGGGGGGAGCGTGTACCGGTCGTTGCTGGGCGGGGCGGTGCTGGCGGAGGCGATTCGGCCGAGCGGGTATGAGAATCTGGATATCATTCCGAGCGAGGTGGACCTGGCAGTGGCGGAAGTGGACGTAGCGCGGACGGAGAATTATCTGCAGCGGCTGCGGCTGGCATTGATGCCGATCCACGACGCGAACCGTTACGAGTTTATGCTGGTGGATTGTCCGCCGTCGCTGGGCATCCTGACGATGAACGGGCTGGCGGCGGTCGATCGGGTGTTGGTGCCGTTGCAATGCGAATACTTCGCGCTGGAGGGATTGGCGGTGATCATGCGCGTGGTGCAGCAGATCCGCGAGAGCGGGGCCAGCCCGGGGCTGGAGTTGGAGGGCATCGTGATGACCATGTTCGACGGGCGCACGAATCTGTCGCAGCAGGTGGTCAACGAAGTGCGCGGCCATTTCGGCGAGAAGGTGTTCCAGACAATCATTCCGCGGACGGTGCGGCTCGGGGAAGCCCCGAGTTTCGGCAAGCCGATTACGGTGTACGACACGCATTCGCACGCGGCGACGGCGTATCGGGCGTTGACGGCGGAACTGCTGGCGCTACCGTGGCCGGGGCAGCCAGGGGGCACTGCGGGTCCGTCCACGGAGAGTGCGGCGGCGGAGATCGAGTCGCCAGCGCCGACATCGAGCTAGTGGGGTCGGCGGGTGGTCAATTCACTGCGCGGGTTTTGTCGTTCACCATCCGCACTTCGACGCGGTAGAGCTGGTTCTCGGACGGTCCCTGACCGATTGCCAGACGCGTTTTGTCGACGGTGTGTCTGAGGTAGAGGCCAGGAGCGGAGTAGGGCTGCCAGCCGCCGACCCAGGTCGAGTCGCCTTGGTTGTGTTCGAGGAAGGCGTCAACGACGGATGGCGGGATGGGGAGAGGATGAGTGAACTTGTCGCCGCTTGAGTCCTTTTGCCACACGGAGGCGGCGCGGAGGATTTCGCGGGCGGAGCGGCCGGAGAAATCGGTGCCGTTATAGGTTTCGCCGCCGTTGCCGATGTAGACGGCGATGCTCAGGCCATTGGTGACGAACAGGTAGCGGGTGCGGATCTCGACGAGGTCCATGCCGTAGCCGGTCTCGTCGTAGTTGGTGCTCAACTGGGCGATGAGGCTGACGTTGGTGCCGTAGCTTTCCTTGAGTTCGGCGTACTGGCCTTTTTGGGTGGGGATATCGCCGGTGGTCGATTGCATCCAGAGGGGATTTCCGTAGCTCTGGTTGAGAGTGGCAAGGGAGTCGCCGAGCCAGGCGTTGGCGGTGGTGGCCACCGCGAGCATGGCAGCGAGGGCTATGGCAATCGATACCGGTTTCATCCAACATCCTGCATGAGCCACAGTGTACCGCAACCGGGTGTGGGCGCAAGACCGAGCGCGTGGGGCGGTCGTGTCCTAAATTGAAGGGCCAAGCTCGGCAGCCTGCCCCGATTGCTACATCGGGGCAAGGATTTCATGAATGGACGCGGCGCAGCGCGGCCCTACCTTATGGACGCGACACTTCGCGGCTCAGTGCAAGCTCCGCGCGTCCCTTCAAATCATAGCGTAGCGGGGTTTACCCGCCTCTGACGGGCAAGTCCCAGTCTTTGTCCTGCAATTCCGAGCCGGAAACGACAGAGACCCTTCACTTCGTTCAGCGTGACACCTGGAGAACGCCAACAGTGTCAAGACGCGCCCACGCATAACGACAAACCACTTTCTGGATTGCAACGAGACACGGTTTCCATGAAACTAACTTCTGTCCGTGGGATACAGGGCATCCATCAGCCTCGAAAGCGATGATCGGCCATTTGAGAATTAACACATGAACCCGCCCGCCAGCGACCTGGAACGCATCGCCAAGCGCGTGCAGGAACTGCTCGCCGCCGGGGGCAACCCGGCTGGTGGTGTCGCCGTCCGGCAACCGACCCATTCTCCGGCGCAGATTGCGCAACTCATCGACCATAGCGGACTGCGTCCAAACGCCACCCGCACCGATATCGAACAACTCTGCCGCGAGGCGCGTCAGTACAAGTTCTACTCGGTGTGTCTGAACCCGACGTGGGTATCGTTTGCGCGCGAGTGCCTGGCCGGTTCCGGCGTGAAAATCTGCTGTGTCGTCGGTTTCCCATTCGGCGCGCAACCGCCCGAGACCAAGGCGATGGAAGCGCGCGCGGCCATCCGCCAGGGCGCCAGGGAAATCGACATGGTCATCAACATTGGAGAGTTAAAGAGCGGCAACGACGAATATGTGTTGCGGGACATTCGCGCGGTGGTGGAGGCATGCCACGACGGCAGCGCGAAGTGCAAAGTGATATTGGAAACGTCGTTTCTCACCAACGAGGAGAAGGCGCGCGCTTGCGAACTGTCCATGAAAGCCCGCGCCGATTTCGTCAAGACCTCCACTGGCTTCAGTTCGGGTGGGGCGACGGTCGAGGACGTGTCGCTGATGAGCCGCATCGTTCGCGACAAGGGACTCGGCGTGAAGGCGGCGGGAAACGTCCGGTCGCTCGCCGACTTGCTGAAGATGGTTGCAGCGGGCGCGACCCGTGTCGGGACCTCCAGCAGCTTGAGGATCATGAAGGAAGCCGCGGGAGAAACCGTTTCGGGAGAAGCCGCAGGGTATTGATCATTTAGGTGCCCGATCCCGCGGGTCGCCGACAACGTGGGATAGGAAGAAATGCCGACGGATGGCGGCGGCGCGGTCAGGCCCCGAAAAGCGCCCGAAAAGGATTCGGGGCAGGAATTCGGGGTGAAAGACCGGCGCCGAACAATGAGGCGGCCCGCTATTCGCTACAGCCAGTTCCACAATCGGCTGTACCACGGGGGTGTCGGCTCAGGCGCCGGCGCGGCGCGTGGCGGCTTGTTTGGCTTGGTCTTGCTTGGTGGCGCGTTCGTATTTGAGTTGGATGGCGGAGCCTTGGCGACAACCTGCCTGGGAGGCGCATTTGATTTTGCCAGAGCCTGTTGCTGCGCCGATTGAAGTGTTCGAATTTTCGCCTGGACCTCGGCAATCTTTCTTTCGAGGGCACCTAATGTTTCCCGGCCGTGGTTAACCACCTTATCGGCGGCAGCCACGCGGCTCTCGGCAGTTGGTCTTTCTGGATTGGGAATTGTCCTAAACTCCGGGTTCCCACGGTAGTCTTTCATTTGCGCCCCGGTGGCGGGGTCGGTCTTCGGCTCTGATGTGTCTTTAAGGCTTGCCAGTTGCTTCTGGGCGTCGGCCAGTTGGCTTTGTGCCACCCGAAGCTCTTCCGCGGCTTTGCTACGGTCGGCTTGCAGACTGGCAAGCTGGTTCGTGAGCGTCTGAAGACTTTCTGGCGATGCGGTAGCGCTTGACTGCTTCGGCAACGCCTCCGTTTCCGTCCGTTTTTCGGCCGGGGTCATCCATTTGCTGGCGAACTTGACCTGGCCACTCTCCAAGTTGGACGACTCCGATCGCCAGTCGACAATGCGCTTGTTTATGTCCGCGGCGTAACTGGAGTTTGTATAGGTCGCCAGAAATCTTTGAAAGGCGGCAATGCCGGCGGCGTATTGGGCGCGGGTCAGTTCCTGAGTCGGATTGAGCGTATATTTCGACAGTACGTCGTAGGCGGCTTTTTCCCGCTGCTGTTGAAGATTCTCCCGGACGATGGACTTAATGTCGGTCGCGAGCACCTCGCGTTTGGTGATGATCGAACCGTGGTACAAGGACACCTCGATTTCGATCTGCGTGTCCGTCTCGGAGACAATCGTCCCCTGCAGCACCTCGCCCGAGTTCAGGGTCACGGTGTCGGCGTGGAGCGGGGCCGGGGCCCAAACGAACAGCAGGCAGGCCAGAACCGGCGGCAACCATGAACACGAAGTTCTGGCCGTCGGTTTACTCAAGTTGTTTTGTCTGTCGGCATCCATCGCGGTATCCGTACCGAGTTCTCCAATCCCTACTGCGGTGTGACTTTCACGGCGCCCGCCACCTCGGGAACGACCGCCGGTATCCCCTGATACACTTTGACCGGGCCCGTGACGGCAACCACCCATCCTGGCTTCAGTTCGGTGAAGGCCAGTCCAGCCGTGGCCTTTTCCCCGAGCAGGACGGCGATCTCACCGGTCCTGTCCTGGACCTTGAGTTGCCAGCTTTTGCCGGCAGTTCGAAATTCAGACACGGTACCGGAAATGATCACGGGGCGGTCGGCCCAATCGACCTTGATCCTGCCGATGACAGTGTCGGTAGGCGGAGTCGCCGGGGCGGCCGTGGCCTTGGACGTGACCGCCGCGGCTGCGGGTGAAGCATTCGTGATGGGAGCGGTGACGCCGGCAATAACCTGCAAGTCATTCGCGTCGCGGATGCGGAGTTGGAGTTGCTCGCGGTATGTGCCGACGGTGAGCTTGGCGCGGATCGTGTTACCCACCTGCACCTTTGGTCCAAGCTGCGCTTGCATATCCGGCCAGTAGATCAGCGGAATGGTGGCACTGCCTTGAGCGAGCGTGACGTAATAAGGCTTTCCGTTCTGCGGTTCGGCCACTTGCGAGATGAGGGCTTCCACGGTGATGTTTTGGTGATCCAGTGCCCTGGTGATGCCGGCGATAGGCGTGAGAGGAGGTTGTTCACCGGCGGCCCAGGCGGGCGTTTGGCCCGCCACGTTCGCAAAAATAATGGCGAGAACAATCGGCAGGAGCCGCCGGCATCCAGACCCTGCGGCAGCGAGTCCGATCCTTGAACGAAGGTGACCCGGCCTTATCATTAAGAATCTCTCCGCCTCCAGTTACTCGCGGCGAACATCACGTTCACAAATACGCTCGATTGTGTCAAAGCCCGCTTTCCTCGGCATTCAAATGAATCGGCCGTGTCGTGTTGCTTCAACATCGACGACGGCGTTCGTTAATAGGGTCGAATTATATCTCGTGGCCGGCAGTTTGTGAAGCACATCCGGAATATATGTCCAGAGGGGTGTGCATCTCGTGGAGGAGGCAGGGCATTCGGCGATCGGCGGTCGGCCGGAGACGGCATCGGAGCGGAAACGGCAACAGGCGAGACGCCCGTTCAACAGGACGGCGTGGCCGCACAGCCTTGGTCGCCCCAGGTCGACTTGTAGCTTGCGGGGTGGCGCGTTTTTGTCCCGCCGCGAGAGTTTGGTTTTTTCTGCCGTCCAGGCATGCCGTTGAGTTTTTGCTTTTCGTCGATGTGACAGGCGGCTAAGCTGAGTCCGCCGGGACAATGCCGCGAAGCGAGGCGCGGACATGAAAACTGTTTTCGATCAGTGCGACTGCCAAAATCTTAAGAACGCGCTGGCCAAGGAATGGTTGGAGGTCAATGGCCTGGGCGGATTCGCTTCGTCGACGATCATCGGGGCGAATGCGCGCCGGCAGCACGGTTTGCTGGTGGCGTCGCTGCGGCCGCCGGTGGAGCGGCACGTGTTGCTCTCGAAATTCGAAGAGCGGGTGGTGACGGACGGGCACGAATCGGCGATCAGCTCCAATCTCTATCCCGGCATGGTGTTTCCACACGGGTTCAACATCCAGATGGAATTTCGGCTGCGGCCGTGGCCGGTGTTTCGGTACGCGAACAACGATTTTGAGATCGAGAAAAGCGTGTTTCTGGTCCACGGAGAGAACACGGTGGTGGTCGGCTATCGGAACCTGCGGTCGCAGCATCCGCTCGAGTTGAAGGTGCGCCCGCTGCTGGCGTTTCGTGACTATACCGCGCTGGCCAAGCGCGATGACGAAGTGGACTTCGATGTGGAACAGAGCAACGGCGTGCTCTCCATCCAGCCCCATGCGGACAAACCGCGATTGTATTTCCATACGAAGGCGGACGCCGTGGATATAAAGCCGGATTGGTACTTCAATTTTACCTATCCTGTGGAGGAAGAACGCGGACTGGATTTTGAGGAGGATTTGTTCACGCCGTTCGAGTTGTCGTATCGGCTCGCAGAAGGGCAGACGGTTTTCATCATTGCCACCATCGAGAAGAAAAACGGCGTGAATGCCGAGGACCTAGCGGGGCGAGAGCGGGCGCGTCGCCGGCAATTCGAGCGCGAGCGGGACCCGGCGCGGCAATCATTGCTGATCGCCGCGGACTCGTTCCTGGCGCGCCGCGGCAAGGACAACCTGACAGTGCTGGCGGGGTTCCCCTGGTTTACGGATTGGGGACGCGACACGATGATCGCGCTGCCGGGGCTGACGCTGACTTCGAGGCGGTTCGACGTGGCGCGGAAAATTCTGCTGACGTTCGCCCAGTACTGCGACAAGGGGATGATCCCGAACGTGTTTCCCGATGCGGGCGAGACGCCGGAGTACAACACGGTGGACGCGTCATTATGGTTCGTGGTTGCTGCCTGGAAATACTGGAAGGCGGGCGGCGGCGACGATGGGGCCCGAGAATTGCTGCCCGCGCTGGCGGAGGTGGTAAAGTTTTACAGGGACGGCACGCGCTACGACATCCATGCCGACAGCGACGCATTAATTACCGCGGGCACGCCGGGGACACAGTTAACGTGGATGGACGTGAACGTGGATGGTTATGTGCCGACGCCGCGGCACGGCAAGCCGGTGGAGATCAACGCGCTGTGGTTGAACGCGCTATTGATGCTGGCCGAGATGCAGGAGAAGCTCGCCGTGGACATCCATGCGGCGGTGACGTTGCGGAAGCTGGCCGACCGGGTGGCGGCGAGTTTCGTGAAAGCGTTTTGGAATCGGGAGGGCGGATATTTGTACGACGTGATCCGTGGGGATGAGCGCGATGCGAGCGTGCGCCCGAACCAGATTTTTGCCGTCAGCCTGCCGTACACGCCGCTGGACAAGGCGCAGCAGAAGTCGGTGCTGGGAGTGGTGACGGAGCAGTTATTGACGCCGTACGGGCTGCGGACATTGTCGCCGAAGGACGAACGGTTTTGCGGCAAGTATACCGGCAACCGCTGGCAGCGGGATTGCGCCTATCATCAGGGAACGGTCTGGCCGTGGTTGATCGGGCCGTATTGCGACGCGTATGCAAAGGTGAACGGCACCGGCAGGACACAGCGGAAGGAGATCGGCAAATTCATCGCGCCGCTATTGCATCACATGGAGGAAGCGGGCCTGGGAAGCGTGGCGGAGATTTTCGACGGCAACCCGCCGCATCGGCCCGTCGGCTGTTTTGCCCAGGCGTGGAGCGTGAGCGAATTGCTGCGGGTGTACGATACGTATGTGAAGTGATTTGTGAAAATCCATGATATCACTGTGCTGGTGGAGAACGGGATTCCGACGTGGCCGGGGGACCCGAAATTCTCCATGAGCCTGGCCAGCAGTATCGCCAAGGGCGGCGTGGTGAATCTGACGCGGCTGGACATGGGGGCGCACACGGGCACGCACATGGATGCGCCCGTTCACTTCTACCGGGATGGGTCGGGGATCGACGAGCTGCCATTGGACGTGCTGTTGGGTCCTTGCCGCGTGTTCGATTTGACACGAATCACCGAGCACATTTCGCCGGCGATTCTGGAGACATGCGATTGGAAGGGGTCCGGCGGAGTGGAAGTGACGCGGGCGCTGTTCAAGACGCGCAACTCGCGGCATTGGGCGGACTACGATCGTGAGTTCGACAAGAAATTCATCGCGTTGACAGGCGATGCGGCAAGGCAATTGGTCCATCGCGGCGTCGCATTGGTCGGCGTGGATTATCTCTCAGTGGAACCCTACGGCGGCAAGACGCATCCCGTGCACGATACCTTGCTCGGAGCGGGTGTGGTGATTATCGAGGGATTGAATTTGTCCGAAGTGGCGGCAGGGGACTACGAATTAATTGCGTTGCCGGTCAAATTGAAGGGAGCGGACGGCGCGCCCGCACGGGTGGTGTTGCGGGAGTTAAGCTGAGCGTCACCACACGTCGTCCAGCGGACCGCGTGGCGG
>Ga0187871_10004105_pt1 | contig 11054 bp, 8 predicted proteins | sample June2016WEW_16_1_FD_132988 | JGI IMG/M metagenome (GOLD analysis project Ga0187871, IMG submission 132988) | Peatland microbial communities from SPRUCE experiment site at the Marcell Experimental Forest, Minnesota, USA - June2016WEW_16_10 | ecosystem: Environmental > Terrestrial > Soil >...
AAGGTCGGCATGATGGATGCGTCGATCACGCGCAGGCCGGCGATGCCGTGGACGCGCAACCGTTCGTCAACGACGGCAGACGGCCCCTGACCCATGCGACAGGTTCCGACCGGATGATAGATCGTGTTGCCAAAGTTGCGAGCATAATAGGTCAGCTCTTCATCCGTTCGAATATCGGGTCCAGGAATCGTCTCCTCGACGCTGTGTTGGGCAATGGCCGGTGCCGCAAAGATATTGCGCGCAAAGCGCATTCCGGCGGCCAGGACCCGGGCATCGGCCGGGTCGGACAGGTAATTTGGGGTGATGATCGGTGCCATTGCCGGATCGTCAGAGCGCGCCATGATCGTTCCTCGGCTATCCGGGCGAACCGGGCAGACCGCGACGGTCATGCCGTCCTCCCGTTCCAGTGCGCCGAATTTGGTAGGGTCATAACTGGCGGGCGTAAATAACAGCTGGAGGTCGGGACTGGCCTTATCTGGGCTGGACCGACAGAACACCTGCGCCGTCGTCACGCCGAAGGTCAGCGCCCCTCTTCCTTCGAGGAAGAACCGCGCGATTTCCCTCGACAGGCGCAGTCCACGTGCCAACTTATTGATCGAAATTGAGCCTTTGACACGATGCGAGATGCGGGCAACGTAATGGTCCTGTAAATTTGCGCCGACCCCCGGCAGGTCGTGCACCACCGGCACCCCGATCGCGTTCAGCTGCGCGGCTGGTCCGATGCCCGAGATTTGCAGCAAATGTGGCGAGTTGATCGAGCCACCGCACAGCAGCACCTCCTTGGCAACACGGATGTCCTTCGTTTCCCCGTGTTGCGAGAAAGCAACGCCGATACATCGGCGCCCCTCAAATAGCAGCTTCGAGGCAAGTGCGTTGGTTTCGACACGAAGATTGCTTCGGCTCCGTGCCTCCTTCAGAAATGTTTGCGCGGTCGATCCACGCCATTTTCCCTTGCGGGTCATCTGGGAATAGCCAACGCCTTCCTGCACCCGGCCATTGAGGTCGGTACTGAACGTATATCCGGCCTGTTGCGCGGCCTCGACGAAACGATGCGTCAGGGGAAGGATTGTCCGATAGTCTTCAACTTTCAGCGGACCGCCGTGACCACGGATCTCTGGATCACCGCCTTGCTGGTAGTCCTCCGACTTTCTGAAGAACGGCAGAACATCGTCAAAGCTCCAGCCGCGACATCCCATTTGCGCCCACCCGTCGAAATCGGCCGGGTTGCCTCGTACATAGAGCATGCCGTTGATCGAACTCGATCCACCCAGGGTTTTTCCCCTGGGCCAGTGGATACGCCGTCCGCCGCTTCCCGGCGTTCCCTCTGCGCTATAGTTCCAATTCACCACTGGATGATACAGCAGCTTCAGCATGCCTGCAGGGATGTGGATCCAAGGCAGCGTATCTCGGGGACCGGCCTCGAGCAGGATCACCTTCGCACCGGTTTCCGAGAGCCGCGCTGCGACAACGCAACCGGCCGAGCCGGCTCCTACAACCACATAGTCCGCTTCCACTTACGAATTTCCGGTTCGGAACACAGCTTTACCGGCGACCTGCCGTCCGCGCAACGATTCAGCGACGGTAGCGAGATGAGCCCAGTTTTGCTCGATCCCGACTACCGGACGGAGACTGCCGTCCGCAATCAGCGATACGAGCAGAGCAAGGTCGGGCGCGAATAACTCCTCGGGGCCTGAGGTGAAATAGAAGAAGCTTTGGATACGCGCATTTTGTGCTGCCCGGAAATCCTGAAAGCTGATGGTTGACGTTTCACCGGAGGAGTTGCCATAGACAACGACCGTTCCGTTTGGTTCGATGCGTTGCAGGGCCGCGGACAGCGAGCTGCCGCCTCCGGATTCCAGAATTAGCGAGTATCGTCCGGTTGCGTTTTCGATACCGTGAACGACATCTTCGGCGCCCAGTTCCCGAAGACCGGGAGCGCGCTCGGGACGTCCCACGACGGCGGTGACATGGGCTCCGGAATGAGCGGCGATCTGGATCGCGAGTGTACCGACACCGCCAGCCGCCCCAGTGATCAGAACCCGTCGCCCGACCAGCGCACCGCCAAGCCGCACACAGCGAAGCGCGGTCAATCCCGCAACCGGCAAAGTCGCGGCCTGCGCAAAGCTCACATTGTCGGGAATCGGGACAACGCGATGCACGGCAACAGCAACCTGTTCCGCCCAACCGAATTCGTCGGTCAGCGCAACCACACGTGCGCCCTCCGGTGGGCCGAGACCATTCGCGGCCGGCCTCAGTACCGCGCCACTGACGTCCTGACCGGGGATCCAGCCCGCCTCGTTGTTGACGAACGACCGTAATTCACCGCGATTGAGCGAAAACGCCCGGACCGCGACCAAGACCTCGTTCGGTCCGGGATTTGGTTCGGGAACCTCTCGCAACTCGACCGGTGCCGTCCCGCCAGGCGTGTTCACAATTGCGCGCATCCGTGACCACCTTTCAGTTATTTCGCGGCACCTGTTACGACCGAGTGATGTCCTGCCATAACGCACGCGTTTCGCCCCGAGGATCGTTGACGATGCGGCATTTGGCATCCAGGATCAATGTCGCACGCTCCGGAATGCGGTAGGCTGGCCAGCGCGGAATTAAGGGATGGTCCGGCACCCCGATACGTGCGAAAGTCGTCCACACACCAGACATCGTTTCAGCGAGTCGCCGTGCCGTGTCGCTGCCATCGGTGGCATTGGTCAGGTCGATCGTGTCGAACGTGAATGGAACATCCATGGCGTGCGGCGCTTTCATTTTGCCGCCATGTACCGGTGTCTCCCACTCGAATGCATACATCCAAACCGGAGCAGTCGCTTTGGCAGCGCGCCGTTGTGCCAGAGTCAGCGATCGAATGCGGAAGTTGCAATCGGTCGTGGTGGCGATCAGCCGATCCGCCGGACTGGCGTTTGGGTAGAGGCGACGATAGGTCTCGACCACACGACTCGTATCGGCACCGGCAATCGCGTGTACCCGATCGACCATTTGCGCCTCCGTCAAACTGCGATGCCAAACGAGGTCATCCGGGGCAAGAAAGCTTGCCGTCTCATCCTTCATGTCGCCAATGATGAGCGGAATGTCGCTCATGATATCGGGTGCGTCGGGATCGAACGGTTGCCTCGGCAGGACTTCGCCATCCACGACCGGTCCAAATGGGTAGCGATCGAACAACCGATACTGGGATGGACCGAGTGCCCGCTCCGCTGGTTTGATCGCGGCCAACAGATTGGCGACGGGCAAACGCTGCAATTGATCGTTTGCCGCAGTCGTGATGCCAAGCTCCTGCAACACAAGTTGGGTCAATTGCAGAGCCCGTTCTTTCGTGCGCAGCCGCACCGCAGCGCCACTCTGGATAATTGCCTTGTGAAACAGTCCGACCGCCTCAGGCATGGCGAGCAGCGTACTGACCTTGCCACCGCCGCCCGACTCGCCGAAAATCGTCACGTTCCTGGGATCGCCACCAAACTGAGCTATATTGTCGCGGACCCAGGTAAGCGCGGCGACCAGGTCCAACACACCAGCATTGCCGGAGTGGCGATAGTCTGATCCGCCGACCCCTGACAAATCGAGATGCCCAAAAATATTCAATCGATGATTGACTGTAACGACCACGACATCGCCACGCTTCGCCAGACGGCTGCCTCTGAGCCGTTCCGAGTTCGCGCTGCCGTAGGAGAATGCTCCACCATGCAGCCACACCATCACCGGCCGTTTCGCACCATCCGTGGTACTGGGCGACCAAACATGCAGCGTCAGGCAATCCTCCGAGTCCGGCGAGGTGTCCGGCGCTCCCGAGAACGTTTCGAGTTCGGGGCGAGTGCCCGCGCGCAACCCCGCCTGGGGCGCACGGCCCGCATATGCCGTCGCATCGCGAACGCCAGACCCGGGCTCGACGTTGGCCGGCGGCAGGAACCGACGCGCGCCGGTCGGCGGAGCGGCATAGGGAATTGCCTTGAAGGCTGCGACGCCCTCGACCATCGTACCACGGAGCTTGCCGGACGATGTTTCCACCACCGGTGCCATTTGCTCGCTCATGTTCCCTCCCATTATCGGGCCTGACTGGTGCCAGCATGCCGCCGCCCGCCGCGTTCTGTCGAGGTCCGGTGCACCAATTGGCGGACCGGTAGCAGCCTGCTTCAATGCCACAACTGAATTTGGGGAACGCGTGCCATGTTAAACCGCCGGATCGTCTTGCAAGCCCGAGCTGCCGAAATTCCGGGCCCCGAGCATTTCACCCAGGATTCGGTGCCGGTGCGGCCTCTCGAAGCTGGCGAATTGCTGGTTGAGACCATGTATATTTCCATCGACCCGGCGATGCGATCGTGGATCAGTGATACGTCCGGCTATGTCCGAGGCGTCGCAATCGGCGACGTAATGCGCGCCGGCGGAATTGGTCGTGTGCTGCAAACCACCGTGGAAAGCTTCGCGATCGGAGACCTCGTGCAAGGACGCACCGGCTGGCAATCGCATCCCATCCTTCGCGCGCGAGACACTCAGAAACTGGATCTTGCTTTGGGTTCGCTCGACGACTGGATGGGTCCGCTCGGCACCTCTGCGTTGACCGCGTATTTCGGCGTGCGGGACATCGGCGCGCTGAAACCGGGAGAGACGTTGGTGGTGTCCGCGGCGGCGGGTGGCGTCGGGCAAATCGCCGCCCAGATCGGTCTGATCGACGCCTGTCGTGTGATTGGCATCGCTGGAGGGCCGGAGAAATGCCGGTTTCTGCGGCAAACGCTCCGGTTGCATGGGGTCATAGATTACAAAGCCGAAAATGATCTCGAGGCGGCACTTCAACGCGAATGCGCCGACGGGATCGATGTTTATTTCGACAACGTCGGTGGCCCGACCTTGGATGCGGCGTTGGCAAATCTGCGGACGGATGCGCGGGTCGTGCTGTGTGGACGCATTTCGCAGACCGTCGCGGCCGAGCCGTACGGCATTCGCAATCTGGGGCGTCTGGGGGGTAAACGCATCATGATGCGAAACTTCCTCGTATTCGATTATCACGACCGCTACAGAGAGGCTCGCGCATGGCTTTCGGCACAAATGCGCGGCGGTCGCCTCCAGCAGAAACTTCATATCGTTGATGGGCTGGAAAATGCACCTACCGCGTTGGGGATGCTGTTCCGCGGCGAAAATACAGGGAAACTGGTCATCAAGGCGGCCGGTTGACCACGCTTCACTACCACAACGGCCGCCTGACGAAACTGCCGAGCCAAATTTAAGGCGAGGCGGGTGTCGGCGAAAAGCAGAAGATGCTCTTCGTGCCACCGCCGCCAGGAACCCGATGCCGGAACTGTCGAATATCGGTGCAATCGCTGCTTTAGCCGCTGCTGCATGTGCCGATTCCATCCGGGCGGTTTCCGGCGAGACAAAGGGTTCCAGGCGGTCACGAAGACGCCAGCCCGCGCGCCGCGTGCGATCAGCATTGCGTCCATCGCCGGTGATCGGCGTGCGATCCGGACTTCGACGTTACCCGCGACGTAACGAGTTTTCCGGTAGGCGTTCAACAGGTGTGCCGTTAGCACCATTAGTCGCTGTCGGAGTCATCGAACTCCACATCGCGGTGCACGTGCACCGACATCAGAATGCCGAACGCCACCATCATCGTGATCATCGCCGAGCCGCCGTGTGATATCAGCGGCAGCGGCACACCGCCCACCGGTATGACTCCCATCACCATCGCGATGTTCACAAAGCAATACAGGAAGAAATTGCAGGCGATGCCAAACGCCACCAGCCGGCCATATTGGTGCTTGCAGCGCAGTCCTATCAGCAGAGCCCCCCAGGTGACCAACAGGAGCAGCGTGATCACCGCGATGGCACCGACCAAACCGAACTCCTCACCGATGATCGTGAATATGAAGTCGGTTTGCTTTTCCGGCAGAAAATCCAGGCGAGCCTGGGTACCTTGCAGGAATCCCTTGCCCCAAAGACCACCAGACCCCAGCGCGATCTTCGATTGGATGATATTGTAGCCAGCACCGAGCGGGTCGCTCTCGGGGTTCAAGAACGTGTCGATGCGCGCGCGCTGGTAGCCGTGCAGATGTTGATAAACATAACGAGCGACAAACGGGACCGGTAGAAGCACGAGGGCGAACTTCCACCACCTGATTCCGGCGGCGAAGAAGATCACGCCACCCAGCACGAGCGTGATCATTGCGGTTCCCAGATTGGGCTCCTTGAGGATCAATCCAACCGGGACCAGGACAATGATCAGCGGTGGGAGCAGAAATAGAGGATTGCCAATCCGGTCCCAATCGGCCCGGTGAAACCACGCTGCCAGCGCCAGAATCAGGCCCAGTTTCATCAGTTCAGAAGGCTGGATTTGTTGACCACCGAATTCCAACCAGCGTTGGGCACCTTTGCCGACATGGCCAACTTTCAGCACCAAAAGTAGCAACACGAGACCAACAGCGTAGGCGACCCAGGAAAATCGGGCGATGATGCGAATGTCCACCAATGCGATGCAGACCATCAGCAACAGACCGAACGAGAAGCGAACGATGTGGCGAGTGGCATATGGCTCCGGCGACCCACCCGCCGCACTATAAAGGGCAACATATCCGACCGACGCCAACGCACACAACAGCAGAACGAACAACCAATTGATACGGAAGATTTTGTCGGTCAGATCGTGCGGGCTCTTCAGCCACAGCCGTTGCTCGATCATGCGCCAGTGCCCTTTATGACTTCGCGTCTGCGACCTGCGAGGGCCCGCCATCCTGACGGATGGCAGGATCGAGGCGAAGTGCTTCGGTCATAATATCTCGCGCGATGGGCGCAGCGGCTGTGCCACCGGCATTGCCATGTTCGATCACGACCGATAACGCGTAGCGCGGCTGATCATAGGGCGCGTATGCAACAAACAGCGCGTGCGGGCGAAATTCCCAGGGCAGATTCTTACTGTCGAAGTTGCCACTCTCGCGTTGCTTGCGTGACACCCGCCGGACCTGGGATGAACCAGTTTTTCCGGCCAGATGGAAAGGCCCATCAAGTCGAGCCCTGGGGGCCGTCCCTCCAGGTTCGTTCACCACTGCGAACATCCCGGACCGCACGGCATCCAGCATCGGCTCAGCAACCTCGAGGCCCGGCCAGTCTTCGGGTTGCGAGCCCGGCTGCATCACGCCGGCGATGCGGCGCGTGAAGTGCGGTTGCACAGCCCGACCGGTCGCCACCCGCGCGGCGTAGGTTGCCAGTTGCAATGGAGAAACGACAATGTAGCCCTGGCCAATACCGCTTACAACCGTGTCGCCCAGCTCCCAGGGATGACCCTGGCTGACTCGCCATTCCCGGGTCGGCATCAGGCCGACACGCTGACCCGGGATGTCGATATCGAGCTCAGTTCCGAGTCCAAGCCGCTGTGACATGGCCGAAATCCGGTCGATGCCGGTCCGCAAGGCGACCTGGTAGAAGTACACATCACAACTGTACTTCAGCGCCTGGTGCAGATCGAGCGGCCCATGACCTCTTTTGTTCCAGCAATGGAACCTGCTGCCTCCCAGATCAAGATGTCCTGGGCAGTTCAGCCGGTCGTGCATGCTGATCGCCCTGGCCTCCAGGCCGGCCAGCGCGACCGCCATCTTGAATGTCGATCCGGGCGCGTAAAGCCCTGAGGTCGCTTTATTGATCAACGGGGTTCGCCGATCTTTCGTCCAATCTGTCCATTGCGCCTGCGAAATGCCGGTGGCGAACAAGGTCGGATCGAATGACGGGTTGGAAACCATCGCCATGATCTCGCCATTGCGGCAGTCCAGCACGACGGCGCTCGCTGCCTCATCGCCAAGCAGCTTTTGCACGGCAAGCTGCAGGTTCACATCGAACGACAGGCCGATCGCTTCGCCATTCACGCCGTCGGTCCGATCCAGCTCGCGGATTACCCGGCCGACCGCATTGACCTCCAGATGGGCGACGCCCGGGTGACCGCGCAGTGCCAGGTCATGAAATTTCTCGACGCCGGCTCGCCCAACTTTTACCCCGGGCAGGGACAGCAGTGGGTCACCGTTCATATCGGAATCGTTGGGTGGCGCCACATACCCCAGGACATGGGCCAGTTCATAAGGGTAATTGTAACTGCGACTGGCGCCGGCATCGACCAGGATACCGGGGAGATCGGTCGCGTTGACCTCGATCATCGTCATCGCATCCCGGCTGAGAAATTCCTTGATCAGGACGGGAATGAAGCTCTTGCTGTGGTGGACGTCCCGGTCGATCCGCACCCGCTCGGCATCGCTCAGCGGAACGATTGCGGAGAACTTGTCGAGGGTCTGGCCGACGTCCGTGGTTTGTTCGGCGATCAGCAAGGCATGCCAATTAATCAAATTCCCCGCTAACTGGGCGCCAAACCGGTCGAGTATGCGGCCGCGCTGCGGCGCGATCAGCCGCGCCGCGATACTGTTTTCCTCGGCCATTGTGGCGTAGCGCCTGCCTTGATCGACCTGCACCTGTCGCAGGCGGGCGGCCAGGCCGGCCAGCATCAGCGTTTGCGCCCCGCCGATCAACAAAGCACGTCGCGTGAAAACAGTGCGGTGCCTTATGTCACGACGTATCATGCCTGATCCGGATCAGCGATGGATCGATGTGCGAGGGTCAAAGGCACCGCCACCGCAGGATACATGGCGGCCGCCAGACCAACCTGGAACAGGACCGGACCGGGGGGAAGCAAACTGAATGTCAGCAGTGAGACCAAAGTCCAGTTCATCGCAGCAATTCCGCATGCGACGGCGGTAAAAATCAGCCAGATCACGATAAACCGCTGACGGGAAAGAAATCGTCGTAGTCGTTGCGCAATTCCGAACGTTGTCAGCATCGTCAACGCGCCAACACCAGGCGGCAGGAAGCCAAGCAGGTCGAGCAACACGCCGATCAAAAACACGATCGGAGGCGACATCGCCGCCGGTCGGAACAACGACCAGAACCATACGCAGGTGAGTGCCACCGTCGGCAGGAGCGCCGCCTGTCCCCACAACCCAAAGGGCGCCAGCGAAAGCAACATCAGCAGGAAACTCGTGGTTCCGGGAAACGCATGCCGCCACACGATATCCAGTCGGCGGCCAACGGTCAGGCGAGGCCGGACACCGGGAACCCGCTCGCTCAATGCCATCAGTGGCGGCCTGCCGCAACGCGTGCGGTGACCTCCGGCGCCGTGAGGCCATTCAGGCCGTAATCAAAGACCCGAACGATATCCAGAGCGTTCAGGTTGGCATCGGGTTCGACTTCCGGCACGCCACTCGCATTGTACCTGACTGTTCCAACCGGCAGATTGGCCGGAAATGCATTGGCTTCGGCACTGGTAACGACCCGTTCTCCGTCCTTTGGCACGGTGCCGTCCGACCAATAGAGCAAGAGTGGCAACGGACCATTCGTGCCGGCGAGGATCGCACGGGAACGGCTGCTCTCCAATATCACCGGCACTCGGCTGTTCATGTCGGTGATCAGAAGAACCCGCGCCGTGCGGCTGCCGACTTCGGTGATGCGGCCCACCAGGCCTCGTTCATCGAGCGCAATCTGGCCCTTGTGCAGCGCATGATTGGGGCCAACCGAAAGCAGGACAGCTTTCGCGTAGACCCCACCGGCATCGGCCACGACCCTGCCGGTGACGTATGAGGCTTCCGGATCCGGGATCCAGTGCATGGCAGCCATTAATTGCTGGTTTTCCGCATCCAGAGTCAAAGCCACCGATTGCCAGCGCCTAAGACGTTCGTTCTCGTCCCGCAAACGCGCGTTTTCCTCGCGGAGTTCCCACAGACCAGCGACTTCCGCAATTGCGCCGTGCAACTGACCAATGGGTTCGGCAAGAGCTGCATAGATTGGGGCGCTTGCATCGTAAACCGCGATGCGGGCTCGTTCCACCAGCACGGTATCGACCTTACCGACCAGCATCAAACCAAATGACGCGACCACCATTGCTGGCAAAGTCAGCCGGGCCAATGCATGGCGCGTCTGAACCGAGGGACGGATCATGGTCCGAAGTCAGGCAACGGGGAACGTCGACGCCATGATGACTCCAACCCGGCGCGGGACACGCCGAGATCAATACATACTGGTCAACACATTGCCGAGTCGCTTGTGTTCTTCAAGAGCCCTCCCGGTGCCGAGCGCCACACATTGCAGTGGATTTTCCGCAACGACCACCGAAAGACCTGTCGCATCCCGCAGGACCTGGTCAAGACCATGCAACAACGCCCCGCCGCCTGTCATAACAATGCCACGATCGACGATGTCGGCAGCGAGTTCGGGCGGCGTGTTTTCCAGGGCTACCTTGACTGCCTCAACGATCGCCGCCACGGGTTCGCTGAGGCTGTCGGCAATTTGCGCCTGACTGACAATGACCTCGCGCGGCACACCGTTGATGAGATCGCGGCCTCTCACTTCGCGATAGGGTCCGTCTTCGTGGTTGGCGGGAATGCGGGCGGCGCCGACATCCATCTTGATCCGCTCGGCGGAGGATTCGCCGATCAACAGGTTATGGGCGCGACGAATGTAAGAGATGATCGCCTCATCCATTTTGTCGCCGCCGACCCGTACGCTTCGGGAAAATACGATGCCACCCAAGGAGATCACAGCGACTTCGGTGGTGCCGCCGCCGATGTCGACAATCATGGAGCCCGATGGTTCGGTAACCGGTAATCCGGCGCCAATTGCCGCAGCCATTGGCTCTTCGATCAATTGGACTTTGCGGGCACCGGCGCTTTCGGCACTCTCCTGGATTGCCCGCCGTTCGACGGCCGTGGAGCCCGAGGGCACGCAAACGATGATCAGCGGCGAAGCCCAACTGCGGCGCCCATGTACCTTGCGGATGAAATGCTTGATCATTTCCTCGGCGACTTCAAAGTCGGCGATGACGCCATCGCGCAGCGGACGGCTCGCGGTGATGAACCCAGGGGTGCGGCCGAGCATCTGCTTGGCTTCCTCGCCCACCGCTACAACCTGTTTCTTGCCGCGTGATTCAGCGATCGCCACCACACTGGGTTCGTTCAGAACGATGCCTCGGCCCTTCACATACACAAGAGTGTTGGCGGTGCCGAGATCGATCGCCATGTCTGCCGACA
>Ga0187871_10004106_pt1 | contig 11053 bp, 13 predicted proteins | sample June2016WEW_16_1_FD_132988 | JGI IMG/M metagenome (GOLD analysis project Ga0187871, IMG submission 132988) | Peatland microbial communities from SPRUCE experiment site at the Marcell Experimental Forest, Minnesota, USA - June2016WEW_16_10 | ecosystem: Environmental > Terrestrial > Soil >...
CGGCGAAGCAGGACCATCTCATAGGTCTCCAGCTGGATGGCGTCAGGGTTCACGCTCATGGGGCCGTCCTCCAGTCGCTGACTCGGGTTCTGGAATGCCGCCGGCGCGCAGCATGTCGTGGCTGATGGTGGCCAGGCCCGACTTCGCGGAGAGTTCTGGACTCGGCTCGTTCACGGCGGCGGAGCTGTCGACGGGGCGCCGGCCGCTGTCAGCGGCTGTCGCCTCGCTCATGTCGTCTTCACGCTTCCCCGGAACGCCGCGGCAGCGCCAAGGATCTGCGCCCAGCCCGCCGAGTAGGACCCGCCGCTGTAGCCGCCCGGCAGAGCGCAGTCCTGCGCCAGTTGCTCGTCGGTTAGTGCCTCCCAGCCGCGATGCTCCACCGTGATCCTGGTCAGGGCCGGTCCGAGGGCCGCGAAGCGCAACTCGACCTCGGTGGGCACTGGTGTCTGGTTCCAGGTCATGACGAACCGGGCCGGGGGGTCCCAGACCAGCAGCGCGCCCCAGTCCACCTCGGTGCCGTCCGCCCAGGTCTCGTAGACGCGGCCGCCCGTGCGCTGCTCGATGACGACGTCCCGGACCCGGTCCTTCCCTGCCGAGAACGGGTTGACCGGCCACCAGATACCGATCGTCTCGACGAACACATCGAAGGCGTGCCGGACGTCGCTGCGGACCACGGTGGACTGTCGCACCGGCGGCCGGCGCAGCGTCGTGACGGAGCTGTTCGGGCCGGCCGGGGTCGCGCCGCCGGCCTGGCCCGGGGCGCCGGCCGGCGCGACGCCGTCAGGGCTTCCTGGCTCAGGTGCCTGGATCATGTGAGCCTCCCGGGTATAGGGGCGTGTCGCCGGGCACCTTAGCGGCCCAGTGCACGTAGTCACGAAACCTGTCGAGTACCAGGGCCCCCAACGTCGCAGAGCCTGACCGCTGCGCGTCGAGCCGGCCCGGATCGCCGGCCCGCTGGCCCGGATCGCCGGCCCGCTGGCCCGGATCGCCGGCCCGCTGGCCTGGATCGCCGGCTGGCTGGCCGGGATCGCCGGCCCGCTGGCCTGGATCACCCGGCGCTGGCGGCCTCGTCGTCATCGGTGATGCCCCGCTCTGCTTCGACCAGCCTGCGCGCGACGTCAAGGGACGACGCCCACAGGTCATTGAGGAGCTGCCTGAGGCCGTCCAGCCCTGCTGGCCGTGCCCGGTACAGCCGCCGGGTGCCGTCGCGGCGCTCAGTCAGCAGGCCCGCGTTCTTGAGGACCGTAAGGTGCTGGCTCACCGCGGTCCTGCTGACATCGAACGCCGCCGCAATCTCGCCCGCGGGCAGCTCGTCATAGGCGACAAGCCTCAGGATGGCGCGGCGGCGCGGCTCGGCGATGGCCTTGAGCGCCTCATCGGCCGCCTGCTCGCCGCCCGCCGCGGCATCCCGCGGATCAGCGCTCATGATGGTCGCTCAGCTCCACAGCCCGACCTGGTTCCCGTCCGGGTCGGTGAAGATCGCGATCCGCCCGAAGTCACCCGGCAGGTCCATCGGCGGAGCCAGCCGCTTGCCGCCGAGCTGCTCGGCGCGGTCCAGGTAGGCGTCGAGGTCATCGACCCGGACGTAGATCTTCACGCTTTTCTCCGTCTTGTCGTCGCCGGTGCCGATACCGCCGCCGATCGCGCCTTCGCCTGCACCGGTATCGACAAGCCCGTACCCGCCCATGGCCGGGTCCGCGGCCACCTGCCAGCCGAACAGTTCCGCGTAGAACTTCTGCGCGCGCTCCGCATCGGGGCTGATCACTTCGAAAAATGCGACTGGCTGACCCATGAGCTTTCCTTCCCTGTTGCGTCTTTGCGTCTTTGCGTCTTTCCCGGTTGCGCCTTTCCCTGTGTCGTTCGAAACTAACGTTAGTGAGATCTAACGTTAGTGTCAACTGACGCGAAGAGCGCTGCGCGGGAAACCACCACCCGCCAGCCGAGCTGGAACAGCCCGAGGAACGCCAGGGCGACAAGGATGAAGGCGAACGCCGTGCCCTGGCCGGACACGACCCGCAGCAGCATGCCGACGGCAACCGTGCACAGCCACACGCACACGCCGGTGGGGACCAGCGCGACGGGACGCCGCCAGGCCCGGGTGACCACCGTCCCGAGCGCTGCCGCCACCAGGAACGGCCAGGCGGTGTCCGCGAGCCCGGCCGCGCCGCCGCCCGCGTGATGGTTCGCGCGACCGATCACGACGAAGACCAGCACGCAGCACAGGTCGGCAAGAAAGGCACCAGCAGCACGCATGCGCCCAGGCTAGCGCCGGGGCGTACACTGCGGTGATGCCTGACCCCGGTGCCGGATACCCGCGCATCGCCGGCTGATGGCCAGGCTGCTGATCGTCCATCACACGCCGTCGCCGGCCATGCAGGCGATGTTCGAGGCCGTGCGGGCCGGAGCCGGTGCTGACGGTATCGAGAACGTGCAGGTCCTGATCAGGCCCGCGCTGACCGCGGGCGCGGCCGATGTGCTCGGGGCCGATGGCTACCTGCTCGGCACGCCGGCCAACATCGGCTATATGTCCGGCGCGCTCAAGCATTTCTTCGACACCATCTATTACCCGTGCCTCGCGGCGACCGAGCGCCGGCCTTACGCCTTGTACGTGCATGGCAGCCTCGACACGACAGGGGCGGTGCGGGCCGTGGAGGCCATCGCCACCGGGCTGAAATGGCGCCGTGCCAGGCCGCCGGTCAGCGTGACCGGGCCGCCGGGCCGCGCGGATCTCGAGGCCTGCTGGGAACTGGGCGCCACGGTCGCGGCAGAGCTAGCGGCAGAGCTATCGGCCTGATCGTCAGCCGCACGGTCAACCCTGGGCCAACCGCTGCTGGGCATCTTGCCTGGCCAGACGGGGACATGCTCTACTGCGGTCGAGGGCACCTGCCATGCCGCGTGCAGTAACCAGGGAGGTGGCGATGGCATCGCTCGGCTTCTGGGGGCGCGCGGAGCAGGACCCGGGCTGGATCGCCGCCATCGACACCGACGGCAGCCGGCACAGCGCGGGGGACCTGCTGGCCCGGGTGAACCAGCTGACCCATGGCCTGCGGAGTCTCGGGCTGCGCCCCGGTGACGGCATCGCCGCGCTCCTGCCGAACGGGATTGCCCCGCTTGAGCTGTACCTGGCGGCACTTCAGGCCGGCTGGTACTTCACGCCGGTCAACTGGCATTTCACGGCCCCGGAGATCGCCTACATCCTGCGCGACTGCGAAGCGAAGGCGTTCTTCGTCGATGAGCGGTTCGCGGCCGCCGGGGCGGCCGCCGCCGACGCTGCCGGGCTGGCCGCGAGCGCACGATTCGGTTACGGCACGGTTCCCCGCTTCATCCCGGTCACCAAGCTGCGCGCGGCCCAGCCGGGCTCCAGCCCGGCTGACCGCACTGCGGGCTCGGCCATGCACTACACCTCCGGAACCACCGGGCGGCCCAAGGGGGTGCGCAGGGAGCTGTCCGGCCTTGATCCCGATGCGGCCGCTGAGCTGTCCGCGCTGCTCCTGCAGTTCTTCGGCATCACGACAGCAGCTGGCAACGTGCACCTGGTCAGCTCGCCGAACTACCACACCGCCGTCACGGTGTTCGGCGGCGGTGCCATCCACCTGGGCCACACCCTCGTCTACATGGACAGCTGGAACTCCGAGCAGGCGCTTGCCCTGGTCGAGCGCTACCGCGTGACCAATACGCATATGGTGCCGGCGCATTTCAAGCGCATGCTGGCGCTGCCCGACGAGGCCAGGAATGGCTACGACCTATCGTCCATGAAATGGCTGATCCACGCCGCGGCGCCATGCCCGGCCGGGATCAAGCGGGCGATGCTGGACTGGTGGGGGCCGTGCGTTTATGAGTATTACGCGGCTACCGAAGGCGGCGGCACCATGGTCACGCCGCAGGACTGGCTGGCCAGGCCTGGCACAGTCGGCCTGCCCTGGCCGGTGAGCGAGGTAATGATTGCCGACGATGACGGGTCTGAGTGCCCGCCTGGCAAGCCAGGCACGGTCTACCTGAAGATGTCCACGTTCGACTTCGCCTACAAGGGCGACCCCGAGAAGACGGCGGCGGGCCGGCTGCGCGGGTTCTTCACGGTCGGCGATATCGGCTATCTCGACGAGGACGGCTTCCTCTTCCTGTGCGACCGGAAGAGCGACATGATCATCTCGGGCGGGGCGAACATCTACCCGGCTGAGATCGAGGCCGAGATCATCATGCATCCCAAGGTTGCCGACGTCGCGGTGTTCGGCGTCCCGGACGAGGAATGGGGCGAGCAGGTCAAGGCGGTGGTGCAGGCCGCCGCGGGCGCGGAGCCCGGCGATGACCTGGCCGCCGAGATCCTCGCCTCGCTGGATGGCCGGCTGTCGCGGATGAAATGGCCCAAGACGATCGACTTCATTGACGAGATGCCCCGTGACCCGAGCGGCAAGCTGATGAAGCGCCGGCTGCGCGAGCCATACTGGCGGCACCATGACAGGAAGATCTGACGGGAAGCACCGGCCTCCAGGGTTCTCGGCCGCGGCGAGGGGCGGCAGCGTTGCCTGGCCCGGGGCAGTGTCACGCGCTGTTCAAGGCACTGGCGGAACAGCCGGCGGCGCGCTGCTACAGGCTCTTCTTCAGCTGCTGGGTCATCACGTCATAGCCCAGGCTCGTGTACAGCGAACGCGCGACCATATTGCTGCCGTGCACGTTCAGGCCCACCGAGCGCATGCCACGGGAGCGGGCCTCAGCCTCGGCCAGCAGCATCGCCTCCCGCCCGTAGCCGCGACCGCGGAACGACTCGTCGACCTCGACGAGGTTCACCCAGGCCATGTCCGGATCCCCCTGCTCGCCGGGAACCGCCAGCCACAGCCAGCCCACCGGTTCACCGTCGGCGGTGAGCCTGAAGATCAGCTGGCCGGGGGTGTCGCGCCCGCTGGGCAGCAGCCGCTCGTGGTCCCGGCGGGCCTTCTGCTCGGCTGCCTCAGCCGGCAGGGCGCCGGACGCAGCGATCTCCGCGGCGTAGCCGGCCGTGGCCTTTGCGATAAAGGCCTCGTACTCGTCGGGGGCGGGTAGTCGCAGCGCCATGTCCATCCGCCCATGCTTGCAGACGAGCACCGCGCCGGAGCGTGGCCGTGCCTAGCCGGGCGAGGACCGAGCAAATGCCGAAATATTGGCGGAGGTGCCAGCCCGCCGCCCCGGCCGCGGGCTAGCGTGCGGATATGGCCAGCCGCAATGCGCGTGCGATGTCTTTCGGGCCCTGGCGAACGATTACCCCCCCGGCCGATGCGGGCCTGGTGCTCGCGGGCCGATCGGGGCCCCGGGCCGTCAGCCCCGCACCATCGGCGGGGGGTGGTTGACGTCGGGACCATCGGCTCAGCAGGGGAAGCCGTAAATTTACCGACTGCGCCCGGTGACCAGGCCGGCCCGGCGGTCCCGGTGCGCCGGATGCTGCCGGGGTGGCTGCCGCCCTGGTTCGGCGACGGGTGGCGTGACCTCCGCGGCGGATGGCGGCGGCAGCACCGGCCGCTGACCGTGATGGCCGTCGTCGTCGTGGTCTTCCTGCTGTTCGCCGGCTACCTGGCGCAGTCACGGTCCCTGGGCACGAATGCCGACGGCGCCAGCTTCGTCCTCCAGGCCTCGGACATGCTGCACGGCAACTGGCTGCTGCGCGGCTGGTGGCTCTCAGCCATGCCGGTCTACACCACCGAGCTGCCGGAGTACATGCTCGTGGAGCTGGCCCGCGGGGTGAGCCCCGATGTCATCAACGTGGCCGGGGCGGCGACCTTCACGGTGCTGCTGCTGCTCGCCGCGCTGCTCGCCAAGGGCCGGGCCACCGGCACCGAGGCGCTCGCACGGGTACTGATCACGGTGGGCATCATGTTCGCGCCTGGGCCGCCCGTCAGTTCGGGCACCCTGCTCAACCTGCCTGATCACATCGGCACCCAGGTCCCGCTGCTGCTCATCTGGCTGGCAATGGACCGGCTGGCCGACCGCTGGTACCTGCCCTGGCTGGCCGGGCTGCTGCTCACCTGGGTGGAGATCGCTGATCAGATGGCGGTGTACGTCGGAGCGGCGCCGGTGATCGTCGTCTCGGCCATCCGGCTCTACCAGCGGCGTGTCTCGTGGCGGATCGATGCTGGGCTGCTGGTGGCGGCGGCGGTCTCGGTCATCGCGGCGGCAGGCATTCAGCTGGTCATTCGCCGGTCCGGCGGTTTTGTGGTCGTGCCGACCCCGGCGGTGTTCGTCCCGTCCGCGCAGATGCCACACAATCTGTGGCTCACGGTTGAATCGGGGCTGGCGCTGTTCGGCGCGGACTTCTTCGGGATGCGGCTCGGCCCTGCCGCGGCGGCCGTCCTGCTGCATTTCGCCGGGGTGGGCCTGGTGGCTTGGGCGTGCTGCATAGCGGCCCGGCGGCTGCTGTCCGCCGCCGACCGGCTGGTACCGGTGCTCTTCCTGGGCATCGCCATCAACCTGGCCGCGTACCTGTTGAGCACGCAGGCGATGGATCTCGGATCGACGCACGAACTCGCCGCGGTGCTCCCGTTCGGCGCCGTGCTGGCCGGCCGGCTGCTGCCTGGCAGGCTGGTGGCCGCCAAGCTGGTTCCGGCGCTGCTCGCGGTGCTGGTGTGCTATATGGGAGTGTTCGCCTACTACGCGAGCCGGCCCGCCAGGCCGCCAGCAACCCAGGCAGTCGCCTCGTGGCTGCTGGCCCATCATCTGGCCGCCGGGCTTGGCGACTACTGGGCGGCCAACATCACGACCGTCGCGGCCGGGGGCCGGGTGCGGGTCCGGCCGGTCACCATCTCCTGTGGCCGGTTCGCCCCGTATGCCTGGGAGGCCAAGGAGTCCTGGTACCAGCAGCCGAATACTGCGACATTTCTCGTGCTTTCCCCCAGCAGCGGCGGCGGCCCGGCGAACGGAGCCACCGCAGAGGCCGCCGCCCAGTTCGGCCCGGCGCAACGTACTGCCCGGATCGGCGGCTATCAGGTCATGGTCTGGGATCACGACCTGATAGCTGCCGTGACCAGCGGGTTTCCGCGCGGCTGCGGCCAGCGGTGGCTTCGGTGAGCGGAAGTGGCTTGCGGACGGCGAGCGATTCTGCGCGGTGGGCCGGCCTACCGGCTCGTTCTCGCGGCGCGCCCGCGGATTCAGGCAGGCTGGGCCAGCACGATGGCGGGTGCCTGGCCCAGCAAGCCGATCCGGCGCGCGGCGGCCGTCAGGCCGCGGCGCCGCAGCCGGGGCAGGAGCTGGTCCTCGTTCGTGGTGAGCAGCACGACAGCACCGCCGGAGCGGGCCGTGTGCGCCGCCAGCCGCGAGGTGGCATCGAACAGCTCCAGACGCCCGGCGACCTTGACCTGCTTACCCCAGGGCATGTTTGCGACCAGGAGTCGCGCGGTCACCCGGGGGTCCGGACCCCGGCGGACGTCCCTGACGAATACCCGCCGCAGCAGGTCGCCGGGCTCCAGTCCGGGCAGCCCTGACGAGGCCGGCAAAGCCGCGAGCCGCTCGCGGGTGAGCGCCACCGCTTCCGCTGACAAGTCGGAGGCAAACACCGGCAGGCCCGCGCGTGCGGCTTCGGCGGCGATGGTGCCGCTGCCGCAGAACGGGTCGTACAGCCCAGGTGCGGTGCCGGAGGGATCGGCCTGGGCCAGGCCGAGACGGACCAGGGATGCGGCCACTGTCGGCCGCAGGGCCCCGTGCCAGGTGGTCCTTGGCTCACCGGAATGCTTGCCGACCGGCGTCTCCCACAGGCTGACCGCGATGTGGGCAAGATCCTCGTCGACTTGAATCCGCAGGTCGACCGGGCGGCGAAACGTCGCCGCCGGGTCTGCGCCGCGCAGCTGCTCGGCGATGACGGGCGCGGGATCCCAGACCGGTTTCGTGCGCCACGGCGGATTGCGGACCGACATCGTGACGGACCATTCATCCCCGGCCGAGACGAGGGCCTGCGCGGTGGCATCCGCTGCGGCCTCGCAAAGGGCCCCGAACTCGCGCCGGTTGCTGATGCGTGCCGGGCCCGCCACCAGAAGCCGGATGTCATCGACCGTTCGGGCGGCCCTGCCCAGGCGCTCGGCGGCGCCCCCGGCGGCATCGAGGATCATGAAGCGATCATTCCGCTCCGTCACCGTCGCCGCGGGCGCGATCTCGCTGGCCTCGGCTTCGACCACATCGTCCAGGCCCTTGGTGAAGTAGAGGACAAGGCGGCGGGCATTCCCGCTGGGGACGATCAGTTGCCTCATGGCCGGCTAGGCCTGCCGTCATGACCTCCAGGGCCAGTTCCTGCGGTGCCAAACGTGTCCAACGACGACCTCCTGCACAAGCTGCTCCGCGAGTTCCCGGTGCGCAAATCCTGCCCTGGATCCCTGGCGATAGTGTCAGCCGGCGCTAGAGAGGATCATGATAGGAAACTGACGGCGCGAACGCGCCTTGTAGAGATTCCACGCCGGGTACATGCGGCAGCCCTGCTCCCAGTACAGATCGCGTTCCGGCCCGGTCACCTCGCGGGCGGTTACGTCACACGTCGATCCGGAAACGGTCACCTGTGCGCTCGGGTTGGCCCGCAAGTTGTAGTACCAGGCCGGGTTGCGCTCCTGGCCGAAATTCGACGCGATCAAGATGAAGTCACCGGACTTACCCAGGTAGGCGACGGGCTGCGTCCGCCGTGTGCCTGTCCTGGCGCCGGTGGTCGTCAGCATGAGCACCTGCAGGCCGGTGGCCAGCCCGGCAAACGTCAGGTGGTTGCCGGTGCGGCGCGAGACGAACCGGTCTGTGGCGGGGAGGATCCGCGCGAGCAGCCAGGAGACTGGCCGCCAGCCCGCCATCCGCCGCATCGCGCGGAAGAACGCGTTGGCTTCCGCGTACGGGGATATTTCGATGGGGCCCGTCATCTCGCTGCCGCCGCGGCGGTACTGGCAAGCACCTCGATCAGGCGTACCGTGGCGGGCGGGTCGGGCGGCTCGCCGTACGTCATCGCGAACACGTGCCTGCGGGCTCCGGGCAGCGGCGTGGTGCAGATCCCTGGATGCCGGGCGGCCTGCAGCGCCAGGCCGGGCAGCGTGGCAACGCCCAGGCCCGCGGCGACCAGCGCCTGCACCGCTACGTAATCGTCGGTGGTGAAAGAGATCTTCGGCACAAAACCCGCCTGCGCGCATAGCCGTAGCAAGCAGCTGCGGCAGCGCTCGCAGCCCGCGATCCAGCGGTGCCCGGCGTAAGCTGCCAGGTCGGGCGGGCCGGGCGCCCCGGGCGCCCTGGGCGCGCCGGGCGCCCCAGCGGGCCCGCCCGGGCCGGGCGGCTCCGGCTTGATCGCGCCGGGACCGGCCCTCGTGACCAGCACGACCGGTTCATCGAGCAGCAGCCTGCCGCGTGCGCCCTGGTCGTCCGCCTCGGGCGGCTGTTCGTCTTCGTCCTGGAGGTAGTGCCTGAACACCAGGGCGACATCCACGTGGCCGGCCCTGAGCATGCGCAGCGCCTGCGATGGCTCGGCCTCGGCCAGCATGAGATCCATCCCGGGGGTTTCAGCCTCGAGCCTGGCGGCTGCCGCAGGCACGATCGTGCCGAGCGCGGAGGGGAAGGCGGCGAGCCGAACCCGTCCCTGGCGCAGCCCGACATGGGCCGCGAGCTCGATTTCCGCCGCGTCCAGCCTGCCAATGATCTCCTCGGCCCGCTCGGCGAGCAGCAGCCCGGCGTCGGTCAGCCGTACCCCGCGCCCGGCGCGCTGCAGCAGCCTGGCGCCGGTCTCGGCCTCCAGCCGGGCGATGTGATGGCTGATCGAGGGCTGGGCGTAGTTGAGCGCCTGGGCGGCGGCCGTCACCGAGCCGTACCTGGCTACCGCGACAAGCACGCGGAGCCTGGTCACGTCCAGCATGGATCTAACTATAGATGTCTTTGATTATCCGGCGGCCTGACCGGGGTTTCACCTATCTGAGCAGGTGAGCACCGATGTTGGCGCCGCACGACCTAATCCGGCGCCAGGAGCCAGCTATGGCAGCCAGGCGCCAGGTGCGGGAGCCAGGTGCGGGAGCCCAGGCGCTAGCCGGACCCCGGGGGCTCGCGGCCTTCGAGCAGCGGCGCCTCGGGCCGCCGGACCGGCTGGCCCTCCGGTACGCTGTCGCGCCTGCGGCGCCAGGCGATGCCGGACAGCACCTCAAGCACGACGCGGTTGGCCAGGAACGCGGTGACCTCCGCGTGGTCGTAAGGCGGCGAGACCTCCACCACGTCCAGCCCCGCGACCGGCAGTTCCATGGCGATTCTCCGGACCGCGTCGAGTAGCTGCCGTCCGGTCAGGCCGCCGGGCTCGGGGGTGCCGGTGCCTGGCGCCATGCCGGGATCGACGACGTCAACGTCGACCGACAGGAACACGCCGTCGCAGTCGTCAGTCGCGATGCCGCTCGCCTCGGACAGGCACTCGTCCAGGCCGCGCGCGACGATCTCGGCCATCTCGTAGCTGCGCATCCCGCGGCCGGCCATCCAGTCCAGAGTTTCCGGCTCCGGCCAGTAGCCGCGCAGCCCAAGCTGCAGGAACCGGTCACCGCGCACCGCACCCGATTCGATCAGCCGCCGCATCGGCGTGCCGTGCCCGTACAGGGAGCCGAACTGAGTATCACCGGTGTCGGCATGCGCGTCGAAGTGGAGCACCGAGAGCCTGCCCCAGCCGACATGACGGGCCACGCCGGTCGCGTCGGGGAAGGCAACGGTGTGGTCACCGCCGAGGATCACCGGGATAGCGCCGCCATGGCAGGTCCGGTGCACCGCCTCCTCCAGGCGGCGCAGCGAGAGTTCCGTGTCGCCGGATGGCATTTCCACATCGCCCGCATCCGCTACCCGCAGGTCGGTCAGCGGGTCGACGCCGAGCGCCAGATGCGGCCTGGACGCATCATGCGGAAGGTAATCGGTGCACCGGATCGCCTGCGGGCCGAACCTGGCGCCCGGCCGGTGCGATGTTCCCCCGTCGAACGGCGCACCGATGATCATGATGTCGGTGCCCGCCCAGGAGGCCGGGTCAGCAAGGTCGGCCCTGGGCACGCCGAGGAAGGTGGCGTCCGGTCCGTACATTCCGCCGAGCCGCACCATGTCATCCTCCTGGAAACCG
>Ga0187871_10004109_pt1 | contig 11049 bp, 13 predicted proteins | sample June2016WEW_16_1_FD_132988 | JGI IMG/M metagenome (GOLD analysis project Ga0187871, IMG submission 132988) | Peatland microbial communities from SPRUCE experiment site at the Marcell Experimental Forest, Minnesota, USA - June2016WEW_16_10 | ecosystem: Environmental > Terrestrial > Soil >...
ACCGCGAGGATCTGGTCACCGTCGATCACCTGGCCGCCTCCGTCGACGGCGAGGCACCGGTCAGCGTCGCCGTCATAGGCGATGCCGGCATCGGCGCCCTGCGCGGTCACCGCGGCCGACAAGGCGCCGAGGCTCGTCGAGCCGCAGCCGGAGTTGATGTTGTCGCCGTCCGGCTCGGCGCCGATCGTGACCACTTCGGCCCCCGCCCGGCGCAGCAGCCGCGGCGCGACGTCGTAGGCGGCGCCGTGAGCGCAGTCGACCACCACACGCAGCCCGTTCAGCGGAGTAGCACCGCCGGGCTCAGGAAGCGTGGAAAGCAGGTGCGCGAGATAGCGGTCGATCTCGGCGGAAGCGTCGGTGACCCGGCCGAAGCCGGCCGCGGGCAGGCCATCGGGGCCGGACTTGGCCGCGAGCTTTCGTTCTATCTCATCCTCCACCGCGTCGGGCAGCTTCAGGCCGCCGCGGGCGAAGAACTTGATCCCGTTGTCGGGAGCCGGGTTGTGGCTCGCGGACAGCATCACGCCAAAGTCAGCGGCGAGGGCGCCGGTCAGGTACGCGACGGCCGGAGTCGGCACCACGCCGAGGCTGAGCACGTCCACGCCGGCTCCGGCCAGGCCCGCCACCACTGCGGCCTCAAGGAACTGGCCAGAAGCCCTGGGATCGCGCCCGACGAGTGCCACCGGGCGACGGCGCCGTCGGAGCGCGGCGCGGCCCGCCTGACCGGCGCGGCCGCCGTTGCCATTGCCATTGCCGTTGCCATTGCCAAGGTAGCCGGTGCCGGGCAAGACCACTGCGGCGGCCGCAGCAAGATCGATTACGAACCGCGCTGTCAGATCACGCCCCGCCACCCCTCGAACACCGTCCGTACCGAACAGCCGGCCCAATGGATCACCCCTGGTCATCGGGTTTTTTTACGGCGCTGGCCGCAACGGCAGCGGCGCTGCTTAGCGCTTGGAGTACTGCGGCGCCTTGCGTGCCTTCTTCAGCCCGTACTTCTTCCGCTCCTTGACCCTAGCGTCCCTAGTCAAGAAGCCGGCCCTCTTCAGGGTCGGACGGCTGTCCGGGTCGACGAGAATCAGCGCCCTGGCGAGGCCGAGCCGCAGCGCGCCGGCCTGCCCGGTGACACCACCGCCGGTGATCCGGGCGACCACGTCGAACTGGTCGTCTGCGCCCAGCGTCACGAAAGGCTCGCTGATGAGCTGCTGATGCAGCTTGTTCGGGAAGTACTCGTCCAGCGACCGGTCGTTGATCTGCCATTTCCCGGTGCCGGGCAGGATACGGACCCGCGCGATGGCCTCCTTGCGCCGGCCGGTGCCCAGGGCGTTCCCCGTCACGACCGGCTTCCGGGCCTGCCGGGCCGGCGCGCCGGGCGCAGCGTCACCCGTCTCGGTGGTGTATTCCGACACGTGCTCCCCAGCGTTCTGCTCGGGCTCGGCGCCTGCTCCCGCGGCGGGATTCTGCGCGTCAGTGGGCTCAGCCACGTCGTCTTCCTCGTGCTTCCTTATCGGCTCTGGTTACTTCGCGCCAGCGCGGCTGGCAGCGGCCTGCTGCGCGACCTGGGTGATCTCGAACGGGACCGGCTGCTGCGCCTGGTGCGGATGCTCGGGCCCCGCGTAGACCTTGAGCTTGCGCAGCATCTGCCTGCCCAGCGTGTTCTTCGGGAGCATGCCCTTGACGGCCTTCTCGACCACCCGCTCCGGGTTCTTGGCCAGCAGCGCGCCATAGGTTATGGACCGTAGCCCGCCCGGATACCCGGAGTGCCGGTAAGCGTGCTTGTCGGCGAGCTTGTTCCCGCTCAGCGCGACCTTCTCCGCGTTGATGACGATGACAAAGTCGCCGGTATCCACATGCGGCGCGAAGATCGGCTTGTGCTTGCCGCGCAGCAGCGTCGCGGCCTGGCTCGCGAGCCTGCCGAGGACAATGTCAGAGGCATCGATGACATGCCACTGCCGGTGGATGTCACCGGCTTTCGGGCTGAATGTGCGCACAGTCATAAGCCTTCGCGTGTGAGTCCTGAATCCTGGCCCTCGCCCGGGGTAAGCCCTCCCAGGCGCGGGACTCCGCGGCACTAGCCGCCGCTGCGCTGACCGGATAACGAGGCAGCGGGCATGCCAATACACATGGACGCCCAAGCAGGATACCGGCCGCGGGTGACGACGGTCAAAGCGGTGCCTGGCGGGCTGTGTCAGCAGCGGCCGTCAGCAGGGCCGTTTCGGGTCGTCGCGGTACCTGAAGCCGAAGAGCCCGACAAAACGGCCGACGGGGCTAACAGCGGAGCGCGCAGCGATACGCTCGCCGCATGCGCAACCCGGGTGAGAGGTCGGCCGATCGCGTTGCTGGCCGACAGAAGGGACCGGCCGGCCGGAATGGGGCGTCATCCGGCCGGCCGGCCGGCGCCAGCCCGCAGCCGGCTCCCGGCGGCTCGTCGCTCTTCGTCCCCGGGTATTCCGGTGATCAGCCTGCCGCGGGCGAGCCGGGCCGCCATGCCGCCGCCCGTCCCGGTGGCGGCTGGTACGGGCCGACCGCGGGCATGGCGGGCAAGGGCCCGGTCCGGGGCTTCCCGCCCGCCCCAGGCCAGCCGCCGCCCGTTTATCCTCCCGGCCAGTTCTCCGCGTGGAACCGATCGGCCAGGCCGGCAGCTGACGGCTACCCGGATCCGCGCCAGGAGGCCGTCGGACGGGCCGCATCCGGCTACCCGGAGGCACCGGCCGCCGGTAGCGCGGGGCCGTGGTATCCAGAACCTGGATATGCCCGGCTGGCAGTTGGCGAGCTGGGCGCAGGCCAGCCAGGCTACGCCGAGCCGGCTTATTCAGTCCTTGCCGTCAGCGATCCCGCTGCCGACGTCACCTCGACCCAGTCCTGGGAAGCCCTCGACGCCTCGCTCGCAACGAGCAGCCGGGCAGCGCGGCGGGCTCCGCTGCCGGAGCCTCCGCTAACGGAGCCGTCGCTAACGGAGCCGCTGCAGGCCGACCACTGGCAACCCGCGGCCGATCTGGTCGTCCCGCCGCCGCAGCAGCGGCAGGCCGGCCAGGCCCAGCGCCCGGCCGCGGACTGGGCAGGCCACGCCCAGCGCGCAGCTGCAGACTGGGCCGGCCAGGCTGACCGCCCGGCCGCGGACTGGGCAGGCCAGGCTGACCGCCTGGCGGCCGACCGGAGCGGCCGCGCCCGGCCTGATACCGGCGGTCACCGCTATCAGGCAGCGCAGCCAGGCTCCGATCGCCGGACCGGCGAGGCAGGCCGGCTGGCGGCGCCCCCGCGCGGGCCGGCAGCGCGCACCGAGCGCCCGCAGCCCAGGCGCGCGCACGCCCGGGCGCGCGGCAGGAGCGGCAGGAAGCGGGCCGGACGGCTACTGCTCGCCTGCGGGCTGATCGTCGCCATCGTGGTGGCCACCGCCGCTTACGTCTGGTTCGACGGCGGCCATCACGGCGCTGGCCAGGCCGCGGCCGCGCCGAACCGCTCGGCGTCCGTGCCCAGCCAGCCGCCGCCAGCCACCCAGTTGCTGGGCCGCTGGGGACACATCGAGAGCCGGACCGCCGACCCGCTGCCGCTCACCCTCACCGAGCTCTTCCCCGCCAGCTTCTCGGCCGGCGGGAGCGGGTACGCAAGGACCGTCGAGCGCGACGGGACCGACTGCGCCAAGGCAGTGATCGGCTCAGCGCTGCAGTCGGCCCTCCGCCTAGGCAAGTGCACCCAGGTCATGCGGGCAAGCTATTTCTCGCAAGACAGCAAGCTGATGGGGACGATCGGGGTGCTCAACCTGGCCAGCGTGGTAGCCACCGAGCGGTCAGGCAAGGCGGCAGGCGGGGGCGACTTCATCGCCCAGCTGGCGGCGGCCAAGGGTCCCACCCGGCACCTGACCATGGGCACGGGGATCGAGGAGACGGAGATCAAGGGTCATTTCCTGGTCATGGTCTGGGCCGAGTTTGCCAGCCTGCACGCTCCAACGGCCAAATGGCAGCGCCTGGACCTCGAGACGTTCTGTAACCGCCTCATCCAGAACACCGCCAACTTGAGCCTGGCCAGCCGAATGATCACCGGGAAGCCCCGGACTCCCTGACCCGGCGGGTCGCTGCGGCCCGTGCCGCCAGCTCGGCGTCGGCCGGGTAGCGGACCTCCTCCAGGCACAGCCCGTGCGGCGGCGCGACGTGCACCGCTGGGTCACGGACCCGGGCGGCAAGAACGTCGGCCAGCCAGCCGGCCGGCCTGGTTCCGTCACCCACCGAGAGCATCGCCCCGGTCAGCGCCCGGACCATGTTGTGGCAGAACGCGTCTGCCGCCACCGTCGCGACCGCGATGCCGCTCGCCGACCGGGCCCAGTCAAGCCGCAGCAGCTCGCGCACGGTGGTCGCGCCCTCCCTGTGGCGGCAGAACGCGGCAAAGTCGCGGGTGCCAAGGCAGCCGGCCGCCGCCTCGTTCATCCGCTCCGTGGCAATCCGGCGCGGGTACCACAGCGTGTCATGCCTGCTCAACGGGTCCGCGCGAATCGGATCGTCGCAGACACGGTAGGTGTAGCGGCGCCACAACGCGGAGAACCTGGCATCGAACCCGTCCGGGGCGCGGCCGACCGAATGCACCCGGATGTCTGGCGGCAGCAGCCTGGCCAGCCTCCTGAGCGCGAGGCCGGCCGCTCGCGCCCAGGATTCAGCCGCCACATCGGCATGGGCGACCTGGCCGCGGGCGTGCACTCCGGCATCGGTACGGCCCGCCACGGTCAGCCCGGGCGGCGTATCCAGCGCGAGGATCCGGCCGAGCGCCTCTTCGATGACCTGCTGAACCGTCCGCAGGCCCGGCTGCGCCGCCCAGCCATGAAAGCCTGAGCCGTCGTAGGACAGCTCGACGCGCAGCCGGACAGTTGCTACCGGGGCGCCGGGCGGATCGGCAGCCAGCGGAGCGCTCAGGGCCGCCGCGCGGGTACTGCTGCTAGCCCTCGTCGCCCTGACCGGGCTCGTCATCCGGTCCTGCTGCGCTCGAACCAGCGCCCGGCGCGGATCCGGTGCCGCCGTCGGTGTCCTCGCTCGGGCCGGCGACCTCTGCGGCGGCCGCCGCAGCCTCGGCGTGCGTGTCCCCGGCGTGCGTGTCCCCGGCGTGCGTGTCCCCGGCGTGCGTGTCCTGCGCCACGGCAGCCTCAGCCCCGGCGGGCTGAACCTCAGCGGCCGCACCCTCAGCGGCCTCACCCTCAGCTTCAGGGCTGCCGCCCGCCGTACTGCCAGCCGCCGCGGTGCCCTGGCCGCCGGTGCCCGGCCGCGACCGTCCGGCGGCCGGGCTCGCGGCAGGCTGCGGCCGGCGGCCGCGGCGGCGGCGCGGCCTCGCCTCCGCCTCCTCGCGGACCAGTTCGATCACTGCGAGCGGTGCGTTGTCGCCCTTGCGCGGCCCGACCTTGGTGATCCGCGTGTAGCCGCCATCGCGGGCTGCGAAGCTCGGCCCGATATCGGTGAAGAGCGAGTGCACAACGCTCTTGTCCGTGACCACGGTCAGCACCTGCCGCCTGGCGTGCAGGTCACCTCGCTTGGCGAAGGTGATCAGGCGCTCGGCGACCGGCCGCAGCCTGCGTGCCCGCGCCTCGGTCGTGGTGATCTTGCCGTGCTCGAACAGCGCCGTGGCAAGGTTCGCCAGCATGTGCCGCTGATGGGCTGAGCTGCCGCCCATCCGGGCACCCTTGGTGGGCGTGGGCATCGGGAACTTCTCCTTGGTTTGCTACTTCAGGGCGCGGTTGCCCGGTCCGTCAGTATTGCTCGGTTTCGACGTAGCTCTCGTCGTCGTCCGCCCCGTAGCTGTCAGCCGCGGTCCCGGGGTCGAACCCAGGCGGCGAGTCCTTCAGCGCGAGGCCCATGTCAATCAGCTTCTGCTTGACTTCCTCGATCGACTTCGCGCCGAAGTTGCGGATGTCGAGCAGATCCTGCTCGCTGCGGGCGACCAGCTCGCCGACGGTGTGGATGCCCTCGCGCTTGAGGCAGTTGTAGGAGCGGACGGTGAGGTTCAGCTCCTCGATCGGCAGCGCCAGGTCCGCCGCGAGCGCGGCGTCGGTCGGCGACGGGCCGATGTCGATGCCCTCCGCGTCGACATTCAGCTCCCTGGCCAGCCCGAACAGCTCGACCAGCGTCTTTCCCGCGCTGGCGACCGCATCCCTGGGACGCATGCAGGGCTTGGTCTCCACGTCCAGGATCAGCTTGTCGAAGTCGGTACGCTGCTCGACCCGGGTGGCCTCGACCTTGTAGGTCACCCGCATGACCGGCGAGTAGATCGAGTCGATCGGGATCCGGCCGATCTCCTGCCCGGGCTGCTTGTTCTGGGCCGCCGACACGTAACCGCGGCCGCGCTCAACCGTCAGCTCCATCTCCAGCTTGCCCTTGCTGTTCAGGGTCGCGATGTGCAGGTCGGGGTTGTGCACCTCGACGCCGGCCGGCGGGGCGATGTCCGCCGCCGTGACCGGCCCCGGCCCCTGCTTGCGCAGGTACATCGGCACCGGCTCGTCGTGCTCGGAGGAGACGACAAGCTCCTTCAGGTTCAGGATGATGTCGGTGACGTCCTCGGCGATCCCCGGCACGGTGGAGAACTCGTGCAGGACACCCTCGATCCTGATGCTGGTGACCGCGGCGCCAGGGATCGAGGAGAGCAGGGTACGGCGGATCGAGTTCCCGATCGTGTAGCCGAACCCCGGCTCGAGCGGCTCGATGACGAACCTGGACCTGGACTCGTCAACCTGATCTTCGGTGAGGCTCGGACGCTGGGCGATGAGCATGGGTGTTCCTTCCCGCGATGCCCGCTATATGACAACCGCGACTTCTCATCTGACAGCTCATCGCTGCCAGATGTTCCCGCTGACGGCTCCTCGCCGCCAGTACTGCCGCTGACGGCTCCTCGCCGCCAGTGTCGCGGGACTGCCGCCGTGGCAGCCCCGCGGGTGGTTACTTCGAGTAGAGCTCGACGATGAGCTGCTCCTGGACCAGGGTGTCGATCTGGGCCCGGACCGGGAGCGCATGAACGAGGATACGCATCTTGTCGGGGATCACCTCGAGCCAGGCCGGGACCGTCCGCTCGCCGGCCTCGGCCCGCGCCACCACGAACGGGGTCAGCTCCGTCGACTTGGGCGCGACCTCGACAATGTCGGACTCGCTCACCCGGTAGGAGGGAATGTCGACCTTGCGCCCGTTGACCAGGACGTGACCGTGCCCGACCAGCTGCCTGGCCATGTCACGGCTCTTGGCGAAGCCGGCCCGGTAGATCACGTTGTCAAGCCGCGTCTCCAGGATCTGGAGCAGCGCCTCGCCGGTCTTGCCGCGGGTCCGGGTCGCTTCGGTGTAGTAGTTGTGGAACTGGCGCTCGAGGATCCCGTAGATGCGCTTGGCCTTCTGCTTCTCCCTGACCTGCAGCAGGAACTCGCTCTCCTTGGGCCGGTTCCTGCCGTGCTCGCCCGGCGGGTAGGGCCGGATCTCGATGGGGCACTTCGGCGAGTCGCACTTGGCGCCCTTCAGGAACAGCTTGGTCTTCTCGCGGCGGCAGCGCTTGCAGTCGGCGCCGGTGTATCGAGCCATATGTCGCTTACTCCTCAGACCCGGCGCCGCTTGGGCGGGCGGCAGCCATTGTGCGGAACCGGGGTGACGTCCTGGATCGAGCCGACCTCCAGGCCGGTCGCCTGCAGGGACCTGATGGCGGTCTCCCGCCCCGAGCCCGGGCCCTTCACGAACACGTCGACCTTGCGCATGCCGTGCTCCATCGCCCGGCGTGCCGCGGCCTCGGCGGCCATCTGGGCGGCGAACGGCGTCGACTTGCGCGAACCCTTGAACCCGACGTGACCCGAGGACGCCCAGGCGATGACATTGCCCTGCAGGTCGGTGATCGTCACGATCGTGTTGTTGAACGTGCTCTTGATATGAGCGTGCCCGTGAGCGATGTTCTTTCGTTCCTTCCGGCGTACTTTCTTGACGCCGGCACGGCTCTTGGGAGGCATCCTGCTCCTCTACTCCCGGAGGTGGTCGGACCGCTGTGGCCGCCGGAGCCCGCCGTGACGGCGGGACCGGCGGGCGGACTACTTCTTCCCGGCCTTCTTCTTGCCGGCGACTGTCTTCTTCTTGCCCTTCCTGGTGCGGGCATTGGTCTGCGTGCGCTGGCCGTGCACGGGCAGCCCGCGGCGGTGCCTGATCCCCTGATAGCACCCGATCTCGACCTTGCGGCGAATGTCGGCCTGCACCTCACGGCGCAGGTCACCTTCCACCTTGTAGCTGGCGTCGATCCAGTCCCGCAGCCGCAGGAGATCTTCGTCGCTGAGGTCATGGACCCGGGTGTCGCCGCTGACGCCCGTCGCGCTGAGCGTCTCAAGCGCACGGGTGCGGCCGATTCCGTAGACGTAGGTAAGAGCGACTTCCAGCCGCTTGTCGCGCGGCAGGTCGACGCCGACGAGGCGTGCCATCCTGGGCAGTTCTCCTTCTGTCGCGGAGGTCCTGCGCACCGCTCCCTGCGTCCCTGCCCGGACCGGGCCCCGGCCTCCTCCGGGGGCAATCCGCGGCCAGCCGCTGGCCGACCGCGGACTGCGGTGCGTGTCTTACTTTCCTCGCCTTACCGTGCTGCTCAATCCCGACTGCTGCTCAGCCCTGACAGCTGCTCAGCCCTGACGCTGCTTGTGCCTCGGGTCTGAGCAGATGACCATCACGCGGCCATGCCGGCGGATGATCCGGCACTTGCTGCAGATCTTCTTCACACTCGGCTTGACCTTCATTGCTGCTCTCCTCAGGCACCCGGAGCCATCGAGCCCGCCGCGCCGTCAGCCTGTTACTTGTACCGGTAGACAATCCGCCCACGACTGAGGTCGTAGGGACTCAGCTCGACGACGACCCGGTCATCGGGGAGGATCCGGATGTAGTGCATCCGCATCTTCCCGCTGATGTGAGCCAGGACCTTATGCCCGTTGTCCAACTCCACCCTGAAGAAGGCATTCGGCAGTGATTCCACGACCGTGCCTTCGATCTCAATGGCGCCGTCTTTCTTGGGCATGTCCTCCGCGCTTCGCTGCTTAGGTTCGCTGCCTGGCCTTGGCCTGGGCTCGCTGGGTTGCTGGCTTATTTCTTACTATGTGGTGCTGGTACTCATCGTCAGGCGGCCCGGCCATTGCTGGTCACGCCGCGGCTCATCCGGTGATCGTGGGGCTTCCCGCGGTCCGGCTCGTGCTCTCGCACGGCCCTCCGGCCACGGACGGCCCTGCTAGATGTCTGCCATCACGCTACCGGCTCAGGCCATCCGCCAATGACTGCTCATGGGCCGGAGCAGAGTCTACGCGAGACCTGCTGACAATGCGAACCCGGGGCATGTTAGCCCCGCGCGTCAGTCCCAACCATGCCGCCGGCCAGGATATTCCCGGCCTCAGCCGGGCCGGTGGCCGCCGGGCCCGCCGCCCGCGATCCAGCGGCCGAGCAGGATCGCGCCGAGCGGCCCGGCCACCCAGACCGGCCGCGGAAACCCGCTGGCCCCGGCAACCACCCAGGCCACGAAACAGAGCAGGCTGACCGACAGCCATGACCCCCAGGCGGCTATCCAGGCCGGCGAGAACCTGCCCTGCTGCCTCGCGAGACCGCCGGACGCCTGCACCAGCGAGCCCGCTCCTGGCCGCGGTGCGCGATAGCGCGGCAGGGCCGCGTCCGGTAGCCGGTACAGGTCGATGCCCGGCAGGTCCGTCAGGAGCTCGTCAAGCTCGCCGACGGTCTTCGCCTCGTAGGCCTTGTCGATCCGCTCGTTGAACTCCTCGGCGGTCAGCCGGCCCGCTGCATGGTGCTCGCGCAGCAGCGACACCGTGCGGTCCCGGTCCTCGTCGGACGCGCGGATCCTGGGGTCGGCCGCCATCAGCTCCTCCTCAGTCCTTTACCCGCGCTCCGGCGGGCACCGGCGGATCCGGCTGACCCAGCTGGCCTGGCTGAGGACCTGCCTGACCTGCCTGCGGACCTGGCTGACCTCCCTGGCGCTGCGCGCGCAGCCTGGCCAGGCCGCTCGTCCCGCCGTCTTCCGCGGTCAGCACCCAGGGCCCGTCGGCGGTGATCGCCACGGTGTGCTCGAAATGCGCCGACCAGGTCCCGTCAGCGCTGACCACCGTCCAGCCGTCGTCGAGCAGCACGGTATGGCGCTGGCCGAGGACGAGCATCGGCTCGACCGCCAGCGTCATGCCTTCCCTCAGCACCGGTCCCCGGCCCGGCCTGCCGTAGTTAGGCACCGGCGGGTCCATGTGCATCTCGCTGCCGATCCCGTGCCCGACGTACTCCTGCACGATGCCGTAGTCCCCGCTGGCGCGGGCGCTGGACTCCACGGAGTGCGAGATGTCCGTCAGCCGGCTGCCTGCCACCGCGCTGGCCAGCCCGGACCACAGGGCCAGCTCGCAGGCGGTCAGGAGGCCGGTCAGCCCGTCGCTCACCGGCCCCACGCCGATGGTCACGGCCGCATCGCCGTGCCAGCCTCCGACGATGGCACCGCAGTCGATCGAGATCACGTCCCCGGCCGCCAGCCGCGTCTGGCGGCTCGGGATACCGTGCACGATCTGGTCGTTGACCGATGTGCAGATGGTCGCGGGGAAACCGTGATAGCCCTTGAACGATGGCACGGCGCCAGCGTCGCGGATGACCCGGTCAGCTATCGCGTCCAGGTCAGCCGTGCTGATCCCGGGCTGCACCGCCGCTGCCGTCGTCCGCAGGGCATCCGCCACCACCAGGCCGGCCTCCCGCATCCTGGCCAGCTGGCCAGGCGTCTTGATCTGGATCCTCTGTTCCCGTCTCGTCCGCATCTAGCCTCCGGGCTCTGTAGTTCAAACGTTACCCGGGCGGCCCGCAACTGCCTTCAGCGGACAAACCGGCGCAGCGCGCCAAGCGCCCGGTCGGTGATCTCCTCCACCGGGCCAGTGGCGTCAATACCCAGCAGCGTTCCCTCATCCGCGTAGAACGCGATCAGCGGCTGGGTCTGCAGCTGATACACATCCAGGCGGTGCCTGATGGTCTGTTCCCGGTCATCATCGCGCTGGAACAGCTCGCCGCCGCACTCGTCGCACTGCTCGCCGCGAGCCGGCGGGTCGAACAG
>Ga0187871_10004111_pt1 | contig 11049 bp, 10 predicted proteins | sample June2016WEW_16_1_FD_132988 | JGI IMG/M metagenome (GOLD analysis project Ga0187871, IMG submission 132988) | Peatland microbial communities from SPRUCE experiment site at the Marcell Experimental Forest, Minnesota, USA - June2016WEW_16_10 | ecosystem: Environmental > Terrestrial > Soil >...
CGCGCCACCTCGCTCCACAACGTGGAGCTGCCGCTGATCTACAGCGGCACGCCATCGGACCAGCGCACCGAGCGCGCCAAAGCCGCCTTGCGCAATGTGGACCTGGAAGCCCGCATGATGCACAAGCCCAACGAGCTATCCGGCGGACAGCGCCAGCGCGTGGCGGTGGCCCGCGCGTTGGTAAACGACCCCTCGATTCTGCTCGCCGATGAGCCTACCGGAAACCTGGACAGCGTCACCGGCAACGATATCATGGCGCTGTTCGCGCGCCTCCACGAGCAGGGGAATACGATCGTGCTGGTGACCCACGAGCACGATATCGCCGTGCACGCGCATCGCGTGATTTACATCCGGGACGGCAAGGTGGAGAAGGACGAGCAGGTCCGGTAGCGCTTACAGCCTGGATCGCACGAGCTGCAGGAGTTCCGGGGCAAGATAGAAGTTCGTCCGGGAAAGTCGGGCGAGCGCTGCCTCAAAGTCGAGCAGTCCACGTTGATGACGCTAGGACGAGGACGCCCAATGTGCCGGTGACACGCAGGTTCCGCCGTACAGCGTCAGCGCGCCCGTCCCAGTCGTCAATCAAGATGCGCTCTGCGTGCAGGGAGAGCGCGAGGCTGATTGCTGCACTTTCACCGTGATCGAGGAAGCGCAGGGTCGCATCGGTTGGCGGGTCCGGCCTCACTTCGAGCCAAGCTGGCGGCTGGAAGATCCAACTTCGAACGGCGCCCGGCGTTGCAGGTTGCAGCATTTCATCGACCACCCTCACCGGCACGAGCACGCGGCTGTATAAGGGTGCCAACACGTTTGCGTGTCCGATTAGCACAAGGTAATGGAGCGGACCCGTGTCGGCAATGACAATCATGACCAACCCCTTTCCGCTTACTTGAGGCTGGCAAGATCCTGCTCAAAATCTTCGCAGGTATACTTCTCAATCCGATGTTCTTTCAGGAATCCATCGAGCTCATAGCGGGACTGGATACCCAACAGTGAACGAAGCTGATAACCGGTGAGACGGCGTTCACGGTAGGCTTCGAGAGCGATAGCCTCAAGCGCAACGCGCGCAGGGTTCCGGCCAGGGGGCAGCAAAGGAGGCGCCAGATCGTCCGGAATTTCGACGGTGATCTGCATGAATCAGTGTACCGCGCGCTTGTCACCGCACTACGGTGACCTTCACAAACCCCTCCGCCACGTCCGGCGGCACCAACTTCGCCGCCATACGCTGCAGGGCGTCATCGGGCACAACCCGTTCGCGCCGCTTGTTCCGCTCCCTGCAAACTTCCAAAGGCACATCGAAAAACACCGTCTCCACGTCGCAGCCGTGCCGTCGCCCCATTTGGATGTACGGCCGTCGTTCTTCCGGCGTCAGGTGCGTCGCGTCTACGTAAGAAACCGGCCGCCCGATCGCCAGCCGGTGACGCAGCAGATACCGCATCGTCAGGAACACGCGCGCGTGAATCGTTTGATCGGTGGCATCGTCGGCCAGCACCTGGCGGATCCAGTCCGACGAGATCCCCACGATTCCCTGTCGCTCCAGCCAGGTCGATTTGCCCGACCCAGGCAAGCCCACCAGCACCACGATGCGTTGTCGCGACTCTGCCAATCAGGACCAATATCGCACGCCGCGCCGCAGCCGGCGCGACGTCACCGGAGCGGCAGCTCGGGTTGCAAGCGGTCGATTGAGCTGCCCAGCGATGCTTTTTCGACAATCGCCGCAGCCAGTGCACGAAAGTCGTTGTAGGCGTCGTGTGCGGATTGCAAGTGGGCTCCGATGGCGCCATCCGCCGGCTTGAGGTGAAACATGGGCTTGCGGGCCTCCTGCGCCATCGGCATCAGACTGCGGTAATGCTTTAGCAAGGCGAGCTTATAAGGATCCTGGCCGATGGACACGTGCTCATCCTTCTCCTGGAGCACGGAGGTGCGATACTCGCCGGGTATGCGATTGATCCACTTGTCGTATGCCTTCACGGGCCGGTCCAGACGCACGCCGTGCTGGAGCACCACATAGCCTAGGGGCTGCATGACGCCTTTTGGCAGTTCGAGGTCCATTTGCGGCTTGCGATCCAGGCGGTCCTTCCATTCCTCGCGCCACTTTCGAAAGGTGGGCCCGAGGTTCCGCAATCCTTGGAGCGAATACAGGTCCGGCGACAGTGGAATGACCACGTAGTCGGCGGAAATAAGTCCAACCCGGTTGATCGCCCCTAAGTTAGGGCCGAGGTCCACCAGGATGAAATCCGCCATAAAGCCCTCTCCCTCGCGCTGCATGATGCGCCACAAGGCGGATAGGACTCGAAACGCCCGTTCGTTGCCGCCGAGGCTCAAAGGCCACTGGGTGGAGAGTTCGTCTTCAAAGGCGGACAGCGCCAAATCACCGGCCAGCAGCGCCAATCCATCATCCACGACTTGCAGCCCCGGCCGGGCTACGTCACCTGTCCCCCGCACCAGTGGCTGGATTGCTCCGTAGATGCTATTCGAGTGATACGATCCCCCTGCCCATTCATCGTCCCACAGGTTCTCCAACCGGTCCTCATCCAGGAATGCCGCAGTCAAGTTCGCCTGTGGGTCCAGATCGGCCGCCAAAACTCTCCAGCCTAGGTCGGTAAACATCCAGGCCAGGTGATACACGAGCGACGTCTTGCCGACACCATCCTTATTGTTGAAGAAGGCAATCACCGGCAGGCTCAATCTCGCCTCCCAATAACCGCCAGCACATGTGTGTCCTCCACCCGAAAATCCAACGGAGGATTCGCGTTTGCGAGAAGCGCCTGGCGCGCCAGCGCAATGCCCACACCGAACTTCTGGACGTACCCGAGATTCCGCATGGCCTCGGCCAGATGCGGATTCCTGTAATCCGTAATTCCCGGCCGTCCGAAATTGTTCCGACTTACGAGCCCGTACGGCCCGCCCGGACTGAGGATTTCGATTCGATCGGAAAACCAGGACACGCGCACCGGAGCGGCCGTGCCTTCATAAGTACGATGCAATATCGCGTTCCGAGTGAGCTGCTGCAATGCGACCATGGGGTAGTCGGGGTGAGCGGTCTCAGTCGGGCCTGAAGTCAGATCGCGCGCTGTTTCCAGATGCGCCTGCAGCTTCTCTTCGACTGCTCGCAGCAACTCGGGCAACGGGCCGGACAACTCGGCGGCGTCTTTCACCGGATCGGCCAAGCCCGTTCCGTCCACCCTCAGAAACTGTACGTAGGCGCCGGGCAAGAACTGCAGCGGATCTTTCCCCGTGACCAAAATGCCCAACACAGTAGGCGTGGAAAGACCATTCGGGGCCGCCAGTCTCAACGACGTCAACTGTTCTTCGAGAGAGCGTTGATTCTGATCCAATACATCGCCGGCGACGCTGGCGGGGAGGTAAGTGCGGCAAAATAGATCCAGGTCCAGATCGTCCAGTGTTGCCGATGCAACCGGGCGAATATCGAACGGCAGGTCCCTTGCACGTCTCTTCTCTGTCAGCCGCCGTTCCTCTTCCGGACTCGCCACTGCGCGCCGCGGCCCGATCCGTACCCACACGCGGCCCTGATAACGCACCGGAGGCGCATCCGACGGTTCCACCACGACTGCAGCTACCTCACAACCGCCGAGCGTCCGCTTTTGCACTGTCATAGACGGGAAGGGAACCGTATTACCATCCGACCGCACATCGGAGAGAGCCCGCAGCAGTTCGTCGGTAATCGGGAGGGCGGCGCACCTCCCATCGTCGTGGACTCCCACGAACAGCACCCCAGCCTTTTGGTGATTGGGAAGGTCGTTTGCAAATGCACAGATTGCCTGCCGAATTTTTTCCCGGTCTGAAAGCGACGACTTACGCTCCACGCGGTCGGATTCCAGATCCGCCAGCAACGACCCTAGCTCCGCATTCTCCATGTGATTCCAGTTTAGACTACAGGCGGGTCTCCCTTCCCGCGTGCAATGCTGTATCGTAAGGCCTTGGAGATGCCATGACCGGCAAAGTCCGCTGGGGCGTCCTGGGCGCCGCCCATATCGCCGTGAAGAAAGTGATCCCCGCCATGCAGCGCGGCGAGTGGTGCGAGATCGCCGCCATCGGCTCGCGCGACCTGGCGAAGGCCCAGCAGGCTGCCGCCGCCCTAGGCATCCCGAAAGCCTATGGCTCGTACGAGGAACTGCTGGCCGACCGTGAAATAGAGGCGGTCTACAACCCGCTGCCCAATCACCTGCACGTGCCTTGGTCGGTGCGCGCGGCCGAGGCCGGCAAGCACGTGCTCTGCGAGAAACCGCTGGCGCTGGACGCTGCCGAAGCGCGCGAGTTGCTCGCAGCGCAGACCCGCACCGGCGTGAAGATGGGCGAGGCTTTCATGGTGCGCACCCATCCGCAATGGCTGCGCGCCCGCGAGTTGGTGCGCGGCGGCCGCATCGGCGAACTGCGCGCCATCATGGGCTTCTTTAGCTATTTCAACCGCGACCCCGCCAACATCCGCAACGTGCGCGCGTGGGGTGGCGGTGGGCTATTCGATATCGGCTGCTATCCCATCAACACTTCCCGTTTCATCTTCGGAGAGGAACCGCGCCGCGTCATAGCGCTGCTGGAGCGCGACCTGGAAATGGATACGGACCGCCTGACTTCAGGCCTGCTCGATTATCCCTCCGGGCAGGCCGTCTTCACCTGCTCCACCCAACTGGTGCCGTATCAGCGCATGCAGATTTGCGGAACGCGCGGCCGCATCGAGATCGAAATTCCATTCAACGCGCCGCCGGACCGGCCTTGCCGCATCTTCGTGGACGACGGCTCCGACCTGTTCGGCGCGGGCATCCAGACTGAAACGTTTCCCGTCTGCGACCAGTACACCATTCAGGGCGACTTGTTCTCGCAAGCCGTGCGTGGCGAGGGCGAGGCGCCAGTGCCACTCGAGGACGCCGTGCGCAACATGGCAGTCATCGATGCGCTGTTCCGATCGGCCGAATCGGGACGGTGGGAGGCGCCGTAATGAACGTGGCGCAGGCACTTCTGCCTGCCGCGCCGACACTCTTGGCGGCGCAGGCGAGCGAAGCTCGCCTTAGCCGGCTGAAAGCCGCCCCCAGAGGGGACCCCGGGGCAGAATTGTCCGCCCCACACAGTGCTTCACAAAGGAGAATTAGCTATGAAACGAACATTGCGGATTGCGGCCATCGCCTTGGCCTGCTCGATAGCGCCCGGAATCGCGCGCGCGCAAGAAGCGCGGCCCCAGCCCCCCTCGCCGCCCACTCCCACGCCGCCCATGCAACTGGCGATGCGCGTGGTATCCCCCGAAGTCACGCCGGACCACCGGATCGTCTTCCGCATTCTGGCGCCGCAAGCCAAAGCAGTCGGACTCCGCGCCGGCGACATACAGGGCTTGCCGCGCGAAGGCCCCGCGTTCACAAAGGATGACGACGGAATCTGGTCTGCCACCGTCGGCCCGATCGATCCCGGCGCCTACCGCTACACTTTCGTGGTGGATGGCGTCCCCACCATGGACCCGCGCAATCCCGCGGTGAGTGAATCGAACACGAACGATTGGAGCCTGGTCTACGTCCCCGGCGCGGAATTCATGGACACAGCGAACGTGCCACATGGCGCGGTGGCGTCGGTGACATACTACTCGACGGCCCTGGCGCGGTTCCGGCGCATGCATGTCTACACGCCGCCGGGCTATGAGCTAGGCGGCGGCAAGTTACCGATCTTCTACCTGCTGCACGGCTCCGGCGATTGCGACGAGGCGTGGACATCGGTGGGCCGCGCCGGATTCATTCTGGATAATCTGATCGCGGCCAAGAAGGCGCAGCCCATGATCGTCGTGATGCCGGCTGGTCATACTTCCACGGCTCCGCCAGTTCCGGGGGCCGCACGCCCCACGCGCGATGAGTTCGCCGAAGATTTCGTGAACGACATCATGCCGTACGTCGAAAGTCACTACCGCGTGCTGACCGACCGCGCCCACATGGCCATTGCCGGGCTCTCCATGGGGGGCGGCCAGACGCTGAATATCTCAATGTCACACCTTGACCGGTTCGCTTACGTGGGCGTATTCAGCGCCGGTGTCTTCTCTTTCGGACGTGGGGGACCGTCGTCGGGGCCTCCGCCCGAGTGGGTCGAGCAGCGCGCCGCCATGCTGGACGACGCAAGCCTGAAACCGGGCCTGAAGCTGCTGTGGTTCGGCACGGGCTCTGAGGACCGACTGATCCCCACGACCAAGGCGACTATTGAAATGCTGAAAAAACACGGCTTCACGCCATTCTTCCGCGAGAGCCCCGGCGGACATACCTGGATCAACTGGCGGAACTATCTGGCCGAGTTCGCGCCGCAGTTGTTTCAGTAAGTGGGGCGGACCTCCAGGTCTGCGCGGGGCCTCCAGGCCCCGCTCGGATAGCTTCAGAGTTGAAGGTCTGAGACGCTATAGTGTGTCGTCTGATTCCCTGCTTGTCGCCTTGTCGCTGCCGGCTCCCGCCGCCGGGTAGCGCTTGCGGTTGCGGAAGCCTGCCCGGATCGATGCTTTCCCAGGCGTTTTTCCACAAACGGACCCCGCGATACCCACACTATTACCTGCGTCCTCCGGGATCCCGGCATGTTTCTCACTCCAGGACAATTAGCGCGCGCTACAGGCTTCGCTACCGTAACGCACTTGCAACCGCGGGCGATGTGAGTTCCAATCGCCATCATGAGCGGATTGAAAACCAACACCTGGGAGCGGTGCCTCGCTCTCTTTCTGGGATTGATCCTGGTATTGACCGGGGTGGCCGCCGGCGCCACCGATAGTGGCAATCTGCGCGTGGGCGCCGCCCGTGTGGATATTACCGCGACCGCGAATTCCGCGCAGCCGCCTTCGGGCAAATATGCGCACGAGCGCCTCTATGTCCGGGCGATTGTCCTCGATAACGGCGTTACGCGCGCGGCCCTGATTGGCGCCGACCTCGCAGGCCTGGGCGAACAGGTTTGGGCGGACGCGTCCAAGCAGATCGCGGAGGAGTTGCAGTGCCCCGTGGAGAACGTCGTTATGTCGGCCACGCATACGCACAGCGGGGGAATGCCGAGCGGGCGGCCGGGCGGTCCCGGCGGTCCGGGCGGACCCGGTGAGCGGCGCGGACCGGCGGCGCTGAACCCGGCGCCCGTGGTCGGCAGCATGCTGGACGCCGTGCGCCAAGCCAAAGGCAAGCTCCAGGCGGCGCGCATGGGATTCGGCGCCGGCTTCTCCTACCTGAACGTGAACCGCGATGCCGTGAGTTCCGAAACGCACCTGTGGACCCAGGCCCCGAACCTGACCGCGCCGTCGGACAAGACTGTCGCCGTGGTGAAGTTCGAGACGCCCACGGGCGAACCGGTCGCGGTCTACGTCAACTATGCCATGCACCCCATCAACGGGTACCTGGTGGGTTTCACCAGCGCGGATTTTCCCGGCGCGATGTGCGGTTACGTGGAAGAAGCGTACGGCGACAAAGCGGTGGTGGTCTTCTCGCAAGGCGCGTCGGGCGACCAAAACCCGCTCTATATGCGGCCGTCCACCAATGCGCTGGCTTCCAAGGGAGGGGTCGAGATTAGCGGCAACGTTCTGGTCCGCGAGTCGGTCGAGGCGCCGCTGCGGGACGGGGCCGTTACGGCCAAGCCGCTCGATCCCAGGGTCGGCGACAACCTGGAGAGATGGATGGAAAGCGAGGGACAGTTGCTCGGCGAGGAAGTCATCCGCGTGGTGACCGAGACGACCAGGACGGCGAGCGATGTCCGGATTTGGGGCGCGCAGAACATGGTCACCTGTCCTGGCCGCCGCAGGACCAATACTGGCCGCGAGGGCATGGCCGGAACTTATGTCGATGGCGATCCGGTCAACATCCGGCTGGGAGTGCTGGGGATCGGCAATGTGGCGCTGACCACGGTGGATGCGGAGGTTTACAACCTCATCTCGCAGCGCATGAAGAAACAGTCCCCCATGACCAACACGGTGATGGTGACGCTGGCCAACGGAGGCGCCAATTCCGGCTATATTCCGGACGACGCGTCGTTCAACCACGAAACGTTCCAGGTACTGGGCTCCCGGCTGAAGCCCGGCTGCGCCGAGAGGGCTATAGCGAACGGGTTGACAGACTTGGTTGGCCAATATGCCAGATAAGTGGGGCAGGCACGCTGCCTGCGGCGGCCTCGCAGGCCGCCCCGCCGTGCGCGGGTTTTCCGGAACTCGCTCTTCGGCAGCGGTATACTGACCAAATAAGCTCTGACACGAGGGGAATCCAATGATCCAACTCACTATAAACGGCAAACCCGCCCATTTCGACGGCGATCCCGACATGCCGTTGCTCTGGTATCTGCGCGACGAACTCGCGTTGACCGGCACGAAATTCGGCTGCGGCGAGGGCCTCTGCGGCGCATGCACCGTCCACATAAACGGAGCAGCGGCGCGCAGTTGCCTCACACCCATGCGCGTCGCAGCGGGCAAGCGCATCACCACCATCGAAGGGCTGAGCGCCGCGGGCGACCACCCGCTTCAGAAAGCCTGGGAGGCTTGCAACGTGCCCCAATGCGGATACTGCCAGAGCGGCCAGATCATGCAGGCGGCCGCCATGTTGAAGTCCAAGCCGCATCCCACCGACCACGATATCGATTCCAATATGCAGGGCAACATCTGCCGCTGCGGGACCTATCAGCGCATCCGCCAGGCGATCAAGATGGCGGCGGGGGTCGAGGCATGACACCCGCGATTAGCCCCGTAGTCAGCAACGTTTCCCGCCGCGGCTTCCTCGGCCAGATATTTTCGGCTGGAGCCTTGGTGATCGCAGCGCCGCTGGTTCCGAAGACGAAGGCCGCCGGGACCTGGCAGCCCAGCGTGTACCTGGGCATCGAACCGGATGGCACGGTTAAAATCGTGGCGCACCGCTCCGAGATGGGCACGGGATGCCGCACCGGACTGCCCATGATCGTCGCCGACGAACTCGAAGCGGATTGGGCGCGCGTCCAGGTGATCCAGGCGCTGGGCGACGCCAAGTATGGCGACCAAAACACCGATGGCTCCTGTTCGGTGCGCAATTTTTACGACAAGCTGCGCTTGGCGGGCGCAACGGCGCGGACCATGCTCGAAAATGCCGCGGCGTCGAAGTGGGGCGTGCCCGCGGAAGAATGCCATGGGCAGAACCATTTTGTCGTGCACGCTAAGACCAACCGCAAATTGGCGTATGGCGAGCTCGCCGCGCTGGCTGCCACGGCGAAAGCTCCCGATGCCAGCGCCATCCGCCTCAAGAACCCCGACCAGTTCCGCTACATCGGCAAAGACATTCCGATCGTCGATTTGAAGCCCATCGTGACGGGCAAGGCCGCATTCGGCATCGACGCGCGCATGCCGGGGATGGTTTATGCGGCGATCGAGCGTCCGCCTGTCATGGGCGCCACTTTGAAAACCTGCGACGATGCCGACGCCAAGCAGGTGAAGGGCGTCCAGCAGATCGTCACGCTCGACCTGGCCAAGCCGCCATACGGATTCAAGCCGCTGGGCGGCGCGGCTGTAATCGCCAACAACAGTTGGACCGCGCTCCAAGGCCGCAAGAAACTCAAAGTCGAATGGGACTTGGGCGAACACGCCGCATACGATTCGGCGGCGTATAAGCAGGCCATGCTCGACACCGCCCGCCAACCCGGCCGCGTGGCCCGTGAGACGGGCAACGTGGACACGGAGTTCGCCAAAGGCGGCAAGACGATGGAGGCGTCTTACTACACGCCCATGCTGGCGCATGCCGCCATGGAGCCGCTGGCCGCCGTCGCCGAATTCAAAGACGGCAAAGTGGTCACCTGGACGTGTACGCAGAATCCGCAGGCCGTGCAGGATACGGTGGCGCGCGCGGTCGGCATCAAGAAAGAAGACGTGACGTGCCATGTGACACTGCTGGGCGGCGGATTCGGACGCAAGTCCAAACCGGATTACGTGGCCGAAGCCGCGCTGCTCTCCAAGCAGGTGGGCAAGCCGGTCAAGATCGTCTGGAGCCGCGAGGACGACATCCACTTCGATTACTTCCATTCTCCGGCCGCGCTCTACATGAAGGCCGCGGTGGACGACAAGGGCCATCCCACGGCGTGGCTGCAACGCAGCGTTTTCCCGCCCATCGCCATGCAGGGGAATCCGAACGAGCAATACGGCGGCTTCCAGCTCAGCATGGGATGGACCGATATCCCTTACCCGATCCCCAATCTGCGCGTAGAGAATGGCCCCGCCAAAGCGCACGTCCGCATCGGGTGGCTGCGCTCGGTTTCCAACATCTATCATGCGTTCGGCGTGCAGACGTTCACCGACGAGTTGGAGGTCGCAGCCGGGCGCGATCGCGTCGAATACCTGCTCAAGTTGATCGGCGAGCCGCGCGTCATCGACTTCAGCAAAGAGGGCATGAAAGGCGGCCGCGGCGATCCGAAGTATCCCTTCGACACGGCGCGGCTGCGGAACGTCATCGAAATCGCCGCGCAGAATTCCGGCTGGGCGAACAAGAAAGCCGCGCCCGGACGCGCGCTGGGCATCGCCGCGCATCGCAGCTTCCTAACATACGTGGCCGCGGTAGCCGAGGTCGAAGTGCATGGCGGCGAAATCCGCATTCCGCGCGTAGATATCGCGGTGGATGCGGGGCGTGTCATCAATCCCGACCGCGTGAAATCCCAGTTTGAGGGCGCGGCGGTGTTCGGCACGAGCGTTGCGCTGATGGGCGAAATCACCGCGAAGGGCGGCCGGATTCAGCAATCCAACTTCGACGGTTACCCCGTAGCGCGCATGAACGAGGCGCCCTTTGAAACGCACGTCCACATCGTCACGAACGATGCCGCGCCCGCCGGCGTTGGCGAGCCGGGTGTGCCGCCCATCGCGCCCGCGATTTGCAATGCGATCTTCGCGGCCACCGGGAAGCGCATCCGCGAGTTGCCCATCAAAGGCCAGTTGAGTTGAGAGCGGTACTTTTATCGATTACGCTCGCCGTCCTGGCGCACGCACAGCAGAACCCCGCCGCCGCGGCGGCGCACCAGTGGCGCACGGCGCATGAGCAAGCTATCCTTGCCGAGTTTTTTGACCTGCTCGCCATTCCCAATCTTGCGAGCGACGGACCCAACATC
>Ga0187871_10004113_pt1 | contig 11047 bp, 7 predicted proteins | sample June2016WEW_16_1_FD_132988 | JGI IMG/M metagenome (GOLD analysis project Ga0187871, IMG submission 132988) | Peatland microbial communities from SPRUCE experiment site at the Marcell Experimental Forest, Minnesota, USA - June2016WEW_16_10 | ecosystem: Environmental > Terrestrial > Soil >...
GCATCGTAGGGTTCGATCTCGACCATGGCGAGCTGGCCGGTCGTGCCCTGGGAGAGCGCGGAGCTGGGCCGGTCGGCGGTGAGGACGTTCGGGTTGCCGTGGCGGCAGAAGGACGGGTCGGCGGGATCAGGGTCATACCAGGCGCCGGTGGACAGCTGCACGACGCCGGGCCGGACGTCCTCGGTGAGCGTGACGCCGGCCAGGCAGCTGCCGCGGTCGTTGAAGATGCGGACGCACGAGCCGTCGGCGATGCCCCGCGCGGCCGCGTCGCCCGGATTCATGGCGGCCGGCTCGCGCCCGCGGATCTTGCCTTCCTGGCTGTAGGCACCGACGTCGAGCTGGCTGTGCAGACGGCGGCGGGGCTGGTTGGCCACCAGCTGGAGGGGATAGCCGCTGGGGTGGCGGCCGAGCCATTCGGCCGGCTCGAGCCAGATAGGATGTCCGGGGCAGTCGGCGTAGCCGAAGCTGTCGATGGCCGCCGAGAAGATCTCGATCTTCCCGCGCGGCGTGCTGAGAGCGAAGCCTGCCGGGTCCCGGCGGAAGGCAGACAGCAGCACCTGGCCGGGATCGGGCACCGGGATTTCCAGCGATCCGGCCGCCCAGAACTGCTCAAAAGGCGGCATCTCGTGGCCTGCTGCCTGCAGGTCCGAGCGCCATTGCCCGTAAAGGTGAGGCAGCCACTGGCCCGCGGTCCGGCCCTCGGTGAAGGCCTCTGCCACCTGCAGCCGGTCCGCTAGGGCGGCGAAGGTGGCATAGTCATCGCGCGCCTGCGCATACGGTTCGACCAGCTGCGGCATGGCGAACAGGGTCGAGTCGGCGCCGCCGACACCGAGATCGTCGCGTTCGACCGACATCGTCGAGGGCAGGACGATGTCCGCGTGCCGCGCGGTGGCGGTCCAGAACGGGTCGTGCACCACCACGGTCTGCGGCCTGGCGAACGCCTCGCGCAGCCGGGCGAGGTCCTGGTGATGATGGAACGGGTTCCCGCCGGACCAGTAGACGAGCTTGACATCCGGGTAGCGGCGGCGCTGCCCGTCGTAGTCGTATGCGGTGCCAGGATGCAGCAGCATGTCCGCGATCCTGGCCACCGGGATGTAGGAGTTGATGCCGTTGGCGCCCTGGGACAGACGCGGCGCCGACATCCGGCGAGGGGTGCCGACGTCGCCGCTCGATCCGTACCCGTGCCCGAAGCCGCCACCCGGCAAGCCGATCTGGCCGAGCATCGCGGCCAGCACCAGGCCCAGCCAGACCGGCTGTTCCCCGTGCTCGGCGCGCTGCAGCGACCAGCTGACCGTGATCATCGTGCGCCCGGCCGCCATCTGGCGGGCCAGCGCGCGGATCCGCTCAGCCTCGATACCGGTCAGGGCGGCCGCCCACTCCGGGGTTTTCGGCACCCCGTCGGCGTCACCGCGCACATAGCCCGCGAACCGCGGGTAGCCCACCGTGTACCGGTCCAGGAAGCGGCGGTCGGCCAGTCCCTCGGAGTCCAGGACGTAGCACAGCGCGAGCATCAGCGCGGCGTCGGTGCCTGGCACCGGAGCGATCCATTCTGCGCCCAGGCTAGCGTCGGTATCGGTGCGCAGCGGGCTGACCGAGACGAGCCGGCATCCGCCTGCTACCGCGGACGCCAGCGCCGGGGCCATGATGTGCCGCCCGATGCCGCCCGAGGCCACGGCGGAGTTCTTCGGGGACAGCCCGCCGAACGCCACGAGCAGGTCCGCGTGCTCCGCTATCACCGGCCACGCCGTCGCGCCCGCCATGACCAGGTTCACGTCCCCGACCACGTGCGGCAGCAGTACCGAGGAGGTCCCGAAGCTGTAGTTGTTCACCGAGCGGACGTAGCCGCCCAGGCAGTTCAGGAACCGGTGCAGCTGGCTCTGGGCATGGTGGAACCGGCCCGCGCTGGCCCAGCCATAGGACCCGCCGTACACGCCATCCGGGCCGTAGCCACCGTACACCCGGCGAAGTTCGGTGGCCAGCAGGTCGAGCGCCGCCTCCCAGGACACGGGTACGAACACGTCGCTGCCCCGGGCCGCCGCGGCCGGGCCGTGCTCCAGCCAGCCCTGGCGGATATACGGCCGGTCGACCCTCGCCGGATGGCGATGCGCCGCGGCCAGGTTCTCCAGGATGCGGCTGGGAGCCGGGTCCTCCCGCCACGGACGCACCGATGTCAGCTGACGCCCGTCGCTCTCGATCTCCGCCGCACCCCAGTGTGTGAGGTGGACGTACCTACGCTGCTGCTTGGACACGGTCACCATTCAAACCGAAAGGCCCACCATCCGCACCCGCGCCAGGCAGGTCCCCGCGCTCGCTGCGTGTTAAGGGCTGGGACTTCCGAGGGTCCAGGCGGCGAGTTCGGTTCGGTTGGTGAGCTGCAGCTTGGCCAAGATGCTTCGTACGTGTCCCTCGACGGTGCGTTCGGAGAGCACCAGCCGGGTGGCGATCGCGCGGTTGGTGATGCCGGCCGAGACCAGTTCTGCGATCTCCCGCTCGCGCGGGGTCAGCGGACCACCGGTTCTGATGGCCTGGTCCAGGTCGTTGACGAGATGTTCGGCGCGGCTGGCCGGGCCGGGCATGTCGAGGCGGCGCGCCTCCGTGGCGGCCTGCCAGGCGAGCAACCGGGCCTGTGCGCGCCGGACGGGTCCTGGATCCGGAAGGCAAGCTGGCGGGCTTCGGCGGACCGGTCCCGGGCAACGGCGAGCTGGCCGGCTAGCGCCGCGCGGGAGGCCTGCTGGCGCAGCAGGTGCCAGCGGGCCAGCGGCAGCCGGGTCGACTCGGCGAGCTGCGCGATCTGGGCGATCTCCGCGTCAACCGCCTCGAGGTTCAGCAGCTGGTAGGCGGCATCGATCCGCCACACCCGGCCGAGCACAGCGGCGAGCGGCTGGCCGGCCTGCGTGGCCAGCTCGACGGCCCGGGTGCCCAGCCGCAGCCGCTCGGCCGGGCCAGCGTCGTCACATACAGCGCGTTGCCTTGCGAGCGGGCGTGCACGAACCGCGCCAGTTCCGGGTCCGTGGTCACCCCGGCGGCCCGCAAGAGGCCGGCCACGGCCATCTCGCTGAGCGGCGCCAGGCGCATGATGTGCACGCCGGGCAGCCTGGCCAGGTCCGCCAGCGAGGTGCGCCAGGGATCGCCGGCGCCCTCCCGGCAGGTGGCCAGCACGAGCAGCCGCGATCCGGGCAGCTCGGCCGCGAGCTCCCGGAGCAGGAACAGCGACGCATGGTCCGCCCACTGCAGATCTTCGAGGACCACGAGCAGGTCGGCGGCACGCGCCGCACCCGTGACCGCGGGCCAAGTCACGGGGTCACGCACACCGAGGACGGCCTCGCCGCGACGCAGGCACCGACCTGCGCCCGGCTGGTGTGCTTCGACGGCCCGCGCGCCCCGGAGCAGGCCGCGGCCGAGGATCTGGCCGGCCGGCAGCGGATCTGGCCGGCCATCCACGGCCTCAGCGGGCTGGTCGGCGTCTACGTCCTGCGCGGCAGCGACCTCAGTTCCGTCGTCGTCACCCTCGCGACATCGATCGAGACCCTCGACGCCGCCCAGCGTGCGGTCATGGCCACCGAGCTGATGCCCGGCGAGGACCCCGCGCTGCTGCCCGGGCCCGACCGCGTCGAGATCCACCGCATCACCGGCCGCCACCTGCCCGCCGCCAGCACGAGGGGACACTGATATGACGAACCCCGCGACCGCCGGAACAGCGGGCCGACCGGTGGCCGGCGATCACCTTCCAGGCCATCAGCGTCCAGGCAACCGGGGCGGGCTGGACGATAGCCGGAATGCTCACCGTCAAGGACCGCGACTGCCCCGTCCGGCTCGACGTCGGTGGCGCTGACATAATTCCGAACGATCCGGCCACTTCGGTCAACGTATGCGCGAGCGCACGCCTGGATCGCCGTTCCGTCGGTGTGAACTCGGCCCCGGCCTTCCTCATAGGCCACACGATCTTGCTGTCGCTGGCCATCCGGCTCCGCCCGCCAGCGGCCGTTCCCATCACCAAAGCGCCTGCGAAGGAGGGACACCGGTGAACGCGCCGTGGTTGCCGCCGCCATCGTTGTTAGGGTAACTAATGAGCCGTGGCGGGCTAGGAAAAAGTTGCCCCCGATCGAAGGGCCGCGCCGATGAAGCTGCCTCCCGTTGAGTATGAGGCGCCGACGACCGTTACTGAAGCTATCGACGTGCTGGCTGAGCAGCTTGACGAGGCGAGCGTGCTGGCCGGCGGCCAGAGCTTGATACCGCTGCTGGCGCTGCGGCTGGCCCGCCCGGCGGTGCTCATCGACATCAACGGCCTGGACGAGCTGTCCGGCGTCTCGGCGACGGACGGCTGGGTGGCGATCGGCGCCATGACGCGCGAGTACGTGGCCGAGGAATCCGAGATCGTCGCCGACGCCGTCCCATTGCTGGCGGCCGCTCTGCCCTTGATCGGTCATGAAGCGATCCGCAGCCGCGGCACGATAGGGGGCAGCCTGGCGCATGCCGATCCGGCCGCCGAGCTGCCGGCCGTCGCCCGGGCACTCGATGCCGAGTTCGTCCTGCGCGGCCCGTCGGGGATGCGGGTGGTCCCGGCGGCGCGGTGGTTCGAGGGTTACCTCACGACGGCGCGCCGCAGCGACGAGCTGCTGCTGGAGGTGCGGTTCCCGGCCGCGGGACGGGGCACGGGGGTTAGCTTCGCCGAGGTCGCCCGGCGCCACGGCGACTTCGCCATCGTCGGCCTGGCGGTGTCACTGGTGTTGTCCGGCGAGGTGATCAGCGATGCCCGGCTCGCGTTTGCCGGCGTTTCTGATGTGCCGGTCCGGGCTACCGCCGCGGAGGATCTGCTGGTCGGCGAGAGGCCGTCGGCCGAGCTGTTCGATGAGGCGGCCCGCCGCGCGACCGACGATCTCGACCCGCCGGCCGACCTGCACGGGTCGTCGGACTACCGTAAGACGGTCGCGGCCGCTATCGTGCGTCGCGGCCTGCGAGCAGCGGCGGACAACGCCCGCGAGAGGCAGTGACTGATGGCGGACATCACCTTGAGGGTCAACGGCGCGACGCGGGAGGGTTCGCCGGAGGTGCGCAAGACGCTGGCGGACTTCCTGCGGGAGGACCTTGATCTGACCGGCACCCACGTCGGCTGCGAGCACGGGGTCTGCGGTGCGTGCACGGTCATCGTGGACGGCCGCGCGGTCCGCTCCTGCCTGATGCTGGCGGTCCAGGCCGCCGGCCGCGAGGTAACGACCATCGAGGGGCTAGCCCCGGACGGCGGGCTGGGCCCACTGCAGCAAGCGATGTGGGATTCGCATAGCTTCCAGTGCGGTTTCTGCACGCCGGGGTTCGTCATGCAGGCCACCGCGTTCCTCAGCGACCACCCCGACGCCGGCGAGCAGCAGATCCGCGAAGCGCTCTCCGGCAACATCTGCCGGTGTACCGGCTACCAGAGCATCATCGACGGCGTCCTGCTGGCCGCCGAGCGCAACCGCGAGCGCTGAGGCAGGGAGCACTGAGGCAGGGAGATCATGGCAGAAATCGTGGCTGAGCGCTACACCGGCGCGAGCATCAAGCGTTCGGAGGACCCGCGCATCCTGACCGGCGCAGGCCGGTACGTCGACGACATCAAGCTGCCCGGGATGCTGCACGCCGCGTTCGTGCGCTCGCCGCTGGCTCACGGCCTTGTGCTCTCGGTCGATGTCTCGGCTGCGCAGGCGCTGCCCGGAGTGGTCGCGGTGCTCACCGGAGCGGATCTGGAGCCGATGACGGTCCCGGGGCCGGATCCGCTGATGGCTCTCCTGGGCTGGGCGGGGCCCACCCCGGAGTTCACCCTGCTGGCCACCGACAAGGTGCGCTTCATGGGCGATCCCGTGGCGATCGTCGTCGCCGAGAGCCGTTATCTCGCCGAGGACGGCTGCGAGCTGGTGGAGGTCGACTACGACGACCTGCCTCCGGTGGTGACTGCCGCCTTCGCGCTCGACCCGGGCAGCCCGCCGCTGTTCGCGAACCTGGGTGACAACATCGCCCGCCCGCACTCGCGCAACGAGTTCGGCGACGTCGCCGGTACGTTCGCCAAGGCTGATCGCGTTATCGACTTCCACATCGACGTGCACCGGCACCAGAACGTGCCGATGGAGGGACGCGGCTGCATCGCGAGCTGGGATGCCGGCCTAGCGGCCATGACGGTCTACGCGGCCACCCAAAGCGTGCACATCACCAGGACTGGTGTCGCCACCCGGCTGGGTATCGAGCCTGACCAGGTGCGCGTCCTGGCCGGCGATATCGGCGGCTCGTTCGGTCTGAAGATCGGCGCATCACGCGAAGAGCTCGCCGTGGCCGCCGCCTCGCGTCATCTCGGCCGGCCGGTGAAGTGGGTCGAGGACCGCGGCGAGAACCTCACCGCGTCGGGACAGGCGCGCGAGGAGAGCTTCGACGTCCGGGCCGCGGTCAGCCACGACGGCGACCTGCTCGGGCTGGACGTGAAGACGGTCATCGACACCGGCGCCTACCCCGGGATGGGGATGGGCGCGATGGTCCCGGACATCATGCAGGCGATGCTGCCCGGTCCGTACCAGCTCGCGGCCCTGGGTTTCGAGTCAACCGCGGCGATCACGAACAAGGCGACGTACGTCGCCTATCGCGGGCCGTGGGCGTCCGAGACGTTCGTGCGCGAACGCGTCCTGGACCTCATCGCGAAAGACCTCGGCCTCGATCCGGTCGAGATCCGGCTCCGGAACGTCGCCCTGCGCACCGATCCGCCGGCCTCGATGATTACCGGGCAGCCACTGGTGGGCGTCACGTCGAAGGAGTCATTGGACCGGGTGGCCCAGCTGTTGGACTTTCCCGCGTTCCGGCGTCGCCAGGCGCAGGCACGAGCGCAAGGCCGCTACCTCGGCATCGGGGTGGCGACGTTCATCGAAGCCGCTCCGGGCCCGCGCGGGCCCGACGGCGCCCTGGGCAGTGAGTCCATGCGCCTCCGGCTCGAACAAGACGGTATCGTCGCGCTGTTCACCGGCCAGATGCCGCACGGCCAGAGCCACCAGACGACCCTGGCCCAGATCGCCGCCGACGAGTTCGGCGTTCCGTTCGAGCAGGTCCGCGTCGTGGTCGGCGACAGCGACGTCGTCCCGTTCGGACTGACCGGCGGCAGCCGGTCGGCCACCATGACCGGAGGCGTGGCGCTCCACGGCGCCCGGGAGCTCAAGGCCAAGGTGCTCGATTTCGCGGCCTATCTCATGGAGGCCAGTGCGCAGGACCTCCTGATCACCGACGGCGATGTCTGGGTGCGCGGCGACCCGGCGAGCGCGATCGCCGTCAGCGAAGTCGCGCGGCGCGCGGCCGCAGGGCAGTTCGGTGCCGATGTGGACGCCGCGCTCGAGGTCGAGGCCACGTTCGACGGCGGCGCAGGCGGCTGGTCCGGCGGCACTCACGGCGCGATCGTGGCAGTCGATGTCGAGACTGGCCTGGTGCAGGTGGAGCGGTACGTCGCCGTGGAAGACTGCGGCGCACTCATCAATCCCGCCGTCGTCGAGGGCCAGATCCGGGGCGGCATCGCGCAGGGCATCGGCGCCGTGCTGCTCGAACGATCGGCGTACGGCGAGGACGGCAGCTTCCAGTCGGCCACGTTCATGGATTACCTGATGCCGACCACCTGTGACGTTCCGCGCATCGAGATCGAGCACCTCGAGACGGTGCCGCTCGACGCTGACGTCAACTTCCGTGGCGTCGGCGAAGGCGGCATGGTCGTCGCGCCGCCCACGGTAGTGAACGCTATCGAGGACGCACTCGCACCCTTCGGCGTGCGGATCTACGAGCAGCACCTGCCCCCGGCTCGCATCCTGGAACTCATTGCCGCCGCCGACTCGGGCCAGTAACGATGTGAGCGTGTCGCGGGTGCCGACGTCGCTGCGGTCGTGGATGTCGGCCGTGAGCGAGATCGCCCGCGCGGTCAACGCCGCCGAGCCGCTGGAAGAGGTGCTGAACCGGGTGGCGGTGCAGGCGCGGGCGTTGATCGGCTTTGAGTTCTGCGCGGTGATGCTGGCCGACGAGCAGCGCCAGCGGCTGCACATCGCCGGCTGCAGCGGCCTGAATCCGCACTACCTGGCCCAGGTCAGCGGCGGCCGGTCGCTGCAGATCCACCCGCCTGGCGCCGCCCTGGACACCCCCGCCGCCCGGGCCTACCGCGAGGACCGCACGATTGTGGTCCCCGACGTCCGGGACGCGGCCAGCTACGGGCGACTGCAGGATCTGGCCCCGACCCAGGGGTACCAGGCCCTGCTAGCCTCCCCGCTGCGCGGCTCGGGCGAGAAGGCGGGCGTCATCGTCGCTTACTCGGTGACGGCCCGGGAGTTCGGCCCGCCGGAGCTGGAGCTGATCGAGCTGCTCGGCGGGCAGGCCGTGCTGGCCCTGGAGACCACCCGGCTGCGTGCCGAGCAGCAGGAGGTCATCCGCGAGTTGTCCCGGGCCAACGACGAGCTGCGCCGCGGCCGGGCCGCGCTGGAGTGGGCCGAGCAGCAGCACCACCAGCTCATGCAGCTGGTCCTGGACGAGGTGGAGCTGCCCGGACTGGTCGGCGCGCTGGCCACCGCGCTACGGGCCTCGGTCACGGTGGAGGACGCCGACGGCCGGATGCTGGCGCGCGCGCCGGAGCAGGACTACCGGCCGCCGCCCGACCTGGCCGCCCGGCGGGCGGGTCCGGTGCGCGCCGCGCTTGACCACGGGGAGGTGGGCGGGCGGTACCAGGTGGTGCGGGTGCCAGCCGGCACGGCGGCCTGGACCGCGCCGGTGGTACTAGGCAGCGAGCTGGCCGGGCGGCTCTGGGTCACCGCACCCGCGGCCGAGCCCGAGCCGGTCCAGCTGCGCGTCATCGAGCGATTCGCGCTGGTCGTGGCGCTGCTGCTGCTGCAACAACGGCACGTCCTTGACGTCCGGAGCCGGCTGTCCGGCGACCTGCTTGGCGACCTGCTGCGCGAGGGCGGCCCGGTCCACCCCCAGGCCGTGCTGGACCGGGCCGCGGCCATCGGGCACGACCTGTCCCGGCCGCACGTGGTCGCGCTGCTGGCTGTCGACGGGGTGGTCCCGGCCACGGCGCGGCTGCCCGAGCTCGTGCGCGCGGCGGCCGAGCCGGGGCCGGTCCCGCTGGTCGGCTCCTACGAGGGGCTGCACGTGCTCCTGCATCCGGCCGAACCCGATCCGGGTGACACGCTGCGTCGCGTCCTGGCCAAGACGGCCCAGGCGGTCGGCGGGCACGGGGTGGTGACGATGGTGGCCGGCCCGGTGGCCCGGGACGCGGCCGGCTACGCCACCGCGTTCCGGGTCGCCCGCGGGGCGCTGGCGCTGCATCTCAGCGGTGGCCTCAGCGGTGGCCTCAGCGGTGGCCTGGCCGGCGGGTTCATCGACGCCGGAGCGCTCGGCCTGTCCGCACTGCTGCTCGAGATCGGCACCCCGGACGCCCTCCGGCGGTTCTCCGCGCAGCTGCTTGAGCCGCTGGCGATACACGAGCAGCAGCACGGGGGCGACCTGATCGCCACGTTGAGCGCCTGGCTTGCGGCCGGCTGCTCCACCGCGGCCGCGGCGCAGGCCTTGGTCGTGCACCGCAACACGGTGACCTACCGGCTCGGCCGGGTGGAGCAGCTCACCGGGCGCCGCCTGGCCGACAGCAGCACCCGGCTGGAGCTGCAGCTGGCGCTGATGATCCGTGACATCGCCGAGGTCGGCCCGGTCTGAACGGGCCGGGCCCAATGCACGGGGATATGTCAACCAGACCAGCAATGGGGCTAGTTTCCTGGGCTGGTGCACATGGCGGCGCGTGCGCGCGGGGGGGCAGCATCGGGAGTGCGCACTCGGGAGGTCGCCGTTGAAACCACCGCCGTTTGACTACGCCGCCCCCACCACCCTGGACGAGGCGATCGGGCTGCTCGCAGAGCACGCCGATGCCGAGGCCCGGGTGCTGGCCGGGGGCCAGAGCCTGATTCCGATGATGAACTTCCGGCTGGCCAAGCCGGGTTACCTGGTTGATCTGCGCCGCGTGGCCGGGCTGACCGGGATCCGGCGCGAGGGCGACACCCTGGTCATCGGGGCCATGACCCGGATGGCCGAGGTCGAGCGGTCCCCGGAGGTGGCCGTGGCCGCGCCGCTGCTGACCGAGGCGATCGGCCTGGTGGCGCACGTGCCGGTCCGCAACTGCGGCACGGTAGGCGGCAGCCTGGCGCACGCCGACCCGGCCGCCGAGCTGCCCGCGGTGGCGCTGGCCCTGGACGCAACGCTGGTCGCGGCCGGCCCGGGCGGGACCAGGACCATCCCGGCCGGCGAGTTCTTCACCGGGCCGTACGGCACCGTGCTTGCGCCCGAGGAGATCCTGACCGAGGTCCGGTTGCCGGTCTGGCCTGGCGGGCACGCGTTCATCGAGTTCTCCCGTATTCACGCCAACTTCGCGGTGGTGGCGGTGGCCGCGCTGGTAGAAACCGACGGCGACCGGATCCGGCGGGCCTGCGTGGCCCTGGCCGGAGTGGGACCGACACCGGTCCGGGCTCATTCGGCGGAACGGGCACTGCAGGGCGCTTCCGGCGATGCCGAGACGCTCCGCAGGGCGGCCCAGCTGGCCGTGGCGGACCTGTCACCAGCCGGGGACCTGCACGCGAGCGCGGAAACCCGGCTCAGCCTGGCCCAGGTCTACCTGCGGCGCGGCCTGGAGCTGGCCGTATCCCGCGGGCGGAACGAGAGGTGATCCGATGACTGCCATCAGCGTGACCGTGAACGGGCGGCCGCACACGGCGCAAGTCGAGCCGCGCCGGCTGCTGGTCGACTTCCTGCGCGAGGATCTCGGCCTGGTCGGCACCCACATCGGCTGCGAGCACGGGGTCTGCGGCACCTGCACGGTGCTGCTCGACGGGCACAGCATCCGGTCCTGCATCACCCTGGCCGTGCAGGCCGACGGGGCCGAGATCAGCACGGTGGAGGGGCTGGCCGACGGCGCCGAGCTGCATCCCCTGCAGGATGAGTTCTCCGAGAAGCAGGGCCTGCAGTGCGGCTACTGCACCCCGGGCATGCTGATGCGGGCCAGCGAAATCCTGGCGCGAAACCC
>Ga0187871_10004115_pt1 | contig 11046 bp, 7 predicted proteins | sample June2016WEW_16_1_FD_132988 | JGI IMG/M metagenome (GOLD analysis project Ga0187871, IMG submission 132988) | Peatland microbial communities from SPRUCE experiment site at the Marcell Experimental Forest, Minnesota, USA - June2016WEW_16_10 | ecosystem: Environmental > Terrestrial > Soil >...
GACACCGCTCTCCCAGAATGCGTACAAGGTCCCGATGTTCGAAGCCGTGGTGCGGCGCACCATCCTCGCCGCAGGGCAGGAGGCGTAATGCGCGAGTTCATGGACGAACCCGAGGTCGAGAGTCCCGACCCAGCCGGAATGTCTGAGGTTTGCCGCTATGTCCGGACGAAGACGGCATATGGCAACGCCATCGGCTACGAAGGCTGGCAGCAAGGTAACTCCAGCACGGCAGCATACTGGTGCTTGCAGACCATGACTGCCTGCGGTCCCGACGACCGGCTCGTCGAGCCGAGGCAGTGCCGCGCCGGGCGTGCCTGCTTTGCCAAACGAGAATGAGCACCCGGTTCCAGGTCACCACCAATACCATGCGGTGCCCGGCGCCACCCGGGGCGTGAAGTATCATAAGGGCGAATGAAGCACACCGCCGTCCTGCTGCTGAGCACGCCCATGGGCCTCGCGCGCAAAGGTGCGGTGACGGCAATCGCCCAATTCCTGACGGCGCACAACGGCAGCCTTCTGCATAGCGATGACCACCTGGATAGTGGCCGCGATTTGTTCCTTTCCAGGCTGGAATGGGACCTGGCGGGGTTCGATATTCCCGTCGCTGACTTCGGCCGCCACTTTGAGGCGCTGGCCGAACGATTCCACATCAATTACCACCTGGCGTTGACGGACTACCGTCCAAAAGTAGCCATCCTGGTTTCCGCCTATTGCCATTGTCTGTCGGACCTGCTGTACCGGCACAGCACGGGCGAGCTGGCGTGCGACATCATTGCGATCATCAGTAATCACATGACCGCGAAGCCGCTGGCCGACTTTCATCACATTCCGTTTCATCTGTTGACCAACCCCAAGGACAAACGCGAGTCTGAGCGGGAAATCTTTGAACTGCTCGGGCAAGATGTGGACTTGATCGTGCTTGCGCGCTACATGCAGATTCTGAGTCCGGAATTCGTCGCACAATACCTGTTGCGCACGATCAACATCCACCATTCGTTTCTTCCCGCTTTCATCGGGGCGAAACCCTATCATCAAGCCTTCGACCGTGGCGTGAAGCTCATCGGGGCTACCAGCCATTACGTCAGCGCTACCCTGGACGATGGACCTATCATCGAGCAGGACGTTGTGCGTGTTTCCCATCGCGACACGGTTGAGGACATGCTGTGCAAAGGCCGCGACTTGGAGAAGGTCGTGCTTTCGCGGGCCGTGCGCTGGCATCTGGAAAACCGCATCCTGGTTTACGAGAACAAGACCGTCGTGTTCGTCTAGGCTTCGAGCCGATGATTCGTCGGCGGATGCCAGGTCGTTCGGAAGCCGGCTCCCTTCGAGGGTGCCTCACCTAAGCAGACGCAGTAGCGCAAGGTACAAGCGCGGCTACGGGGACCGCGGTTTCGGCGGCCACAATAAGGAAAGCAGTTTTCGGTGCCGAGCGAATCGCTGCTGGAGTTTCCCGTTGGCCCAACCAGTCGCGCTTCCAGTAGTGCGTTAGCTTGATGGCTGCTCGGATGTTCCCCGCTAGGGATTTCCCTAGTTGTTGTTCCGGCAAAAACTAGAAAACATGTAGCTTGGACTCTGGCGCGCGTGGTTTAGAATGCGCGTCGAGCGGAGAGGACAAGCATGGTTTACGGCTTGGCCATCGCGAACGTAGCTCATTTCGAGGAGCTCGCTGTGCCCCAAAATTTCAGGACTGCCGCTTGGACCCCCCGTGTTCTCGGGATCGCAGTTTGCGCCGTTTGGCTGCTTTCACTCGCCGCCTGCGAAAAGCCGGAAGAAAAGCCCAAGCCCGGGCCGCCCGAGGTGCTGGTCTCCGAAGTTGTGCAGCAAAACGTGCCCATCGTTCATGACTGGGTGGCGCAACTGAACGGCCCGGTGAACGCAGACATCACACCCAAGGTGCAGGGCTACCTGCTCAGGCAGGATTACCAGAACGGCTTCTTCGTGAAGAAGGGGCAGTTGCTGTTCGAGCTCGATCCTCGCCAATACGAGGCCGCGCTGGATGAAGCCAAAGCGCAGGTTGCCGTAGCGCAAGCAAATCTGGAGAGATACAACGCCGACGTTGCGCGCGACACCCCGCTGGCCGCGCAAAACGCGATTCCGCTAAAGCAACTGGACAACGATCTGGCCAGCCAGGCTGCCGCGAAGGCGTCGGTGCAAGCCGGCATGGCCAATGAGGCCAACGCCAAGTTAAATCTCGCCTGGACCAAGGTGTACTCCCCGATTGACGGCATCGCCGGAGTATCGAACTCGCAAGTCGGCGACCTGGTCGGAACCACGACCAAGATGGTCACCGTCTCGCAAGTGAATCCCATCTGGGCCTACTTCAATGTCAGCGAGAGCACTTTCCTTGAATTCGCTCCTCAGGTAACAAGTATCATCACCGGCAAAGTCAATCGGAGCAGTCTCAAGAACACACCCGTGGATTACATTCAGGCGAATGACGTGCCCTATCCGCACAAGGGCGTCATCGTTTACGTAAATCGCCAGATCGGCACGCAGACGGGCACCATCCAGATGGCGGCTGAATTTCCCAATCCGGATGCTGTGCTTCGGCCCGGAGGTTTTGGGAGGGTGCGGATCTCCGCCGGCGTGAATCAGGGCGCTCTGCTGGTGCCGCAGCCGGCGGTGATCGAGGTCCAGGGGATTTACCAGATCATTGTGCTCACGCCCGAGAACAAAGCCACGTTTCGTCCGGTGAAGATGGGCGACCGCGTCGGCACGGACTGGATCGTCACCGAGGGCCTGAAACCGGGCGAGCGGGTGGTGGTGGAAGGCATCCTGAAGGTGCAGATGTTCGCGGCGGCGGCGCCTGAATTGATGAAGACGGGCGGCGTTCCGGTGGTTCCCAAGCCGTACGTGGCGCCCACGACGCAGGCGGCGGCAGGGAGCAACTGACCATGTCGAAGTTCTTCATCAACCGGCCGATTGTCGCCATCGTCATTGCCATCCTGATGGTCATGCTCGGGGTGGTGTCCATCTTCGAGCTGCCTACTCAGCAGTTTCCCAACATCGCCGATCCCATGATCCAGGTGAAGGCGAGTTATCCCGGCGCGGATGCGCAGACCATCGCGGAATCGGTGGCCACTCCCATTGAGCAGCAGATGTCGGGCGTCAGCGGCATGAACTACATGTATTCGCTGAGCGCCAGCTCCGGCGGGGGCATGACGCTGTATGTCGACTATCAACTCGGCACCGACGTCAACACCGATCAGATTCTGGCGCAGATGCGGCAGGGGCAGGCCAATTCGCAACTCCCGTCCGAGGTGACGCAGCAGGGAGTCATCGTGCAGCCGGGCACGACGGCGCCATTCATGCTGCTCGATCTGTACTCGCCCGCCGGCACCTACGACAACATCTTTCTGGCGAATTACGCGACCATCAACTTGCAGTACGCGCTGACGCGTATCCAGGGCGTCGGACAAGTCCAGATCTTCGGCGCCGGTCCTTACGCGATGCGCATCTGGGTAAATCCTGACCGACTGGCGAGCCTGGGCGTGACCGTTTCCGATATTACGAGCGCGGTGAAGGCGCAGAACAAGGTCAACCCGGCGGGCCAGATCGGAGGCGAGCCGGTTCCGAACGGGCAACAGTTCACCTACAACGTGCGCGCTCCGGGGCGCCTGCCCACGGCTGCGGACTTCGAGCAGATTGTTGTCCGCGCACAGCCGGACGGTTCCATCCTGCGCCTGAAAGACGTGGCGCGAGTGGAGATGGGCTCGCAATATTACTCCTATAGCGCGCGGCTGGGAGCAGCCGGTGAGAACAAGCCATCGCAGCCGGCAGCGCTGATCGCGCTATACCTCACGCCCGGAAGCAACGCGCTGCAAACCCGCGCCAACGTTCTCAAGATGATGGAGGAGGCCAAAGGGAGATTCCCGCAGGGCCTCGACTACATCACGGCCCTAGACACCACGCTCGCGGTCAGCGCCGGCATCGACGAAATTTATAAAACCCTCGGTGAAGCTCTGCTTTTGGTGATTCTCGTGGTCTACATCTTCCTCCAAGGGTGGAGGGCCACGCTGATCCCGCTGCTCGCGGTTCCGGTCTCGCTGATCGCAACCTTCATGGTCTTTCCGCTGCTCGGATTTTCGATCAACACGCTGTCGCTTCTGGGATTGGTGCTGGCGATTGGTCTGGTGGTGGACGATGCGATCGTCGTGGTGGAGGCCGTGGAGCACCACATCGAGAATGGGCTCTCGCCGCATGACGCCTCCATCAAGGCAATGGAGGAAGTCTCCGGCCCGGTCATGGCCATCGGATTGATTCTGGCCGCGGTGTTCGTTCCGACGGCCTTTATTCCCGGCATCACGGGGCAGCTCTACAAGCAGTTCGCGGTGACGATCGCAATTTCCGTTCTCTTCTCGGCGTTCAACGCGCTCACGCTCAGCCCGGCGCTCTCGGCCATGCTGCTGCGCCCGAAGAAGGAGGCGCGCGGGCCGCTCGGCGCGTTTTTCCGCGGGTTCAACAAGGTTTTCGGCCGCGCTACTGATGGTTATGTGACCGCTTGCAGCCATCTGATTCACAAGGCGGGTTTCGCTTTTCTGCTGCTCGCCTTGGTTACCGTTGCGGCCGGGTTCTTTGGCAAACGCCTGCCTCAGAGCTTCCTGCCCGATGAAGATCAGGGGTACTTGTACGCTGGCCTGCAACTGCCGGACGCGTCGTCGCTGCAACGCTCGTCGGATGCGGCGCGTGAAGTCGAGAAGATCATTCTGGACACTCCCGGTGTCCAGTACGTCAGCTCCGTCATGGGCTACAGCATGTTGAGCGGCGTCAACGCCACGTACAGTTCATTCTTCTTCGTTTCGCTGAAGCCATGGGGCGTACGCAAGACCGTGGAAACGAGCTATGTAGGCATTAAGAAGCACCTGCAAGAGGCACTCTCGAGGGTGCCGTCGGGTATCGCGTTCTCGTTCCCGCCGCCCGCGATTCCAGGAGTAGGAACCTCGGGCGGAGCTACGTTTATTCTCGAGGACCGCTCCGGCAGCGGGATCGACTTCCTCGCCAAGAACACGCAAGTGTTCATGGCCGAAGCGCGCAAGCGTCCGGAATTAACCGGCCTGTTGTCCACGGCTCTCTTTGGCGTTCCGCAAGTCGGGGTGAAGGTAGATAACGCCAAGGCCTTGACCCAGCAGATCCCGTTGGACGGGCTCTATCAAACTGTCCAGACATTCATGGGCGGCTCACTGATCAATTACTTCAACCGCTTCGGTTTGCAGTGGCAGGTTTACGTGCAGGCCGACGGAGACTTCCGGACCAACGCCAGCAACCTGGGCAAGTTTTACGTGCGCAATGCCGCCAACGAAATGGTGCCATTAAGCACGTTGAGCAGCACCTACGCCCGTAGTGGCGCTGAGTTCGTCATGCGCTACAACCTGTTCAACTGCGTTCAGATCAATGCATCGTCAGCGCCGGGGTACAGTTCAGGGCAGGTAATTGCCGCACTGGAAGACGTCTTCCACAAGACCATGCCCGCACAGATGGGATACGACTTCAGCGGCATGTCGTATCAGGAAGTAAAGGCCGCCGAGGGCGTTTCTCCCACCGTCGTTTTCGGCATGGCGTTTTTCGTCGTCTTCCTCATCATGGCCGCACAGTACGAAAGCTGGACGTTGCCATTCAGCGTACTGCTGGGTGTTCCGATCGCGGTCTTCGGGGCGTTCATCACGTTGTATTTTCGACGCCTTGACAACGACGTGTACGCCCAGATCGGGCTGGTCATGCTCATCGGATTGTCGGCGAAGAACGCGATTCTGATCGTAGAGTTCGCCAAGCTGGAGTACGACAAGGGCAGGCCGTTGCTGGAGGCTACGTTGACCGGGGCCCGGTTACGACTGCGCCCCATCCTGATGACCGCATTCGCGTTCATCCTGGGCTGCGTGCCGTTGTGGAGGGCACAGGGCGCGGGCGCAATTTCGCGCCAGGTACTGGGTACTTGCGTGATCGGCGGCATGATGGCGGCGACGCTGCTGGCCATCTTCTTCATTCCGGTTTCGTTCGACGTGGTGGAGCGCTTCGGCGGATGGTTGTCGAAGGAGAATAAGGAGCAACCCGGCACCGCGAAGCCAGGGCTCGCGGAAGGAGCGGGCGATGATTAGCAGGAAGACGTGCGCGGTTGTTGTGCTGCTGCTGGCGCTTGGCGCCTGCAAACTAGGCCCCAACTACCAGCGTCCTACGCTGGATATCCCGGGAGATTACCGCGGGGTCGCGCCGGAACCGGTACCTTCGCAGACGGCAGCGCCTTCGCCCATAGCCACCGTGCCGCCTGCTGCACAGCAGACCACCACGCCGCCGCAGGGAACGCCGCCGTCGCCTGCTGCTCCTCCGGAGACGGCGCCACAAGCTGCACCGCCTGCGCCGTCGCCGTCCGAGCCGAGCCAGCCACAAGCGGCAGCACAACAACCTCAGGCTGCGGGACCACCAGGCCAGCCGTTCGGCGAAGCGCCGTGGAGTTCGGTGTTTCAGGACGAAGTGCTGCAGGGGCTCATCAAGGAAGCGCTCGCGAATAACTACGATCTGCGGATCGCAGCCACGCGCGTCTTGCAGGCAGCCGCCAATCTCGGCATCGTTCGCGCCAACCAGCTCCCAACCCTGGATGGCTTCGCTTCTGAGACCTACGAGCGCAATATTCAGCTTCCTGGCGCGCCCACCTACGGCACGTTAGGGTTGAACTTCAACTACATTGTCGACTTCTGGGGCCAGTACCGGCGAGCCACCGAATCAGCACGAGCGACGCTTCTGTCCACCCAATACGCCCAGAGCGTGGTGCAGATTTCGCTGATCGATTCGGTTGCGACCAACTACTACCTGTTGCTGCAGTACGACGATCAGCTTGAATATTCCAAAAAGACGGTAGAAGCCGACACGGAAATCCTCAAGCTGAATGAGATCAAGTTCCATGGTGGCGAGTCTGCGATCTCAGACGTCTATCAGGCCGAGGTCCTCTTGCAACAAGCCCAGGCCGGGGTCATCACCTATCAACAGCTTGCCGAGCAAAGCGAAAACAACCTCAGCATCCTGTTGGGCCGAAATCCCGGGCCCATCAAACGCGGCCTGAACCTGGTCGATCAGCCGCACCTGCCCGAAATTCCGGAGGGCTTGCCGTCGGACCTGCTGCGCCGCCGGCCCGATGTGCGCGAGGCTGAAGAGAATCTGGTTGCCGCCAACGCCAACGTGGGTGTCGCCAAGGCACTGTTCTTCCCGCAATTCTCTATAACAGGTCAGTTCGGAGCGATGAGCACCGCGCTGAATTCATTCCTGAGCGGCCCCGGCACGTTCTGGGCGATTGCCGGCTCAGCCACGCAGCCCATTTTCGAGGGCGGCCGTATCCGGAGCAATTACCGATTGGCGTGGGCGCAACGTGACCAGTTTGAATTGCAATACAAGCAAACCGTGCAACAGGCACTTGCCGACGTATCCAATAGTCTCATCGGGTACGAGCAGGCGCGCAAGTACCGCATGAAGATACAGGAGCAGACCCAGACCTACGCCGACCTGGTGCGAATATCCAATCTTCGCTACCAAGGAGGTTACACCGCCTTTCTGGAAGTGCAGTACAACGAGCAGCAGTACTTCCAGTCGGCCTTGGCGTTATCGCAGGCCTGGTATCAGGAGCTGCAATACTACGCGTCACTCTATCAGGCGCTAGGCGGCGGCTGGTAAACGCCAGCGTTCTAGTCTGCTGAGAATCCAGCTCGAACGTGTCCAGTAGTGAGCGATTGTCGACGCGTTCCGGGTAATCTGCGTCAGCCACTAAAGCGGTCTGCCTTCGAGGGTCGGAGAGTGTATGCGAAAAACTTGCTGCATCATGTCGAATTTGCTCGTTCTGCTGCTTACGTCGGTAATGGCATTTGGGCAAGAGCATCCGGTAGCAACCGTCGTGGTCAATGGCCAGTCGGGGAAGGCGTCGATCATCCAGGACAACGGGCGCACGTACATTGACGTGGGAGCTCTGGCGCAGATCGCGCAGGGTTCGTTGAGCTTCAGCGGCAAACAGATTGTTCTGACCATTCCGCCGGCATCCGGAAATGCTTCGGCAGGCGCCGACACGTCCCAAGCGGCAGATGGCACCAAACTATCACTGGGCTTTATGAAGGCAGCGATTGAAGAACTCTCTCTGCTGCGGGAGTGGGCCGCTCCGGTTGCCAATGCCATTCAGAACGGATATCCCATCCAGGAGGCTTGGGTAAACAATTACAAACAGAAGGCGGCGACCGGGCTGCAGTTGGCTACTACGGCAGCGTCGACGAACGGCGACCAGAGCGCGCTGCAGTTGCTAAACAACGAATCTCAAGGTGTAAACCAGTGGAGCGACAACCTGGTCCAGGCGGCCAAGCAAATGAACACTGCGCAGTATTCGATGTCGCCGAACGCACTGCGAGACGACCCGCAGTCGCAGAAATTGATTACCTGCTGGCGTTTCCTCGGCCCGATGTTGGCCAGCGGCAGTTTTCAAGATGATTCATCCTGTCACTGAGGCCGGAAACCCGGCCCCGTTGCGGGCCATCATTTCTCCGCACCGCGAGGTTTGGCCTTCTGCGGAGCGCCTGCGTTATCGCCGCTGGAGACTGCCGGAGGCTGGTTCCACTTCCCCCGCGGCACGACCACTGTACCGTCCGGCTGCATCATGAAGTGTGGCGACATGATCTGTACGCCATACTCGTTGAAGGCGTCCTGAATCTGCGCGTGCAGATTGGACAGGGTCTCCAGACGCAATTTCTCGTTCCTGATCCGCGCAACGAGCAAGTAATCGACGTAAAAGTCTGAGAGCTGTCGCTGTCGTACGTACGGCTTCGGTTCTTTGCGAATGTTTGGAGTGCGATCGGCGGCGAGCACCAGAAGCGCTTCCACTTGACGCCACGGCGCATCATAGCCAATCGTAACGTGGGCGCTGATCGACATACCATCGGGATATCCCAGCCGGGTGAAGTTCTTGGTCGACGTCCCCACCAGCACGGAGTTCGGCACCGTTATCTCTTGTCCTTCCGGGCTGCGAATTTTTCCGGCCAGTAAGCCGACCTCCAGGACCTCACCTTCAATCTCGTTGACCTGCACCCATTCGCCGACCTTCAGCGCTCGAGAGTAGACAACAAACAAGCCACTCATCACCTGATTGATAATGCCGGACGAACCAAGCGAGACCATCAGGCCGATGAACACGGTAATGCCTTTGAAAGCGTCCGTGCCCGATCCCGGTATGTACGGGTACGCGACGACCGTCGCGAAGATCCAGGCAACAGCGGCGAAGATGCGCTCCGTTGCTCCCGCAATATCCGGATCGAGCCAGGAGACGCGTATACGCCCGGTCGCCACCTGTCTGAAGAATGCCTTACCAACGCGAACAATCCAGCGCGTAATAAGGATGATGAGGGCAACTGCCAATAACCCTGGCAAGGAGTGCACCAGGGACCGTCCCCATTGCTCAAACAGCAGCAGTACGTAGCTGCCTAGCTTGTCGCTCCAGGGCTGGGTATAAGGAAATCGGGCCAGCGAGAGCGTTGCCCAGGAATAAAAAGCCGCAATGGCAAGGACCCAGGCTATGCCCTTCAGGACCGCGTATACCAGGCTGTCGATGGGCGGTCTGAGATCGATGCCGAACAGTTGCAGTGGAGTGCGGATTAGCGGCTCCCGGCGGTGGAGCTTGGCGATGAACCGGGCATTAGCCTTCCAAATCAGCACAACCGCGAGGATGAGGATCGTTAGCCCGGTAAGTGTGAACACCAATGCCGAACGGACTACCGGCCATGAACGCTCGGCAGCGCGGGCCTGTAAGGCGCCGTCCAGGTTGCGCAGAGCAGATTGCGTGACCTGTGCCAGGGTTTCGCCCGTTTCCTCATCGAGATCTTTCGTGCCCAGGAAGAAAAGAACTCGCCCGTGGTACATGAAGGCGATCCCATCCTGACCTTCGACGTTAAAGGGCAAAGTGGTGATGTCGCTGGAGCGGGCATTCAAGGGAAGTGTGTCGAGACGCTCGACAACCTTCTCGACCCGCTCCCGGGGGCCGGCACCCGCGATGCTGCCCCGCATGGTCGCAATGTCACGGTTCCAAAAGTTGATAGTGGCTGCCGGCGCGGAAACCGTCTCTTTGGAACTTCCCGGTGTGGTATCGCCCGCCGCAAGCAGCGGAGCAAAAATAATAAGAATGCTCAGGCAGGTGATCGCGTGGCGTAATCGATGATTGGGCGAAATGGTTCGCAAACTTGTACCTCCCAAGCAATCCTCGCCAACACCGAGCTTACGCTGCACCGGTTATCTCACGCTGCGCCCCGCCCGACGCCTTCCATAATGACCGCCCCTGGAGCAGAATGCACGCGCTGACCAGAGCTGGCGAATCCAACTGCAGCCTAATCCCTATTACCGGCTGAATAAAGCCCCCCTAAATTTAAGTGCAATATTTAACGGCAACAGCTGGGGAAATTCCTATGTCTTTTTTGGTGAGGGGAGTAAGCTCTGAACAACGCACAAGACATCTCCGGCTGGCACCAAAGGACCGAGTATTTGGGATTCCACTCAGGTTCGCGCCGAAGTGCGGGGTGCATGCTAACTGGCAGAATCGTTGCTTGAAAAGCTATTGCTAGCGGCTGGCCAAGGTAGCACTGAGAAGGAGATTTCCTGTCAGCAGCTGAGCGTTTTTGGGCACATTCTCATGCTCGACCGTTTGACTTCAGGATGTGATGACAAAGGCAGAGCCTTCCGCGTCGTTCTCTTCGCTTCGATGCTGCTGATGCCCATGATTGGGACAGCACAAGAGCGCAGCCGGGACAGCGTTCTGGCCATCAGCGAAGTTGCGGTGTCCCTCCCTGGTTACTTGCTGATCATCCAGGCTCTGCTTGTCATCGTCGTCCTGGGTGGCCTGGCTGGATATGTCCTGTACAAGCATGAACAGCTGGCGCGCGCTCGAAGCGAGCAGATGCGGCTGAGCGGGATGCTGATCAATGCCCAGGAGGAAGAGCGCCGGCGAGTCGCCGCGGAGTTGCATGACGATTTCAGCCAGCGGTTGGCGCTCCTGTCGCTGGGTCTGGAGACCGCGGCCGAAGATGCGCCCCGCCATAC
>Ga0187871_10004121_pt1 | contig 11038 bp, 8 predicted proteins | sample June2016WEW_16_1_FD_132988 | JGI IMG/M metagenome (GOLD analysis project Ga0187871, IMG submission 132988) | Peatland microbial communities from SPRUCE experiment site at the Marcell Experimental Forest, Minnesota, USA - June2016WEW_16_10 | ecosystem: Environmental > Terrestrial > Soil >...
CATCTCGGTGGTGGTGGCACCCTGCTGTTCGACGGCGGCGGCGATGGTTGCGGAAATGTCGTTGATCTGATTGATCACGCCGCTAACCGTTCCGATCGCCGCCACCGCCCCCTTGGTGTCCGCCTGAATGGCTTCGATTTTCAGACCGATGTCTTCGGTGGCTTTTGCCGTCTGCTTGGCCAGTTCTTTCACTTCATTGGCCACGACCGCAAAACCCTTACCGGCCTCGCCCGCACGGGCGGCCTCAATGGTGGCATTCAAGGCCAGCAAATTGGTTTGCTGCGCGATGGAGGTTATGACCTTGATGACTTCGCCGATTTCTGCACTGGACTTACCCAGCTTCGCGACGGAAGCATTGGCGACCTGGGCGGCGCCCACCGCGGTGGATGCCACTCTTGCGGCTTCCTGGGCGTTGTTGGCGATGCTTTGAATGGTGGAGGTCATCTCGCCGGCTCCGATGGAGAGGCTGTTGAGATTTTGGCTGACCTGCTGTGTGGCGCGGGAAACGGAATTGGACTGCGCGGCGGTCTCGCCGGAATTGATGGTAATTTGTTCGCTAGACTCCAGCAGTTGCTGACTGGCCACGGTGAGCTTGCCGGTGTGGGACACTACTCCCCGAAGGATTACCTGGAGTTTGTCCATGAAAAGATTGAAAAGGCGGCTGACTTCCCCCATTTCGTCGTCGCCGAAGCCCCCGGCCACCTCGAGGCGCCTGGTAACATCGCCCTCGCCCTCGGCGATATCCTGAATCATCTGGATCAATCGACTGAGTGAGCGGGTGATCCTGCGCGTCAAGGCGAAGCTGCCAACGGACATCATCAGAAAAGATGCTCCGCCGATCACCATGATGATATGGGCGGCGCGGCTCCCCTGTAGGATGGCGCTGAACTCGGCTTGCTTCGCAGCCGCTTCCAATTGCTCGCTGCTATCCTCGATCTTGGCTTGTAGCGCCTGGTAGAGCTGGAAGCATGGATCGGCGTCTGGAGGCGTCTTCGGATTACTTGAAGCGGACTTCGAGAACGCGTCGATTGCGCTCTGATACTGTTGCATCAAACTGAGCTCTTCGTTCAGGGCGGTCTTGAGAACCGGATCCGTGACCGCGTCACGAGACGCGGTGATGCGTTGCGCTAAGACCTGGGAGTGCAGGGCGAGGTTGCTCAAGCTGTCTTGCTGCTCTTGCCCGGTTTTGTGAATGGCTCCAGAAATATCTTCGCGTGTCATGTCCACGTAGGTAGGGGCCTCCACGTGATTGCGGATGGCCGCTCCGGTTGCGGCGACCTCGGTGGTAGTTTTCTCGACGATGGTGATACCCCAATAGCCGGTCGCGCCCACGGCTGCCAAGAACGCCAGTGCGGTCGTGGTCAAACCGAACAACTGAGTTTTGATGGTCAATCGCATATTGAGGTGGCTCCTATATCGTGCCGGAGGGACTGCTAAGAACGAGTATGTTTGACTCGGCGGTACGGATAAGCATGCGTCCCTCAAAAGCCAGCAGGCACAAAGCGAACGTGCAGGAATCAGCGCGAAGCCGTGGGTCAAGCTGCTTTGTTTTGGGAAGGGGTGACTAAAAGTCTACAACAGGATCGAGACGGGCAAGCGATTTATGCGTATCGATGTTCGCAGGATATACCGGAAACGAAACACCAGCGGACGAGCGATTCCTGGCAGGGAATCGCCGGGCATTTGGGAACTGAGATCTGGCCGACTTCTACGGGTGAGGAACTTCGAGGGGGCGTCCGCGGCGCAATAGGACCCAGTCGCCGTTTTCGGTTAGAGCTTCGTTGCCGATCTTTTTGACGCAGCGGACAGCATTCTCGTAGTCGTCGCGCTCCAGAAACTTTCCGAGGAGATCGGAGGCGTGAGCGAAAAGGGAAGCCATGCGCTGGTATTGCTTGGCACGCTCGTTATAGGCCATCTGGTTGTCGTAGTGATGTAGGATGGCGGCGCCGGCGAGAAAAGCTTCGAGCGCGATCGTAGCCGGATCGAAATAGGTCTCGTTGTTGATCAACGTGAGGCCTAAGAGAACGAAACCCATGATTATCACACCGCCAATCGACAGATTCTCGTAGTACTCCAGCGATTCGTGAGTTTCCAGGTTGCCTTCGGACGCGCGCTGAAAATATTGTTGCTGATCGTTGATCCAGTATTTGCGCACGAATCCCAGGCGATTTTTCTGGTCTTCGGGGTCCAAGGAGCCCGGGTCTGCCTGATTTGGGCGGCCTTCTAAAACATTCCAGCCGCGAAATCCATTGCGAATCCAATCGAGTTCCGATCGTTGCTTGCCGAGATAATGGTCAGCTACGGAATCTTTAATTCCGACTAACTTCCAGAAAAACCTGACGCGCAGGCCTTCGGCCATAGCCCGGTAATCTTCATGTTTGGTGTCCCCGGCCCACTTCTTAAATAGTTTGTGGAGAAAACCAACCATCACGAACAGAATGGCGGACGATAAAAGAAAGCGAAGCAAATGAGGCTTGTGATGCACGAACAGCAAGAAACAAAAGAATACAGCGAAGGTCAAACCGTGTATCAATTTCTGAGCCGCGAACAGATGGCGCTGGAAACGGATCGCTAGGGCATCGGCAACGGCGTAGCGATTCAACGCGGAGCGCATTTCAACAGGAAGGTCCTCCTGTCGCATGTCCTTGAAAAGATAGCTTCGGCTTTTTGCGACTTCCTCAGCAAGATCTCGGCCGGCATCCAGAACGTATTTGTTGAATTCGTTCAGGCGGGCGAACATGTTGGCGTAATAGTTTTCTGCCCGGGTGTCATTTCCCTGGAACACTTTGGGATAGATCGGGTGGAGATGGAGAACTTTGCCTTGGGGAAAGGGATTTTTCACGCGCGGGGTGAGAACGTGATAGACGGGAAATCCCTCGGGAGCTTCAAGCGCGCAAGGATCCTGGTCGGGCACCCCTTCCTTCTGAAAGCGAACCACCGAAGCGGTGCCGCCGACGCGGTTGGAGTCCACGCCGTCCCATAGAGCGATCAGAATCTGGCTCTGCTGAGCGATGTACCTGCCCACGAGTTCGTATTGGCGGTCGCGCTGTGGGCCAGGTTCCGCGATGGCTTCACGGGTGTTACCTTGGGCGAGTTGCAGTTCGAACCGGTCGTCCGCCTTTTCCAGCAGGGCGCGAAATTCCTCGCGGGAGCTTCTATCCACAGCCACGATCCCTACCGGTGTTTCCAGCACGGAAAGGCTGTGAAAATCGAGTTCGTACAGATCAAGGGGCATGGGAAGCGGAACGATCAGTCGAACCCCAACGTGAGGAGCAAGGGCGACCTTTGCCGCCAGACGATCGGCACCTTCCGCGAGAGCGGATACCAGGATCAGAGGAGTTGCACTGTAGTCTTTACGAAACTTGAGGAGAATTTCCTCCACGTTGTCTTGAAGACCCTGGCGGTCCTCTTCGCGGAGGTCGCGGTGCCCGCTAACGCCGATAACGAGGGGGGCGAGAACCTGGGCGCGGTCGAAACCGGGTGTGTTCGTCTTGGTCAAGTTTAGCCCTTCCGGGTACAGAAATACCGCCCAGGAGAATTTGTGCCGCGCACGCGCAGAACGAAATTGCCAAAAACCTATCCTACAAGGGCTGTGGGAGTAAAGGAGCAAACGGAGAGGGAAGCTTGAAAGCCGCGCTTCGAGGCCCAGGCCAAACAGGGCTGCGCGGACTCTGCCCTGCGCTACAGGTTTCAAATGCGATAAGATTCCCAGCGAAACCGGCGGGTTGCGAAAATCGCAGAGCTGACCCGTGGCGGAGGTCCTCCTCGTGGCATTCGACGTATTCGTCAGCTATGCCTCAAAAGACAAAACTGTTGCTGACGCCGTGTGCGCGAAGCTGGAGTCGGCGGGCATTCGCTGTTGGATCGCGCCTCGGGATATCGTGCCGGGCAGGTCTTACGGCGAAGCGATCATTGAGGCGATCCACGCCGCGAAGGTAATGGTGCTGGTTTTTTCTTCGAACGCCAATGCTTCCGGTCACATTCCGAAAGAAGTGGAACGCGCGGTGAGTAGTGGTTTGGCGATCCTGCCGTTTCGGATCGAAGACGTCGCGCCAGGTAAGTCGCTGGATTATTTCATTGGCTCGGTGCATTGGCTGGATGCGATGACGCCGCCGATGGAAAAACATCTGGATGATCTGGCGGCGACGGTTCACAAGCTGCTACCGGCGATGGCGGGGGACCAGGAAGTGGGCGGGACGCAGGCGGCCAAGGTATGGCAGAGCGCGCCGGGGATTGCGGCGACTCGGGCGCCGGTGGCCGGCGTTCGGGCCGCTGGCGCTGCGCCCAGCGCATCCTCTGCGAAGATGATTTGGATTGGCGTGGTGGCGGTTATTGTGCTTACCGCTGTCGTCGTGGGAGTGAAGGTGCTGGGCGGAGGGAGTTCGCAGGGAGGGGCGGACACACCGAACGCGACGAATCGGCCTGGTGACCGAGGTGCGATCAGCGATGGGAACCCTGCAGGCAAGGCACCCGCGTCAAGTTCGCGCGAGGGCCAGCCGGCTGCGTTGCCGAACGTGAAAACCGGCAGTGATCCCATTGTGGGTTGCTATCAATGGTTCAACAATGCGCCGGTTGTGATTCATGCGGACGGCACGATGGTCGGCGGTCCATTCACTGGGCACTGGCGGCTGGTGAGCGCGGCGCGGCACGCGTACACGTTCACGTGGCCGGAAGCGACGGACACGGTGACGATCTCGCCGGATCAGCGATCGCTGAACGGCGGGAATCAGTATGGATATCCTGCCTCGGGGACGCGCATCGCGGGAAGTAGGGGACTTGTGGGGACATGGCGCTGGTCAAACGGCGTGCCGTTGACGGTGTATTCCGACGGCGGATTTTCGGCTGCGGCGTTCCGCGGGAGATGGCAGGCGATTGATACATCGCGCGGGATGTATACGCTGACGTGGCCGAACCCGGTGGATAGCGTGACGCTGTCGGGCGGCTCACGCATTTCCGGGGCGAACCAGTACGGGGTGGCGATTTCGGGAGTGCGAACGGAGCCCTGCGGAGAAAATTAGGGAGTGTGACCGAGCCCGGTGGAAAGCGTCAAAACCTTCTCGCAATACTGATCAGAATCCCCTTCAAGCAAACATGGTGAGAAACCGTTTAGCGACTGCACGCTGCCGCGCGGCGAACTGGTTTAGGGCCTTGAGGTGCGCGCGACCGGGGGGCGGAAGTCGATTTCGATCTGGGCTTGGGTGTCGGCGGGCTTGTTGTCGAGGTAGGTCGGTTGGTAGCGCCAATTGCGTAGGGCGGCGGCAACGTTTGGAAGAAATGCCAGGGAACCGTAGAGAGGCTTGACGTTGCTGACGTAACCGTCTTTGTCGATGCTGGCCAGAACGGTGATTGATCCGTAGGGAACAGGGAGTTGCGAGACTTGCGGATCGACCCGGGAGGCTAGTTCGCCGAGGACCACTGTCTTGTGCCCGCGCCACAGCCAACGTTCGCCCGGGATGTGATCGCCGGGAACGCGCACGGAACGCTCGATGTGCATGGTGAGGGAGGTTGATCGAAACACTCGCTCGCCAGGCAGATTCACGTAGGAGGCAGCCAAATCTTTCGTCAACCCCTTTGGCGGGGTTATCTCGATTGCGCGGGCTTCTGGCACGTCCATCTGGATCACGGCTGAGCTAACGGGGTTCGGGTTGGTGGGGGCCGGGTTACTCGGGACATAGTTGGTCGGGTTGGGATTGCGAGCTACAAACGAGTTGCCGCGGGGCGCTGACGGCTGAGGATAGGTTGGCGCCGCAGAAGACGCGACTGTGCTCGAAGGCGTGGCGCTCGGCGGTGCGGCGAGGGAAGAGTTGCTCGAGCGCGAGGAGCTGTCGATCGAACCGACGATGGCTGACCTGCGTGAGGGAACGTCGGCAGTCGGTCGGATGGTCGCGGGTGGCGGAGGGGGGTTATCGGTCTTCGGTGCGAGAGCGGCGGCGGTGGTGGCAGGGATCGTTGCCGGAGTTGGGGTCCGAACTGCGCTAGCGGTATTCGTTGCTGGTATTACAGAAACGGAATCCGTTACGTAAGAACGCGGGACCTCGGGGGCTTCCGGCTGAGTGGGGCGATTTGGTAATGAACTCAGGTTCGGCCTAGAGGCGGCCACCTTGGGCGCAGGATGCCTGGTCGCTACGACGGTTGGTGGGACAGAGTCGGGGGCGGCGGGCGGAGATGGAGGAACGGAAGCCGGGCTCGCGCCCTGATTCGTATCCTTGCTCACCACGTCCTTGTTTGCATCAGTCACGTTGGTGTCCACATCGAGGCTTGAGGGGGCTTCGCTGGTCGTCGGCTGGGCGGTACTTTCTGGAGCAACCGAGGACGTGCCATTGTCCGCCGATGTGGCGCTTTCCTTCGCGATCTGCGTGGGCCGATGCAGGAATCTATCGGAGAGCTGGTGCCGGAACGACCATCCTGCCGCACCACAAATCGCGGCCATGAATAAGGTCCAGAGAACGAACCGCGTTGTGGGCGATCGCCAGCGCGAGCGCGATGCGCGTTCGCGACGGCGTAGCCTTTTTTGCTCCTGTTCGGACGGCGGCTGATACGTGAACTCCCCATGAATGGGCAAGGGCATAGGCGGGAATTCGGGCTCGATTGCGGAGTGGGCGAACATGGGTGGTGGCTGAATCGCCGGCGGCGAAGGGGGGTCGGATACGGGTGCGAGCGGCGGGCGTGGCTCCGGCGAGGCGGCCTGGGGCGGCTCCGGTGCGGCGACCGAGGGCTCCGATTTCTTTGGCGAAAACCAATGCTCAAGGCTGTCGTTTTGGGAGGTTTGCAGCATCACCCAGTTGCGGATTTGTTGGCGATCCTGCTCGGTGAGATCCAACAGCTGAATGCCGGAACTATTCTGCGAGTCGGCGGTCCAAATGGTGCGAACGCTTACGGTAATGGTGGCGGAAGCGCCATCGAGAGATAGAAACACACGATAAACGGAGTTGAGGTCGAGACGCGTTGGAGTGACTACCTGAAAGCCGTTCTCGCTGACATTCAGGAGCGTGCCGAGGTTATCGGGGCCGAAAGCAACGTAGATCGGAGCCGACGGCGTGATGCGCGGATAAAAGCGCCGCTCTACGGGTGTGTTTAGGGCCACAAAAGGATCGATCGACGTAGACATTCAGCCTCCCCCAATTGCATTTCGCATCGCCAGCGGAGAACAGGGATGCGGTGTGTCGTGCGGGCTCGGGCTCGGACTGGCTTGGCCGCGTTATGAATCTGGGCTGCGGGCCTAGAAACGATCCCATAGGTCAAGCTAGGGCGCAATCCGGGATACATGTTATCAACACAAAAGAATGGAATAGAGTTGCGGATTTTTTCTGCAAGTGTAAGAGCCGTAGGGTAGTTATTGCGCCGGGGAGATTCAGAAGGACTAGTACCTGGGTCCGGACAAGGTGGCCTCCGGACCGAATCTTGTGACGCATTTTCGGACCTCCCCTAGTTAGTTGTCTTCGGCACGGCGAAGGTTGGATTTCGAGGACCTGGGGTATTGCGGACACAAGCCCTTGGAACTCCTGGCCTTATGGGCTATTGCCGGCGTGATGTAGCCACGTCTAAAGTTGGCTTCGATTAGACTGCCGTGCCCTTCGTCCCTCCCCCGCAAAGGATCCCGGGGCTGGCGGGATGAAGTAAAGCCCGGCCGCGTATACCGGGAGATTTGTACGTATGAGGGTGGGTCGCAAATGCATTAGGACTTGGCTCGTGGTGGCCGCTTGTCTCGTCTGGGCCGCTGCGGGGATTTCCCTGGTACGAGCAGCCACAGCTACGAACGCCGGCGGGAACGAAGGCGTCCTAGCTTCCGCGATTTGTCCGATTGTTTACCCGGTGGATGAGACGCCCGGTGGACACGGGTATCAGTATGCGTTTTACGGGAATGGGTTTTTTATCAGCCGGGAAGGGTACCTGATTACCGCGGCGCATGTTTTGCACTCGTTCGCCAGTGGAGGGCAGCCGTACATTCTGGTGGCGCGCAACGAGGCGCCGCCGACGATGCTGAAAGCGGATGTGATTGCGGTGGACCAGGAGCACGATGTGGCCGTGTTGCGGGCTACGCCGAATCCGTTTGCGGGGAGTTATCGCGTTGGGATTCTTGCGTTGGGGACGCAGACGCCGGTGCGCGGCGATGGCGTGGTAGTGGCGGCGTTGCGGCCTTCGCGGCGGGGTCCGCGAACCTTCGATACGGAACTGCAAGATCACTCGGCGGCGCGCGTGGTGGATTATCAGTCGAGCCAGCTCGAGAAGGGCATGGGCGACACGGAGTTGCTGCTGTTTAATCACGAAGTGATCTTGGGGCAAAGCGGGGCGCCGGTTCTGTCTGCTGACGGGCACGCGGTGGTGGGATTTATTGAAGGGCAATGGTTGCGACCTGCGGCGGGGCTAGCTTCGCAGATGGAGCAGGGGGCGACGTCGGTGGGGGCGGCGGTGCCGATTCGCTACGCAATTGCGGTTTTGCGGCAGAAAGGGATTGCTTGGGGCGGGGTTACGGAGAAAGAAGGAGTTGCGGCGGGCCGAGGAGTGGGGGCGGGGAAATCTTAGCTCCCGGTCCATATGTGCCGGGGTAATGTCGTAACCACATCGTCACAGTACTATTGGTCCGAAGCCGCGGGCGGGCGAACATGGAGAGCGTTTAATTCCAAAGATGCCGGCGGCGAAACGCGTGTGGGTGCGCCCGGCTATGGGGACTGGAATGAAAGCTCGAATTTGCGTTTTGGTGCTAACGATCGCGGGGGCAGGGCTGTTGGGTGCGCGGCCGACGCGGGCGGGCACCACTGGTTACGCGTATTGCGGCACGTATGGTTCTTACGTGCTGATGTACAAGTCGAACGATCAATTCGAAGAGCTGGGGAAATTGCGATGCGGCGAGAAAGTGGAAATCCTCAGCCGATGGTTTGAATATGCGCAGGTGCGCGCGCAGGACGGCCGTGTCGGCTGGGTCCACTACGCGGAACTTACGAATGTGCCCGGCCAGGCGCCGACCTCGAATTTTGGATTGACCGATTCATCGGCGAAGCCGCAGGGACCCGCGGTTCCCCCGCTCAACAATGCAAGCATTGTGAAGATGCGTAACTTGCGTTTGAGCGCGGACGTGATCGTGGCGAAGATTCAGTCTTCACCGTGCGAGTTTGATACCACGCCCGCGGCGATGCAGAAGCTGAAGCAGGCCGGAGTTCCGGACAAGGTGATTCTGGCCATGGTGATGGCGCCGTCGGCCTCCGCGCCGCCTCCGGTGGCGAAGGCCCCTGAAATTATCGAGGTGAAAATTCCGGGCGGAACGGTTGTTGAAGTGGAGCTGAGTTATGCGGTGTCGTCGGACGACGCCGTGGAAGGCCGGCCGGTGCTGATGACCGTGGTGCAGGACGTTGTCGTGGATGGCGTGACCGTGATTCAGCAGGGCGCGGAAGCGCACGGGGAAGTGACAACCTTGAAGCAGCCAGGATTCATGAACCGACCGCCCGGGCAGTTCGGCTGGACCATGGAGTACGTTACGGCGGTAAACGGCGAGCACATTCCGACAGGTTTTTTCTCTAAGGAAGCCGCGGAGAATCCGATGAGCAGCATTATGGGGGCGCCCGGGCCTTCGTGGGAATTCAAGAAGGGCAAGCCCGCGGTGATTGCCGCAAATACGCGATTTCAGACGGTGATCCGCAAGAGCGGCGCAGTGGTGCGGGTTACGCAATCGCAGGGCACGAGCGCATCCGCTGAACCTTTGCAGGGGCAACCCGCGGTGCAGGCTGAGCCACCCGCTAAGCCGTAGTCGGCCCTCCACCCACTAATACTCGCGAGCACCTGACCGTTTTGCTGAACGTCAGGCCAGTAGTTTTTTGGCTGGTTTGGCGAGTAGTCTTGCGTGGAGCACGGGGCTCGATTTCCCGTAGCCTGGGAGAGCAAGCGTGTTCTGCGAACGCTGCGGACTAAACTTCCTGCCGAGACAATCGGTGTGCACGCGGTGCAAGGTTTCCGCGACGCGCCACTGGTTTCAATTGATGAGCCTGGTGACGTTGATGGTGGCGGTGGCTTGCAACGCCCTGGTTGCGGTGATCTTTTTGCCGCGATTGGCCGTGGCGAGTACGCACGCCCGAGGCGTGTTTCGCGCATGGTTATGGTTCGATTACAAGAGCGCGATGTATGGCTGGGTGCCGGTGGCGATCGCGCTGCTGGCGTGGGACTTTTTGGTTTGGAAAGAGGCGCGGCCAAAGGTCAAGGGATGGTTCACGCGCAAGCTGCTGACGTTTTCGCTGGCGGCAGGCGTCGCCCCGATGCTGCCGTGGTGGGTTCCCGCCGGGCAGCCGCCGGGCCAGTTTCTGGCGATGATTGGAAAATATCCCGGAGCGCCCGCGGCTCTCGCGTGGGGAGTGGTACTGGTTGTAGTGGTGCTGCTGTGCAGCGACGCGGAATCGCGAGACTACCTATTGGGACATGGGAAGGCGCTGAGCGTGGTCAGTGTGGGGGCGCTGCTCGCGGTGTTGACGATGACGATCGTAGGATGGTCGGTTACGTATTGAAGTGATGTGATGCTAGCTCTCGGATATTGCCCTGCAGTTCGGCGATTATTTTGGACGAGGGAAAAGAGGAAAGTCGTCCCAGTGCGGACTTGCCGCTTTCAGGCGGTTTCCCTTTTTCCCTCACTTTGCGGGCGATTGTCCCGTGGCAGTGGCAGATTGCCAGAATGCCGCCGCCGGATTCCATGCGGTAAATCGTGTAGAGATTCCTAGAGTTGAAGTCCAGAGCCTCGCTGGATGAAAAAAAGCTCGCGCGGAGAGGTGGCCTCCCCGCGCGAGAATGCGCCGTGGTTTTAAATTCCGCGGCGGGCGAACGATCGATGGGCCGCAGCGGATCAGAAGCGAAAAACCGGGCCGAAGGCGACACGCAGATTGTTGTGCGTTCCGTGGTTGAAATAGATTTCGTCGCCGACGTCGAGGCGCAGGCCGATCGGTCCTAGATGGGCCTGCAATCCGCCGCCGGGATAGAGCACGCCATTAACATTGTCGGCGCGAAGGCCGTTGACGCTGCTCAGGAAAGTACCGACCGTGGCAGGAGCCGGGTCGAAGCG
>Ga0187871_10004122_pt1 | contig 11034 bp, 9 predicted proteins | sample June2016WEW_16_1_FD_132988 | JGI IMG/M metagenome (GOLD analysis project Ga0187871, IMG submission 132988) | Peatland microbial communities from SPRUCE experiment site at the Marcell Experimental Forest, Minnesota, USA - June2016WEW_16_10 | ecosystem: Environmental > Terrestrial > Soil >...
CGTCGGCCACGCCGGCCAGTCCGAAATCGGTGATCACTACATGCCCACGCCCGTCGAGCATGATGTTGGCCGGCTTCAGGTCGCGATGCAGAACTCCCTTGGCGTGAGCTGCGGCAAGCCCGGCACACAGGTGCCGTGCGATGTCGAGCGCTTTGTCGGGAGGCAGCCGGCCGATGCGGCGCAGCAAGGAGGCCAGATCTTCGCCATCGACATACTCCATGGTGAAAAATGTCTGGCCATCGACCTCGCCCACGTCGTACACGCGGCAAACATTGGGATGCGAAACCCGGCGGGCCATGCGCACTTCATTGCGAAAGCGTTCGAGCAATCCCTGGTCGCGCCCGGCCTCATCCGGCAAGAACTTCATGGCAACGGCTTGGCCCAGAGTCAGATCGTCGGCGCGGTAAACCTCGCCCATACCGCCTTTTCCCAGCAAGGCAATGATGCGATAACGCGACGCGACCAGTCGCCCCGGCAGAAACCTCCCTTCGTTCAGCAGGTATTCCGCGGAACTCGACGGCCGGGACGATGACCTTGACGACGACTTCGACGGCGGCCGCGGGGGCAACGGTGAAGTCGCGGTAGCAAAGTCGAGCGTCGCCACGTCGTCGGTATTCGCGGCCGGTGCGCCGCACCCGGAGCAGAAACGCACGCCGTCTGATAACTCAGTGCCACAGCTTGAGCATTTGGCCATGAAAAATTCCCGCTACAGTCTACTCCAGACCCCGACCTCGGATGTCAGACTTCGGCCCTCGTCCCTCGGACCTATTCACGAGTTGAAGTCTGAGGTCCGACGCCCAAGGTCGGTTTTGTTACCATCCAAAGCGATGACTTCACGCTTCGGCCGCTGGCTGCGGGATCCTTTATTTCTGTTGTGCCTGACCGCGGGGCTACTCGCTTTTGTCGTGCAATCCGGCGAGCTTGGCACCGCCGACACCATGCACCGGCTGCAGACCACGCACTGGTTCTGGACTGCGCAGCCGCAGGTGTTTCCTAACGAATATCCTGAGTTCGGCCTACCCGGCCGTGGTGGCCAAATTTTCAGCTGGTATGGCATCGGCCAATCGCTGCTCATGCTGCCTGCCGACCTGGTCAGCACCTGGATCGCGCACCGGTCCGTCTTTTCCGAATATGAGGATGACCCCGCGATCCGCAGCATCCTCGTCAGTTACAGCACCAGCATTCTCGTCAATATGCTGACTGCGCTGATCGCGTTTCGCCTGCTGCGCCAGTTTCGTTTCAGTGTGAACGAAGCAGTGGCCGGAGTACTGGCGCTTCTGTTCTGTACCACTCACCTGCACTATACCCAGAACATGCAGGAGAACAATTACATCCTGCTGCTCACGCTGACGGGATTTTCTTTTCAGTTTGAGTGGCTGCGCAGCGGCAATGTGCGGGCGCTGTTCATCGGCTCGGTGGCGCTGGGACTCAACCTGCTGACCCGGCTGACCTCCGGCCTCGACCTGATGGCAGCCGGAGTTTTCCTGCTGATCTTGCTGTGGTTTGAACCGGCGCAAGACCGTGCTCTCGGGCGGCGCTTCTTCGACTACTGCAAAGTTGCCGCACCTGTCTATGCCTTTTTTCTGGCCGTCGAGCGCATCTATAATTTCTACCGCTTCGGTTCGTGGACCGGCACCTATCTCCCGATCTTCGCGCGAGTGTCGCGCCAGCAGGATCCGACCCTGCCCGCAAACTTTCCCTGGAGCACGCCTTTTCATGAAGGCGTTCTCGGCGCGCTCTTCAAGCCGGAGAAGTCGATTTTGCTTTTCGATCCTCTTCTTGTGCTCGCTCTGGTACTGCTGGTTTTGTTGTGGAGGCGGCTTGGTTCTGAAGTCCACGCCTATGCGCTTGCGTCGCTGCTGCTCATCGCCGGATACATCAGCTTCTACGCGCGCTACGCCTATTGGGCAGGAGATTTTTCCTGGGGCGACCGCTACGTTTCATCGGCGGTAGAAATGGTGGCACTGCTCGCCGTGCCGCTACTGGTACGCTATCGTGCGAATCTGAGTCCGTGGATCTGGCGCGGGAGCCTCGCCGTCATCGCCGCAAGCATGTTCATTCAAGTCGCGTCGCTGGCCTTTTGGCTGCCGCTCGAGATCTACCAGATGGAGACCCTCGGCCATCCCACCTTCGTGATCGCTCTGCGCTTCAAAAACATTGCTGCTTTCGCTTTGGGCAAAATGGACGCTTGGGGTCTGAACACCGACGAAATGACTTACGACCAGTGGGACTACGCGCACATCACGACCTGGAATTTCCTGCCATTCTTGCTGCGGCGAGTGGGAGCTGCGCCGCGCTGGGTGGTCGACACGGCGTTCGCGGTATGGATCGCCGGGATCGCCGCACTCGCCGCAGTGCTGATGCGGCTTTGGAGCCTGCTGATGCCTTCTTCCTCGAACGAGTTGAGTGCCGGTTGACTGCCGCTCGCTTTATGGTAGAATGGTAGAACAATAGGGTAGACAGGTGGAATCATGAGCTTGAATATCAAAAACGAGAAAGCCCACCGGCTGGCCCAGGAATTGGCCAGAATCACGGGCGAAAGCATGACCGTCGCCGTAAGTGAGGCGATTCGCGAGCGGCTGGAGCGGGTTCGCAGTTCCAGGAAAGAAATGGCCGAGCGGATCATGAAGATCGCCAAGGAGTGCGGGCCGCTGTGGAAGGAGCCTTACCGTTCGATCGATCACGGAGATCTGCTGTACGACGAGAAGGGAATGCCGAAATGATCGTGGATACCTCTGCGATCATCGCAATCCTGCGAGATGAAGCGGACGCCAACGAACTGGCCGTCGCCTTGCAACGGGCGCCGATCAGACGCGTGTCAGCGGTTACCTGGTTCGAGTCTGCGATCGTGATTGACTCCAATAGAAATCCAGTGTTAAGCCGGCGCTTCGATGATCTGATCCGCGACTTGCACGTTCGAGTGGAGATGGTGGGCTCCCGGCAAGCGGAGATCGCCCGCGATGCCTACCGCGACTTCGGCAAGGGACGGCACAAGGCCGGGCTGAATTTTGGCGACTGCTTTGCCTACGCGCTGGCGAAAGAAATGGATGAGCCGCTGCTATTCAAGGGGACTGATTTCGCCCGCACCGATGTCGAAGTCGCACAGATCTGAGCTTGTGCGCGCTAACTCCGTCTCGGGTCCTCCGGCCTGGATGGGTCGGAAATTGCGAAACGCCCTAAGGCTTCGTCGCCTCCTCGAACCTGGTGCGCGCTTCCTCCACGTAGGATGAGACTTCTGCGGCTGTGATCGGCAGTTGGCCGTCGTGATACACAAAAACCCATTCGCCCATCTTCTCTACGTGCCAGAACGTCCGTTGAATCACACCCCGGTCGCGGCACAAAGTGTCGGCCGCCACGCGAAAACCAACCACCGTTGCTTCAAACGGTCCGCCACTTCCGCTCACCGGATCCCGCGTGTTCTGATCAAAAATGACCGTTTCCCGTCCCTTGATCATTCCACGCATACAATTTCGGGCGGGGGCGAACTCCATATACACGAAAGATGCTCCGCGTGTGCCCATTTGATCGGCCGACAGCGTGGGAAAAAAATGAAGCCCTAGCTCCGATGCGGCCGTGGCTAATCCCTTCTTGCGCGACTTGCTAAATAGTAGGATCGACGCTAAGGCGAGCCCGACCACGATCAATAGTGCATACTCTCCAGCCGAAGATGGAAGAAATGCGAGCGCAGGCAGGGCGGCGTGGTCCAGACGGAACATCACGCCCAACCTACTCCACCGTCACCGACTTGGCCAAGTTCCTCGGCTGATCCACGTCGCAGCCGCGTCGGACGGCGATGTGATAGGCCAGCAACTGCAGAGGGACAATCTCCAGGAGCGGCGACAACTCTTCCGGCGCCGGCGGAACGTATACCACGTGATCGGCCGCTTCCTTGATTTCTTCGTCGCCTTCGGTGGCGAGCGCGATCACCACTCCCGAACGCGCCTTCACTTCCTTCAGGTTCGACATCGTCTTCTCGTAGCGCAGCACCGACCCCGGATTATTCACGTCACGCGTGGCAATCACCACCACCGGCAGGTTCTCGTCGATCAAGGCATTGGGACCGTGCTTCATCTCGCCTGCGGGATATCCCTCGGCATGAATGTAGGAAATTTCTTTTAGCTTGAGCGCGCCTTCGAGGGCGATCGGATAATGAATGCCGCGGCCCAGAAACAGGAAATCGTGTACCTTCTGATAGCGCTTGGCCAACCCATCGCAAGCCGCGTCGTGCGCGAGGACAGTCTCCAGTTTTCCGGGAATGCGAGTCAGTTCCAGCATCGCCGCCTGCGCCTGCTCGGCGGTCATGGCGCCGCGCACTTGCGCCAGGTACATCGCGAAGATGTAGAGCGCGGTGAGCTGTCCTGTAAAGGCCTTGGTCGAAGCTACACCAATCTCGGGACCCGCATGGGTGTAGACCGTGCCCGAGGCTTCGCGCGTGATCATCGACCCGACCACGTTGCAAATGGCCAGCGTCTTCGATCCCCGGGACTTGGCTTCGCGCTGCGCGGCAATCGTGTCCGCCGTCTCGCCCGACTGAGAAATCACCAGCGTGATCGTGTCCTTATCCACGATCGGGTTCCGGTATCGCCACTCGCTGGCGTAGTCCACTTCCACCGGGACGCGCGCCAGGGTTTCGATCATGAACTTGCCCGCCTGCCCGGCATGCCAACTGGTTCCGCAGGCGATGATGTTGATCTTGGCCGCGCCCCGGAACTCCGCCTCGCTGATCTGCATTTCATCCAGGAAAATGTGCCCAGTGTCCTGCGAGATCCGGCCCAGGGTCGTGTCGCGAACCGCGCGCGGCTGCTCGTAAATCTCCTTGAGCATGAAATGCTTGAAGCCACCCTTTTCGGCCAGGATCGGATCCCAGGTCACATGTTGGATCTGGCGCTGCACGGGTCTTCCGTCGAAATCAGAAAGATGCACGCCGTCGGGCGTGACCACGGCCATATCCCCGTCGGCCAGAAAGAAAATGTCGCGCGTGTGATTCAGGATTGCCGGCACATCCGACGCCACAAAGTACTCGTCATTGCCCAGTCCAATTACCGCCGGCGGCCCGTTGCGCGCCGCCACAATCTTGTTGTGGTCATCGCTCGAAATCACCGCCAGGGCGAAAACTCCGGTGAGTTGCTTCACCGTTTGCCGCACCGCATCTTCGAGCGAAGGCCGCCGCCCGTTCGAACTGGCGGAATATTTTTCGACCAAGTGCGCAATGATTTCAGTGTCGGTTTCGGTGGTGAACTTGTGGCCTTCTTCGGTCAGCTTTTTTTTCAGGCTGAGATAGTTCTCTACGATCCCGTTGTGCACGACTACGATCTTGCCGGTGCAGTCGCGGTGGGGATGCGCGTTTTCTTCCGTGGGACGTCCATGCGTGGCCCAGCGTGTGTGCCCAATGCCGTAAGTGCCGTCGAGGGGTTTCTGCCGGATGACTTCTTCCAGGTTGCGCAACTTGCCCTCGGCGCGCCGCAACTGCAGGCCGTCTTCACCGCCGGCGACCGCAATTCCCGCCGAATCATAGCCGCGATATTCCAGCCGACGCAGCCCCTCAATGATGATGGGAACGACACTCTTCTTGCCAACGTAGCCGACAATGCCACACATGGAGGAACCTCAAAGGATTTCCCGGGCCATCTTTACCAGACCCAGGTTTTATTCGGCCAGGGAGAAACGAAACTCTTCAATGACGGGATTGGTCAGCACTTCGCGGGCGATTCGCTCAACCTCAGCCTTGGCCTCAGCCGGCGCGAGTCCCCCGTCCAGAGTGAGCTCAAAATACTTTCCTTGGCGCACACTCTCCAGACCCTTGTAGCCCATCTTCTTTAACGCGCCCTGAATGGTCTTGCCTTGGGGGTCGAGCACGCTTTTCTTGAGTGAAACATAGACGTAGGCTGTCATACGCAGACATTATACGTGACGATGTCGGACCTGAGACCACAACCTGAGGTCCGAGGTCCGAGGCCGAGGTCCGTCTTTACTTCCCTAGCTTCTCCTCCAGATCGGCCAGCGTGTCTTCGAGCAGCTTGCGGTGGCGCGGATTCTGAGTCGCTTCCAGCTGTTGCAGCACTCTTTGACGCGACAGCCGGAGGCTTTCCTTCTCGCGCCAGCGTGCCGCTTCTTCGGCGCTCATCGGGGCAGGCCGCCTGGACGATTTTTCGCTCGCCTCCGCCTGCTGCGCTTCGACCGACTTGCTCTCCCATCCTCGAGCCACGGAGAAGATTATAGTTCCCCACTTATCGTTCACTAACTCTTGACTAACTACTCTTGACTCTTGTCACGAACGCGACTAACAGGAAAAAAAACATTGACTCTCTTAATTTCGTGGTTATAATTGGCGCGGTTCGGGGGCGACCGGACCAGAGGCCCGCCTTTTGAGGGGGAGGCGGCAAGGTGGTAGCTGTGTTCCCCTCAAGCGCGCAACGCTTGAAAGAAATTAAGCCGTTGGGCGAGTCCACACTCTCAAGTGTGGTCGCGGTTTCATTTCTCCCTCTTCCCGATTCTTCCTGCGACCAGCAAAACGATTGGCCGGTGGAGGTTCCTCTCCATGCCGATTGAGGCGGGAAAATTCGGCGCGGATGAACCGATTTATTTGGCGCAGGGCCAGGCTCTCAGCGAGCAAGAAAAATTGCTCGCGACTTATTTCAGTTCCTCCTCGGTTGGCCTTTCCATCCTCGACTCTGACTTTCGCTATCTCGCCGTCAACAACACGCTTGCCGAAACCCACGGCATCCCTGCCCCGGATCACCTGGGCAAGACCGTTCGCGACATCCTGGGGGATTTTGCGGACGTGATCGAGCCTCAGTTACAACGCGTGTTTTCCACCGGAGAGCCTGTACTGAACCTCGATGTCTCCGCCATAGTTGCCTCGCGAACCGGAAGCGGTCAATGGGTTGCGAACTACTTCCCCATCAAAGATCAGTCAGGAACGGTTACACGAATCGGTCTGGTTGTGGTGGAAATCAGCGCGCAAAAGGAACTACGCCAATCGCTCAGAGACGTCAGCGGGAAGCTGCGCAAAGAAATGGGTCGACTGCAGATGCTGCTTGATATCAGCAGTATCATGGCCTCAACCTTGGATATGCACAAGGTTTTTCCGAAAGTCTCGGCCCGCATCCGCCGCGTCCTGCGCCACGAGTACGCCGGCTTCGAGCTGCACGATGCCGGCACCGGATTGTTGATCCGCCAGGCCGACGATTTTCCCCTGGGCAAGGGACTTTTGTCGGCCGTTCAAATCAGCCCCGTCAATAGTCCCGATGGCCTCGCTCTGCAGGAGCGTACCCCGCTGATTTTCTCGAAACTGCAGATGCAGGGCTTCGAGGCCGAGATTACAAAGAACCTTCTCGCCGAAGGTCTTCGCTCCCTGTGTTGCGTTCCACTTCTCCGCCCCAAGGGCGCACTGGGAGTTCTTGTGCTGGGCAGCACCCGCGCGGAAGCCTTTCAAACGGAAGACCTGACCCTGCTCAATCAGGTTGCCGCCCAGTTCGCCGCAGCTCTCGAAAATCAACGGGCCGCAGTCGAAATCGATGCACTCAAACAGCGTTTGTCGGCAGAGACAAAATATCTGGTCGGCGAGTTTCGTTCCACAGGTGCCTTCCCCGAAATCATTGGCGACAGTCCGGCTCTGCGGCAAGCGCTCGACCAGGTGGCCACCGTCGCCCCCAGCGAGGCTACCGTTCTCCTCCTGGGGGAGACCGGTACGGGCAAGGAACTGTTTGCGCAGGCCCTCCATCGCCTCAGCCGCCGCAAGGACGGTCCCTTCATTAAGGTCAACTGCGCCGCCATTCCTACCGGTCTTCTGGAAAGCGAATTGTTCGGCCACGAAAAGGGGGCGTTCACCGGCGCGGTCAGCCAGAAGGTCGGACGCATGGAACTCGCCCAGGGCGGAACTTTGTTTCTCGACGAAGTCGGCGAAATTCCCCTCGAACTGCAGCCCAAACTTCTGCGCGTCCTCCAGGATCAGGAGTTCGAACGGCTGGGCAGCAATCGCACCATCAGAGTCGACCTGCGCTTGATCGCCGCGACCAATCGTGACTTGGCACTGAGCATGGCGCACCATGAATTTCGCAGCGACCTGTTCTACCGGCTCAGCGTGTTTCCCATCCGCGTGCCCGCCCTCCGCGATCGCCGGGACGACATCCCCCTGCTGGTTCGCCACTTCGTGCACAAGTTTGCCCACCGCATGAACCGCAGCATCGAGAGCATACCCAGCGAAACCATGACGGCGCTGAGCGGATGGTCGTGGCCGGGCAATGTTCGCGAACTCGAGAATCTCATGGAACGCTCGGTGATCGTGAGCGAGGGCCATGCCCTGCGTGTCCCACTGGCGGAACTGCGCGGCGATCCTCAGGCCCCGAACGCTGCAGATCGCGGCCCAGAGCCCACCACGGATCACAGTCTCGATAACGCCGAGCGTCAGCACATTATCCGCATCCTGCGCGAAACCAAGGGTGTGCTCTCCGGGCCAGACGGAGCTGCTCACCGGCTGGGTCTGAAGCGCACGACCCTCCAATCGAAAATGCAGCGCCTGAAAATCACCCGCCGCGACTATTCGAGTTCCTGACCAGAGACGGACTGACGACTAATCGGCAGGGGTGCCCACTCACCGACATGCTCAAGTCTCCGATACTTCCTGCTCATTTCGGAACCCGTTCCAAACAGGGAAGTTCCCCGTTTTTCGCTTCCTCCCTTTTGCGGAACACAACGTGCACTGCACTGATCGATTCTGCCTCTGGCCGGCGAGCGTCTTTTCCCCACCTCCCCAGCAGGCCTCGGTTCCAAACCAGAAATTGGAGCCCGGTGCACGCGGCCGGTTTTGAGGGAGTGAGAAGTGGCAGTCACGAATCGATATCCGCTGTTGAACTCAGGTGCTTCCCCCCGCCTTCTCCCAGCAGTCCCGCCTCCACCCAAGCTGTATGATTCCGCCGTTGGGGATCATTCCGACCTCACCACGGGATGGGTTTCCTCGCCGCCGGAATCGACGGTGCCTAGCGGATCGAACCCGGAGAGCCCGCAATCCCGCGATCTACAGCCTTCCCCCCAACCCCATCCGCAGGAAGTCGATCCCTTCTACCTGTTTGCCTGTCACCTCGAGTGGGAACAGCGTGAGGAGCCCAGTGCCGCCTGGGAACTGTTGGCTGCGGCGCAGAGTTCGCACAGCGATACTCGCGCTCACGCCCGGGCCCTGCTCTCCAGTTCGCATCATCTGGGAGGTTTAGGCGTGGGTTCGGGGTGCGTCCCCAAGAAGAAGCGGTCGACCGCTACGGAGCCCAACATGAAGTTGCCCCACGACCTTGAAATCATCGACAATAGTCTCGAATGTACGAACCCTACGAACGGCTTTTTTTGCGGCCTTTCTGAATCTGCGCTGCGGTCGTTGAGCGAGATCAGCCACAAGAGCGCCTTACCCGCTGGCGCAATTCTGTTTGTCGAGGGCCAAAGCCCGCGCGGCACCTTCATCCTCTGCTCGGGCAAAGTGAACCTGTCCACGACTTCGCGCGAAGGCAAGATTCTGATTCTGAAAACCGCGGAAGCCGGCGAAGCCCTCGGATTGAGCGCCACGATTTCGGGCGTAGGTTATGAGTCGACCGCTGAGACTTCTACCCCCTGCCAGTTGAGCTTTCTGGATCGCAATCACTTGCTTGAACTCATACAGTCACATAGCGAGGTCGGGTCGCACGCCGCGCAGTGTTTGAGCCGCGACTATCAATCCGCCTATCGCGACATCCACGATCTGGTACTCACCCGCTCGTCAGCCGGCAAGCTGGCGAGGTTGTTGCTGTCCCACTCCCCCACGCAAGTCTCGGAAGAGGCCGAGACTCGCATTGGTTCTGCCATGACCCATGAAGAGATGGCGCAGCGTATTGGCTCGTCGCGTGAAACCGTGACCAGGCTTTTGAGCGGTCTGAAGAAAAAGCGGTTGATTCGTCTCGATGGATCGACCCTGATCATTCGCGATCGCATTGCGCTGGAGGCCATGGCCGTGTAAGCCTTCCCCCCGAGAGACCGGAGGACGGTTTGCCTTTCTCTCGCCGTCCTCCGGGTTGTTCGATACCAGCTTGGCAGCGCAATTTAAGTGGACGTCGACGAGTCTGTGAAGAAAGGAATGTATTCCGGTACGCTGATCAACGATCTGTTCGGTCTGGTGGACCGGAAAAACGTCGACCGGAAAAACGCCGAACGAGCAGAAGCCGAACGGTCCCGGGACGAAGGAGCCTCCGCAGAACCGGCCCACGTCGATTCGCGCAGTCCTGGCGCGGAATGGCAGTCCCAGACCTTAAGCCCACGTCTGCGACAGTAAATGGAAGATCACAGTCGAAATAGTTCCCGTAGCCGCTTGGTCTGAGCCCGGCTGACCGGCACTTCAGTTTGCTTCTTGTCATCCATCCGCAGCTGGTAGGAACTCTTGAACCACGGGACGACTTCCCGAATGCGGTTGATGTTCACCAGGTAAGAGCGGTGCGCCCGCCAAAAAAGATTCGTGTCCAGACTGTCCAGCAGTTCCTCGAGGGTGCGGCAGTTGGACTGGCCCTCCATCCCCGCCGGCCCTCCCGTCACCACTGTAATCACGCCGTCTTCGATCCACGCATAACAGATGTCCCGCTGGTCCACCAGAAACATTCGACCGACGGTCTTGAGCAGGATTTTCGTGGCCGGCTGCTTCTGCGACTCAATCATCCGCACCAGCGTCTCGATCTTCTCCGCCGGCAGGGCATTGGATTCCTGTTTGGCCCGTGCCTTCTGAATGGCCTGCGCCACTCGCTTCTTGTCAAAAGGCTTCAGCAGATAATCGACTGCGTTCACTTCAAACGCCTTCACCGCATACTGGTCAAATGCGGTGGCGAACACGATCTTGGGCAAGGGAATTTTCTTGTCGAGCAGCTTCTTGATCACGCCGAAACCATCGAGCCCCGGCATCTGCACGTCGAGAAAAACCAGATCGGGATTATGTTCCTTGATGAGGTTGACGGCTTCCAGCCCGTTCTTGCCCTGAGCCACGACGTTAACGTCGTCGGAATTTTTCAGCAGGTAGGCGAGTTCGTC
>Ga0187871_10004123_pt1 | contig 11031 bp, 11 predicted proteins | sample June2016WEW_16_1_FD_132988 | JGI IMG/M metagenome (GOLD analysis project Ga0187871, IMG submission 132988) | Peatland microbial communities from SPRUCE experiment site at the Marcell Experimental Forest, Minnesota, USA - June2016WEW_16_10 | ecosystem: Environmental > Terrestrial > Soil >...
ACCGCCGTCCATCGGGCCTCCTTCACTCTTAGCGGCCAGACGTCCGTGTCGTAGCAGGTACGGAACGTGCACGGGAGGCCGCCCACCGGACGGCTGTACAAAGTGGAATTCCGCGGCACGCGATACGACGTGGTGAGCTTGCCTTCGCGCAGGTGAAGCTCGGCCACCGACATGGATGGGACCGGCCGCGTGTAGTGCGGGTAGACCACATTGAGCAGCGCCTGGGTGATTTCCGGGAAATCGTCATCGAGCCTGAGGTGGACGCGCGCGGCGAGCAGGGCCACGGCCTCGATCAGCCGCTCCACATGCGGATCTTCGCAGCGGTTCGGCTCGAGCAGCAGGCGCGACGCCACTTTGGGATACTGTTCGGCGAATTCGACGCTCTTCTGGCGGAGGAACGTCAGCTCGCGCTCGTAGTAATTCAGCAGTTCGTCACGCACGAGCGTCTCCCGTGATTTCGTATTCGCCGCTGATCAATTCGAGCTTGGTGTCGAAGAACACCCGCGCGGGAGACGGCTCGATGCGGAGCAGGGCCTCGATCCGAAAACGGAGCATGCGCTCGCTGGCCTTGAGCGGCTCCAGGGTGACATTCACGTTCATCAGGCGGGGCTCGAAGGCGGAAATGGTGGACGCCACCATCAGCATCATGCGATTGCAGTCATCCTGCGAACTCAGCCCCAGACCGGTGGTGTCCGGCAGTCCGTAACAATAAACCGAGCGCCATAGCTCCCGAGCGGTGAGGGCGGGTTCGGCGGGCGTGCGGCGGGAGTTGAGCAGCGCTTCGAGATCGCGGCGCACCGAGTCCTTCAAATCTTTGAGGGATTGCACGCGGCGGTCGGGCGCCTCGGCGCGGTTGCGCGGCTCCTCATCGATCAGCCGATCGAGTAAGGAAGGCTTGATGTTCCGCTCAGGGGATCGTCTCGCCATAACTATCTCGCAAGCCCGACCGCCCGCGCCGGGCTCAAGCGACAGATGCGAGCGTAGAGGTTTTGCTTTTCGGAGGCGGAATCCTCCCCTCCGTCGAGGCAGCGATATAGCAAGGTCAGGGGCTGCACGATGGTATCGGCAAGTTCCCACTCCGCCAGCTTGCGGCGGTCGATCTCTTCCGCCAATTCCATGAGGACGGGTTCGCCGATGGCCTGGTTGCCGGTGGCCAGGCAAAGCTGGGCCACCTGGAGTTTGCGCAGGAAGCGGTCGCGCCCACATGGTTCCTGCGCCATTTCGCGGCTGAGGATATCGAGCGCCTCTTCGATATTTCCCGATTGCGCCGCCTGCATCGCCAACTGGTAGGGATCGGGCGTCGCCAGATTGGCGTCGTTGTCAGAGGCAGCGGCGCCATCGTCCGAATTGGCCTTAGGCGCCGCTTGCAATCTCGGGGCGGACGTGCCGGGCAGAACGCTGCGCTCCCGCAGCCACGCCATGGTCTCCGGATTGGCTACCGGAGTGTCGTCCGTGAGGGTCCATTGCACCAGTTGTGGAATATCGGCCAGCAAGGCCTTCACCCCGGCGAGGATGGCGTCGAGCACTGCGTTCGCGCCGGCCGACTGTGCCGAGTACGCGGCGTAGCGTTGCAGATCGAGCCAGGCGCGGCCGCAAGGTTCGCCGGCTGCGTCTTCAGCCAACTCTCCCACCTGGTCCCAGTAGCCTTCCGCGGAGAGCCGTTTCAGGGAGGTGCGCAAATCGGCGGGCGGGGCCGCGAGCAGACTGGGATTGTATCCTCCGGCGGCCCGCAGTTCGCCCCAGCGCAACGTTCTGGGGATGAGGTATCCGGTGGGGTCGTAGGGGTTCTCTTTGCGCAAGTAGCGGGCCGCCGCCAGCAAACGCGCCACCGCATCGTCATGGCTCGCTGGCTCGGACAGTCCGGAGCTATGCGATTCGGGAGGCGCGGCCGGCAGTGGCGCGGCGTATGCTGGGACCGCGGGCGGCGCTGGCGCCCGCGCCCCCTGCTCTCCGGAATCGTACGGGATCGGCGCCGGCGCGGGCGCTTGCGCCGCCTTTTCCACGCCGCCTTTTTGTTTGAACAACACGCGGGCGGTCTGCGTGACTTCTTCCAGGGTCTTACGCAGGTCCGAGAACTCCGGCGCCGCATCGCCAAACTTCCCGTCGCAGAACTCGTTGAGCGCGTGCACCTGCTCACTCAGCGCCAGTAGCGCATCGTAGACCTGCTTGCTGAAGCCCACCGGGGTCACGGCCAGACCGTTGGCGAATTCCTCGGGCGGGATCTGTCCGGCGCGGATGGCTTCATCCCGCGCCGCCAGTTTGACGGAGTCGTTGCGGGCAGCATCCTCACCGGGGATAGCGAGGGATTCCCGATATTGATACCAGTTATGGCCGCCCTTGGTCAGCGCGACCGACCGGATGGCGGAGTTGACCTGCGAGCCCACCCAACGCAACGGTGTCGCGCGAAAATCCAGGTCGCCGTCTTCGTCGGGCAGCGGGTGGATGGAATCCCAATAGGTCTCGAGCAGCTTTTGGAGGAGTTCCAGCCCTTGCCGAAGACCGGCGAATCCCTCCAGGTGGACCAGCGCTTCGGTCATCCACGCGGCCACCTGAAGGTCTTTGCCCAGCTTGGTGAGGGCTTCGGCCGAGAGTTTGAGTGCCAGCGGATAATCGGCCTCCTTCAAGTCGCGCTTCCACACGCCTTGATTGAGAGTGTCCTCCTGGCGCCGGACTTCCCGGATCTGGATGTACAGGGGATGATCGCGGAGATCCGGCCCGCACGGACCGTCCACCGAGACGGGCTGGAGGAGGGTTTCTATATCGATAGGCATGACGCGTCCTCTTTAAGCCACAACCCCCGGTATCTTCCCCGACGCGCCACCCTCGTCTCCGCCCGTCTCAAGGTCCGCCCATTGGCCACGGTTACGACGCTGCGGTTACTACTCCCTGCGCGACGTCGAAGGCGACGCTTTGCGCGGGCTGTAGGGCGCCGGTGACATCCACGGTCTGGTAGGTCTCGGTGACCGCGCTAAAAGAGAGCACCCAGGTTTCCGCGGGCAAACCCGACACGCCAGGCGAGCCCGAAGTGGAATAGTGAATCACGCGCACGTTGGTCATTGTATAGGTTTCCGCTTCGTATTCCGCCTTGTTGGTCGCGCCCCCGCTGCTGAGGCCCAAGCGGCTCACCCGGATGTACGCCGTCGTAATCGGGTCCTGAGAGCCCAGTTGTTTGAACAGAAGCGGAGTGCTTCGATCCATCGATTTGGTGATGGTCATGTTCCCGATCGCTGCGGAACTGACATTGGCACCACCGCTTCCCGGCTGGCCGGATTCTTGAAAGATGTGATAAGCCATCTTGTCCAACTGGATTTTTTGGTTCCAGTTGGGGTTGGGACTCTGGCTTTCGCCTTGAATATTTGGATTTGGAATATCTAAGAATTTACCCATGGTGTTTCTCTCCTTAGTTCTATCCCACCGAGCCCGACATGATGTCGAAGCTGGCGGGAACCTTAGCCTGGACCATGCCATTGACGATGGGTGTGTAGACCATGTCCACCTTCTGGAACGAAAAGGCCACGTGCTCCTGCTTGAACCCGTCGTCTCCCCCAAGGGCGCGATGGGTGACCTTGACCCCCGCGAAAGTCAACTGGAGGTAGGTGACGCTCCCGGTCTGGTTGCCAGCGCCTTGCAGTCCCGACCGTACCGCTTCGAATACCACCGGCTGGTCAAGCTGTCTGCCCATCGTGATCAGCTTGAACATAGACGGTCCACTGTGAATGATGTCGAACCCGAACGCTCCGCTTTTCGTGGTTTTAGCAGGGGCGCCCTGCGCTACGTTGGTATCGACGTCGACATGGGTCGTAAAATCCCACCCCTGGAGTTCGAACCACTTCACATGGTTCGCTTTGTTACTGAGCCCATTGATTGAGTTGGGAATCAGGTTCAGAAAGAAAAATCGTTGATCAGCCACTCTTGTCCTCCTAATCTATGCTTGCTACTCGCTTCTCATCCCTAACGCGTGGATTTCGGCAGTTCCGCCACCAGCCGCAGGGAAACCGAAAGTTCTTCCAACTGGAAATGTGGGCGAAGGAACGCTATAGCTTTGAAGACACCCGGCTTGGATTTGTCTTCCACCACCTCGATGCGGGCCTCGCGCAAAGGATACTTGGCCTTGATTTCGTGGGCGGCGGTATCGTCTTCCGTCACGTAGTTGACGATCCAGTTGTTCAGAAATACCTCGCATTCCTTGCGCGAGGTGAAACTGCCGATCTTGTCGCGCATCATCGACTTCAAGTAATGCGCGAAACGCGACACCGCCAGCATATATGGCAACTGCGCCGAGAGACGGGCGTTGGCATTGGCCTGCTCGGTATCGTAAATTCTGGGCTTCTGACAGGTCTGGGCGCTGAAAAACGCTGCGTAGTCCGTGCCTTTGCAGTGCACTAAAGGCGCGAAACCCAGATCGGCCAGTTCCTTTTCCCGGCGGTCGGTAATGATGGTCTCGGTGGGGCACTTGAGCGCCACGTCGCCTTCCTCGGTGCGGAAAGCATGCGAGGGAAGGCTGTCCACCAGGCCTCCCCCTTCCACGCCGCGAATGGCGGCGCACCAGCCGTAGCGGGCGAAGGCGTTGGTGATGCGCGCGCCCAGCGCAAAGGCGGCATTGCCCCACAGATACTTCGAGTGGTCCTCGCCGGTTACGCCCTCTTCGTAGTTGAAGCCGTCCACCGACCGATTGTCTTTCCCGTACGGAACGCGCATGAGCACGTGCGGCATGGTCAGGCAGACGTAGCGCGAGTCCTCCGACATGCGGAAGCCCTTCCACCGGGCGTACTCCGTGGTGTCGAAGATCTTCGCCATATCGCGCGGGGTGTCGAGTTGAGTGAAGGATTCGAGGTTCATCAAGTCTGGCGAAGTGGCTGCGATGAACGGTGCGTGAGAGGCCGCCGACACCTGCGACATCCGCTCCAGGAACTCGATGTCTTCCGACCCTTTTCCGAATTCGTAGTCGCCCAGAATGCAGGCGAACGGTTCGCCGCCGAATACCCCGTATTCCTGCTCGTAGACCTTCTTGAACATCTGGCTCTGATCGAATTCGGGAACGCGCTGCAGGTCGCGCAGCACTTCTTTCTTGGTGGCGTTAAAGACCTTCAATTTAAGATTGACGCCCGTCTCGCTGTTCTCCATCAGGTACCAGATGCCGCGCCAGGTGGCTTCCAGTTTCTGGAATCTCGGGCTGTGCAAAACCTCGTTGAGCTGCAGCGAGAGAAGGTGGTCGATCTGCGTGATGCGGGCGTGGATCATCGCCTCCGTGTCCGGCGCGACCGTCATCTGTCCTTCGAGGATCTGTTTGACGAACTCCGCGATCATGCCCTTGCCGCGTGTCCGGGAGGCTTCGTCGCGCCCGATGCGCCCCTCCTGGACAATCTGGTCCAGAAGCTGCGCGTCCGACGGCGCAGCCGGCGGCGCTGACGTCGCTACAGGCGCTGCCGCTGGTGCGGCCGCCTGAGCTGCCGCGGTGGTTTTCTCATGCTTTGCCATTTCCTTCACCCTCCTTGCTCTTTTGCCCGATTTCCTGGCCCAGGCGCTGCATCCGCCCCGAATCGTTGATCATTTCCTGCAGCATACGATCCAGCTTCTCGTTGCCTTGAAGCGTGCCGACCAGGTCGTTGAGCTTGGTGCGCAACTCCAGCAATTCGCGCAGAGGGGCGATCTTGCGGGCCACTTGCTCCGGCTCAAAGTCCTCCAGGCTCTTGAAGGTGAGATCGACGCCCAGGTTGCCCGCTCCGGCATCGTCGGTCAGCCGATTCTCCACGGAGAAAGCCGCCCGCGGCTTCATGCTCTCCATGACTGCGTTGAAATTGTCCGGGGTGATCTCGACGAAGCGCCGGTCCTTGATTTTAGGCAGGGGCTCCGCGGACTGGCCGCTGAGATCCCCCATGATCCCCATGACGAATGGAATTTCTTTGAGTTCGATAGCGCCGCCGATTTCCACGTTATAGGTGACGTGGACGCGCGGCGCGCGAACTCTTCCTAACTTGGTCTGCACACTTTCACGCGCCATAAAACCTCCCTTGACTAACGGATTTGACTATCTGCTCCCCGCCGCTTTTTCCGCCCCTCATGCTCACCATCGCTTTGACCCCAGCGGGCTCTCACACTATATCGCGCAAAATTCGTACGGAATGCCTCACTGATTTCAGTTTTTTGATTGTGGGGCCATCGGTCCAGTACGTACAAGACCCCGGCGAGACTACGCCTCGCACGTATCTTGCGGCATGTCGAATTTTATGGGAGAGTCGCTACAAATGCAAGTTTCAAGACGTTACGTGACCTACGTAACGTGAGCTTAAGCGTTTGGATCGAGGTCGGGGGCCAATAGCTGACCAGCACACGGCGTAGGTCGAGCGCGCGGCCGGCATCGGTTCGTGAGCGGCTATGGGGCGAGGCCGAAAAGACCGTTCCGTTGAAGCCTCCGAGGCTGGTCGAGCACATCCGAAATCTTCTGGGCTCTTCGTGCCCGCTCTTGCGCGGTGCAGGCTTAGGAATCCGATCCGGCCGTGATGGAATTTCAAGAGAGGGAGACGTCATGGGCGACCGTGAGGCCAATGCGCCCGGCCAAATAAAACTACCGGTTGGCCGAATGGGCCTGCGGTGATCCTCCAAGCCATTCGGGTTTACTCCACAGCAAGGGCCGCCCTGGATGGGCTCACGATTCCGCGCATTCGAGGCCGACTGCAATCTTCGCGCCGTCTCGGCTTCGCCATCGCCTTTCTTACTTCCGGCCCTTCATGCGCTTGAGCAACATCCTCGCCGCAGCCACCTGAGCCTTTCTGGAAAGGTGGTGGGCCTTGGGCGCGTTGATGAGCCGCCCAGCTTCTTGCGGATGGCTGAAGAGAATCCGCTCCAGTTCCTCCTCCTCCTCAGATTTTCTGACCGGAAGCGGGCGCCAGACGATGCCACCCGAATCGGCGTAAGCGGGCTGCGATCCGCCGCCGATCGCCCACAGCCCGATGATCACGATAACGATGATTATGCCACCCCCGCTGCCCAGCTCGGCGATTCCGCCCAAGACTTCCAGAGCGGCAGTCAGCGCTGCCGCGCATTCCTCATAGATGGCCATCAGCGCTGCGCGGCCGAAGGCGAGTTCGAGCATTTCGTCGAGGGCGGCCTGGGCCACTTCCCACTCCTCGGCCTCCATCGCCTGCCAGAATCGTTGCACCAACTGGGTGAATCGCGGCCAGACGGATTTCAGCCAGGGAGCTGGTCCGCCGCCTGGTGAAGGTGGGATCGGAGGAATTTTCATATCGTCTCTTTGATCCCCATGACGAATGGAATTCCCTGGACTTCGATGGTGCCGCCGATCTCCACGTTATGGGTGACGTGGACGCGCGGCGGCGGGACTTTTCCTAACTTGGTCTGCACATTCTCACGCGCCATAAAACCTCCCTTGGCTAACGGATTTGATTACTTGGCCCCCGCCGCTTTTTCTACCCCTCATGCTCACCCTCGCTTTGACCCTAGCGGGCTCTCCCACTACATCGCGCAAAAATTCGTACGGAATACCTCACTGTTTGCAGTTATTGATCCTCGCGCCTGTGGTCCAGTACGTACAAGACGGTGTTGCTGCCTGCGCAAATCTTGCGGCAGTTAGGATTCTACCCCGGGAATCGTCGGAAATGGAAGTGTCAGGGCGTTGCGTGACGTAGGTAACGTTTGCATAAGTTGTTGAATCCCAGGGCAACGGACCGGTTGGCGGCAAGCTCGAAAAATTTCTGAGGTGTTCCGGCGCGCTTTTACGCGGTGTTGGGTAGAAATCCCCTGCGATGATCCGGGAGTTTCAAACATTTTCCGAAGGGATGGACGATGCCGCCTGAAGTTGACACATTTTTCACGATGTTCGCCGTATTTGCCACGGCCCAAGGCATTGTGCGCGAGGGAGCATGGGCCGCCTGCCTGAAATATTTGGTGGAGAACCCGCGAGTTTATCAATTCGCGGCGGCCAGGCTGTTGACTCAAGAGATGATTGCCCAGGTGGAGGTGGCACTGCTAAAGGCATTTGCCGCCGCCGGGGTGGAACGGGGCATCCTGGCCACGGCCCGCCCCAGTTTGAGTATGTTGATGGCGAGACTGGGAATGAGTTTTTCACCCAAGATCCCGCTACCCCAGGCGCAGGCGGCCCTCACGATCGCCTTGTGCTGCGGCGCGCTGGCGCAATTTGTCTCCTCCACGTATAAGATGAAACAGAAAGTTCCCGAGTACGAGAACTATCTGGTGAGTTACGTGTCCTTCAGCATGTCCGCCGTGAGTTACCACCCTTGGGTCTCCACGCACCTGGCACCGCCGGCCTTGTTCGACGAGTGGTACGAATCGGCGGCCTAGAGTGATCTGGGCGGCGCACCCCTACCGCATCTGACACACGGGTTCAGACATTTAGCCGCACGTTACGTACGTCACGTAACGCCTTGAAACTTGCCATGCTGGGGTTCTTCGTCCTAAAATTCGACATGCCGAAAGGTTTGTGAGGCATTTCGATGCGTTTTTGCGCGTAACATCGTGGATGCCCACGTACAATGAAGCGTCCGCGGGTTGGGAAGAGAGTCCCGCGGGAGACTCTCCGAGGAGGAATATATGAGCTGGGTCGATGCGGGGCTTTTTGCCGCCAACGACTTCTGTCAGGGGCTCGTCGACATGATCCCCGGTGGCAGGACAATCGTCAATGGCGCTCATGGTGCTGAGAACTGGGCCTATGGGGAGCAGGTAGACTACAACGCGCTCACCGATAAAGGCTCGAAGATGTATATGGCCGGCGAAGTCTCCGGAGTTGCATGGAACGTCGGTACCGGGGTGGCTTGCAGCCGGTTATTAGTAGCGGCAGCGCCCAAAATGGCTGCCTCGTCCATTCCTTTCATCAAGTACATCGGTGTGACTATACCGACGGTTCGGGCACTGAAGGGAATCGACGCAGCGCGCAAGTGCATGGAGATAACCCGGGCCACCATGTTCCTGATGAAGCTCTGGTTCAATCAGCAAAGACTCAACTCGGGCAGGATCAACCGGCAACAGTTCGACAAAATGCTAGACAACGACCGTCTCAATTATGCGATGGGCGCCACCATCTGGGCACTGCCGGGCACCGGCGGTCTCTGGATTGCCGCCGGCAATATGGCTTTGGGCACTATTCTGAACCAGTTGAACATGGAGACGGCGATGGGGAAGGGCAAATAGGCAATTCGCCGGTCTGCCTCTGTTGTCCCGTCGGGTAGTGCGCACCGCGACATTTGCCCGGAAGTGCTTTGTCTGGTAGCTTGTCACACATGCGCATTCTACAGCCGGTCATCTGGTCGAAAGGGACGTTCCTCAGCCCGCAGCACATGCAGATCCAGGACCGCTTCACGGAGAGCGTGCTGCAGTTCCGGCTGGAGGCGCTGCAGTTCCGGCCGTGGGGATTCAGCCGTTTGAAAGTCAATCAGGAAGCGCTGGCGGCGGGCCGGCTGGCCATCCATGAGGCCAGCGGCCTGTTCCCCGATGGCCTGCCTTTCGATATCCCGAATTCCGACCCGGCGCCGCCGGCGAAGGCGCTGGCGGGCTACTTCGAACCCAATCAGACCTCGCTCGATTTGTTTCTTGCAATTCCCGATTTCCGCATCAGCGGCGTGAATCTCTCGATGCGCGAGCGGGGCATCGATACGCGCTACGTGGCGGAAGTGTCTTCGTTTCGCGACGAGAACTCCGGCGCGTCGGAAAAGCCCGTGCAATACGCGCGCAAGAATTTTCGCCTGCTAGTGGAGGGCGAACCGAAGAGCGGATCGGTCTCAATGCCCGTGGCGCGGGTGGTCCGGACCGCCGCAGACACGTTCGAGCTCGATCCCAAGTTTGTACCGCCGCTGCTCGATTTCGCGGCCAACGATTTCCTGCTGACCATCGCCCGCCGGTTGATCGAGATTCTCTCGGCGCGCGGAGGGGCGTTGGGAGGGATGCGGCGGCAGCGCAATCAAAACCTGGCCGGATTCACCACCTCCGATATTGCCAACTTCTGGCTTCTCTATACCATTAACTGGCATTTCCCGCGTTTCCGGCACTTATTCGACACCCGTCACGGCCATCCGGAGGCGCTGTTTCAGACGATGCTCTCCCTGGCTTCCGCCCTGACGACGTTTTCCTTGAAGGTCCAGCCGCGCGACCTGCCGCTCTACGACCACGAGAACCTGGGGGCGTGCTTCGTAGAGCTCGATAACATGCTTCGGGATCTGTTGGAGACCGTGATCCCAAGCAATTTCGTTTCGCTGCCCTTGAAACTGATCCGTCCTGCCATTTACGCCGCTTCGGTATTCGAGGACCGCTTCCTCGAAGACACCAAGATGTACCTGGCTGTCCGCGCCGATATGGACGAAGGCGAGTTGATCCGCAAGGTGCCGCAACTGGTGAAAGTCTGCTCGGCCAGCCACGTCGAGCATCTGATTCTGCAGGCGCTGAACGGCGTCCCCCTTACCCACGTGATGTCGCCGCCGACGACCATACCCATCAAGCTCGACCACCAGTACTTCAGCCTCAGCCAGGCGGGAGTGGCATGGGAAGCCATCACTCGCGCGCGCAATGTGGCGGCGTACATTCCCGCGGATTTCCAAAATCCGCAGGCGGAATTAATCATCCTACTGCCCGAGGGCCAGTCACCGCCGGCTTAGCATCACTGCGAGAACGATCAGAATAATCAATACGGCGACACCGATAGCCACACCGGCAATTACCGCCGGGCGCATGCGCGATTTGGGAGCAGTAAGGTCGATATCCGGTGCGGGTTTCCTCGCCGCGGGCGCCGCCGGTTCGGATGAAGCAGGCTTCTGGCCGAAGACGCTGCTGTACTCGTTGGGAGCGGAGGGGGTGTCAGGCTGTTCGGCAGCCGGCTTGGCCAGTTCCACCGGAAGGGCAAAAACGCCCGAATCCGATGTGTTCAGCGAGACCGGCGGGGCGGGCGGCTGCGCCGGGGAAGAATTACCGATCGCCGGGCCGAAGATTCTAGTGAACTCTCCGGCCTGTTGGAAGGGCCTGCTTTCGGAGGGCGCGGCCTGCGCGGCCTTTGCCTGTTCGCCGGCT
>Ga0187871_10004125_pt1 | contig 11030 bp, 8 predicted proteins | sample June2016WEW_16_1_FD_132988 | JGI IMG/M metagenome (GOLD analysis project Ga0187871, IMG submission 132988) | Peatland microbial communities from SPRUCE experiment site at the Marcell Experimental Forest, Minnesota, USA - June2016WEW_16_10 | ecosystem: Environmental > Terrestrial > Soil >...
CGATCCGGGGCTGGGGAACCGCCATCAATCAAATGTCCATTATTTTTGAAAACCGAATCCCAAAATGACAAATCCCACTTACACAGAAATTCTTACAGACCCTTTGTAGGTATCCAATCATGAACCGAAAACCTCTTACCACGCCGCTTGATGACCAGCACATTGCCTCCCTCCGGGCAGGTGACGAGGTTGCCCTGAGCGGCGTGATCTATACCGCTCGCGATGCTGTCCACAAGCGGTTCATGGCTTTGCTCAAAAACGGAACGAAACTTCCGCTCGATTTATCAGGCCAGGTGCTCTACTATTGCGGACCGACTCCCGCCAAACCGGGGCGCCTCATCGGAAGCGCCGGGCCCACCACCTCCTCGCGCATGGACGTCTACACGCCCGACCTTCTCGCTGCCACTAGACTGAGAGGCATGATCGGCAAGGGCGAGCGAAACGCTGCGGTCATTGACGCGATGCGGCAATGGGGCTGCGTCTATTTCGCCGCCGTCGGCGGCGCTGGAGCGCTTATCGCACGCTCGGTAGTTACCTCATCGTGTGTCTGTTACGACGATCTTGGTCCCGAAGCGGTGTACCGGCTGGAAGTGCGGGAAATGCCGCTCATCGTAGCAATTGACAGTGTAGGAAATGACCTCTATGCCATCGGACGCAATCAATATCGGCGTTAAGCTTGTTCGCTTACCGGGGACGTCAGCTTCTTTTTTCCAAAGGATATGCCATACTACGGTCGTTCAGGTCGATGGTGGCAGAGCGCTTATTTTGAAGAGCGCGCCCCGTTATCTATTTTATACAATCTTTTTTTCAACTCCGCATGGCGTCGTCGGCGTCCCTCGCAAGAATTTGCCATCAGGCTCTACTGCACGCGACATGTTTGGAAGGAAAGGATTTTCATAATGAGTTTTGAGAAGTTATTAAAACCGAAGTCGGTGGCAGTGGTCGGAGCATCTACCGATCCGACCAAGGTCGGCAACAACGTACTAGTTAATATCGTCAAAAACGGGTTTGAGGGAGAAATCTATCCTGTCAACCCGCGTGCTGATGAAATCGCCGGTAAAAAATGTTATCCGTCACTGAAAGCGATCCCAGGTCCCGTGGATCTTGCCGTAATCGTCATCAAGCGTGACTTGGTGCTCCCGACGCTGAAAGAGTGCGCCGCCAAGGGCATCAGTGCGGTGATTACCATTACGGCGGGGTTCGGCGAAATCGGCGCCGAGGGGAAGCGCCTTCAGAATGAAATAGCGGAAGTGGCCAGAGAAAGCAACATCACGCTTCTTGGGCCTAACTGCCTTGGCTTCATCAATCCGTGGCACAAGCTTAACGCATCGTTCGGCCAGCCCAATGGTGAGCCGGGCTCGATCGCTCTCATCTCGCAGTCAGGTGCGCTTATTACCGCCATTCAGGACATGGCTGCTCATGACAAGATCGGTTTCTCGGTTCTCGCTTCCATTGGCAACAAGGCGACGCTGGACGAGGTTCAGTTCATCGATATGCTGGAGAAGGACGACAAAACGCGCGTCATTGCCGGCTATCTTGAAGATATCTCCCGAGGTCAGGATTTCATGAAGGTGGCGGAGCGTGTCAGCAAGAATAAGCCGATCGTGATTCTTAAAGCGGGGCGTACCGCTTCCGGCGCCAAGGCCGCCGCTTCGCACACCGGTAGTCTTGCCGGCGCTGATGCCGCCTACGACAGTGCATTTACGCGATCCGGCGTTATCAGGGCCGACTCCATTGAAAAACTTTTTGACATCTCCATCGCCTTCGCCTATCAGCCATTGCCGAAAAGCGATCGGGTGGCGGTAGTGACTAATGCCGGCGGTCCCGGTATCATGATGACCGATGCCCTCGAGTTGTCCGGTCTCACTATGGCTCGTTTCGATGAAACCACGAAGGAAAAGCTAAAGAGTGTGTTGCCGCCTTCAGGTTCGATCCTCAACCCGGTCGATGTTCTCGGCGATGCGGGCGGTGAAATCTATGGAAAGGCGATCGAAGCGCTTTTGGCTTGCGATACGGTCGATAGTCTCATCGTCATTCTCACTCCGCAAACAATGACCGATGATGTGGCGACGGCCAATGCCATTGTCGAAGCGTCGAAGCGGCACCGCAAGCCGATTCTGGCATGTTTCATGGGTGCTGATATCATTGCACGGGGCGTCAATATCCTCCGGCAGAACCAGATTCCCTGCTATCCGATTCCGGAGCGGGCATCAACCGCTATACGCGAAATGGTGACCTACAGCCGGTATCGGGCGCGTCCCATTCGTGTCATCGAGCGGTTTGCGGTCAATAAATTTCCGGTCATGAAGATCATCAAATCTGCGGTAACGAGAGGAGCCTATGAGATAGGCGAGAGCGATGCAAAAGCGATCCTTTCAGCCTACAACTTCAACGTGCCGCCGGGTGCGGTAGCCATGTCGCCTGATGAGGCAATCCGGTTTGCCAATGAACTCGGCTACCCCGTGGCCATGAAGATTTCCAGCCCCGACATTCTGCACAAATCCGATTGCGGCGGTGTTAAAATCGGCCTTGCAAGTGCGCAGGCGGTGGAAGATGCCTTCGAGCTTATGATGCTACGCATCAGGCGCAGGAAGCCTGAAGCCGAATTGCGGGGCGTTCTGCTTGAAAAGATGATCGTGGGTGGCCGCGAGACCATTCTTGGCATGAAGAAGGATCCGCAGTTCGGTCCCATGCTCATGTTCGGGCTGGGCGGTATTTTTGTAGAAGTCCTGAAGGATGTCACGTTCGGCCTTGCCCCGCTGACCGAAGAGGATTGCCGCAAGATGCTTGAACGTACACGTTCGTATAAACTTCTTACGGGTGTCAGGGGTGAAAAGGGGGTCGATATCGATGCGATCGTGCAGAATATGCAGCGGCTGTCGCAACTAGTGCTCGATTTTCCGGAAATCAGCGAGATCGATATCAACCCGCTTAAAGCGGGATACGAGGGCGACGGAGCGTTCGTCATTGATGCAAGAATCATTCTGTCCAAGGAGCGTGCATAATGCCGGCATGGGAAGAACTATACAAATCAAAACGGGTTGAGACGACCGAGGCTATTCGCCGCATCAAAGCGGGCGACCGCATTTTCATAGGAACGGGTTGCGGTCAGCCGCAGACGCTCGTCGAAGAGCTGGTGAGCGACAGGAACGAAATCGCGGATGCGGAAATTTATCACCTCCTCACGGCGGGTGAAGCGCCCTATATCCGCGAGGAGTTTGCAAAAAAATTCCGTACCTACAGTTTTTTCCTTGCCGATAACATACGCGGAGCAGTGGCGGAGGGGCGGGCGGATTACATTCCTATTTTCATCTCAGAGATACCGTCGCTCTTCAAGACGGGAAAGCTCCCGATCGACGTTTGCCTTATTCAGACCTCTCCACCGGATCGGAATGGCAACCTCAACCTCGGCATTTCGGTCGATATCGTTAAGGCCGCGGTTGAGAACAGCCTTACAATTATTGCCGAAGTCAATGAAAAGATGCCGCGTACCTTCGGTGATTCGTTCCTTCCGCTTGAAAAGGTCGACGCGGTGGTGTTGAGCAATCGCGAAATTCTCGAGACCGCGCAGCCAGTAATCGATCCGGTGGTGGAAGCGATCGCTCGTAACGTGGCGTCGCTCATCGAGGACGGTTCGACGCTCGAAACTGGCATCGGTACGATTCCTCAGGCGGTATTGCGTTATCTCGACGGCAAGCGCGACCTCGGCATTCATACCGAGATGTTCAATGACGCCATCATTCCGCTCGTCGAGTCTGGCGTGATCAACGGGAACCGCAAGACCATCAACCGGGGCAAGATCATCTCCTCATTCTGCATGGGGACGCGCAGACTCTACGATTACATTCACGAAAATCCGCTCTTTGAATTCCGGACATCTGATTATGTCAACGACCCGTTTGTAATCAGTCAGCATGCAAAGATGGTGGCGGTTAACGTCGGTCTCGAAGTGGACATGACGGGCCAGGTGTGCTCCGACTCCATCGGGTTCAATTTCCACAGCGGGGTGGGAGGCCAGGTCGATTTCAACCGCGGCGCATCCCGTTCGCGCGAGGGGAAAGCGATCATTGCGTTGCCCTCGACCACGAAAGACGGTACGTTCTCGCGTATCGTCGCCAAACTCACCGATGGCGCCGGTGTCGTGCTCAGCCGCGCCGATGTTCACTATATAGTCTCCGAGTACGGCGTTGCCGACCTTTTCGGTAAAACCGTCCGCGAACGGGTACTGGCGCTAGCCGAGATCGCGCACCCTGATTTCCGCAACGATATCCTCAAAGAGGCAAAGAACCGGAACTATATTCTTCCCCACCAGAAGGAACTGCCGGCAGCCGGCATGGCCTATCCACGCGAATACGAGACCAGCCGTGTGCTGCCTGACGGAACCGAGCTCTTTTTCCGTCCGATAAAGCCCAGTGACGAAAAGGCCCTGCGCGACATGTTCTATGCACTCTCCGAACAATCGCTCGCCTTCCGTTTCTTCCAGAACATCAAATCGTTCCCTCTCAAGTTCATCCAGGAATTCACGACCATCGACTTCTCCAAGGATATGTCGATAGCCGCATTTGTCAACGATTTCGGCGGCGAGCAGATCGTGGGTATTGCTAACTGCAACAAGAATCCTGCCACTAAACGGGCGGAAATTTCCTTCCTGGTCCGGGATGACTGGCAGTCGAAGGGCATCGGCACCGAGCTGCTCAATATCCTTACGGATATTGCGCGAGAAAGCGGGATCCTCGGCTTCCAAGCGCGCGTGCTTTCGCAGAACCATCTCATGATGTCCATCTTCTACAACTCGGGATATAAGGTGACAACCAAACGCGAAGACGATGTATTCCTGATTACCTATGATTTCAAGGATGGGGATAAATAGTCAGGCTTTGGGTGGGGAAACCTCTTCGCGTTTCCCACTCGCTTCATCCCGGCTGGAAATCATTGACCTGTATTTCGCTATCCCCTCCCGTGGAAGTGCTCGGCTGGTCCCGCCTTCTGCAAGGGCCATAGCACTTTCGCAACACCCTCTCTTAGGGAGAAAGGGACTTATATCGTTAACTTCCTATTAAAGGTGTTAGAACGTTATGTATATAGGTTCCTCATATTTCAGGTTTCAGTATTATCTGGCGAATTAATAATTTTGTCCATTATATTAATTGAAAAGGAGTTTTTATGAGCCTCACCAGGCAGGAAATCCTCGACTATGCCGCACGCTATCTCACGCCGGGCGCGGTTGCCGAATTTCCGTTCAACGGTGACCTTTTCTGTCTTCTCGGCCGCGAACTGCCAGAAGGAAAGATCCTCGCCGAAGATGAGGGGTGGCTATTCCAGGGATACGGGGTCTGCGCTGGTTACCTGCTTGATGAAGAAGCGAAACCACCCGGGAAATGGCTCTGGATGCATTTCGTGAGCTTGTCTACTTTTCCGCCTGCGGCGCAGGTGTTGAAATTGCAACCTCCGCATATTGTCAAAGGACGTTTTCAGAATCCGGATCGTACCAAAGAATTTAGAATTCTCAATGTTCGGCTCGATATCGACACGGACGGCGGGGGTGGCATTTCCATACAGTCGCCTGGACCTTCGCCTGCCCCCTGCGCGGCTCCGTTGAGTGGGTCGGCGGAGAAAAAAATTGTGCAGTTCAGGAGGAAAAATTCCAGCAAACCGTCGGATGTTTAGAATAACCCTTTTTCAGGGTAATGCGTTCCCTTTGCGAATACAAACCGGGCGAATTATTGCACCGACGGGGCTATCGATTGACTGTCGCGGTTCGGGGGGCTTTGTAATACTCCAATCTTTGCGATATATATCCCCGTGACGTTTTTTAAACTCAAAGGAGTTCGCCTCTGCTCATGAATGGCGCAAATTTTCAGGAGAAACGGCAGGCGGCGGAAGAGGTCGTCTCTCGTCTGGTGAAGAACGGGTTCAGTGCGTTCTTTGCCGGTGGCTATGTACGTGATAAACTGCTTGGTAACGCTGAAAGCGCCGATATCGATATCGCTACCAATGCAATGCCCCAATCGGTGATGGAGCTTTTTTCCCACACGATAGCCGTGGGCGTCCGGTTCGGCGTGGTTATCGTCGTCCATCACGACATTCCTTTTGAGGTGGCTACTTTTCGCTCGGATATTGGCATCGGAGATGGCAGGCACCCGGATCGAATCGTCTATACCGATGCCCGCGACGACGCGCTTCGTCGCGATTTTACCATCAACGGTGTGTTTTACGATCCTATCGGCGACCGGGTTATCGATTTTGTCGCAGGAGAAGAGGATCTGCGCGCAAAGGTTGTGAGGGCCATCGGAGATCCTGTACGTCGATTTAAAGAGGATTACCTGCGTCTGTTGCGGGCGATACGTTTCGCGGCGCGATTAGGTTTTTCGATCGATGAGGTAACATGGAAGGCGATGGTGGCCAATGCCACAGGCATCGGCGGGGTTTCGGCCGAAAGAATTTTCGTGGAGCTCGATCGCATGCTGCGCCAGCCTCATGCCGATCGGGCTTTCATGCTGCTTCGTGATTCCGGTTTGTTGCATGAAACCCTCCCGGAGGTTGCCGATCTTGTCGAAGTCGAGCAGCCCGCCGAATTTCATCCCGAGGGGGATGTGTTCTCGCATACGGTCAAGGCGCTTGGACTTCTTTCGCGGGGTGATAACCCGGAGCCGGTTTCTGCCGTGCTTGGCTGGAGCGTGCTTCTCCATGATGTCGGGAAAAAGGCAACCATGCAGCGGCTCGATCGCATACGCTTCAACAACCATCACCAGGTTGGCGCCGACCTTGCCCGCGCGATTCTGAAGAGGATGCGGGTGTCGAACGATCTGCTTGAAGCGGTTGCCGCCTGCATTGAAAACCACATGAATTTCATGAACGTTATGGAGATGCGCCTCTCAACCATCAAGAAACTCCTTTCGAGACCGACGATCAACGATGAGCTTGAACTTCACCGCATAGACTGCCTGGCGAGCCACGGCAACCTCGATAATTACCATTTTATAAAGAACCGGCTCGCTGCTTTCACGTTGGAACGTATCAGGCCCGCGCCGCTGCTTCGCGGCGCCGATCTTTTGGCCCTCGGATTCGAAGCGGGGCCTATTTTCGGTACAATCCTTCGCGAAGTATACGATCTGCAGCTTGATGAAAAGTTGCCATCGAGAGTCGATGCGATTAAATATGTGAAAGAACACTGGGGAGACGGAGGGGAAAAGAATGGAGACGGAAGAATGAGAAATGAGGGATGAAAAATGATTTGGAGCGCCGACATGCTCTGTGCCTACTGAAGTGATATGTCGGGTCGCCTCCCCCCCAAGGGAGATCTGCAAGGCGCGGAGTCCTTTCCTTGTAGTCCTTTTCGCGACCAAGTATATTTTTTACTTACCTTTGGTATTGCAGCATGAACGGGCGGAAAGCCCGTTTTTACTTTTTGCGGAAAAATTTCTTTGGAGCGCCCATGGCCGGCGGCGTAACGGAAAACATACGGGCGATGATCCAGGCAAAACTTGCCGAATTGGGATTAGAGCTTTTTGATATCCGATATTTTCAGGCCGGATCCCGTTCCATCCTGCGGGTGATAATCGATTCGCGAGCGGGGGTCACTATCGGCGACTGCGAGAAAGTGTCGAATGTACTTTCGATACTCCTTGATGTTGAAGATTATTCAGCGGGCCGGAAGTATACGCTTGAAGTGTCGTCCCCCGGCATCGACCGACCGCTTAAAACTGAGCGGGATTTTAGACGCGCAGTGGAACGATTTGTGATATTGCAGATGAACACTTCCTTCAGCGGAAAAAAAACGCTGCGGGGTAAGGTGGTGCAGTGCGGCAATAATATCGTACGGTGCGACGTGGAAGGCGTGCTCATGGATCTGCCGCTCACTGCAATCACCAGCGGCAAGGAAGAAATACGGTTTAAATAAATTCGATTTGAAAAGGATATGAGGAATGACCAAAAAAGCAAAGGCGGAGGCGATCAAAGCGCTCGATATCGTGGCTTCAATCGGCGCAGTGACCAAGGAAAAAAGCATCTCAATGGATCTTGTGCTCGATACCTTGAAGGATGCACTGGCGTCGGCGGCAAAACGGTATCTCGGTAAACCTGCACGGGTTGAGGTAAAGGTCGATAAAGAAAAGGGCGGAATCATCGTTTCGACCCACCAGACGGTGGTTGAAACCGTGACAGATGCGGAGAGCCAGATATCGCTTGAAAATGCCAAGGCAATCGATGCGGAACTTGAGGTCGATGATGAACTTATCCAGGATCTCGATATCGATAAATTCGGCAGGTCGGCGATTTCGACCGCCAAGCAGGTATTGCTTCAACGGGTACGCGAGGCTGAGCGCGAAAAGATATTCGCCGATTACAGCGAACGCATAGGCGAGCTGGTTACGGGAACAGTACAGCAGATCGATAAGGGGAATATTCTCATCAACCTTGGGCGAACCGAAGCGACTATGCCCTACCGCGAGCAAATTCGCAGAGAGCGGTTTCGGCAGGGGCAGAATATCCGCGCCTGTATCACCGAAGTAAAAGATAATGTAAAGGGGCCCATGGTCATTGTCTCACGCGGGTGTCCTGAGTTTCTTGCCCGTCTGTTCGAACTCGAAGTACCGGAAATTTTCGATAAAACCGTGCGGATCGTTAAAGTCGTACGGGATCCCGGGCATCGTTCAAAAATCGCCGTGATGACCAACGATAGCCGAGTAGATCCAGTCGGCGCATGCGTCGGCATGCGAGGTAACCGCGTTCAGGCGATCGTGCGCGAGCTTTCGAATGAGCGCATCGATATCATCAACTGGAGCGATGAAATGTCGCTCTTGGTCCGGCGGGTATTCGCTCCTGCAGAGGTCAAACGTGTTATTCCTGTCGGCGAAAAGAAAATTGTTGTGGTGATTAGTGAAGAGAATCTGGCGCAGGCGATCGGTCGCGAAGGGCAGAATATTCGGCTTGCTTCGAAAATGATCGACCGTGAAATCGATGTGTTCGGCGATGAAGAATTTACTAACCTGACCGAAGAGCAACGCGCGAAGGTGCTGGCTGAGGTCAGCGCGGAAGAAACGGCTGCTCCTGTGGATATAAGCGGCCAAACCGTTGCCGGAGAGCCGGCTGCGGAGGCGGCGCCGAAAGTCGAGGCGGGGGGAGAAACGCCCCCTGCGCCTTCGGGAAGCAATCATGAATGACGCAACAACCAGTTTCTCGAGTTGATCGAGCGATGTTCGGAGATGACTCGCGGTAGCGTGGCTGGTGCGTCGACGGCCGTGAAGGTTAAAATGGCTACTACGTGGAGATCGCGCTAAGAGCGCGGTGTAACGGCATAAGGCAGGGAAAATGGCAAAAGAGAAAGTCTATAAGCTGGCGCAGGAATTCAAGGTTTCGAGCGAAGCGCTTGTTCAGATGCTGCGGGGCATGGGCATTGTCGTTAAAAGCCATATGAGTACCGTGGATGAGAACCTTCGTGACGATATCTAGAAGAAATTCGATCAGGAGCGAGCCTCAATAAAGCGGGAGTATGAGCGTAAGAAGCAAATACTCACCAAGGCACGGGAAGATGTCGCCGCAAAAGAGGAGGTAGTCGTTCCACCGTCGATTGTTTCTGCTCCCATGGATGCGAAGGCTTCGCCGATAGCAACCCAGGCCCAGGGCGCCGCATCGGCGATCGCCCGCACCGCAGCGCCATTCCGGCACGAAGTTCCACCCTATAGGCCGGTTGACTCATCCCGTCGACCGCTATTCGGCCATGAACCGCGACGTGATACCTATATACCATCTCATAGTGGAACAGGCGTGCGCCCAGCGCCGGCTTCTGCGGGGGCGCCTGCTCATCCTGGTGGAACAAAACCTGGAGCGCCCTCTGCGAAAAGCAAGGACCGTGGCAGAAAAAAAAGCGGGAAAAAGCACTTCGAGCGGCCTGAAGTCAATGAATTCGAACTCAAGGCTAATGTGAAGCGGACTCTTGCCAAAATTGGATCGGGTTCGGCGCGGAAGAAATACAAGAAAGACAACCTTATCAAGGAAGGCGGTCTTGAGAGCGAGCGGAAGGTTTTGCATGTTGCGGAATTTGTTACGGGCAATGAACTTGCAAATATGATGAATGTGCAGCCTTCGGAAATTGTCGCCAAGTGTTTGGAACTCGGCCTGTTTGTCACTATCAATCAGCGACTCGACTTTGAAACCATCGAACTCCTTGCCGATGAATTCGGTTATGCTGCCCAGCTCATGACCGAGTATGCTGCCGACGAAGAGGAAAAGAAAGAGGAAGAAGGTGGAACGCTCTCGCCACGAGCGCCGGTTGTGACGGTCATGGGACATGTCGACCATGGAAAGACATCGTTGCTTGACTACATCCGGAAGACGAACGTCATTGCCGGCGAGGCGGGGGGGATCACTCAGCATATTGCGGCGTATGAGGTAAAAACGGCGCACGGTTCTGTCACCTTCCTGGATACGCCGGGTCATGAGGCGTTCACGGCCATGCGCGCACGCGGTTCACAGATTACCGACGTCATCGTGCTGGTAATTGCAGCCGATTCCGGCGTTATGCCTCAAACGCGTGAAGCCATAGACCATGCTCGAGCGGCGAATGTGCCGATCGTCGTGGCAATTAACAAAATAGATCTTCCTACTGCCAACCCAGATAAAGTCAAGGCTGAACTGGCGCAGTATAACGTGCTCGTGGAAGACTATGGCGGCAAGGTGTCGTGCGTCGAGATCTCTGCGAGAACCGGCAAGAATGTTGATCAACTTCTTGAAATGTTAGCGCTTGAAACTGAAATTCTTGAGCTGAAGGCCAACGTCGAAGGTATGACGCGAGGAGTGGTCATCGAATCGGAACTTGATAAAGGAAGAGGGCCTGTTGCCACCGTCTTGGTGCAGAAAGGGACGCTCAAACGTGGAGATTCCTTCGTAACCGGCATCCACTATGGTCGGGTCAGGGATCTTTTGAATGAACGCGGTACCATCCTCGCATCAGCCGGTCCTTCCCGGCCGGTGCTGGTTCTCGGTATTACCGGCACTCCCCAGGCAGGCGATTCGTTCACGGCGGTGGGAGA
>Ga0187871_10004127_pt1 | contig 11027 bp, 5 predicted proteins | sample June2016WEW_16_1_FD_132988 | JGI IMG/M metagenome (GOLD analysis project Ga0187871, IMG submission 132988) | Peatland microbial communities from SPRUCE experiment site at the Marcell Experimental Forest, Minnesota, USA - June2016WEW_16_10 | ecosystem: Environmental > Terrestrial > Soil >...
ACCTTCTCTTCCAGTGTCCCCGGCAGGAACCCGAGCGCTTCACCCGCTTCGACCGCCGGTCGACACAAAATAATCCGACCCACACGTTCGCTGCGCAGCGCGTGTACCGCCATCGCCATGGCCAGATACGTCTTGCCCGTCCCGGCCGGCCCGATGCTGATGACGATATCGTTGTTGCGGATTGCCTCCAGATACCGGTTCTGTCCCTGCGTCTTCGGGATGATGGGCCGCTTGCGCGTGGAGACATCCACCCGGCCTTCATGCAATTCCTGCATCTTCAGCGCTTCCCCGCGCGAGATGGCGCTGACGGCCCGGCTGAATTCCTGGCGGCGAATCACCGTGCCGCGGGCCACGGCCTGCTGCAGCTCGGTAAACAGCGATTTTGCCCGCTGGATGTCCTCCGTCGAGCCCTCGACGTTGATCCAACCGTCGCGGGCGGTGACCTTTAGATTGAGCAGGTCTTCAACCAGTCGGAGGTTCTTCGGCTCGGAGGCGTACAGGGATTGCGCTTGCCGCGCATTATCGAAATGCAGTGTCTCGCTGGCCATGGATCGCTAAAGCGTCATTCGCTCAAGGCCAAAAACATACTGCATCCGCCCGCGCTTGGCAACTCCCGGCCCCGCCGTCGCACACTAACTTTCCGGAATGACCAACACCTCGTTGATGTAGATCTTGTTGGGATTCTTGATCTTAGCCTTGTTGGCTCGGTAGATCCGCGGCCACTTCAACGGATTGCCATAAACCTTGCCGGCAATCTTCCACAGCGAATCGCCCCGGCGCACGACGTACTTGGTCGGCTTCTCCGGCACCGTGACCTTCGGCGGCTCGTTCTCGACAATCGTTGGCGGGGCCGGCTCAGCCGGCGGCAACGGCGTGATTTGCTCGACCACCGGCTCGGTTTCCGCCGCCGGTCGCCCGAAGATGTAGCCGCGATTACCCCACTGGCCGCGGTCCACCCAATAATGACGCCGCCAGTTCGGGTAGTGGTCCTTGACGAAGTCCGCCCAGTCCGGCTCCAGCTCGGGCTTCTCGACCACGTCCATCCCCTTGAGAAACTCGCTCTTCTGCTGTTCGTTGACGGGCGCCATGCGCTTCTGCTGCGTGGCGCATCCGCTCAGAACCAATGCCGCTGCTCCCGCGAGGGCCAGGCACAGGAAATTCCTTGCAAAACTCTTCATCATATCAACGCCTTCCTCCTTGCATTACACCTTTGGTGATAACACCAGACTTGTCCAACCGTCAACGCCTTTTTATACTCAAAAATCCCCAGCCACCCCCCTGTTTTCGCTGCTCCTCACAGTTTGAACTTCCGCTTCCGCCTCCGCCGGCTACAATGCGCTCCCAACGGAGGCGCATTCATGGACCTGATTCTTCGCAACGCGCGTGTACGCGGCCACGACAGCCCCGTCGACATCGCCATCAACGGCGGGCTCATCGCCAAAATCGCCCCGAAGATTTCGGCGCGCCCCCACCAGGCGATCGACTGCGCCGGCAAACTCGTTTCGCCGCCGTTTACGGACATCCACATCCACCTCGACGCGGTGCTGACGCTTGGCCAGCCCCGGTTCAACCAGACCGGCACGCTCCTCGAAGGCATCGAGATTTGGGCCGAACGCAAGAAGTCGCTCACCTTCGACGACGTGAAACGCCGCGCCACACTCGCCGTGAAATGGGAACTGGCTCACGGCGTCACCCGCATCCGCAGCCACGTCGATGTCTGCGATTCCGAACTCACCGCCGTCACAGCCCTGCTCGAAGTGAAAAAGGAATTTGCGGGGCTGGTCGACATCCAGCTCGTCGCCTTCCCGCAGGACGGCATCTACGCGTTCCCCAACGGCGAATCGCTGATGGAACGCGCCATGGATCTCGGCTGCGATGTCGTCGGCGGCATTCCCCACCACGAAATGACCCGCGACGACGGCGTCGCTGACGTGAAATTCGCCTGCGATCTCGCCCAGCAGTTTCACAAGCCGCTGGACCTCCACATCGACGAGACCGACGACCCGAATTCGCGGTTCACCGAAGTGCTGGCCGCTGAAACGATCCACCGCGGCCTCGGCGGCAGCGTTACCGCCAGTCACACCACCTCGATGCACAGCGTAGACAACGCCTACGCGTTCAAACTCATCCGCCTCATCCGACGCGCCGGGCTCCACATCGTCACCAATCCCTGCGACAATTCCGTCCTGCAAGGCCGGTTCGACACCTACCCGAAACGCCGCGGCCATACCCGCGTCAAAGACCTTCTCGCCGCCGGCGTCAACGTCGCCATCGGCCACGACTCGATCATGGACCCGTGGTACCCGCTTGGCATCGGCGATCCCGTCCAGGTGGCGTTCGTGTGGGTTCATTACGGACAAATGAGCGGCCTGAGCGAGATCCCCCAGGTCTGGGACATGATCACGCAACACCCGGCCAAGGCCTTCGGCGCCACCGGCAAACATTACGGCATCGCCGTCGGCAATCCCGCCGACCTCGTCCTCCTCGATGCCGAAACCGAGTTCGACGCCCTCCGGCGGATCGCCCCGCGCCTGTTGGTGATGCGTGCCGGCCAAATCGTCGCCCGCACCACTCCCGGCCAAACCATCCTCTGCCCAAAAGGCTGGAAGAAAGAAATCGTCGATTTTAGTTCGCCAAACAAGGTCCAGTGGATCGTCAGGTAAGAGAGGGACTCGCGACTCCTTTCGGAGCTTCATTGCAATGGTTGTTGGTTGCCGGTGGTGTTCGGCGCGGGTCTCCTGATAAGCGCCGTCTGATTGACCGTGCGGTCTCCATTATCCGTACTGGCACGGAGACTTTGGGTCGAAAATAGTGCGGGATCAGGAGACCCACGCACAACGGGTTTTTGAGAGGCGCTCTTAGAGCCCATACCTAATCCGGCGTGCTCGCCGTCCATAACCTGCGTGCCCCGAACCACTTCGGAGCCATTGAATCCCGTATGTCGATGGGCTCGACGCCGTGATTCGGCCTTCCACCGGCACTGCCGGCCAGAAAGGCCACAAAGAAAAAACCAGAAAACGCTTGCACTCGAGTCCGGTTTCTGATACAGGGCCATGCCACTGGCGAAATGGAACCGTGTGTCGGGCCACCGGTTTTGTTGTGGCTGCTGAGCTTGGCGTGATTCTTAGTCGGCCCGACCGCGTGGATGTCTCCTGTTTGGATCTCCTTTTCCCGCCTGTGCAGTGTGAGGCGCGTTTTGGTGCTGGGAACGCAGAATGGATGAAACAAAGAAAGGGTCAGTCGAGATCAACTGATGGAGGAAACTCTTATGAATACCAAGATCGTGAACTTCCAATTGAGTCAGATTATGCGCGCCTGTTCCCAACTTCTTGGCGCGGCGATTGTGCTTTTTCTGCTATTTCGGACGGCTACGCCATCGTTTGCGCAAAGCGTCGTGGTGAACCCGGGGAGTGTCGCCGACTTCGATCAAGTCAATTTCGGCGATCAGGGCAGCGCGAATTTCGGCTCCATGGGCGAGCTCACGATCGATGTAACCAACTCTTTGTCGCTGCTGGGCAGCAGCTCCGGATATGTGAACGTGGTGGACGGCTCCGGTAATTGGTTGGTTCAAAACATGCCCGTGTTGCCGTACAGCGTGACTGGCTCGGATTCGTTGGGCATGCCTTACGATATCACCGGCGACAGCGATGGCACACAGGCCAGCTCAGAGAATCTGCGGGTCGTATTGTCCACCACCCCGCAGTTCAGCGCCCCCGCCGGCACGACTTCGTCTTTCACCGTATCGCAGGCAGGCGAGGACGCTGGAGGCGTGGGCCCCGCAGATACCGCAGACGGTCCTGGCGATGACCAGAACCTTTACGAGGACCCCGGCGCGCCGGGAGTGGTGTCGTTCTCATCCAATGGCGTTTTTGGCATCACGTATGAAACGGGCCATCAAAATGTCCAAGCGGCCAAAAACCAATGTGCTCCGGCCGCCATCGCCAATGATTTGACGTGGTTGAAGACTCAAAATGGCACCCCCATTCTGCAGCCGAACAACCCCGGCATTGGTCCCACGGCCACCTCGAACACGTTGGTGGGAACGCTGGACAACAACACGGGTCGACAGAACATTACCAGCCGAATTACGGGCAGTGGAGTCTGGCCGCTGAACGGCACGCTGAGCTTTATTCAGAGCAATAATCTGCAAAACGCTATTGCGGTCAGCTATGCGTCCGTCGCGAGCAACTCCTTCTACGGGACAGCATCGGGAGGGAGTGGCATGGCCAACGTCCTGTTGACCGGAACGAACAATTACAGCGCCTACGGTTTGACGGCGACGGCGTTGGGCACCAACATTAGCTACGCCATGTTCAGTAACCTGCTGTATAACGGCTACGCCGTGGCGATCGACGAGGCATGGCCGAATCGTGCACGTCATTACGTGCAGGTGCTGGGCGTCGGGCTCGTGGAAAATCAACCATATATGGTTCTCTCTTCTGATCTGGCGCAGACGCCGATTGACCCAACCGATCAGTATTTGGGCAAATTCTTCCCGAGCATAAACGGTGGGAACGCCGGGTTCAACTCGGGCATCCAGCTCAGTTGGATGAACGGCAATCAATTGACCAGCCTGAACACCACCATCGATCAAGTGATCGCACTTCAATCAATTCCCGAGCCGAGTTCGCTCTGGCTCGCTGGCTTGGGCGTCGCGGGTCTCTGGTGGCAAATAAGGCGAAAGCGGTCAAATGGAACGGGCTGATTGGCCGCCCGGCGAGCTTCGCTGCCGACTTGGGTAAACGTCGCACGCCTGTCTTCCCTTGCGGGTTCGTGCAAGGGTAACGCATTAGTCAGTGCGTCGGGCCATTCTCCAAAATCGGGTAGGCGACAGCGGTCAGATGCGAATTGATCGCCTTCAGATTGGTCAGCACATCCAGATGAATCGCACTGGTCTCAAAGGATTCCGTAAGCCCCTCGCGCAGGCGTTGAAAATGCCGATTGCGCAGGTCGCGTTCCAGTTCGTTGATCTCGCGCTTGCGCTCGAGCAATTGGTTGGCCAGGGTCCTGTCCTGGCTGGCGAATGCGGAGACCGCGATCTCGAAATTTCCCAGCACCTTGTGAAAGAACCCGTCCAACTGAAGGGCTCCTTCCCTGGAAAAGTCCACGTGGGTCGTGATCTTTTTCCTGGCCAGATCGACAAGGTTCTTGTCGATGATGTCGCCGATGGTCTCCAATTCGGTCGCGAACGTGAGCAGGTCGACTTCGCGGCGTGACTCCTCAGGATTCAGCTCCCGCTCGGACATTCGTGTCAGGTAGGCCTTGATCGCGTTATTGAGCAGGTCGATCTTGTCGTCCGCTTTCTGGACTTTCTCGCACTGCAACTCGTCGCCCTCGTGGAAGCAACGATAGGCCCCGTGCAACATGTCGCGCACGATGTCTCCCATGTGGAGGATCTCTCGTGTCGCCTGACCCAGCGCGAGGGCCGGACTGGCCAACGCCGATGGGTCCAGGTAGCGCGGGCCAAATTCGCCGGTCGCAGTTGCCCGCTCCGGCACCAGCCGTTCCAGCAGCCCGGCCGCGACGGTCACCACCGGCAGGAACACCACCGTGAGCGCGACGTTGAACAACAAATGCGCGTTCGCGATGAGCTGCGAATCGCCCGACGGACTCAACGGCCTCAGCGCCTGGATGAGCAGGGCCAGAATCGGGGTGCACACCGCCGCACCAGCCAGCTTGAATACGAGATTGCCAATCGCCATGCGACGCGTCTGCGTGCGCCTGTACCCGGCGATCAGTCCCGTCACCGCCACGCCGACATTGGCCCCGATGACCATGGCCACGGCGGCATTCAGCCTCAGCACTTGTTGGACGCACAAGGCCATTGCAATCGCAATGACGCTGGTGGGACTTTGCAGCACCACCGTCAGCAAACCGGTAAAACCCACCAGCCACCAGCCATGATTCTCCAGAAGTTCAAGCACCTGGCGCAGTTCGTTGCTGTTCTTCCACGGAGCAACGGCATCGGTCAGCACCGCGATCGACAGAAGAAGAAACCCGATCCCCAGCAATACCTGCCCCGCGCCGCGAGTGGTCTGCCGCTGGTTGAACAGATAGAGCGGCGCTCCCGCAACGATGAAAATGCCGTTGTAAACGTAAAAATGAAACGCCAGGAGTTGGACCGTCACCGTGAAGCCGATGTTGGCACCCAGCATCAACGCCAGCATGTGCGCCAGCGTCACATAGCCCGCATCGATGGCTTCCACGGCCAGCAACGACACCGCGGTGCTGCTCGGCAGCAACACCGATATAAAGAAACCCGCCATCATCGCGCGGGGGCTGTTCTTCGTTGCCGTCCGCAGCCATCGTCGGAGTTTCGCCCCGAACGCGCGGTCCGAACCGACGCGCAAATTGCGGATGCCGAGGAGCATCAACGCAATTCCGGCGAGGAAATTGAAACAGCTCAGCAAATCCCGTTGCCTCCTTTGTTGGGCCGGTATGACGCGATAAATCTGGTGGCTAGGGTCAGAATCGAACTGACGACACCTGCATTTTCAGTGCAGTGCTCTACCAACTGAGCTACCTAGCCACCGCATTTAACTCGAACAGGATACAAGGCGGGTCGGCAGTTGTAAAGGGGACTCATCACCTGCGCTCCCAACCCCGAATGTAAACCGGGCCGGCGCGCCGTCGGCGCCATCCCGATCGCTCGGCCTCGCGCGGCCTTCCCACGAGTTCTCGCGTGTCCGGCGTTTTCGGCTGGGACGGCCGACGCCACACCGCCACACCGAGGGGAGCTTGACTTGTGGACGAAATCACTTTACAGGAATTTGCGTACCAGCACGGGAGAGATTTGGACAATGAATATAAAAAATCCCACTTTCATTGCGGTGGTTGCAGCGGCATGGCTGGCGGGGGCCGCTCAACTGCGGGCGGGCGTCAAGGTGGAGACAGCGCAGCCGGTCGAAATGACGGTGGCCTTTCAGGTTGACCCAAACAAGTATATCACCACAGCCTCGAGCGGTTCCCTGGCAGTTGTCACCGGCAGGCTTGGCTCGAAAGGGATTTTTTCCATTATCGACATCAGCGGCGGGGACCTCAAGGATGGTGACGAGGTTCGCATCAGCTACACTCCGCACGCCAGAAAAGGTGAGAGCGAAGCCGCGCCGCCCAGGGCCAACTACTGGTTGGAGAACAACGCGGGAATAAGGCGCGGTCGCGATGGCGATGTGTTCAAACTCAAACGAGTGGACACCAAGTTTGCCTTCGTGACGCCGACCGGCAAATTTGTGGCTGCGCCGACGAACGAAGTCACCCTCGGCGTCTCTACCAAGCAGGAAGGCGCGCTCCTGGTGGACATCATCGACGTCAAGACGAGAGCGTCCGTTATCAAAGCTCCGGATCAGGGTGCCCAATCGGGCGGTTCCGCCGCCACCGTGACCGGCCAGCCCCAAGGAACCTCTTCACCACCGCCGGCGGCGACCTCGGCGCCTGCTCCGTCCTCAGATAAGCCTGCGGCGCAGTAGAGCTTCGTTGGCATTACGAGAGCACTCGTATCCGGGAGTGGCGCGCTGGTGGGTGAGGGCGGCGCGGGCCTGGTGCTTTCCGATCTCGGAATCGGGGGGGGGCACGCCGCAACCTTCCGAAACGGTGGCCACGCAGCAGCTTGGCCCTCCGAAAGGACGGCGACCGCCCCGTGAAGGCACTACGGCCGGCAACTCCTACAGAACGACGGGTTTGGAGTCGTATTACGGCGTCAATACACGAATGCGGTAGTAGCGCGACGGTGTGTTCACCGCGCCGCCAATATCGGTCATGTTGGTGACCGTGCCGAGACCTGTTCCCTCGCCTCCAGCGGTGGATATTCCAACACCGAGAATATTGGTCTGACCCGTATCCTGCCAGCCGGTATCGCTGTAGCTGCCGCCAGCGCCACCGGTTGTGAAATCCAATACATTCGTCCGCGACTGGACCCCGGGCACGTAGTTGGTGTCGCCGCTGGCGCCGAGATACGTCACGACGATGTTGGTGCTCGAGGTGGCAACGCTGAGAATGTGCAGGTAGGCCGCCGCGTTGGTGGGATTGAAGCCGGCCAGGAACTTGTTGGTGTTGCTCATGCCGTCACCCGTGTAGGAGGCCGTCCCGCCACACAACGCACAGCTGGTGCTGTCGAAATACTGTTGCTGCCAGCCGGCGAAGGCCGAAACAACATTGATCAGATTGTTCGATACAAGTGTGCTGTTGGCGCCGAACGCGTTACTGGCGGTCAATGTCACGTTGTAAGTGCCCGCCGCGTAGGTGTGAACGAAGATCGCGCCGCCGCTATTGGTGGCCTGGCTGCCGTCGCCAAAGTCCCAGAACAGTGTGATAGTTGGCGACCCGCTGGATGTGTCGCTGAACGTTACCGCCAAAGGCTCGGTGCCCGAGGTCGGACTGGCCATGAAGTCAGCCGCCGGGGCCGTTCCCACGACGGTCAACGTGGCATTGCTGCTCGTGACCGTACCGGCCACGTTGGACACGATGACCGAATAGACTCCGGCATCACCTGTCAAGGCATTCGAGATGACCAGCGTCGCGTTGTTAGCGCTGGCGTTGATCACATTCGTGCCGTTCAGCAGCCATTGATAGGACGGATCCGGGACGCCCGTGGCCGCGACGCTGAAGGTAGCCGTCATGCCGGCCGTTACCGTCATGCTGACCGGATTCGTAAGGATGTTCGGCGCCAGCTGCGGCACCCAGTTGTACAACCAGCACGAGGAGGAACTGGCACAGGTGAGTCGGGCATCGCCGTTGGTCAGCGGGTTGAGAAAGCCAAACGTGACCGAGGCCGAGTTGGCCAGATTGCTGTTGCCATATTCCCACAGAATCTGGTTGCTGATAACGCCTCCGACCGGGGCCACGTAACCATTGCCGCCGGTGGTGTCAATATGGCAATAGATCCAGGACGCTACACCGTCCGGGTTGCCGTTCGAATCCGACATCGTGATGTTGGAGACGGTGCTGCTGGATCGTGTGAGCAGGCAGTTCACGAACGATAAGCCGTTGCTGGCGTAGCTGCCGTCCGGTCCGAGCCAACCGCCGCACGTGCGGCAGTTGTCGGTACGCGGGGCGGCCAGATTGTACTGGCTGGCGGTCGGAATCGTCTGGAATTGGCAGTTGGTGATGAAGACATTGCCACCACCCCAGATATAATCGTAGTTACCCTGCACGAGGCTGTTGTAGAAATAGCCCTGGGATTGTGGGGTTCCGTTGGCGTAGATGGTATCCTGACGGCTGTCCACTTCGGCGTTGTTCAAGATGAACTGTTCCACCCCCGCTTCAAGCATCAACGCTTCGGACTGGGAGCCTCCTTGCGGCGTGGTGTTGACGACCGTCATATTTTCGACCGCCAGGTTATTGGCATAGATCTTGAACGCCATGCGGGAATGCGTGCTCCCATTAATACCGTAATTATTGGCGTATCCGACAACCGTGCCCGACCGGCTCTGGCCGCGGAACGTGATGTCATTCTTGCCCTTGGTGTCAACGATTTCCGTGTAGGTACCGTTGCGGATATTCACCAGCGTATACGTTGTGTTCCCGCTGGGCAATGAGTCCACCGCTCCCTGCACGGTGGCGAAGTCGCCGCTCTCATCGGCGGCGACGACAACGTTATTGGGGTTGGCCGGGCCGGTTGGCTTGGTGGTGAGCACCCAACCATTGGAAGTGGTAATTCCGGCGTACAGCGCGCTGCTGGTATCGGTGAACAGACCAGCGTCCACGGTGACATAATACTGCTGGTTGGACGTCAACACGTCGAGATGCGGATAGATCTGCGCCGTGTTGCCATTGATGATGATCGGGTAGGTGTTGAACGACTCACCGCCAATGTTCCGAGCCTGCAATTGGCCCAGGCTCGTGTCGATCGTGTCCACAAGGTTGGTAGTGCCTGAAACATAGATGTTGACCTTGCCCGTGCCGCTGAGAACTGGCGTCTGGCTGAACGTGATAAACAGCGGGGTGTCGTAACACACGTTAACGGTCCCGTTGGTCGGGAACAGCGTGGCGGTCATCGCCGAGTCGACCGTCAATGTCGCATTCGAGCTGGTGACGGATCCAGCGCTGTTGACGACGGTGACGTTGTAATTGCCGGCGTTGGCGGGGGTGGCGCTAGTGATGCAGTAGGTCGTGTTCGTTGCGCCGGTAATTGCGTGGTTGTTGAAATTCCACTGATACGTCGGCGTGGGCACCCCGTTCGTAGAGGTGACCGAGAAGCAGGCCGTCTGGGTGTTCGTCACGACGAGGCTCTGGGGTTGCGTCTGGATGGCCGGCGTAACGATGACGGATAAGGTGGCATTGGTGGTGGCGACGGCGATGTTATTGCTGGCGATGATGGAATAGACGTGGCCATTGAGCGCGAACTGGACATCGGTGAGAACGAGCGTCGAATTGGTGGCGCCATTGATCAGCACGCTGTTATCGTACCACTGCATCGTCGGCTGCGGACAACCGGCAACTGCGGCGCTAAACGTTCCGTTGTTACCCTGAATGATGGTCTGGTCGCTGATCCCACTGATGCTGGGGGCCACGGCGCAGCCGGTGGTAACCACCAGCGCCATGCAGTTGGTGGCCACGCCCGCGCTATTGGTGGCGATCAGGCAATACGTGCCGCTGTCATTGGTCTGCGCGTTCGAAATGGTTAAGATCGCGGTCGCACTGCCCGAATTGGTCGAGCCATCCGCTTGCGGACCGTCGGTCGTGTTGACGCCGTTGAACTGCCAATACACCCCAGGTGTCGGCACACCGGTCACCGTCGTGCTAATCACCACGGTGCTGTCGACCGCCACCAACTGGCCTGTCGGGCCAATTATGCCCGGCACGACTGGCATGAACGTAACCCCGAGAATGCCCGCGGAAGCCAATTGGTTGGTATTCCAAAGCTTGCTCGGATCCAGCGGCGGCAGGCTGATGGTCGTGAAAGTGCCGGCCTGGGCGCCGACGATAAGTTGATACTGGTCGCCGATGTTCAAGTGAGCGGAGCCGTTGGTAATGACCATCAAAGTGCCGGCCTCGTTCAGCGTGCCGGCAATATTGATCTGGTCGTTGCT
>Ga0187871_10004128_pt1 | contig 11026 bp, 10 predicted proteins | sample June2016WEW_16_1_FD_132988 | JGI IMG/M metagenome (GOLD analysis project Ga0187871, IMG submission 132988) | Peatland microbial communities from SPRUCE experiment site at the Marcell Experimental Forest, Minnesota, USA - June2016WEW_16_10 | ecosystem: Environmental > Terrestrial > Soil >...
CCACCGCGTCGCCGGGCCGGGCCGCTACGTCCAGCCTCGCTGTCGATCTCACCTTCGACCCAGGGTTTCAGGTAAGAAACCGGTGGTGCGGTACGAGCGGACGCGCGCATGAGGGCCTATCTCGCGGGGAACGTGACAGGCTGCTAACCGCCGACCGGGCGCGAAACGGCCTGAGGATTGAAGGCTACCCGGATAACTGACGTCCGCGTCAGTTATCCGCGGCAAAACTTGAACCACCAGTTAGGCGAGAGCCGCCAGGTGGCGGCCGTTCCTGGCCCGCGATGATAGGGGCCCATGGGAGAGCTGATCCTGGTCAGGCACGGCGAGACCGAGTGGAGTGCGGCCGGCAAGCACACCGGCCGCACCGACGTTCAGCTGACCGAAAAGGGCATCACCAGCGCGGCAGCGCTCGCGCCCGCGCTGGCCGTCCGGCCGATATGCGCCGCGTTCGCGAGCCCTGCTAGCCGGGCGACGTGCACTGCCGAGCTGGCCGGGCTTCCGGGCGCCCAGCATGATCCGGACCTCCAGGAGTGGGATTACGGCGGCTATGAGGGGCTGACGACCGCGCAGATCAAGGCTGACCGCCCCGGCTGGTACCTGTGGCGCGACGGCGTCATCCCCGGTGACGCGGAGCATCCCGGCGAGACGCTGGACCAGGTGGGCGGGCGAGCCGATGCCGTGCTCGCCCGGGTTACCCCGCTGCTCGCGGACGGCGATGTAGCGCTGGTGGCGCACGGGCACCTCCTGCGCGTGCTCACGGCCCGCTGGCTGCGGCTTGAGCCAGTTGGGGGACGGCTGTTCCGGCTGGATACCGGAACCCTGTCGACGCTCGGCACCGAGCACGGCGAGCGGGTCCTCGGGTCGTTGAACGTGCCACCAGCCGACTAGCGGCTCGCGGCCTTCCGCTGCCTGGCCGCGCCTGCCTGCGGGTTGGCCAGCGGCCGGCTACTCCTGCCGGGTTTCCTCTTCTATCCAGGCCAGATAGGCCGCCGAGCCCGCGACGATCGGCGTCGCGACTATTTCGGGTTCGTCATAGCTATGCCGCTGGGTGATGAAGTCCGCGAGCGCCTCGTAGCGGCGGACCGGAAGCTTGAGCAGCAGCAGCCATTCCTCGGCGCGCTCCAGGCCGTTCTCCCACCAGTAGGTGCTCGCCACCGGCCCGGTCACGTGCGCGCAGGCCGCGAGCCTGGCCGCGACGGCGAGATGGCCCAGTTCCATGGCCTCGGCCCGTGAGTCGGTAGTGGTCTGCACCTGGAGGTAGCGCGGCTGCTCGCCGCCTGCCTCGCCGTCACTCGCCATGGGTCACGATCGTACGCCGGGCCAGGCGCTTGCGCCGCGCGTAATCTAGCCCTCCTAAAGGAGTGATCAATGAGCGGTCCGTTCTCCATCGTGGTCAATCCCGCCGCGGGACATGGCCGCTCGCAGCGAGTCCTGGCGGCCGTCCTGGCCACGCTCGACACTGCGGGCGTGACATATCACGTCAGCGAATCGTCGAGCCTGGACAACGCGCGGGAAATCGCCCGCCGGGCCGCGCAGCTTGGCGACGTGGTGGTCGCCGTCGGCGGCGACGGCACGGCCGGCGCGCTGGCAGGCGTCGTGGCCAGCGCTGACGGGCGTTACGGGATCATCCCGGCCGGCCGCGGCAACGACATCGCCCGGGTGCTCGGAATACCCGCCGATCCCGCGTCGGCCGCGCTGGCACTGCTCGACGGGCAGTTGCGCAAGGTGGACCTGATCGGCGTCAGCGTGCCTGGCCGCCCGGAGACCGCGGTCGTCGGCAGCGTCTACGCGGGCGTCCCCTCGATCGCGGGCGAGATCGCCAACCGGGCGCGATGGCTGCCCGGGCCGCTGCACTACCCGGTGGCAGCGCTGCGTGCGCTGGCCACGTGGACACCGGCCACCTTCCGCGCCGAGATCCGTTCCGGTGCGGCCGGCGCCGCCGTGCTTGAGTATCCCGGGTACGCCATCGTGGTGGCTAACGTGGCCTACTTCGGCGCGGGCATGCGGGTCGCACCGCCGGCCGTGATCGATGACGGGGTGCTCGACATCGTGATCATGCGAGACGGCCCCAAGCTCGCCTTCGTCCGGGCGCTGACCAGGATCCGGAGCGGCACGCACCTCACGCTGCCGCAGATCAGCGTGGAACGCGGCACGGAGATAGTCCTGAGCATCGACAGGGACATGGCCGCCGCCGCCGACGGCGAGACGCTGCCCTGCGCGGCGCCGCTGCGCGCCGGGACGCCGCTGCGGATCCGTGCCCTTCCCGGCGTCCTGACGGTCCTTACACCCCGCTGACGCCAGCCGGCCGCGGATCCGCTGATCATCAGGCCGCCACGGCAGCGTCCATCGGTCAGCTGGCGATGAGATGGCGGTCGGCGGGCTCGCCAAGCAGCTCGTGCGACACCTTGTCCAGCATCTCGGCCAGATCAACATGCTCCTCAGGGGACCAGCAGGCCACTAGCCGTTCTAGCCCTTGTCTTCTCGCCTCGAACAGCCGGTCCGCGGCCACGCTGCCCGGCTTGGTGAGCGCTATCAGGCCGTCGTTGCGCTGGACCAGGCCCTCGGCCACCAGCCTGTCGACGTAGGGCTTGCCGTAGTCGGGACTGACCTTGGCCTCGCGGGCCAGCTCGGTCCCGGCCAGCGGCCCGGATTTGGCCAGCCGGGTAAGCACCCAGCAGCTCCCGGCGGGGAGCTCGAGACCGCAGAGGTCGGCGAGCCGTTCATAGCCCCGGCGGCGCAGGTCGGCGTCGGCCAGCCGGAGCAGCGCGCGCTCGACCTCTCCGACCGAGGTCCGCTCGGCCGAGCCGACGCCGATGCCCTCGCCGAGGTCCGATGCGCCGGCGGTGGCCCGCAGCGGCACCTCGCGAAGGAACCAGGACAGCAGGAAGGCGATCGCGGCCACCGGCACCGCCACTATGAAGACGCGGTCGATGGCGAGGGTGTAGGCGTGCAGCACCCCAGTCCGGAGCGCCGGGGGCAGCTTGTCGATCTGGGCTCTGCTGGCGCCCGATCCGGCCGCGAACCCGGGCGGCACAGTCGCGCCGTGCAGCGCGGCTATCAGGCCGCCGGCCAGCCGGCTGGCGAAGACCGAGCCGAAGATGGCCACCCCGAACGAGCCGCCGATCGACCGGAAGAAGGTGGCGCCGGAGGTCGCCGCGCCCAGATCTGCGTAGTCCGCGGAGTTTTGCACGGCGATGACCAGCACCTGGAGGATCAGCCCGAGACCGCAGCCGAAGACGAACAGGCAGGCCGCAAGCTTCAGCGTCGAGGTGTTCTCGGTGAGCGTGGAGAGCAGGACCAGCGCGATGGTCACCACCGCGGTGCCGATGATCGGGTAGATCCGGTACCGGCCCAGCCGGGAGATCAGCTGACCGCTGGTCACCGAGGTGAGCAGCAGGCCGACCACCATGGGCAGCAGGTAGACCCCCGAGATGGTCGGGCTCACCCCGCGCACGACCTGCAGGTACAGCGGCAGGAACGCGATCGCGCCGAACAGCGCGAAGCCGGCCGCGAAACCGACGGCCGAGCTGACCCGGAACACCGGGTTGCGGAACAGCCGCCGGGGCAGCACCGGCTCGGCGGCCCGCCCGGCCGAGATCCACCACGCCACGGCGAGCAGGATCGCGAGCACGCCCAGGCCGATGATCACGCCGGAGTCCCACCCGAATGTCGTGCCGCCCCACGAGGTGAGCAGCACGATGGCGGTTGCCGAGCCAGCCAGCAGCAGCGCGCCGAGATAGTCGATCCGGTGCTTGCGGCCCGCTGCCCGGCCGGGCAGCGCGACCGCGATGACCACGAGCGCGACGATCCCGATCGGCAGGTTGATGTAGAACACCCAGCGCCAGGTCAGGCTGTCGGTGAAGAACCCGCCGAGCAGCGGCCCGACGACGCTCGCGACGCCGAAGACCGCGCCGAAGGCGCCCTGGTACTTGCCCCGCTCGCGGGCCGGCACGACGTCGGCCACGATCGCCTGGGCCAGCACTATCAGGCCGCCGCCGCCCAGCCCCTGCAGGGCGCGGAACGCGATCAGCTCGATCATGCTGTGCGCCAGGCCGCACAGCGCCGAGCCGATCAGGAAGATCACGATCGCCGCCTGGAACAGCCCCTTGCGGCCGTACTGGTCGCCGAGCTTGCCCCACAGCGGCGTCGATGCCGTCGTGGCGAGCAGGTAGGCGGTCACTACCCAGGACAGATGGCTCAGGCCGCCGAGGTCGCTGACGATCGTGGGCAGCGCGGTCGCGACGATGGTCTGGTCGAGCGCGGCGAGCAGGATCGCGAGCATCAGCGCCGAGTAAATAATCAGCAGCCCGCCGCGGGGCTTGACGGCCGCCGCCGCGGTCTGCGATTCCGCCGCCATGCAGGTAACTTACCCCCGGCCGGGCGTTTCGTCCCGAGCCGGGCGCGCGTCGGCTAAGCGGGCCCGGCCGCGCCCATCAGCCCGCCCCCGGCGCGGCCGGGCGGTCCGTCAGTACCCTCCGCCGCCTGAGCTTGGCGAGCTGGTCTTCGCGGCGGCCGGCTTAGCCCCGGTGGGCGTCATCGCGTACCAGAGCCCGCCGGAGAGGTTGAGCCCGTTCCCCCCGGTCTGCCCGGCGGCCGTATCGCCCTTGTAGGTGTAGAGCGGGTGCCCGTCATAGGTGGCCTGGGTGCTGCCGTCGGACCGCTTGATCGTGCCGAAGTGGCCGGTCAGCGAGACGCCGGAGGCCATGCTCGGCGTCCCGGTCACCGGCGGCCAGTACGTCGCGCACGAGCCGTTGCAGTTCGACTTGGTCGGCGTGTCAATCGCGAACCAGTACAGCGTGAACCCGTGGGAATTGGTGAGCACGGTCCCGATGGACGTGCTCGCGGTCTTGATCCCGGCGGCGTCGCTCGTGGCGGAACCAGCCGAGCTTGACGGGCTTGACGCGGCAGCACCCGACGACGGGCTGCTCGCGGGCGTGGAGCTACTCGTCCCGCTGCTTCCGCACGCGGTAAGGAAGACCACGGCGGCGGCAGCGGCACCGGAGGCCGCCCACCATCGACTACGCATCTCATTATCTCCGTTCGTTATGGTGCCAGGACTTGCTACACACTTGAGCACGGAGCAGCCGGCGGTTTCGTTCACCCGGAAATCAGCCGGCGATGCGCTGGCACAGCCAGGCCAGGGAGAGCGGGTACCGGTAGTCGATACTGGCATGGGTGGCGTCGAAAAGCTCGAACCTGACGACGTCGGCGCCGACCCCGATCTCGTGCAGCGCCGCGCGGAATGCTCCCGCGCCGAGGTCAAGGAAAAAGTCGTCCCGGCTGCCCGCGTCAATCCAGATCGCGCGAAGCGACCGGAGGGCGCCAGCGTACCTGGGTACCATCCGGACCGGATCCCAGTCCAGCCAGCGCTGCCACACCTCGGGCCGCAGCACCCCGGTGCTGGTATCGAAGGGCAGCTCAACGTGGCCGTCCTCATGCGCGGAGAAGCATGCCGACACGCCCAGCAGCATCAGCAGGTGCTGGTCAGCCTCCTTGGTGAAGGAGACCCTCGAGGAGAAGTCTTTCCACCACCGCCAGATGTCACCGTCGTAATCCCGCAGCAGGCGCACGGCCCTGGGAAACTCGGGGATGTAGCAGTACTCATAGAGCGCATCGCCGGCGTGCGTGGCGAGCGCGCCGAACAGGTCGGGCCGCAGCATCGGAGTGATCATCGCGCCGAAGCCGCCGCTGGACTTGCCCATGATCGCCCGGTGCGCGGCTGCGGCCATGGTCCGGTAGCGGCCGTCCAGCCAGGGCACGATCTCGTCGCACAGATACGAGTGATACCGGCCGGTGCCCGCGGAGTCGACGAACTGGCTGCCGCCGTAGCTGGTCCACGCGTCCACGTAGACCACGATGGCCGGCGGCGCGTCACCGCGCGCGAAGACCGCATCGGCGGTCTCAGGGAACGGCTGCCGGTAGGGCGCGCGGTTCCGCCACATGGCCAGGTTCCCGGTATAACCCTGGATCACGTAGACCACGGGATAACGGCGATCACCGGCGTGGTCGTAGCCTGGCGGCAGATACACCCACAGCGGCCGTTCATGCGGATCACCCAGCGGGTTCCCCCGCAGCAGCTCGCTGGTAATGACGTGCTCTTCGAGTTGTCCGGCCAGGTCGGCGGACCAGGGCAGCATGGAATCTCCTCCGTCAGGCGCGGACCCCCGCCCCACACGATCTCACAGGCCGTGCTCAACGGATGCCGCCAGCCAGGGCCGGCCCGCCCGCCGGTGCCGCCCGGTGCCCCCCGGCGCCGCCGCCCGGTGCCGCCCGGTGCCGCCCGGTGCCGCCCGGTGCCGCCCGGTGCCGCCCCGCTCGTCAGCCTGTCAGCGGGTTGGCCACCCGGGCCATGAACAGCGGCTCACCTGTGCCGGTGTCGGTGACAAGCAGCAGGTAGGGGCGGTCGAAATCAATCTCGGCGACCGGCGCGCGCACCGCGCTCGGCAGCACGCCGACCGCAGTCGCCGCGCTGGCCACGGTGCCCTCCTCGGCGACCCGGAGGGTGGCCGCGTGCTGTACGAAGCCGATGCAGCATGCCTGCGGCGAGAGCCCGGTGAAATCCGCCGAGCCACCGAATGCGACGCCCATGCCGAGCCCGCTCAGCAGGCCGTTCATCCGGATCGACGAGCTGAGGCTCACCTTCGGGAGCGCGATGTCGGTCATGCCGCTGCCGCTCCCCCCGGCGCCGCTCCCCCCGCCGGTTCCGCTGCCCGCGCCAGGAGCCTGGCCGGCCGCCGCCAGCCCGGCGGAGATGGTGCCCAATGTCGCCGCGCTCAGCGCCGGGCAGCCCGCGCCGGCGGTGTCCGGCAGCAGCGCCTCCATGGCCAGCTTGCCGCCCCGGTACGGGATCCGGACGGCGGTCCAGCCAGCTGCCTGCGCGACGCTGAACTCGCCGCCTTTCATGAATCTCGCGCTCACCCTCCGGCCTGCCGCCGTCGTGAACGGCCCGGGGCCGGTCTGCCGGACGTCGAATGGCGTTGCCCAGGCGGCGTGCAGGTAGAGCGCGTCGGTGAGCACCCAGCCGGCGCCGTCCAGTGAGCCCGGGGGGAGCAGCTGCGGGATCTGGCCCCGGGTGGCAGCCGCGACGGCGCTGTTAATCTCTCCCCTGGCCTGCTCCGGCTGCTTGAGCAGCGGCACCCGTGCCACCCCGGCGCCGTAGCCCGTTGCGACCGCGTTGAGGTAGCTGCGCAGGGTCACCAGCGACGGGTCGGCCCACACCTGGTCGCTGTCGGCCAGCGTGACTCCAGCGCTGTCCAGCCCGCGCAGCGCTGCCGACCGAGCCTGCAGCCCGGCTTCCAGCGGCTGGCCGCCGGCGACGGGCAGGTGCAGGACGGCGGCCATCGCCTGTGCGGTGCCGCCGCGCGCTCCGAGGTAGGCCAGGCCGAGTCCGGTGGCCAGGCTGGCTGGCGAGAACACCACGTTGGCTTGCGGATCCGCCCGGCACCAGGCGCCGAGCACGGCAAGCCCGAACGCGGTGTCTGCCGCTCCGTAGGGACGCGGATCCGCGGCGGGCTCCCTGATGGCTACCCCGCGGCTGACAATCGGCTGGGACGCTTCCGGCCCGGGCGCCGTTGCGCTGCCGCATCCGGCCGCGAGCAGCGCGGCCGCCGTGACGCCCGCGAATACGCGCAGCGAGTTCCTCATGATGGTCAGACGGAGCCGAGCCGGAGCCGGTTGCATCAGCGGACGTTTTTCCGCTACCGCTTTCCAGGGTCAGCGGAGTTCAAGCCCGCGGGGCCCGCCGGGCAACCGGCCCCGTTCCAGCGGGGTCCCGCGTGGCTAGCATGCGCAGCTGCTGCACCGGGCCGTAGGGTCTGCCGGGGAGAAGGGGCCGATCGGGGGAGGACATGAAGGTCTCATGGGCGTTCGCCGGCGGCGCAGCCGGATACGGGGCCGCGCGGCTGGCGGCCGCCGATCGTTTCGGCGTTCTCGAGGCTCGCGCAGTGCCGCTGCTGTCGTTCGCTCCCCATGCCGCCGCGGGCGCGCTGGCGGGCGCGCTGCTGGTGCGGCCCAGGGGCGCCGCTGCCACCGCGGCCGTCACCGGGGCAGCGCTGGCGGCCACGGTGCTGCCGCGAACGATCAGGCGCACGCAGCCGCACGCGGGCGGCCAGGTGGTCCGCGTCCTGACCGCGAACCTGCTGGACGGGCGCGCTTCAGCGGAAGCGGTCGTCGGCCTCGTACGGCGCACGGACGCCGATGTGCTATTCCTGCAGGAGCTCACCGGCGAGGCGGCCGCGCGGCTCAGGCTGGCCGGGCTGACCGATTTGCTGCCGCATCAGCTGACCGACAGGGGTGGCAGGCGGGCTGGTTCTGGCATCTGCGCCCGCTTCCCGCTGACCAGCGGGCTGCGCCTCACGCCTGTCTCCGTCGCTCAGCCCACGGCCCGGCTGGAGCTGCCGGCCGGACGGCACGCGGAGCTGGTCTGCGTCCACCCGCATGCCCCGAACGGACGGCCATGGCGGTGGCGGGTCGCCAGGTGGCGAGAGGAACTTGCCGTCCTGCCGCCGCCCGGCGATCCCCCGCGGGTGCTCGCCGGGGATTTCAACGCGACCGCCGATCATGCGCAGTTCCGCAGGCTCTTGCGCCTGGGCCACATCGACGCCGCCGCCCAGCTGGGCGGCGGGCTGATCCCCACCTGGGGACCTGGGGGAAGGCCAGCGCTCCTCACGCTCGATCATGTACTGGTCGATCCGCGGTGCGCGGTGCTGGCAGCGTCCGTGCACCATTTGCCCGGCAGCGACCATCGCGCGGTCTACGCGGAGTTCCGCCTGCCCACCTGACTCGACCCCGCCGGTCGGCCCGGCGATCGGTGACCTTCGGCTCTTCTCGGGCGGTACTGCTGACCGGACGATAGACAGAACTGGTGCCCTGCCGACGGGCTCGGTGCCGCCCGAGGAGGGCATTTCTGATGTTCCAGGTACGGCCGGACGGTTTCCCGTCCGGCGGCAGCTACCGCCTGGTGCTGCTGCGCCACGGGGAAAGCGAATGGAACGCCAGCAATCTTTTCGCCGGCTGGGTGAATGTAGCGCTGACCCCCGGCGGCGAGCGGGAAGCGGCCCGCGCCGGGCAGCTGATCAGCGGGCACGGACTGCTGCCCGGCTTCGCGCATACCTCGGTACAGCGGCGAGCGATCCGCACCGCCGACCTGGCCCTGGCCGAGTGCGACCGGGACTGGATCCCGGTACGCCGGTCATGGCGGCTCAACTCGAACCACTACGGCGCGCTGCAGGGCAGGAACAAGGCTCAGGTGCGGCAGGAGTCCGGCGACCGGCAGTTCACGGCGTGGCGCCGGTCCTACGACGCTCCGCCACCACCGATCGCCGCCGGTGCGCAGTACTCCCAGTTCGCCGACCCCCGCTATGCCGCGCTCCCGCCCGAGGCACGGCCGTGCGCCGAGTCGCTCAGGGACGTGACCGCACGGCTGCTGCCGTACTGGTATGACGCGGTCATCCCGGACCTGAGCACCGGAGCGTGCGTGCTCGTCGTCTCGCACGGCAACACGCTGCGAGCGCTGGTCAAGCATCTCGACCGCATATCCGACGAGCAGATAGCGGAGCTGAACATCCCCACCGGGATCCCGCTGGCCTACGAACTCGGCCCCGACATGCGCCCGGGCATCACGGGCGGCCGCTATCTCGCCCCGCAGCCACCATGCGGCCCGGCGAGGGACAGCACCACCCAGGGGCTCTTAACGCCAGGCAGCACTTAACGCCAGGCAGCACTGCTGCGAGCAAATGACAGGAGCACGAAATGGCAGGTTTTGACGTCACCGAGCTATCCGCGCTGGAGATCCTCGATTCGCGCGGCACGCCCACGCTGGCGGTCACGATCGGGCTTGGTGACGGGACGACCGCCCGGGCGGGGGTGCCGTCGGGCGCGTCGACCGGGTCGCGGGAGGCGGTAGAGCTGCGCGATGGTGACAAGGCCCGGTACGGGGGCAAGGGCGTGCTCGGCGCGGTCGCTGCCGTCAACACCGAGCTCGCTGACCTGCTGCGCGGGCGGTCCTGGCCGGCGCTGGCCGAGGTCGACCAGGCCATGATCGGCCTGGACGGCACCGTGAACAAGGGCAGGCTCGGCGCGAACGCGACCGTCGGCGTGTCGATGGCGCTGGCCCGGGCGCTGGCTGCCTCGGCCGGTGTCCCGCTGTGGCGCTGGCTGGCGCCGGACGGGGTGGCCCCGAGCCTGCCGGTGCCGCACTTCAACGTGCTCAACGGCGGCGTGCACGCCCCCAACCAGCTGGACTTCCAGGAGTTCATGGTCGCGCCGCTGGGCGCCCCGTCGATGGCCGAGGCGGTGCGGGCCGGCGCCGAGGTGTATGCGGCGCTGCGCCGCGAGCTCACCGGCCGGAAGCTGTCCACCGGGCTGGGCGACGAGGGCGGGTTCGCTCCCGAGGTCTCCGAGCCCGAGGAAGTGCTGCGGCTGCTGGTGCAGGCCATCACCGACGCCGGGTACCAGCCCGGCACCAGCGGGGTCTCCATCGCGCTGGACCCGGCGGCGTCGGAGTTCCGCCAGCCCGACGGCCGGTACCTGGTCGGCGGCGCCGCGCTGAGCAGCGGCGACCTGATCGACCGGCTCGCCGCCATCACCGCCGGGTTCCCCGTGCACTCCATCGAGGACGGCCTGGGCGAGGACGACGACGACGGCTGGATCGCGCTCACCGCCCGCCTCGGCGGGTCGGTGGAGCTGGTCGGTGACGACAATTTCTGCACCAACCCGGCGATCATCACCGACGCCATCAGCCGCGGCATCGCCAACGCCGCGCTGATCAAGCTCAACCAGATCGGCACGGTCACCGAGACGCTGGAGGCGATGGCCATCTGCCGCCGCGCCGGATACCGGCAGTTCGTGTCCCACCGCTCCGGGGAGACCGAGGACTCCTTCATCGCGGACCTGGCCGTCGGCACCGGCTGCGGGCAGCTGAAGACCGGCGCCCCGGCCCGCGGCGAGCGCGTCGCCAAATACAACCGCCTGATGGAAATCGCCGCCGCCACGCCGGCGCTCCGCTACGGCACGCACTGACCTCGCC
>Ga0187871_10004136_pt1 | contig 11006 bp, 8 predicted proteins | sample June2016WEW_16_1_FD_132988 | JGI IMG/M metagenome (GOLD analysis project Ga0187871, IMG submission 132988) | Peatland microbial communities from SPRUCE experiment site at the Marcell Experimental Forest, Minnesota, USA - June2016WEW_16_10 | ecosystem: Environmental > Terrestrial > Soil >...
AACAGACGTTTTCCGTCGCGAGCATCGTTAATCTTCCGTTCGAAGTTCCCGCTCACGCCGCCAGTCCGCGACTGCACGGCGGCTACAAGTCGTTCGTAAAGCCCGCGGCCGGGAAGCCCGGCGAAACAGAATCAACCGACGCCGCCAACGTGGAATTTCTCGTATTGAACGAGGCGCAGTACACCGAGTTTCTCAACGGACACGACAGCGAAGCGATCTTTTCCGCCGACGATGCACACGATCAGGAAGTCAACACCGGCTTACCCCCCACCATCAATCAGCCCGCCAAGTATTTTCTGGTCTTCCGCAACAACGCGCCCAAGGCGGGGAAGAAACTTGTGCAGGCCGACTTCCGCATCGACTTCTAGCGAATCGGCACTGTCCTCCGTGCTGCCGTGCCGCTTTTCTTTCTGCTGCTGAACCTGCTGCTAAACTATCCGAGTTGCCCCCGCGAAAAAAATCCTCGGAACCGGCCTCGCCGGCGCCTTCTTCTGCCGGCAGCACCACCGCCGCCAAAACCACAGCCGGCGCGCCCTCTCAGCGTACGCCCGAACCCGGCCGCATCTATCTCATCGACACCATGTCGTTCATCTTCCGCGCCTACCACGCCATGGCGCGGCAGCGGCCCATGTCCACCAAGACCGGACTCCCAACCGCTGCGACCTACGTCTTCGTGAACATGCTGCGCAAGCTGCGCGAAGACTTTTCTCCCGAGTATCTGGCCGCCGTGTTCGACGTCGCCGGTCCCACCTTCCGCGACGAGCAGGCCGAAGCCGTCACCACCATCCGCAAGTTTGACATCAAAACGCAGACCTTCACCGAAGTCGAGTACAAAGGCTACAAAGCCAACCGCGCGGCCATGCCCGAAGACTTAGTGCAGCAGGTTCCCTACATTCGTCGCGCGCTTGAAGCCTATCGCATTCCGATTCTCGAGGTCGTTCGCTTTGAGGCCGATGACGTGATTGGCACGCTCGCCCGCAAAGCCGCCGAAGCCTCGCATCCCGTGTATGTCGTCTCCAGCGACAAAGACATGATGCAACTGGTCAACGATCAAGTGCAGATACTGAATCCTCCGAAAGACAATTTGATTTGCGACGCGGCGAAAGTCGAGGAAATTCTCGGCGTGCCTCCCGAGCGCGTCGTCGACGTGATGGCGCTGCGCGGCGACGCCATCGACAACATTCCGGGCGCTCCCGGCATCGGCGACAAAGGTTCAGTCGAGATCATCAAGCGCTTCGGATCGGTCGAGCAAGCCCTGGAGCGCGCGGCAGAAGTTGAAAAGAAAACCTACCGCGAGTCGCTGCAGAACAATCGCGAAGCGATTCTCTTCAGCAAGAGTATGGCGACCATCGACACGAACGTGCCCATCGAACTCGACGTCGATTCCATGCGCGCTGGAAACCCCAACATAGACGACCTGCGCGCTCTCTTTACCGAACTGGAATTCACCTCGCTGCTGAAAGAACTGCTCCCGGTAGTCGAGGTGACCGCAACCCAATACACCGAAGCCAAGTCGGCCGCGGATGTCGAAGCCGTGCTCAGTGCCGTTCCCGCAGGAGGCACCCTCGCAGTCGCGGTTGAACACGAAGCAACCGCCGCTGCGCCGGATGAAGAAGAGAAGGAAAAAGAAGAAGATCCGCAGGACATGCAAATGTTCCTTGTGGGCGCGGGCGACTCGCCCGCGCAGCCAGAGCCCGCGGCCCGGCGCGTAGCGATCTCAGCGTCGGCAGGATCCGCCACAATCGTGAAACTCGACGCCACAGTCGTTGCCGACAAACTTCGCGATGTGCTGACGAATGCGAGCGCACCCAAAACAATCCACGATTACAAGGCGGCGATTCACGCGCTCGATCCGGCCGGAATTTCCTTGGCCGGGGTCCGTCACGACCCCATGCTGTATTCCTACCTGCTCGATCCCACGTACTCGTCACATCGCCTGGCGGACGTGGCTCTGCGCCGCTTCAATCTGAAACTCGCCGAGGAACTGGCCGAATCAGCCGACACTACCGGACGCCTGGCGTCCGCGCTGCGCAGCGACGTCGAGCAGGCCGGCCTAGCCAAACTCTACGAAGAAATGGATCTTCCGCTCGTCCCGGTGCTGGCCCGCATGGAGCAGGCCGGTGTAAAAATCGACACGGCCGCGCTCTCACAGATGTCGACCGAACTCGAGCGCGAAATCGCCGCGCAAGCCAAACAGATTTACGAAGTGGCTGGAATGGAATTCAACGTCGGCTCCCCCAAGCAGTTGGGCGACGTGCTCTTCAATCGCATGAACCTGCCCAAGCCGGTGAAATACGGCAAGGGACGCACCATATCGACCGCCGTCGATGTGCTCGAAGAGCTCGCCGAAAATCATCCCATCGCGCGCATGGTGCTCGACTACCGCCAGCTCACCAAGCTCAAGTCCACCTACGTCGACGCCCTGCCCGCCCTGATCAATCCCGCCACCGGACGCCTGCACACAACTTTCGGCCAGACCGGAACGGCCACGGGACGCCTCTCTTCAGCCAATCCGAATCTGCAAAATATTCCCATCCGCACCGAACTCGGACGCGGCATCCGCGCCGCGTTCATCGCCGAGCCCGGCCACGTTCTGCTCACCGCCGATTATTCGCAGATCGAGCTGCGGCTACTCGCCCATTTTTCGCGTGACCCGCTGCTAGTCGAGGCCTACCGCCGCGGCGACGACATTCACACCCTGACCGCGTCGCAGGTATTTGGCGTCCCCCCGCTCATGGTCACACCCGACCACCGCCGCCAAGCTAAGGTCGTTAACTTCGGCATCGTCTACGGCCTCTCCGCCTTCGGACTCTCGCAGCAACTCGGCATCGAGCCCGCCGAAGCCAAACAATTCATCACCGCCTATTTCGAAAAATACAAAGGCGTGCGCGCCTTCATCGACAAAACTCTGGAAGAAGCCCGCCGCGACATGAAAGTAAAAACGCTGTTCGGCCGCGTCCGGCCCATCCCCGACATCAACAGCAAAAACGCCAACCAGCGTGGCTTCGCCGAGCGCACCGCGGTCAACACACCGCTCCAAGGCACGGCCGCCGACCTCATCAAGATTGCCATGATCCGCATCGACGCCGTGCTGCGCGACCGCGGCATGAAGTCCCGAATGACGTTGCAGGTTCACGACGAGCTGGTCTTCGAAGTTTCCGAGAACGAAGTCGAAGCCCTGCAGCCCCTGGTCCGCGAGCACATGGAAAAAGTCCACACCTTGGCCGTCCCCCTGCAAGTGGACATGGGCGTAGGCCCGAACTGGAGAGACCTGGAGTAGCGCTCCTGAAAGTCGTTTGTCATCCTGAGCGAAGCGAAGGACCTATGTAAGTTGCTTGCGACGAGACGCGCCAGAGGATTCGCATAGGTCCTGAGCGAGACGAAAAACGTCTCGCTCAGGATGACGGGATGCGCGTGCTGTAGTGTAGAATCGTTGAGTGAACCCCTCCGCCGGAGGCTGACAGGTTGCCTCACAGCGATCGCAGCATCCGCGGATTCCTTCCTCGTCGGGACGTGGCTCAGCCTGGTAGAGCACTCGCTTGGGGTGCGAGGGGTCGGCAGTTCAAATCTGCCCGTCCCGACCATTCATTTTCATGCCTTTTTCTCAGGTTACCCGCAGGCCTCCCATTTTTCACTTTCGAAATGAGTTCGAGGTCAACGAGTGCTATCGCCCGTTTTCAGCATGTAGGAACCTCCCAGCGAAGGCTTCAATACATGATTCTGAATTTCACATTCGCAACTGCCTTGCCTTCCGCGACATCAATTGGTTCTGCACCCTTGATTCCTGTCACTCCTGGGTAGTAGAAAGGTCCGAGATTACCAAATGTGTATCCGTTGCCCGTGCTGATCTTCACAGCCACGTAAGCGCCGAGGACATACCTACCCGATGGCAACGGGCCAATTTCAAAGGTGGTTGCATTCGGATCGAGGGTCGATTCTCGTGTCGGACGATGCCAATCAGACTCCGAAACTGGCAGCGCAAAAACCTTAACGAGGACCCAGTCGCTCCCCGGAGAGGGATGATCTAGCGTTCCCGAAATTCGTCCGTCGGACTCGAGACGAATGTTTACCAGCGCACAACCCTTCGGAGCTATCTCAACGCTGGAGAAGAACGGGTGCACATAGACGCCCTCACGGATTTGCGGATGCAGGGTATATCGTCCCGGAGGAAGATCGGGGAAGCGCCAATTCCCCTCGCCATCGGCGATAGCTTTGTGCTCCGTTTCGTCCTGCGCTTTTGCCAGTACGGTAAAACCCGGTTCCGGCTTCATCGCCATGTATTCCTGCTCGGGAGGACGATAGTGGTCCATAAGTGATGGCTGGAACTTGGGCTTGAAGCTTGGATCATGCGTGTACCTCCAAACGGTTCCTATTATGGCGGAGGTCGGTGCGAGAGATGGTAAGGACCGCAGATACGCAAGATCCTTTTCTGCGTACTCAGCCGGCTTGGTTGAACTGCAAAGGCTCACCACAAGTTGTTCATCTTTGCCAGCAGTGCTCGCATAGATCAAATACCTTTGTCCTTCACGAAACGCATAGCCACAAGCCGCACTGCTTGATGCCGTATAGACCTTAATCGTTTTTGCAGAGGGGCCACGGTAGACTTCGTCAATTGAAATGGTAACCCGCAGCATGGAACCCATCATCGTCATACTCATCGCGCCGGGAGCGGAACCCACGGTACCGCGAGCTGATTCGATCTTTTCCACGCGCGCAAGAAGGACAGCGTCGGTAGTCGGTCTCCAGGCTTCCTGACAAGCGGGACCACCGCCAAATGCGCAGGTGCAACCCTGCGCTTCAGTCAAAGCCACTGAGGCAAAGACTGCAATGGTCAACATCGGAGGAATCCATTTCGTCGGAAACCCTCCGTGCGCTGTTGCGGAACGGGAATCCCTCAAACCTTGCGGGTCGCGTTTTCCCCGTCTCAATTGATGTAACATCTCCTTACACTCATCAACCGTCCGGACACATCTCAGGTGAATTCCGCCCCCATTCATTGACTGTCAACCGCCTTCATTTCCACCGACTCGAGCCGCAATTCGCTGCTGAAAGCCCCCGTGGAGTGCGAGTAGGTCACGTACATGACCTGGCCTCCGTCGCCGTTAAACTCAGGATGAGCCAGCGCGTCATGCACCGAGTTGCCACCGTTCGTAGGGGTGAGCGCCTCAAAGGCAGTGACGTCTCGTGACCATGGCCCCTCGGGCCGCGGCGAGGTCCGCATTTTCACGTCCTGCGAAAATGGCGCGTTGTAGACGGCGACGTAGCATTGCAGATAGGCGTTCCACGACACATTCATGATTGGCGCCGCATTCATCACGCTCACCGCATCGCCCACGTTTCCTGACCAATTCCCATTCCCCGCATAGAAGGTCCACGCGCTCACCTCCAGCACGCTTTCCAACGCGACGCGGCCCACCACGCATGGCGCTCCCGGATTCGAGCCGTTGCAGGCGTAGGCGTAAAGAGTGTCGCCATCGGCGAAGGCGGCCGAGCCAAAGTCGGGGGCGTTCTGGCCAAAGAGCAGATCGGGATGCTCGGTGTTCGGGTTGATGGTCGGGCGTTGCGGCTGGCTGGAGAAACTTTGCCAGATGGCCACCGAGTACCCCACCGCCGCAAAGTTAAAGTTACCGTTCCCGGCCATCACCAGCTGATAGAAAACCAGGGCGCGATTGCGGGCGGGGTCGGCCACGACCGGTCCCGGCCACAGAGCCCAGCGCGCGCCGCACGGCTGCTGCTGGCAGGGGTTACCTTGATGCGCGGTGTTGAAAGCTTCTTCGGCCGCAGTGTAGGAAAGCAGCATGGCGGGCGCGCCGGCAGAGTCGTCTCGCTCGTCAAATCCGACGATGCCTGTGGCGGTATTCAGGTTGGTGGTCCACTCCCACGAGTCGCTGATGAGCGTCTGGCCGTCGGCGTTCGGGTTGGCCAAAAACGTGTCCCCGAAAACCCAGACGGAATTCCCCGCGAACACGCCGCTATATCCGCCGTCGCGGCCGAGGATTGCTGGATTGCTGCCGATCACTCCGAGATCGGAGGTCTGCACCACAGCCAGGCTCGCCGGCGGTCCGGACGCACCACAGGCAAGAATGCTCGCAATGGCGAGCACTGCGCAAACGGTCAGGCTCGAATTGAGAGCGCGCATGACAACCTCGGCAAGACCGCATCCCACACGAGTGGGCAGCTATACTTGGATTCGATTCAAGCGGAGCCAGCGGGGTTTCCCGAATCACCCGGAAAGTATCCTTTCTCCGATCGCACATCACCGGGCCCTCATTCAGAACCGTTGGACATTCCGGTGCTCTGCAAGTGCGGAGGTGAGGTTGTGGCGAAGCGCTCGCACAAGAAAATCTACTAACGATTGGGGGATGCAGACTTCAAGTTCCCGCTTCCATTTCCTCAGCGATTGCCAGCATCTGCATCACGCTGTTCCAGTTGCGGGCAGTGCCGGTGGTTTGCGTTAGCTTCTCCACCTTCGACCACGGCAGCTTGGAGTTACCGACGCCGTTGGGAAAATAGATGTAGAGTTCGCGGCCTTTGAGATGCACTTCTTCCGGATGCCCCTTCAAACTGTCCAGTGTGTCGCGTGCCGCGAGGCCAGGCTCGCCGGCGAGGAAGGTGACCAGCAATTTGCTCGGCTCCAGACCGCTGCGCCCGGCGAACGGACTGGCGGCGATGGCGCTTCTTAATTCATCCGGTGTGCGCAGCATGACGTCCGGTCGAAACCCGAACGCACTTTCAATCGCATTCTGAATTTTCTTCGCCAGAGCCGGAGAGTTTTTCTGTCTGGTCCGGAAGATGACGTTGCCGCTCTGCACATAGGTGCGCGGCGATTCTAATTTTAGCGATTCGTAGAGCGCGCGCAGGGCGTCCATCTTGATTTTGTTGCGCCCCACAACGTTGACGCCGCGCAGCATAGAAATCAGTACGGGCATCGGCTTACGCCGTTCCAGCGTTAGTGAAGGCTTCCAGCGCGTCAGAGAGCGTCGGGAACATCAGGAAGATCTGCTCGACCTTCGTGATCTCAAAAACCTTGCGCACGCGCTTATTCACTCCGGTCAGAGCCATGCGGCGCCCGGCTTTGGCGCAGGTTGTGCACGCGCTGACCAACGATCCCAGCCCAGAAGAGTCGAGGTAAGGAACGTTGGTGAAATCCAGAATCATGGTGGGAGCGTCTTCGCGGCGCACCGCATTCATGAACGGAGACACATTCTCCATCGTGAGTGGGCCGCGAAAGCTCAGCACTCCCCGGTCCAGACGCTCGATCTCCAGTGGCTCCGAAGCCATAGCGCAGCGATTCTAGGCCAGATGGCAAGCCGGGTTCAAGTTGATCTGCAGGATAGCCGCCCTTGGGTTACGTTGGGCCACTGTCCTGCCTTTGTAATCTTTTTGTGTTTTCTTTGCCGAGATGGTTTCAGCGCAGCCTCCCGAATTACGATTGCAGTAACGGCATGTGGGGAGAAACGGATGATGAAAAGAATTGGAACTTCTTACCAGCGATGTTGCAGCCAGCCCTCATAGTGCGCATTCCAGCAGTTTCCAAAAACATCCCAAAGGATCCCAGGCCCGCATTCTGCTGAGTTCGGTCTTCGGACCATACGCGCAGGACGACGAATTCGGCAGCCGCTCCATCAACCCCATGGAGCTCTATCACAATCAAGTCACCCGCGCCCAGGGCAGCTTCTCACTGCGCATGTTTCATCGCTCCTGGGGCATCATGATGATACAGGCCAATGTCTCCGCCCCGTGCGCGGTACTCGACTTTCCCACGCGCGACGACTTCGCGCGCGAGCTCAAGAGCAATCAATACGACGTAGTCGGCATCACGGGAATCATCGTGAACGTCGCCAAGGTCCGCGAGATGTGCCGCATGACCCGCGAACTCTCGCCGCATTCAGTAATTATTGTCGGCGGGCACGTGGCCGCGATCCCCGGAATCGAAACCATGATCGACGCCGACCACATCGTCAAGGGCGAAGGCATTGCCTGGATGCGCCGCTACCTCGGCGAAGACGAGGCCGCGCCCATCCGCCATCCCGCCATCGTTTCCGGCATGCGCACGCGCATCATGGGCATCCGCCTGCCCGAGCGCAAAGGCGCAACCGCGGCCACGATCATTCCCTCTGTCGGCTGCCCCATGGGCTGCAATTTCTGCACGACCTCGGCCTTTTTCGGAGGCAAGGGAAAGTTCGTCAACTTCTTTGAAACCGGCGACGAACTGTTCGACGTCATGAGCCGCATGGAGGACGAACTGAAAGTAAAATCATTCTTCGTGATGGACGAAAACTTTCTGCTCCATCGCGAGCGCGCCATGCGTCTGCTCGAGCGCATGAAGGAAGCGCGCAAGAGCTGGGCGCTCTCCGTGTTTGCGTCGGCCAACGCGATCCGCAAATACACCATGCAGGAACTCGTAGAGCTCGGCGTTTCATGGCTCTGGATGGGCCTGGAATCTCCGCGGGCCGGCTACAGCAAGTTGCAGGGCTCTGACACCCGCCAACTCACCCGCGAACTGCGCGAGCATGGCATTCGCGTGCAGGGCTCAACCATCATCGGGCTCGAGCACCACACGCCCGACAACATCATGGCCGAGATCGAGCACGCCGTCTCGCACGACACTGACTTCCACCAGTTCATGCTCTACACCCCGGTGCCGGGAACTCCGCTCTATAAGCAGATGGCCGAAGAAGGCCGCCTGCTGCGTGACATCGACTACGCCGATGTACATGGCCAGTTCAAATTCAATTTCAAACATGCCGCGATTTCGCGCGAAGACTCGAAACGCTTTCTCGACTGGGCCTTCTGGCGCGATTTCCAGCTCAACGGCCCCAGCCTCTACCGCATCTCGCGAACTTTGCTGGCCGGATGGAAGCGATACAAAGATGACCCCGATGCCCGCGTCCGCGAACGCTTCGCCCGCGAGATGGGAAAGCTAAGCGGCGTCTACAGCTCAGCGCTCTGGGCCATGGAGCGCCAATTCCGCAAAGTCGACCACAACGTCAGCGATAAGATCCGCGCCCTGCGCCACGAATTCCGACAGGAATCCGGAATCCTCTCGCGCATGCTGCCCGCAGTCCTCGGCCCGATCCTCCTGTGGACCACTCGCCGCGAAGAAAAGCGTCTGGCCCGTGGCAAGACGTACGAGCCCCCGACCATCCTGGAGCGCAGCAACTGGGTGGAAGCGTAAAGCCAATCGCGCGGCCCGTAGCCCACGGAGAAGGATGACGGAAGACGTATACTACGGGTCGTTTCCGCTGAGTCGCTCTTGGAGGAGAAGTGAACCGCCTCAAACTCGCTGTCGTCACCTCCGCCTGCCTCGGTCTGCTGGCGTTGGCCACCCCAACCTCCGCCCAGCAGCCGCAACCTCCCGACACTGCCGCCGCTCAAATCGCTGACGAACTCGGCACGCTTGCCAGCGACGCCATGCAAGGCCGCGGAAGCGGTTCTGCCGACGAATTGCGCGCCGCAACCTATCTAGCCGCCGAACTCCGTCAGATTGGAATCGCTCCGCTCGGCGACCACGGCGACTTTATTCAGGATGTCTCCACCACGGTCAAGTTTCGTAGCGGCCCCAAGGAGTGGCGCACCCGCAACGTGATCGGCGTCCTCGCGGGCAGCGACGCTAAGTTAAAAGATCAGGTCATCCTGCTCACCGCTCATCTCGATCACATCGGCGTCGGCACGCCTGTGAACGGCGACAGCATCTATAACGGCGCCGACGACGATGCCTCCGGTTGCGTCGCCGTTCTGCAACTGGCGCGCGCGCTGGCGGCGGGGCCGCGCCCGAAACGGACGGTTCTGTTCGTCCTCTTCGGCAGCGAGGAAACCGGCGGACAAGGCGACCAGTATTTTCTCCAACACCCGCCACTGCCGCTGGATCGAATCGTCGCCAATCTTGAGTTCGAAATGATTGGCCGTCCCGATCCCGCCGTCAAGCCCGATGAGCTTTGGCTCACCGGCTACGATCGCAGCACCCTCGGCCCCGAGCTCGCACGGCGCGGCGCCAAGCTGGTCGCCGATCCGCATCCGGGGCAGCAATTTTTTCGGCGCTCCGATAATTTTGCTCTGGCCAAGCGCGGCATCATCGCCCAGACCGTCTCCAGCTACGGCTTACACAGCGACTATCACCGCCCCAGCGACGATCTCGCCCACATCGATTTCAAGCACATGGAACACGCGATCGCATCCATGATCGATCCTGTGGAATGGCTGGCGAATTCGGATTTCAAGCCGGAGTGGTTGCCCGGGAAAAAACCGTAGCGTAATCTTGCTGGACGATTAACCCGTCCTGCGGGTCGACAACAAATTCAAAATCTCCCGCAGCCCCTGGCGGATGTGCTGGATCTCCGACGCCGATTGCGACGGGAACGGGATAGCAGCCTGCCCCTTGTCGGTTTTGCTTTCCGCACGCAGTTGCTGCCGCGCGCCGGAAATCGTAAATCCCTGCTGGTAGAGCAGTTGCTTGATGCGCAGCACACTCTCCACATCGCGCTTGCGGTACATGCGCTGCCCGGTGTTGCTCTTCACCGGCTTCAGTTGCGGAAATTCCGACTCCCAAAACCGCAGCACGTACGCCGGCAGGTGGCACAGCGTGGCCACTTCGCCGATGCGGAAATAAAGTTTGTCCGGGATGAGCACTTCATCCGCCTTGCCCTTCGCCGTGCTCTTTTTCCGCTCTGCCATGTTTCGACCGCGCGCAAGACTGCGTGCTGTGCCTATTGTGGCTTGCCTATTGTGACACACACTGCCACTCGCCAAGCACAATTTCAACGCTCAAGAGTTCCTGGCACCAAAAAGGAAAAGCCCCCTAAGAGGTGCTTCTCTTAAGAGGCCAGTGAGAAATCGGTGTTAGCGAGGTCGCGCCTCGCCGACGGTTAGTGTTTCTTCTTTTTTGCCTTCTTTTTCGTTGCCATGAAGGTTCCTCCGTTGAACGATTTTCCCTTGCAAAGGTTGCGAACTACGGGCCCTTGTTCTTGAAGCTTGTTCTTGAAAGACCAACCCTACTCGTAGTATGG
>Ga0187871_10004138_pt1 | contig 11002 bp, 9 predicted proteins | sample June2016WEW_16_1_FD_132988 | JGI IMG/M metagenome (GOLD analysis project Ga0187871, IMG submission 132988) | Peatland microbial communities from SPRUCE experiment site at the Marcell Experimental Forest, Minnesota, USA - June2016WEW_16_10 | ecosystem: Environmental > Terrestrial > Soil >...
CCGGCCAATCGGGTGATTCTGACGGCCCTCAAGAAGTACGGCATGATTCTGGCCGATAACGGCAGCGCCATTTACATTACAGGCATGCCGGACAGCAACTGGAACAACAACGACCTGGGCAACCTGGAGGGCATCACGGCATCCAGTTTCGACGTAGTGCTGATGAACCCGGTTTACACGCCCGCGAACGTGCCCACCGGGCCATCGCCCACTATCGCAAGCTTTACCGCCAACCCGACGACGGTGAGCGCGGGGCAGCCGGTCACGCTGACTTGGGGAGTGACGAACGCGATTTACAATATCGTGAGCCCGCAGGTCGGGCCCGTGCGCGGAACCAGCGTAATCGTGAATCCTACCGCTACGACCACCTATGTGCTCTACTCGACCAACCAATACGGGAGAAAGGCGGCGAAGGTGACGGTCACCGTGCAGTAAGGTTGGCGGGCCTTATCGCGGAATTACCGGCAGCACCAGCGCGGAAGGGTGCTGGGCGTCGTGATAGATCCGCTGCCGGGCTTTCACGTAGCGGGTGGATCCCGCGATGGCTTGGCCGGTGTTCAGATTGCGGTTGAAGCGCGGAAAGTTGCTGCTCGATACATAGAGCCGGATGCGATGCCCGGCCTTGAACAGGTTGCTGGTGGCCCAGAGGTCGAGAGAATATTGGTAGATTTTGTTCGGCTCGATCGGCTCCGCGCGCTCTGTCGAATTGCGGTACCTCGCGCGGACGATGCCATCGGTGAGGAAGCGCGCGTATCCGGAGGGCACCACATCGGCCAGGAGCGCCGTGAAATCGGTATCCACCGCCGAACTGGAGGCGTAGAGCGTGACTTTCACCCAGCCCGTGGCTTCCACGTCGTGGGTCAGCGGGGGCGTGGAGAAGACCAGCACGTCGGCACGGCCTTCGTTGGGATGCTGATCGGCCGGGCCGGGTGGATGTTGATTGCCGCAGCACAAGCGGCCGCCGAGGGTGGGAACGGGGTTGCCGGGATCGTATTCGTAATCCTCGGGCGCGCCAGCGCCGGGCGCATCAACCGCCAGCGTACCCTTTTGTAAGTAATAGTTCGTGTAGCGGGTGCGCGCCAGCGGGAACTCCCGTTCATCGCGCCAGACGTTTTCACCCATGATGAACAGGCGCACGGGCGCCCCCGTCGCGTACTCATTGCGCACACCCTTCAGCGCATAATCGTACCAGCGCAGGATGGCGCCGTCGCTATCCAGCACCGCGTTCTTCCCAAAGGTGACGTCGCCGACTTTGCCTTCGGGCGAAGTTTCGGCATGCGCCCAGGGGCCGAGCAACAGCCGCTGATCGTCGCGCGCGGGAGACGCACCGCGCATTCCCACGTAGTTCTGGATGGTGCCTTTCAGAAAGATGTCATGCCAGCCGCCGGCATGCAGCGCTTTCACGTTCATGGTGCCGTAGTGGGCCGAGATCTTCCAGGGACGCCAGTAATCGTCATCGCGCTCGTGCGCCACCCAGTCGCGATAGTAAGGCGCCAGCCCGGAAACCGGCGGCAGCTCGAGCATGCGGTAGCCATCCACGGGCAGTTGCGCCACCCACGACTTGGGATCTTCGAGGCGTTCCGCCTGGCGCCGCAGCGTATCCACAGCCAGACCGCTCGACCAGGAACTGGCGAACCACTGCATGAGCGCGCCGTTCTGATAGGTCCAGCCATCGTAGTATTCCGAGGCTGTGACATAAGGTTGAATGGCCACCAGGTGGGGAGGGGAAGCGATCGCCGCCAGCATTTGGGTGGCGCCCACGTAGGAGCCGCCGAACATTCCGACTTTGCCATCGGCATAGGGCAGGGCGGCGGCCCACTCTACGGTATCGAAACCGTCCTGGCTTTCATAGCGGAACGGGTAAAACTCGCCCTGTGAATCGAAGCGGCCGCGAGTATCTTGAATGATTACTACATAGCCATGCGCTGCCATGGCCGCGGCGGAGCCCGCGGCGCCCGCGCGATTGTACGGCGTGCGCTGCAGCAAAACGGGAAACTTACCTTCCCCTTCGGGCTGATAGACATCGGCGATCAGCTTGACGCCGTCCCGCATGGTGGCGGCGACGCCGTGGTGAATAGCCACCCGGTAGGGCTGGCCGGAGGCGCTCAGAGCCAAGGCGGCTGAGAGAATTAGACCGGTGAACAGGCGCATCGGTATCAATATATCTCGGGGCATACCACGTGGCATATATCGGAGCACTTCTGTGGTAGATTCGTGAAGACCCGCCATGCACGCGATCATCGAAGCCCGCAAAGTTGAGAAATCTTACGGCGCGGAGGGCGATGGACTGATTCAAGTCATCGCGCCCATGGACCTGGCCATTTATCCCGGCGAGATCCTGGCCGTGCTAGGGCCGTCAGGCAGCGGCAAATCCACGCTGCTGCGCATTCTGACCGGCCTGGCGCGTCCTTCGGGCGGTGAAGTGATCCATCACGGACATGCGGTGGGCGGCCCTTGCGAGAATGTTTCAATCGTGTTTCAAAGTTTCGCCCTGTTCCCCTGGCTGACGGTGCTCGACAATGTCGCGGCGCCGCTGAGAGCGCGGGGCGTCCCGGCCGCCGAACGCACCGAGCGCAGCACGAAGATTCTGGACACGGTGGGCCTGGACGGTTTCGAAAACGCATATCCGAAGGAGCTCTCGGGAGGCATGAAACAGCGCGTGGGGTTCGCCCGCGCCCTGGTGGTGGAACCCGAAGTGCTCTTTATGGACGAGCCTTTCTCCGCGCTGGATGTGCTGACCGCGGAGAACCTGCGCGGTGAGTTATTGGAGCTTTGGCAGAGCCACAAGATGCCCACGCGCGCGGTGTTCGTGGTGACTCACAACATCGAGGAGGCCGTGCTGCTGGCCGACCGCATCATCGTGCTGGGCAAGAATCCCGCCACGATCCGCACCGATTTCCGGGTCACGCTGGCGCGCCCGCGCGAGCGCAAGGACGCGCGATTCACGGAGCTGGTCGATTACATTTACAGGGTGTTGACGCGGCCCGACCTGGCGCCGGCAAAAGAGCCGGTGCCGGCCATGGCGCCGCGCGCCAAGCCGAGGTATCAGATGCTGCCGCACGCGCGGCGCGGCGCGGTAGCCGGCCTGCTGGAGATGCTGGCGGACCACAACGGACGGGACGATATGTACCGCCTGGCGGCCGCGCTCTCGTTTGAAATCGACGATTTGCTGCCGGTAGTGGACGCCGCGGTGATGCTGGGCTTCGCCAAAGTGGAAGAAGGCGACGTCGAAATCACGCCGGCGGGCCGTGCGTTTGCCGAAGCCGACATCCTGCGGCGCAAAGAGCTGTTCCGCGCCGCCGTGCTGGAGAACATCGCGCTGATCCGCGAGATTACCCGGTCGCTTGAAGCACGCGCCGACCATACTCTGCCCGACGGCGTGTTCGAAGACCTGCTGGACGAGCACTTCAGCGAAGAGGAAGCCAAGGCGCAGCTTGAAACCGCGATCGGATGGGGCCGCTACGCGGAGCTGTTCGATCACGACAACGATACGCGGCAGTTCTTCCTGCCGGAAGAGGCGCCCGCCGCGCCGCAGCCCGAGGCGGATTTGCATTGACCCTCCGGCCCTTACTATCCCGCACGGTGATTGCGGAGCGGACCTGGTCCGTGCTCCTCGACTTGGCGGTGTTTGCCGCCGTGCTGGCGGGGATTCAGGGTCTGCTGGTGATCACGCGTTACTGGTTCGGCGCCATGACGCCCGCGGCCGAGATTTCACGCTCGCCGCGCGCGCTGCCGCTGTATGCGTTTTACTCCGTGGTGCGGATCGCCATTGCCTACGTGCTCAGCCTGCTGTTCGCCCTCGTTTACGGGTACGTCGCGGCCTACAACAAGCGGCTGGAGGGCTTGATGGTGGCCATCCTCGACATCCTGCAATCCATCCCGGTGCTGAGCTTTCTGCCGGGCGTGATGTTGGCCATGGTAGCGCTCTTTCCAACCCGCCAGCTCGGTGTGGAGTTCGGCGCGATCCTGTTGATCTTCACCGGCCAGGTGTGGAACATGGCCTTCAGCTTCTATGCCTCGCTGAAATCCATTCCGCGCGAACTGCGGGAAGCCGCGCGCATTTACGGCTTCGGCAAGTGGCAGCGATTCGTGGAACTGGAGCTACCCTATGGCGCGATCGGACTGGTATGGAATTCCATGGTGTCGGTGGCCGGCGGATGGTTTTTCCTGATGGCGTGCGAGATGTTCGTGCTGGGCAAACGCGACTTCCGTCTGCCGGGGCTAGGCTCGTATTTGCAGAACGCCGCCAGCGCCGGAGATACGGGCGCGATCTTTTGGGGTTTGGGAACCATGATCGGGGTAATCCTGCTGATCGACCAGTTAGTGTGGCGGCCGGCCATAGCTTGGTCCGACAAATTCAAGTTCGAGCAGGTGGAAAGCGGCGCGCAACCCACTTCCGCGGTGCTCAATCTTCTGCGGCGGTCGAATCTGCTGGAGCGGGTGCGCATGGCGGTCATGGCGCCACTGGCGGAGCGCATCAGCCTACGCGCGGCTCGGCATCCGGAGATGGCCGAGGTTCCGCAGCCGGCGGCGCACTGGAAGATGGTGGTGTCGATGGTGGTAGGGGCGTTGCTGGGCTGCCTGATTCTTTATGCGCTGTTCGAAGCCGCCATAACGCTGAGGACGCTGACAAAGCCGGAGCTGATTTCCACGCTGCAGGGCGCGGCGGCTACGTGGGCACGGGTGATCATCTCCCTGCTGATCGCGGCGGCCTGGACCATCCCCGCCGGTGTGGCGATCGGCTTCAACCCCAAGCTGGCGCGCTTCGCACAGCCCTTCGCGCAACTGGCCGCGTCCGTGCCGGCTACGGCGCTTTTCCCGGTGCTGCTGCTGGCGCTGATCCGCATGGGCGGCGGATTGGGAATCGGATCGATCCTGTTGATGCTGCTGGGCACGCAATGGTATGTGCTGTTCAACGTGGTGGCGGGCGCCATGGCGATTCCGACGGATTTGCGCGAAGTGGCGGACGTCTTCAGGTTCCCGCGGTGGGCGCGCTGGCGTACCGTGATCCTGCCTGGCATTTTCCCTTACCTGGTAACGGGCATGGTGACGGCCTCCGGGGGCGCCTGGAATGCCAGCATCGTGGCGGAATATTTCCATTTCAAAGGGCAGACGCTGCAAACCATCGGCCTCGGAGCGCAGATCAGCTCGGCGACGGATTCGGGGAACTTCGACCTGCTGCTGCTTTCGACCATCGTGATGGCCACGCTGGTGGTAGCGGTAAACCGGTCGTTATGGCGGCCGCTGTACCGGCTGGCGCAGACGCGTTACAAGCTGGAAGGGTGAGACGGGAAGAGCCAATCGACTGGGGCATGCCCGTGCCGGCGACATCTGTCGGCATAGAATGGCGGATTCAGGAAGGAGTCTGCCGATGGGTAAGGTACATATGATGAAACTTGCCGCGATGGAACAGTACAGAGAAGGTCCGCTCACGGGTCATCGATTCAAGATCACGATCGACGTGACAGATCCCATAGACTGTACCCTCAGCTGGTACGAGCGTACCGACCATCCGTACGTCGACACCGAACACTGGCACGCCGGCGAGTGGCATGACCTCGCCGTCCATGCAGACATCTCCAATGTGTTCATTCCATGGTCGAATCATGAAGCCAGCACGGGCCGCCATGTGATTGAGATCATCGATCCGCCCGGCACACGCTATGGCCAACGCACACTCGATTTCTGCATCGCCTGCTCCAATGAGGCCGGAGAAGGATTTGTTCTGCAACTGCAACAGGTCATCTCGGCCGATCGGTTGAGTTTCCGATTCGACAACTCCAAAGACTGCCGGCGGGTTAATGTGATACAGGCGCTTAAGGGCGTTTTTCGTTATGCGAGTCCGTTCGGTCAGAAGCTGCCGGACGCCGATGAGGACTGACGTTCCCCGCCATCCGCGGGGCAAGGCCGGGTGGGGGCCGGGTCGAGGTAATCGGCGACGCTCCATGCCGCGCCGGCGATTGCCAGATTCACCCCGTTACCCGCCCAGTTGAACAGTTGGTGCGGATTCGCAAATAGCGCAGGAAGCCAGACCAGCAGTCCGAAGCCGGCGATCATCGCCGTGGTCAAGCGCGCTGCCAGGAGCGCCTGCCGTTCGACGAGCAGCGCGATCGCCGCCAGCGCGAACGCAATCGTAGTCAGGATGGCCCAGAACATCTGCCCCGGTGGAATCCACTTGGGCACGAACGATGCCGTGGCGGATAATAGAGATGAGTTGTTCCAGCATGAACGAGATCACACAGATCGCAAACAGGAAGTAAGCGAGGCGCGCCAACCTTGGTTTGCCATCGGCATTGGCGCGGCCAACGGCCGCATACACGATCACGGCCCCGGCTACCTGAGAAGATTGCTCGAAGAAATTGCCCCAGGGATCGTACACCAGCGGCGTCGCGACGATGCGCGGGATCCAGAGCACGGCAAAGAATGAAAAGACGCAGGCGAGCGTGAGCGCGCCGGCGCGGGTGGTACGCGGCCACTGCACCGCGAGTCCAGCCAGGATCTCAACGGCTCCAACTATATATGCCAGAATCTCGCGGTGGGGTCCCTTCCCGAGCGCATCGATCTGCTGCCAGCCATTGAAGTCATGCCAAACCCAGGTAATGATGCCAAGTAAGATCGCCGCCACGCCCAAAACGTGACGTCCGAGACGGAGTTTATTCACAGCGCCTCATTTTACGCTGCGATTGGACAAAGAGGTAGAGCCATTTGCCATCAATCCGCTGGACCAATGCGTTTCGCGGGGGGCGTGCTTACTGGACCGACGCGCCGAGACTTTTCAAAACGTCCCGGCCGTTGTCATTCTGTGGATTCAACTCCACCGATTTGCGATAGCTTTCGATGGCGTGGGGCTTGTCCCCGGCTTTCAGCAAAGCCTCACCCAGCGAGTCGTAGACGTTCCAATCGCGCGGGAACTGCTCCGCATTAAGCTTGAAAACTTCGACGGCGGCGGCCGCGTCTCCACGGCGCAGGATTTCGTAGCCCATGGAATTCAATTCGTTTACCGAGAAATCGTATTGGGCCGGCTGGCCGCGGCGCAGCTCGCGATAGCGGTCCAGGGCGGCGCGGACCCCTTGATGCATGTAGACTCCGTAGAGCGCCGCGCCGATATCGATGGCGGGGCATGCGGCGGCTGCATCGTGGGCGGCCCACTTCCGCCACAAGCAGAGCACCGTGGAAATGACGGCGCTGCCGTTGGAGCTGTTGGTCATCAGGACAATACCGTCGCCGGTCGCCGGAATAATTTCCAAGAGGCTTTCCCAACCCCTGTTGGTGCCTCCATGCCCAACACCGACCTGGCCGGAGAACTGATCCGGCCGAACCGTGTAGCCCAGACCGTATTGCGGATTCGGCCCGTAGGGATCGCGATCCGCCCAGCGAGTGTGCGGCTGGGGCGTCTGCATGAGTGCGACGGTTCCCGGCTGCAAAACATCACGGCCGGGCGGGACGCCATGGGAGCCCTTTAACCCTGCGGCAGCGAAGGCGGCGAGATCGCGCAAAGAAGTGGTGAGTCCGGCGGCGGCCATTTCGTTATAGCGCAGGCGCGGCAGTGGTTCGCCAATGGGGCCGTAAGGCAAGGCCATGATATGTGGGAAATCGGGCGGCAGACCAAACCCGGTTTCATGCATGCCGAGAGGCCGGAACACCTCGGCTTTCATGTAGTCCTGGAAACTCAGTCCCGAGACGCTTTCGATCAGGAGTTGCATGATGGCGTAGTCCGCGCCCGAGTAGGCGAAGCTCGTCCCGGGCGGGGAGACCACCTGCACCGCGCCTGTCCCGCTCTTTCCGGAGAGCGAGTCGACGATGGGAGGGAGGGGAGATGCCGGGTCCCATCCGTGATAACCGTGGTTCGAGATTCCGGCGGTGTGGCTGAGGACGCGCCGGACGGTGACCTGCTTCGCATCGAATGGGGAAGCGGGCAAGTGCCAGCCTTTCAGGTAGGCGTCCGCAGGCTGATCCAGGTCGACTTTACCGCGCTCTACCAGGCGCATCACTCCCCACGCCGTGGCGGTCTTCGACAACGATCCCACGTTGAATGCGGTATCGGGGGTAATTGGCCTGGCGGAGGCGACATCGGCAAACCCGTAGCTCTTCATCCAAACGACAACGCCATTTCGGATGAGCGCGACAGCCAGACCGGGAACATTGTATTCGTGGAGCGCGCCGGGAACCGATTTGTCTGCCGATTCAATGAAGGCCTGCGAAGGTTGGGCCCGCGCGGCGGCGGGAAGGCATAGCAGGGCGGCCAGCGGGGCCAGACGGAGATTCGTCATTCGGTGTTTATACCGGCGCTCACCGAAAAGGTTACGCCGATGGCCGATGGCCCGCCCCGCGGTTAGATCTAGCCTAGCTGTTGCCTAGGTACATGACGTGCGCGTAAGTACCGAGCCTTACGTTGTATGCCAGGTACCATCCAACGTGATCCGGGTCGTCGTAGATCACGATCTGGTCGCTGTCCCAGAGCCAGCCCGCGCACAGGCCCAGGTCGAAGTCGGCCACACTGAAATAGAATCCGCCGAACCAGAAACGCGAGGGTCCGCCGCCCGCCAGCCGCCAGACGTGGCCGCGGCCGATGCCGCCCGTGAAGTGGCCGTGTTCCCACGGATGATCGAGATGATAATGCGCGTCATTTGGGCCCGAATCGTGGCCGACCCATTTGCCGTTGGTGTGGACGTGGGGAGCCTCCGGATGTCCTTGTTTGTCGGCGTAGGAGGGGTGCTCGGCGGGAGCCGCGGCGTGCGGTGCAGCTTTTGCCGGAGGGGGTCCGTGCTTGGGAATATACCCGCCGCCCACTTCCGGCTTGCCGCCTCCATGTTGTTCGTGCTTGTCCTGGGCGAGAACAGGCAGACCCAACGTCATCGATAATGCGCACAACCCGATCAGAATCTTCATACAACCTCCGATTTATCTTACAGTATCGGCTATGCTTCCGGCGACCCTAAGCCGGCGGCCTCCATATGCCGATATGCTGGTTAGACATGATGCATTCCGCGGATACCTGGTGGCAAGGACGCTGGTGGGATCTGCCTCCCTTGATCTTGCATCCTTTCGACCGCGGACTGGACGCCGCCGCCTCCCTCGACAGCATCAAGCTATCGCTCGATCTGAACGGCATGGGCGAGCCGGGCCTGGAAAGAGAGCCATTGCTGCGGGGCCGGTATACCGAATTCCGCATGCTCTCCCTGGTGGGCAAGGATGTGATGCGCTGGATCGAGCAGTGCGTGGATTTTGCGAGCCGGGACGAACTGCTGGCGAACGCCGCCATCCGGGGGCAGAGTTTCGCGGATCTGCTGGTCAATCGAACGCCGCCGGCGGTAGCCGCGCGCTTCGAGAGTTGGAGCGTCCTGGATTACCGGAGGATTCTGGCGCGCGGCATCGGCGTGAATGCGGTGTTTCCGAATCCTCCTGATTTTGGGGTGATTTCCGCACATTTTCTGGAAGAATACTACGCTTATGCCGACGCTCTCTTCGCCTGCTATCGCGGGTTGACCCCGTTTGCGCGGCTAGAACCGGCCGCCTTTGGATTTGCACTCTATACTTCGGACGAATACATGACCAAACTCGCGTACGGGCTGGAGGAAGCTCAAGAGTAATCCGCCGAACCCTTCTCTGGCGCGTTCCAGGAGATTTGTCGGGGTTTTCGACGTTCGCGTGAAACGTTTGGCACCTCTCGACACACTATCCAAATATACGGGGTCGGGAGGATCCACAACAATGAACGTGCGCGGGAAGAGTAGTCTGCAAGAGAGGCGCTTGCGTGCCGAGGTCCGCCGAATTCTGCTGCTATTGGAACGGACCCGGCGGACCTGCCGCCAGGCTCACCTGCTGGTCGCGTTGACAACTGGCGTATCGCGGAGAAAACCGGGTACCCGTCCTGGCGGAATGAGGCCGTGGCGGAAGCTGGCGAAATAGACGCTACAATCGAATCGTGTCCCCTATCACATCCGGCGATGTGCGCGCCGCCGCCGGCCGCATCCGGCCGCTTGCCAGGCGGACGCCGGTCATCACCTCGTCCGATTTCGATGCCGCGGCCGGCACACACGTCTTTTTCAAGTGTGAAAACCTACAGACGGGCGGCGCATTCAAGATCCGCGGGGCATCCAACCTGATCCTTTCGATCCCTCCCGCCGACCTGCCGCGGGGAGTGGTGGCTTTCTCTTCCGGGAATCACGCCATTGCGGTGGCCATCGCCGCGCGCCACGCCGGCGCTGCCGCTACCATCGTGATGCCACAAGACGCGCCGCGTTCCAAGCTCGAGACCGCTCGCGCATACGGGGCCTGCATAGTACCCTACGACCGGCTGCGCGAAAGCCGCGAGGCCATCGCCGCCCGCATTCTGGAAGAATCCGGCGCCACTCTGGTGCCGCCGTTCGATCACCCGATGATCATGGCGGGGCAGGGCACCGCTGCCCTCGAACTGCTGGAAGACTTGCCGGAGCTGGATGCCCTGATCGCGCCGGTCGGCGGCGGCGGCCTGCTCTCGGGCTCCGCCATCATCGCGCGCGAGATGCGCCCGGCGATCCGTCTCTTCGGCGCGGAGCCGGCGGACGGCAACGATACTTTTCTTTCGTTGCAGGCGGGCGAGCGCCGCGCGGTCCCGCTGCCCCAGACCATCGCCGATGGCTTGCGCGCGCCACAACCCGGCGAACTGACTTTCCCCATCATCCGCGAACTGGTGGACCAGATCCTGGTGGTCACTGACGACGAAATCCGGGCGGCGGTGAAGTTTTTGCTGACCCGGCTCAAGATCCTGGTGGAACCGAGCGGGGCCGTGGGTGCGGCCGCGCTGCTGTCCGGCAAACTGCGCGGCGGCACGGCCGGGGAGAGGATTGGCGTGATCCTGTCGGGTGGGAATATGGATCTGGATCAGCTCCTTTCGTTCGGCCTGTCATAACGACGGTTGACGCCATCCCGCCCCTTGCGCTATCCTGTGTGTTACGAATCTCTTGTAAGGATCATTCTGTTTCCAGATGGCCAATCATTTTTCCGCTCTCAAGCGTGTCCG
>Ga0187871_10004141_pt1 | contig 10998 bp, 11 predicted proteins | sample June2016WEW_16_1_FD_132988 | JGI IMG/M metagenome (GOLD analysis project Ga0187871, IMG submission 132988) | Peatland microbial communities from SPRUCE experiment site at the Marcell Experimental Forest, Minnesota, USA - June2016WEW_16_10 | ecosystem: Environmental > Terrestrial > Soil >...
CCTGATACCGGAGTCCCGAAGCATCGCGCCAAAGCGGCTAAGAGGGGTGGGGAATGAGCCGGGCTGCGGAGACTACGGTTCGAGTTGCACCAGCTCCGGTGTGTGCTTGAGCTGGCCACAGGCGGCGTAAATGTCTCGTCCGCGCGGCCTGCGAATAAAAGCCGGTATCCCGGCTTGAGTGAGGACGCGCTGAAAAGCCAGCACACGGTCCTGGGCCGGAGTGCGGAAAGGGATTTCAGGGCCGGGATTCAAGGCGATCAGGTTTACCTTCGCGCGCAGGCCGCGAATCAGGTCGACCACCTCACGCGCATGCTGCACGTCATCGTTGACACCTCCCAGTAAAACGTATTCGAAGGTCAGCCGCTCGCGATTGCGCAAAGGAAACTCGCGAACCACGGCGATCAGCTTTTCGATGGTCCACTTTTTCGTGATCGGCATGACCTGCGCGCGCAATGCGTCATTGGGAGCGTTGAGCGAGACCGCCAGCTTGGGCCGCACCGGCTCGGCGCCAAAATCGGCGATGCGCGGCACGATGCCCGAAGTCGAAACGGTCATGCGGGATTCGGGAATGCCAACTCCCTCCACCAGCAATCGCACCGCCTGTATGAAATTGTCGTAGTTGAGAAAAGGCTCGCCCTGTCCCATGAACACAAGGTTGATGCGGTCGCACTCCGGTTCAACGCGACAATCGGCGAGCACGGACAGGACCTGGCCAACAATTTCTCCTACGGTCAGATTCCGTTTTAGCCCGAGCAGGGCAGTCATGCAAAACTTGCAATCGACCGCACAGCCCACCTGGCTGGACACGCAGATGGTCGCTCGTTTCCAGCCCTTGCTGCTTTCCAGTTCCTCGTCACCGCTTAGCGAGCCATCGCCGGCTTCGCCGCCGTCGCCCTCCGGCATCCACACCGTTTCTACGCTCTGCCCGTCGGAGAAGGCGAGCAGATATCGAATCGTTCCATCGGACGAGGCGAACTTCTGTTCTACACGAGGTCGTCCCACCGCATAGCCGGCATCGCGCAACTTTTGGCGCAAGTCCAGAGGCAAGGGAGTAAATTGCTGCAGCTCCGACCACTTTTGCCGGTACAAGCCGTCAAACAGCTGTCGGGCGCGATAGGGCGCCTCGCCCAAGCTATCGGTCAGTTCGCTAAGTTGTTGAAGCGAAAGCCCCAAAAGTTCGGTATGTTGCAGCTCGCTCATGCATCCAATATGCTAATTAGATTCCCGTTCGCCCGACCTCGCTTCGGGGCATTGTGTCATCGATAAACTGTGCGTAATGGTTTCAGCGGGTTCCCACGCCGCAGCTTACGCGAAACCTGGTCAGGCCATTCGTATTTTTCAAGCTGAGCGACCACGCTCATCTAGCTTGGAGCTGCAATTATGGTGGAAGAAGCGCGCAATATTCAACGTGAGGTATTTCCCAACGGACTGACCGTTCTTACCGAGCGGATGAACCACATCCGCTCCGTCTCGATGGGAATCTGGGTGAAGTCCGGCTCCCGCCATGAAGACCCCCACGTGAATGGCATTTCTCATTTCGTCGAGCACATGGTCTTCAAGGGTACCAGCAACCGCTCGGCAGAACAGATCGCCCGGCAGGTAGACTCCATTGGCGGTAATATGGACGCCTTCACGGGTAAGGAGACGATCTGCTTCAATATTAAAGTGCTGGATGAACATTTGCCCATAGCTGTCGATGTTCTCAGCGACATGGTTCTTCACCCGGTTTTCGATGGCAAGGAGATCGTGCGCGAGCGCGGGGTGATTCTGGAAGAGATCAAAATGGACGAGGACAATCCCGATTACCTGGTCCACGAGATTTTCACGCAGAATTTTTTCAAGGACCACCCGCTTGGCAAACCGATTCTGGGGACGAAAGAGACAGTGCGGCGCTTCGATCAGGACGCGATCCTGGCCTATTACGGGGGAAAGTTCTCGCCGGGAAATATGATCATCTCGGCTGCGGGCAATATCGACCACAAAGAACTTGTCGATCTGTTGCGGGAACGTTTTGGCGCCCTGCCGGCGGGAGGCAACGGATGGCATGACACGCCGCCGAAGACCAACTCGCGCATCATCCTGCGCAACAAGAAATCGCTGGAGCAGGTGCAGATCTGCGTGGGCGTTCCTTCGTACTCCATCAGCCACGATCGCCGCTACGTGATGTACGTGCTGAACACGCTGCTGGGCGGCGGCATGAGCTCGCGGCTGTTTCAGAACATTCGCGAGAAGCAGGGACTTGTTTATTCGATATTTTCCGAGCTGAATCCGTTTCGCGATGCAGGAATGCTGTCGGTATACGCGGGGACCTCGCGCGAATCGGCGCCCAAGGTGGTGCGCTCCATCGTCAGTGAGCTGCGCGACCTCAAGGAGAAACCGATTGCGGACGAGGAGCTGAAGCGTGCTAAGGACCAGCTCAAAGGGAGCCTTATGCTGAGCCTGGAATCGAGCACGGCGCGGATGTCCAACCTGGCCCGCCAGGAAATGTACTACGACCACTTTGTGAGCATGGACGAGATCATCGAGCGCATTCATTCCGTAACGCAGGAAGACCTGCTGAAGTCGGCCAACGAGCTATTCCGGCCGGAGTTGATCGCGGTGACGGTGCTGGGAAACCTCAACGGACTGAAGATCACGCGCGATTCGCTGGCCTGTTGAGTGCCGCGGTTCGCCTTTCGCGGTTCGCTCTTCGCCAGAAGAGTGGTCCGTTCGCCGCTGCCTTGCAGATAATAGTCCTGTACTTTAGCGAATAGCGAACCGCGAAAGGCGAACCGCGAACAACACCTTTCCTGTCCAGAAACGTCCAATGCTTTGACATTGCTTTGTGACTGGCGAATAATTCTCCTTGTCAGCCTGTGCTCACCGCGGTTTCTCCTGTTCTGTGCCCAAGCCATCTGGAAACCTGCGGCGGCGTGGGTTTCGCCAACCATGCTGACAAGAAGAGTAGAGGTGCTTATGCGCAAACGTAATCGGCAGCGCGGATTTACGCTTATCGAGCTTTTAATCGTTGTCACCATCATTCTGATCATCGCCGCCTTCACGATTCCCAAGATTACCAAGGCCAAGATACCGGCGAACGAAACCTCGGCGGTCGCCAGCATCCGGGCCATCAATGAAGCCGAGATGATCTACTCCAGCAGCCACCCCGACGTGGGTTTCACGCCCGATTTGGCGATGTTGGGAGGGACAGCCCAGAGTGGCGGCGAGCAGACGATTGACAACAATCTGTCGAGCGGCCGCAAGACGGGCTACACCTTCACCTACACTCCGGGGGAAAAGGTGAACGGAGCCATTCGCTCTTACACCGTCTCGGCTGTTCCGGACCAGGTGGGGACAACGGGAGAACGCCGCTTCTTCTCCGATGAGTCAGGCGAGATCCACTACAATGCCGCGGCGCCGGCGGATACCAACAGCCCGGTACTGCAGTAGGGAAAACTTAGACATACCGGTCGAGGTTTGTGCTCCATTTATTCTCCTGACCGATGCTATACTTGTATAGCAAGAGGAGGGTTCCCGTGTTGGCCATACGTCTTCCTGATTCAATCGAGAAAAGACTGGCCAAGTTGGCCAAACGCACCGGCCGCACGAAGACCTTCTACGCCCGCGAGGCCATTCTGCGGCACCTCGAGGATTTGGAGGCTGCCTACGAAGCCGATCGGAGGCTTGAGCGTATCCGCAGCGGGAAAGACAAGCCGATCGCGCTGGAGGACGTAATGAAACGGTATGGCCTGGCGGATTGAGTTGTCACCCGGAGCCGACCGGGACTTGGACAAACTCGATCCCCAGCATGCGCGCCGCATTCTAAGATTTCTGTCTGAGCGCCTCGCCCGCCTTGAGAATTCCTCGCACCATTGGCAAACCCCTTGAAGGACAGGAACTGGGAGGTTTGTGGAGATACCGAGTGGGGGACTATCGCGTGATCTGTTCGATCGAGGATGACCGGCTGGTGGTGCTCGTAGTCGAGATTGGACACCGTCGCGAAATTTATCGTCGTTAAAGCGGGCTCAACCGGATCACCTCAACGAATCACGAATTAATGCAAATGCCTCCATTCACAGCTTGTGTGGGCCGTTTTCTCCTCCTGCTCCTATTTGCTGCTGACCTGTTCGCGCAATCCGATGTTCATACCATAGCCGCGACGGTCGATCAGCGTTACGACCATCTGCACAGTCTGGAAGCGCAGTTTACCGAGACCTACTCGGGCGCAGGCATGACGCGCACCGAGACCGGGACCCTCCTGCTGAAGAAGCCCGGCCGTATGCGCTGGGATTACGAGCAACCCCGTCCCAAGCTGTTCATCACAGACGGAGGTACGGCGTGGTTCTACGTTCCTGGGGAGCGGCAGGCGCGCCGCGCATCGGTGAAGCAGCTCGACGACTTGCGCTCACCCCTGCGATACCTGTTGGGCAAGACCAAGCTGGAGAAGGAACTGGACGGGCTCTCGTTGGCCGCTGATCAGAAACCGGTCGAGCCCGGCGACGTGGTACTGCGCGGTATTCCCAAGGGAATGCAGGACCGCGTTTCCCAGACCCTGCTGGAAGTTGCCCCCGACGGGTTGATCGTTCGTATTGTGGTCGAGGAACTGGATGGCTCGGTGACCGAATTCCGCTTTCTTCAGCAGAAGGAAAACGTCCAAATACCAGACCAGCAGTTTCACTTTGTGCCGCCTCCGGGCGTTGAGATCGTGGCGGGAACGGAGATGATGGAATAGTTGCAGTTGGCACTTGGAATTTAGCATTTGGCTAAGAGCTAACTGCCAAGTGCTCTAAGTGCCAACGGCAGGGAAATCGTCACAGTGTGAAATGCACTCAGTGTTAGACTACAGTCAACACCTCTCCCCTAAGGATTAAGCCTAAGAATGGCCGAATACACGATCAAAATGGCCGACGAGCGCGGGCACGTTCTGGAGCAGACCGAGAACGGCGCCTCGGAAGCGGAGGTCCGCGACCGTTTCGCGCAGCAGGGCTATTTTGTCTATTCGATCAAGACCAAGGGCCTGCTCTCGGCGGACATCGGGCTGCAACGCCGCAAGGTCCGGCAGGACCAATTCGTCATCTTCAATCAGCAGTTTGTCACCCTGATCCATGCCGGGCTACCGATCATTCAGTCCCTGGAACTGCTGATTAAACGGCAGCGCAATCCGTTCTTTCGCTCGGTGTTGCAGAATGTGCGCGACCGGGTGCGCGGAGGCGAGTTGCTGTCCGAGGCTTTCGAGGCGCAGCAGGTGTTCCCCAAGGTCTACACCACCACGTTGCTGGCGGGTGAGAAGAGCGGCAACCTGGAAGAGGTACTCGGCCGCTTCATCGCCTTTCAGCGGCTGGCTGTCAGCTTTCGCAAGAAGCTCATTTCGTCGCTGGTATATCCCGCGCTGCTGGTCGTGGTGTTGATCGTGATGATGACCTTCCTCATCACCTTCGTCGTTCCTCAGTTTGCCAATCTGTATAACGCTTTGGGAGCGAACCTGCCGGCATTGACGGCGTTCATGCTGGCCATAGGCGTCAATGCGCGGGAATACGCACCTTATGCTCTGGCTGTCATGGCGGTGGTCGGATTCTTCCTGTGGCGCTGGATGAAAAGCGAGAGCGGTTCGACCCAGATGGACCGCGTAAAGTTGAAGACACCGTTGTTGGGCGACATCTGGCTGAAATATCAGGTTGCAGTGTTTTCGCGCATGTTGTCGACACTGCTCTCCGGCGGATTGTCGCTGGTGCCCTCGCTCGAAACTGCCGGCGAATCGATGCAGAGCCGGCTGATGGCGAATGGTATCGAGAGCTCGACGCGCGGTGTGCGTGAAGGCCAGACCCTGGCGCGCAGCCTGGAACAGACAGAGGTCTTCCCCGAGATGTCGGTTGAGATGATCGAGGTTGGGGAATCGACCGGCGCCTTGCCCGCGATGCTGAACTCGATTGCCGAGTTCTATCAGGAAGACGTGGAGAATGCGTTGGCGACGGCAATGGCGCTGATTGAGCCGGTGATCCTGATCGTGATGGGCGTAGTGGTGGCGTTTGTGTTGATTTCGCTCTATCTGCCCATCTTTAGCTTGGGTGCGAATATACATTGAAGCAGCAATTAGCACTTAGCATTTAGCACATAGCAAAGGCACACGATGCAAGCTGGTTTGGCTAAGTGCTAAATGCCAACGGCCAAGTGCTGACTTGAAACTCGAAACTTGAAACTTGAAACTGGTGTAAGCATGACAGAAGTTCCTAAAGCAATCTTCGTCAATGGCAACGGTGGCGTCGCGGTCAGTGACGAAATCGAGCATGGCAAGGACCTGGCGCGGCGCTATCGCTGCGAGTTCGTGGACCTGAAGAACTTTCACATCCAGCACGAGCTCTTCCGCAAAATCAAAGTGGACCTGATGTTCCGCTACAACTTCGTGCCGCTGGAAGAGAAGCCGGACGGTCGCCTGGTCATCGCCATGGCCGATCCCAGCCAGCTCATGATGATCGACGAGATCGGCCTGCTGCTGGGCCGCCGCATCGTCACCCGGGTCGCGAGCCTGTCGCAGATCAACGACGTCCTGAAGAAGAGCGAGCAGTCGCAGCGCGTCCTGGAGGAGGCGGGCGAAAACTTCGCGCTCGACGTCATCAGCGAAGACGAAAACGCCGACGAAACCATCTCGATCGAGAAGCTGACCGGCGAGACCGATCAGAGCCCGATCATCCGCCTGGTCGATACCACGATCTTCACCGCGTTGCAGCGGCGCGCCAGCGATATTCACATCGAGACACGCGATGATTCCGTGGTCATCAAGTACCGCATCGACGGCGTGCTGCAGCAGGCCATGCAGCCGATCGCCAAGGAACATCACTCGACCATCATCTCGCGTATCAAGGTCATGAGCGAGCTGGACATCTCCGAGCGCCGCGTGCCGCAGGACGGCCGTTTCCGCGTGCGCTATACCGGGCGCTCCATCGACTTCCGTGTCTCCATCATGCCGTCGATCCACGGCGAAGATGCCGTGCTCCGTGTTCTCGACAAAGAATCGATGAGCGAGAAGTTTCACAAGCTCACTCTGGATGTGGTCGGCTTCAGCGAGGAAGACCTGCGCAAGTTCCGCCGCTACATCAAGGAGCCGTACGGGATGGTGCTGGTGACCGGCCCGACCGGCTCCGGCAAAACGACGACCCTGTACGCCGCGCTGAATGAGATCAAGACCGATGAAGATAAGCTCATTACGATTGAAGATCCGGTCGAATATCAGATCCGTGGCATCACGCAGATTCCCGTCAACGAAAAAAAGGGCCTGACCTTCGCCCGTGGCCTGCGCTCCATCCTGCGTCACGATCCCGACAAAATCATGGTGGGCGAAATCCGCGACACCGAGACGGCGCAGATCGCCATCAACTCGGCGCTCACCGGCCACCTGGTGTTCACCACCGTGCACGCCAACAACGTGGTCGATGTGCTGGGCCGCTTCCTCAACATGGGCGTGGAAGCCTACAACTTCGTTTCGGCGCTGAACTGCATTCTGGCCCAGCGGCTGGTGCGACTGATCTGCGACTTCTGCAAGAAGGAAGTTCACTACTCGGCCGAAGAGTTGGAGGCCAGCGGGCTTGACCCGAAGGAGTGGTCGTCGTTCGCGTTTTACGAAGGCGACGGTTGCATCGAATGCGCCGGCACCGGGTTCCGCGGCCGAAGCGCCATCCACGAACTGCTGGAGCTGACCGACAATGTGCGCGAGATGATTCTGGCAAAACGTCCAAGCAGCGAAATTCGCCGCACCGCGAAAGAAGAGGGCATGCATTTCCTGCGCGAATCGGCAATTGATAGAGTTAGACGTGGCCTCACGACGCTGAAAGAGATCAACAAGGTTACGTTTATTGAGACGACGCGGTGAGAAAAGCGGCACTTAGCATTTAGCCGTTGGCACTTAGCCGAGTGACGTCATCCTAAGCAACGGATTCTCAGCCGGAGCCGTTTGGCTAAATGCTAAGTGCCAAATGCTAAGTGCTAAAGCCCGCAATTGAAACTGATGCCACAAACATTCATCGCCCGTCCCCGTGTCGCCTGCGAGATTAGCGCCGATCGCGTGGTAGCTGCGCGCGCCTCGGAGAGTGGCGGCAACCTGGAAGCGGCAACCGCGGCTACCCTCCCGCCTGGTCTGCTGACTCCCGGCCTGCAGCAAGCCAATATCGGCGATCCAACGAAGCTGGCGCCAGTTTTGCGCGAGTCTCTCACCGCCGTGGCGGGGCGCTCGCGCGATATCTGCGTCGTCATCCCCGACGCCAGCACCCGAGTGATGCTGCTCGATTTCGAGAACCTTCCCGACAAGCCTGCCGATGCCGACGCGGTGGTGCGCTTTCGCCTGAAAAAGTCGCTGCCCTTCGATGTGGAGCAGTCATCGGTTTCCTTCGACCGCCAAGGCCCGGTGAATCCGGTGCGAGTAATCGCCGCCGTCACTCCGCGGGCGGTGCTGGAAGAATACGAGTCGGTAGTGCGCGAGGCCGGCTACAATCCTGGCGCGGTGATCCCCTCGATGCTGGCGGTGCTCGGCTTGGTGGACTCCTCCCGCCCGACCATGGTCATCAAGGTCGAGCGCGGCACGACCACCTTCGCCATTGTCGATCAGGAGCAACTTCTGCTTTACCGTGCCCTGGAAAACGGCGGCACGTCGGTGAGCGGCGAATCGCTGGTCGATGACGTGAACACGTCGCTGGTGTACTTCGAAGACCGCTACGGGGTTGGCGTCGATCGCATGCTCGTGACCGGCGTGGAAGCCGCGCATGGATTGCAGGAGGCGCTGGGCACGACCTCCAATCTCCGAGTTGAAGAGCTCGTCTCCACCACCTCGATGGGGGCGGGTGCCGGTGTGAATCGCGCGGCGCTGGCCGGCGTCATGGGGGCGTTGGCGTCCTGATGCGTCTGAACATCAATCTCGCCAGCCACCCTTACGAGGTCGCGCAGGCCTACCGGCGGCGGATGACGCGGGTCATCGCAGCCCTCGGTCTGATTGCCGCGCTTCTGGTGGGTTACATCGTCTATCAGCGCCGGCACTCGCGCGCGATCAACCAGCAACTCGCCGAAACGCAGCAGCAGATTCACAGCCTGGATACCGAAGAGGCGCAGGCGCGCGCCATCCTCAACAAGCCCGCCAACCGCGTTATTGCCGACCAGTCGGACTTCCTGAACCAGCTCTTCGCGCGCAAGTCGCTGTCCTGGACGCGCATCTTCACCGAAATGGAGAAGATTGTGCCTGCCGGGCTGCACGTGGTCTCGATGAAACCCGAGTACACCAAGACCAACGACCTGGTGCTGCACGTAATTGTGGCCACGGATTCGCGCGATCACGCGCTCGAGATGGTGCGCCACATGGAAACTTCCAGCCACTTGCGCCAGGCGCAGATCGTAGCGGAGTCGGTCACCACCAACAGCAGCGATCAGGCTGCCGGCGGCGGCAACATTCAGTTCGACATTGCCGCAGTGTATGTGCCGGGTGGGGCGGAGAGCGACGACACGACGGCTGCGCCGGACGAAGCGGGCGCGAAGACCACAGCCTCGCAACCTCCGGCTGGCAAGGTGAATAGCACCGCAAATCCAAAAAGCGGTAATGCGGCGAACGCGAGTACCTCTCATGCGTCGTCCGTCCCAGGAAAGCTGAACTCAGCACAGAACCGGCCTGTTCCGCCGGGCAGCTCGGGGGCGCACTGATGGCCAGCATTCGCGAAACTCGCCAGAAGCTGATGCCGGTCGTGATCGCCCTGGTCATTCTCGACCTGGGTTGCGTAGGCTATCTTTTCTCGCCGGCGGGACGCTCGCGACAGGCGCGACAGCGTGAGTACGTCAAGCTGCGGCAGCAACTCGTTGCCAAGCAGCAGGAAGTGCTGCCTACGCGCGGCATGGATCAGAAGCTGAAGCAGGCCTCGGTGGACATAACCGGCTTCTATGACACTCGTTTTCCCACTCAGTACTCCTCAGTCGCGGAGGAATTAGGCAAGATTGCGGCTGATACCGGAGTGCACGTCAGCGGCGTCAAATATGACGAGAAGGATGCAGCCATCGAAGGCGTGCGCAAGCTGACGATGGAGCTCTCGATTTCCGGCGACTACCTGCAGGAGGTTAAGTTCATCAACTCGCTGGAGCGCAGCAAGATGTTTTTCCTGGTCGACGGGATCACCTTGGGCGAGCAGCAAGGGAATGTGCGGCTGCAATTGAAGCTGGAAACCTACATGCGAGGAGCGATGGCGTCGTGAAGCTGGGCACCGAAAACAAGAAGAAGACGATCTTGGCCCTGGTGCTCGTGGTGCTTGCGGTCGGACTGCTGGTGTATCAGTTTTCCGGCAACGGTGAGAATGCGCCTTCGCCGACCGCCGGGACTGCGGCAAATACTGCGGCCGCAAAGTCTGCGCATAAGACGCACGCACTTCTGGCGCACTCCCTGGACCCGACCTTGCGCTTCGATCTGCTGAAATCGAGCGAGGACATGACCTACAAGGGCAACGGGCGGAACATCTTCAGCTCGCAGGCGCCGCCTCCAGAGATTCCGCAGCCGGTCGCGCCGGCAATGCCTGGCCCTGAAACTGTGCAGGCTCCGCCCCCTCCGCCGCCCAGCGGCCTGAAATTTTACGGATTCGCGGGCCCGAGGAACGGCGCCAAGAAGGTGTTTCTGCTGAAGGGTGAGGACATCTTCCTGGCCAAGGAAGGCGACGTGGTCGACCGGCGCTACAAAATCGTGCGCGTGGGAACGAATTCGGTAGAGGTGCAGGACGTGCTCACCAACCACACGGAAACTCTTCCACTCGGCGCGGGATAAGTTGAATGATGCAGCAGCCCTTATCCGAACATAAGACCACCGGTCCTGGGTGCCCCATCCTTCACGCGGCACGCCGGCGAGATGGTGGGGCAAGCCGCCGCCAACGCGACGGCGGATACCTGCTGCTCGCCATCATGCTGACGATGGCGTTTCTGGTGATCACGCTGACGTATGTCGTGGCCCCCAGCATAGTGCAGCAGCTAAAGCGCGATCGCGAAGCGGAGATGATCCATCGCGGCACC
>Ga0187871_10004144_pt1 | contig 10993 bp, 8 predicted proteins | sample June2016WEW_16_1_FD_132988 | JGI IMG/M metagenome (GOLD analysis project Ga0187871, IMG submission 132988) | Peatland microbial communities from SPRUCE experiment site at the Marcell Experimental Forest, Minnesota, USA - June2016WEW_16_10 | ecosystem: Environmental > Terrestrial > Soil >...
CGTTTACATCGTGCTCGACGACGTGGGCTTCTCGGCCATGTCGTGCTAGGTCGGCCTGATGCCGACTGAGAACATAAAGTGGATCGCGGGCGATGGCGTGCGCTACACACAGTGGCACACCACTGCGCTCTGCTCGCCGACCCGGTCGTGCCTGCTGACCGGCCGCAACCACACCCGCAACAGCATGGCGTGCATCACCGAGGCGGCCGTCGGGTTCCCGAACGCGAGCGGGACCATCCCGCCGGAGAACGGCATGATCTCCGAGATCCTCGGCGAGCGCGGCTGGAACACCTACATGGTGGGCAAGTGGCACCTGTGCCCGACGGTCGAGATGAACGTCGCATCGACACGGCGCAACTGGCCGAGCGGCCGCGGCTTCGAGCGCTGGTACGGATTCCTCGGCGCCGAGACCAACCAGTGGTACCCGGACCTGGTATACGACAACCACCCCGTCGACCAGCCCAAGCTGCCTGCCGAGGGCTACCACCTCACCGACGACATCACCGACAAGGCGATCGAATTCGTCAGGGACGCCAAGACGGTCGCGCCAGACAAGCCGTTCTTCCTCTACTACGCGCCCGGTGCCTGCCACGCGCCGCACCATGTCTCCAAGGAATGGGCCGACAAGTTCAAGGGCCAGTTCGACATGGGGTACGAGGCCATCCGCGAGCAGACGCTGGCCCGGCAGAAGCAGCTGGGCATCGTCCCGGCCGATACCGAGCTGCCGCCGGTCAACCCGATCGGCACGCCCGAGACCCGCAAGGGGCCCGCGGGCCAGCCATTCCCGCCGCTGGACGTGACCCGGTCCTGGGATTCGCTGTCCGCCGAGGAGAAGCGGCTGTTCGCGCGGATGGCCGAGGTCTACGCGGGGTTCCTGGCGCACGCCGACCACCACATCGGCCGGCTGCTGGACTATCTGGAGGAATCCGGGCAGCGGGAGAACACGCTGGTGATCCTGGTGTCCGATAACGGGGCGAGCGGCGAGGGCGGCCCTGACGGCTCGGTCAACGAGATGTTGTTCGCGAACGGCATCCCCGACAACATCCAGGCGAACCTGGCGATGCTCGATCAGCTCGGCGGGACGAGGACCTACAACCACTATCCCAACGGGTGGGCGATGGCCTTCAACACGCCGTTCAAGATGTGGAAGCGGTATGAGTTCAACGGCGGCACCGCCGACCCGTGCATCATCTCCTGGCCATCGGCCACCGCCGGGAAGGGCGAGCTGCGGCATCAGTATCACCACGCGATCGATATCGTGCCGACCATCCTGGACTTCCTCGGCGTCGAGGCCCCGGACACGATCAAGGGTCACGTGCAGAGCCGCTTCGACGGCGTGAGCATGCGCGGCAGCATCGAGGACGGGTCGGTGCCGTCGGCCCGAAAGACGCAGTTCTACTCCATGCTCGGGTCCCGGGGAATCTGGCACGACGGCTGGAAGGCCATCACCACCCACCCCACCATCAGCGGCTGGAGCAGCTTCAACGACGACACCTGGGAGCTGTACCACACCGACACCGACCGCGCCGAGATCCATGACCTGGCCGCTGAGCACCCGGAAAAGGTGCGGGAACTGGTCAACCTGTGGTTCGCCGAGGCGGGCCACAACGGCGCCTTCCCGCTCGACGACCGGTCCGCGCTGGAGATCATGATCACGCCACGGCCGCAGCTGGCCTCGCCGCGCGATCGGTACGTCTACTTCCCCGGCACCGCGGAGGTGCCCGAGGCGCAGGCGGTGAACGTCCGCAATCGGTCCTTCACGATCGGGGCGCTGGTGGACATTCCCGCGCCCGGCGCGCAGGGCGTGCTGTTCGCGCACGGGTCGCGGTTCGGCGGGCACGCCCTGTACGTCAAGGACAACCGGCTGCATTACGTCAACAACTTTGTCGGCATGGCGGAGCAAAAGGTCGATGGAACGCAGGACATCCCCGCCGGGGAGAACCTGATCCTGTCCGCGTCGTTCGACAAGGACGGGGAGGACCCGCCACACGTGTCGACCGGGATCCTGTCCCTCTACCACGGGGACCAGAAGGTCGGCGAGGGCCGGATCAGGACCCAGCCCGGGCTGTTCTCGATCGCGGGCGAGGGCCTGTGCGTCGGCCGGGACAGCGGCGAGCCGGTGACGAGCGACTACCCGGGTGCTCACCCGCATGTGTTCACCGGCGGCACGATCAAGCGCGTCGCGATCGACGTCAGCGGCGACCCCTATGTCGACCTGGAGCGCGAGGCCCAGGCCATGCTGGCGCGCGAGTAGCGAGCCCGGGGCCAGCGCCGCTCCCGTCCTGGCGCCCGTATTCGCCGAAAGCGCCCGGGTGGTTGACGGGATGCAACCAGCTGCTGGCCGGCGGGCCTGACACTGGCCTGCCGTGCACATGCTGGCGCTATTGCCGTTAAGGCGCCTGCTGGCCGGGCGCCCGGAGCGCGCGCAGCGACGTCTCGAAGGAGATCAGGCGTTCCCTGGCCACCTCGGCCTGCTGCGGCCCGGCGCCCCCCGGCGCCCGCTCGGCGTCCATGGCGGAGCGGACAGCCTGCAGCGATGCGAGTGCATCAGCGACCTTGGCACGGCCCTCATCGTCGGGGGCTGCCTCGCGTAGTGCGTACAGGGTCTGCGCGAGGTCATCCGCGCGGCGCTGGATGTCGGACCAGCGCGCAGCAGCATCGGCGGCGACCAGCGCGCCTGGTGTCTCTGCGACGGTCATGGCGTCATGCAGAGCCGAGCCCTTCGCGTACGCGTCGATGAGCCTTGACTGCCAGCCGGCCGCGGCCGCGGAGCGCCGGCCGCGCGCCCGGGCGATCCACACGATGAGGCCGATGAGGATAATGGCACCCAGCAGGACCCATAGCCAGATGAGGCCGGAACTGGACCCGCTAGCCGCCGCGGGGGGACTGCTTGGCAGCGCGGTCTGGGTGGGCGTGGCGCTCGGCGTAACCGACGCGGACGCAGTCGGGCTTGGCGAAGCGCTGCGGCTTGGCGGCGGACTGGGGCTATTGCTGGCTGAAGAACTGGCGCTGCGGGTGGGCGAGAAGCTGGCGATAGCGTTCTTGGCGGCACTGCCACATCCCGCCGCCAGGCATCCGGCCACCAGAATCGCTGCCGGAAGGACAAGGCTCTTAGTAAAGCGCCGCATGCCTGATCCTTCCGTCCGCTGCCTCTTGACAGGCCGCCTGGCCGCGGCATCGCCCTAATGATGCCGCCGGCCGTACCAGCCGCGCCTCACCCGCTAGGGGGGACATGGAGTCCCAGAACCGCCCGCAGGCCGGCGCATGGTGCCACTCGTCCGGGCGCTGGCGCAGCATCGGGGCGAGGCCAGCGAGAGCCGTCACGGATCGTCCAGGAGGGGATCTTCGTCGGCTTCGTCGGTAAAGGACGCAGCGATTTTCTGCTCCGGCCTGCGGACCTCCATTCGCGCAAGCCGCACAAGCACCAGCCGGTCGGCCTTGGTCAGCGGTGGCTGGGTCACCGAGCGGGGCCACAGATGGTAGCGGAGCACCACGTTGATCTCAGCCGCCCACAGGGTCAGCTGCGAGCCCAGGTAGATCCACGACAGCAGGGTGATGACCACGGCGAAGACGCCGTAGGTGGGACTGGCATGCCGCAGCCCGCGGCCCACATACCAGGTTCCGATGCACTGCAGGGTTTCCCAGAACACCGTGGCGATGATCGCGCCGATTGCCACCTCGCCGGGCCGCAGCGGCTCCGCGGTGAGCACCATGAAGGCGAGCAAGAAGAGCCCGAGGTTGACCACGAATGACGCCGTGATGGCGAGCACCGGGACGGCCGCGCCGCGCGCGACAGCGGTGGCGAACGCGGTTAGCGCGGTGGAGGAGAGCACCGCCAGCCCGAGCAGGCCGATCACCCCGAAGGTACGGACGTATCGGGTCGGGAAGCTGGGCCAGCTGACGTACGGAATGTTCCAGACGGTGTTCATCGCATTCTGCGCCGCGAAGCCGACGCCGAGGCTACCGTACAGGGTGCCGGCGATGCCGATGACCAGCGCCACCGTGTTGCCCTCGAGCGGATGCACCTCCGAGCGCAGCTGGTCACCGATCACTGGGAAACTCCCGAGCGCCGAATCGATCAGCTGCTCGCGCAGCGCCGGGTTGCCGGACAGCGTGAAGCCGAGGACGGTCGCCAGCAGCAAGAGCAGGGGAAAGAGCGCGAACAGGCCGTAATAGGCCATCAGGGCCGCCTTGCCGCCCGCCTGGTCGTTGCCGAACTTCTGCAGCACCGCCCACGGAAAGGCGAGCACGGCATGGCGCTGCTGGAACCGGTCAGCCCGGCGGATCTGGCGCTCGACCCAGCCAACGCGCCGCATCGTGCCCGTGCTACCCGGCGGCTGGCGGGCCGCCACGGCTGATGCACCGGAAGCCGAGGTGGCAGGTGGCGCTGTCGACGGTCTCGCCCTGGCGGGCGGCCGGCCGGTAGCGCAGGCAGTAGCTGGGCGCGCACAGGTGCGAGCCGCCCTTGATGACCTTGCGCGGCAGGTGCGCGCCCGGCTCGCCGGCGATCCTGCTGTGCTCCGGCGAGCTCACCCGCGGGTTGCGCGGGACGCAGCAGGCGCGGGCGGCCTCGGCCGGATGACGCGGGGTGAAGTAGTCGCAGGTCCATTCCCAGACGTTGCCGGTCATGTCATCGAGCCCGTAGCCATTGGCGGGGAATGACCCCACCGGGGAGGTTCCCTCGTAACCGTCGGCGAGCAGGTTCTGCCAGGGGAACTCGCCCTGCCAGGTGTTGGCCATCAACGTGCCGCCCGGGGCGAACTCGTCGCCCCACGCGTACACGGCGCCATAGAGGCCGCCGCGCGCCGCGTACTCCCACTCGGCCTCGGTGGGCAGTTCCTTGCCCGCCCAGGCGGCGTAGGCTTCCGCGTCCTCATAGGCGACATGGGTCACCGGGTGCCGCGCGAGGCCGCGGCAGTCGCTGCCGGGTCCCCCCGGGCGCCGCCAGCAGGCGCCCGGGACGTACTCCCACCAGTTACGGTAATCGCGCAGATCGACCGGGCCGGACGTGGGCTGGAACACCAGCGACCCCGGGACCAGCAGGTCCGGGTCGGCATCGGGGTAGTCGGCGGCCTTCAGCGGCCGCTCGGCGACGGTCACGTACCCGGTCGCCGTCACGAACCGCCGGAAATCCGCCACCGTCACCGGATGGCGGTCCATCCAGAACCCGTCCACGGCGACCCGGTGCACCGGGCCCTCCTCCGGATAGAAGTCGGCCGAGCCCATGCCGAAGGTACCGCCCGGAACCCATGTCATGGTCCTGAGCTGATCGTTCGCCATGTTCCTGGCCGCTTTCTTGGCCCGCGCTGGCCGGGGTCCCTGGCTTGCCGCGGCGGCCGGTGATGAAGAACTCGTCCTGGACATGCCGTGCATGCTCCCCATTCTCGCGACGCTGCACCCAGAGATTAAGGGCGCCCGCACGGGCAGGCACCATCCCTCACGGATGAAGCCGGAAGGGACGCGGTCGGAGATTCTTTGAGATGCATCGGCCGACAACTCCCCGGTTGTCCGGCGTGGCGCAGCCCGATGCAGCCCGATCGTCGGCGAGTCGACCACAGCGGCCTACCTCGACGCCGAGGCGTGGCTGGTCAAGAGGCGCGGCGGATGAGCCTGCGCTCCGGCAGCGGAGCCATCCCGGCATCATCGGCGCTGCCTGCTGCCAGCGCGAGCCGCGGCCCGTAGCGCCGGGCCAGCGGATCAGCCGTCACGCCGTGCACGATCACGCTGAGCAGCACGGTGAAGCCGATGACCGAGACGGCGGCCCCGGCGACGCGCTGGCCAAGCTCCTCCAGCGCCAGCAGGGCAAACACCACGGACGCCAGTCCGCGCGGACCAAACCAGCCAATGAAGGCCGTGGCCGCGCCGCCGAGCCGGGTGCCGGCCAGCGCGACCGCCACCGGCGCCATCCGGATCACCGTGAGACTGAGCAGGGCATAGACCGCCGTCTCCCAGGTCAGGCCGGTGAGCGCCGGAACGACCGCGATAACGCCGAATGCCAGCCAGACCAGCAGCGACACGAGCGCTCCCGTCTCCTCGACGAACGGCACCAGTCCTTCGCTGCGCCGGCCGCCGACTGCGCCGAAAGCAAGGCCGCCGACAAACGCGGCGATGAAGCCATTGCCGTGCAGCGCCAGCGCGCAGGCGTAAGCGCACACCGCCAGCGCCAGCACCGCCGGGCCGGCGAAGTCCCCCTCGGCCCAGCCGCCACGGCGCGCCACCTTCACCAGGAACCCGCCGGCCCCGCCGACAGCCGCACCGGTCAGCACGCCAAGCGCGAGCTCGGCGATGGCTTTGCCAGCATCAGCGGCCGCGCCGTGACCGGTGGCTGCCGCGCCAGCCAGCGCGACCAGCACAACCGGCGTGGCGATCCCGTCGTTGAGCCCGCTCTCGACGTTGATCAGCCGCCTGATCCGCCCGGGAACCGCTGGGTTGACCATCACCCCCGCGCCGAGGGCGGCATCCGTGGGCGCGAGCGCCGCTGCGACCAGCAGGGCAAGCCAGATGTTCAGGTCATGGAACAGGGCCAGCGCCAGCAGCGTGCCCAGGCCGATCGTCAGCGGCAGCCCGATCCCGAGCAGCCGGAGACAGGTGCCCATATCCGCCCGCAGATCTCGCAGCCCGACCCGGGAGGCGTCCGAGAACAGCACCAGGACGAGCGTGATCTCTGCGAGCGCCTTGACCGTCTCGCGGGACGGTGCGTATCCCAGCGGAGCCAGCGGACCGTGCGTCAGGAGGACGCCGGCCAGGACGAACGTGATCGGCGCGGTGACGTCGAAACGCTCCAGCCGAGCCGAGAGCATGCCCCAGGCGAACACCAAGCCCGCCACGATCGCCAGGTCGGACGCGCTCATCATCTCACCGGCTGACGGCAGTGCTCGCTAGGTGGTGAGATGGCCAGGCTCGCGCTAAGCCGTTACCGCCGGGAGACGCGCCGGGCGGTGCGCCGTCCAGTGCGCCGGGCTACTCTGCGTGCTCCGAACATTCTGCGCCTCCAGATAGTGGGACGGCAGGGCCGACGTAGTCAGCTTGCCGCAGCCGTCGTTTCCAGGTCGTGCAGTTCCTGTGCTTCCTCGGCCGATACTAGCCCGATCTCCACGAGGTCGAGCGGGCTGATGAAGCCGTCGCTGATGCGGAAGCCCCCGGCGCGGACAAGCGCGTCACGAAGCGGCACCGCCCAGTGGTGCTCGATCAGGATGAGCGCCGCCGCGGAGTCGTTCGGGATGTCCTCGAGCACATCCCAGCCGTCCTGCTCGGTGAACACCTTCACGCCGCCCTCGGCGGCCGCCTCCTCGGCACCCGCTAGCGCGCCGGCCTCGGCACCCTCCTCGCCCTCGACACCCAGGCCGATGAGTGCGCCGATCTTGCTGCCGAGCTCGATCGCTTCCTGCTCAGTGAGGTTACTGAGGTGCTCCACCTCCAGCTCGCCGTCGGCGTCCTTGTAAACGGCCAGCGAGTCGATCACGCGTACCGTATCGCTTTCGCGGAGCCGCTCGAGCTCGGCGATGATCTCACCGTGGAAGTCTGGGTGATTGAACCCCAGGACGAGAAGCTGCACGGGCCCGATTGCCATGTTCCTGCCTCTTTCGTGCGAGCGGCCGGTCTAACTTCGGCCGGCCCCCGTCAGCCCGGGCAGCCGGAGACCGATCAGCCGATGCGATCCGGTTTATGATCCGATCTGGACCTCTACCCCGGTAGCATCTGGCCCGGTCGGGCGGCGCCGCATCACCCGCGGAGGGTGATGCGGACCGGCAGCCTTGCGTGGCCGGATACGGTCAGTCTGGATCAGGTGGATTACTCCCGACGTCGGACAGCCCGTCGAGCGCCAGCTGAACGGCCAGCGCGGCGAGCAGGAAGCCGAACACCTTCTCGGTCGGCTCAGCCAGCTACCGGGCGCGGCGCCTCGCCAGCTGGCCTGTCATCGCCTGCAGCTTGCTGATGCCCGGAGACGAGCTTGGCGCTCATCTTGACTGCCTTGACCGCGCCGGTGGCGCCTGCCTGCAAGGTCAGTCCGACGGCGATCAGGACACAGCCAAGGATGAAGAGCGTGTGTGACCCGAGCATGACCAGCCCGACGCGGCCAAGGACGTAGGGAGGGGTGCACACCACCGCTCCGATTGCGCCGCCCACCGCGGTCGCAGTGAGCTTGTCACGTTTCGAGATATTGGCCTTCACGCCGACGAGCCGGGCCGGGACGGCGACATAGCAGACCATCATCACGCCGATGACGATGCTCAGCGACAGCCCGAACCACCACCGCCCCCAGCGGGCGAACACCACCGTCGACAGGCCCAGGCAGATGCCGACCGCGATTCCCCATGCCAGCACGACCACCAGATGCGATCTGGCCTGCGTGAACGCGGGCCGGATCAGCGGGCCGCCTGCACCGGTGATCGCGAAAGCGAACACGGCATTGAGGAAGAAACTTGCCGCCGTTACAGCGGCAACGGCCAGCACGATCGGGATCACCACCGGCCCGGTCAGTACATGGAACGACTTCCCGTGCAGCACATGTGCTTTCAGGTCGATCATGGCGGCCCAGATCCACATCGCCGGCAGCACCTGGATCAGGGTCAGCCGCCAGTTAGTGAACAGCAGCCGCACTCCCTCGAACAGCATGGCAAAAGCACCGACGGCAAGGGCGAGGGGAGCAAGCCACCGCCGGGACTGGCTAAGCCGCAGAACCCCCGCTTCCACGGCCGCATGGTCACTGTCGCGGACGGCGCGGGTCAGCCGCTCGACCCGGGCACGCCTGGCGGCCCGGCGCGACCTGCGGGCCTCGCCGCCGGTCGCGGGCGCCCCGGACTCGCCGGAAGCATCTCCCTCAGCTGGCAATGCGGTCGGCAGTTCCGGTGCGTTGCCTTCGACTGCCACGGGGGGTACCCCTCTGCGAGGGTCGTGCGCTGAGCGGATCCAGGTCCGGCCGACAGGGGGTGAGCCGCCAATGGCCGCCGGCGCCACCTGCGCCCATCCATGCCCTTTGAGGATAACCCCGGCTAAACGGCTGTCTGCCTCACCCCGCCGGGGTGAGGCAGACAGCCGTCCCGTGCGGAATGGTGGCTCATGCGGCATGCCTCGCCCGCACCCTGCGGTAACGGAAACGGCCTGCGGCGATTCGGTGCCGGGCGGCCCAGTGGTGCGCCGGATAGAGACCAGTGGTGCGCCGGATAGAGAGGGGCCGACAATGAGTGTGCGGACGACAGAGGCTGCACCCCGGGCCACGGGACGCTATCAGCTCGATTCCGGGGTGGGACGGCTGACCCCGGCGGAGCGCGCGGCCCGTGGCAAGGCGGCGCGGGCCGAAGTGCCACGTGACAGCCACGCGGAATTCGACCCGCCGCCCGATCGGCCCGACCCGATCGCATTGCTGGAAGAGCAAGCGAAGGCGCGGCTGCCCGATCTGGTGCCGGTGCGGCGGGGCCGGATGATGGTGTCCCCGTTTACGTTCTACCGCGGCGCGGCGCTGCCGATGGCCAGCGATCTGGCCAGCACTCCGGTGTCCGGGCTGGCCGTTCAGGCGTGCGGTGACGCGCACCTGTCGAATTTCGGCGTCTTCGGCTCGGCCGAGCGCCGGCTGATGTTCGACGTGAACGACTTCGACGAGACCCTGCCCGGCCCGTGGGAATGGGATGTCAAGCGGCTCGCGGCCAGCCTCGAGGTCGCGGCGCGCAGCAACGGGTTCCCCGGCAAGCAGCGCCGCGAGATCGTGACGGCCGCGGTCGCCCGGTACCGGCAGGCGATGCGCCAGTTCGCCGGGATGACCAACCTGGATGTCTGGTACGCGCACGCGGACATGGACCAGCTGCGGGCGCAGTTCGAATCGCAGCTTCAGCCGCGGCAGCGCAAAACCGTGCAGAAAGGCCTGGCCAAGGCGCGGACCAGGGACAGCATGCAGGAAGTAGCCAAGCTGACCCGGGTGGTTGACGGCCGGCCGCGGATCATCTCTGACCCGCCGCTGCTGGTTCCGATCGACGAGCTGATGCCCAAGGAGACGGACCGGACGGCCATCGAGGAGCAGTTCAGCGACCTGATCGCCAAGTACAGGCGGACGCTGGAAACCGACCGCAGGTACTTGCTCGAGCAGTTCGAGTTCTGTGACATGGCCCGCAAGGTCGTCGGCGTCGGCAGCGTCGGGACGCGCTGCTGGATCGTCCTGATGCTCGGCCGTGACGACGCCGACCCGCTGTTCCTGCAGGTGAAGGAGGCCGAGGCGTCGGTGCTCAGCCGGTTCGTCGGGGCCAGCAAGTTCGCCAACCAGGGCCAGCGGGTGGTAGCGGGCCAGCGGCTGATGCAGGCATCCAGCGACATCTTCCTGGGCTGGCAGCGGATCGAAGCCGGCCTGGACGGCCGGCCCCGTGACTTCTATGTCCGCCAGCTGCGGGACTGGAAATTCTCCGTCGACATAGAGAACATCCTGCCCGCCGGCCTGCGGCTGTACGGTGAACTCTGCGGCTGGACGCTGGCCCGGGCCCATGCCCGTTCCGGGGACCGGATCGCCATCGCCGCCTACCTCGGCGGCTCCGACGTCTTCGACCGGGCCATCGCCCAGTTCGCTGTCGCCTACGCCGACCAGAACGAGCGCGACCACCAGGCTCTCGTCGACGCAGTCGCATCGGGACGGCTAACCGCCGAGCGCGGCCTGTGAGCTCCCGGCTGACCGGGACCGGCGAGCTCGGCGGCCCTTCCCGGCGCCGATAGCGGGACCGTGCGGGTGGTACTTGACCTTCTGCTCATCGCGCTCGCGATCACCCTGGAGCCGTTTCCGCTCTCCGCCTTCATCCTGATCCTGGGCGCCGAGAAGGGCACCAGGAAGGGCCTGGCGTTCATCCTCGGCTGGCTGGCCTGCCTGGTGGCCGTGATCGCTGCCGTCCTCCTCACGACCGGGGGCAATCCGCCCAAGCCGCAGACCGCGCCGTCGAGCGCCGCCCTGGCCGTCAAGCTGGCCCTCGGCATCGTGCTGATCCTGCTTGCCGTGCGTCAGCGACGCCACCGGGGC
>Ga0187871_10004148_pt1 | contig 10991 bp, 4 predicted proteins | sample June2016WEW_16_1_FD_132988 | JGI IMG/M metagenome (GOLD analysis project Ga0187871, IMG submission 132988) | Peatland microbial communities from SPRUCE experiment site at the Marcell Experimental Forest, Minnesota, USA - June2016WEW_16_10 | ecosystem: Environmental > Terrestrial > Soil >...
CCGGAATTGCTGACGGTTTGCCCAAGGATGTAAACCGGGCCAGTCGAGATCGAAAGCGTAACTCCTTTGGGAATGCTGACCTCGCCGGTGCCAGTCATCTCTCCGCCGGTAAAGTTGAATTTCTTGCTGTTCGCGTTGAGATCGCCCGCACCCTGGATGACCGAGGATCCCGTGACTCCATTCAGTTGAAAAACCTCGGTGTCAACCGAGATGCCCGCAGGAATTCCGGCGCTTGGCTGAAGGTTCCAGCTGCCGACAGAAGAGATGAGAGTGGTGCCGGCCCCTTTGAATTCGGTAGCGTCTTCCACGCTGTAGGTTCCCGCACTAAATTGCAGCGTCGCTCCAGATCCAACCGTCACCGTTCCCAGGAAATATCCGCCGCCGCTGTTTGCAAAATTGAGCGTGCCCTTGCTCACAGCAACGGTTCCGACCTCAACCAGAGTCACATTTCTCGTTATGGTGAAGGTCCCGTTGTAATCGACGTTGCTGATGCCTGCGCCTCCCGTCTTTTCAAACGTGCCCAGATCGCTGATCGATCCGCTGCCGTGGATACCGCCGTCGCTCTGCAGGTTGAATTTTGCGCCGTGTTCGATGGTTATGGTGGCGTTGTTAAGGCTCAAATCGTTGATCAGTACCCCGCTGGTATTCTGGTTCACGGTGCCGAGGACGTCGAGCTCGCAGCTCAAGCTATGGATGCCGAGACTGGCGATAAGCATGGTCTTGCCTTCGCTGAGCGTCACTTTCGCGCCTGTGCCCGACAACTCCAGAAATCCACTGTTCCAGGTGGTCAGGGTGCCGCTGTCCAGGGTAAGGGTAGAGCTCCCCATGACAGTGCCGCCATTGAGGATCAGATTGGCAGTGGTCACAGTGATGGGGGCGCTGACGGTCCAGACGCCGCTGCTAAAGTCGATGGTGCCACTTCCTCCAAAGGTGGTCTTAGCGTTTAGAGTGATGTTGCCTCCGGCAAAGCTCAGGGTGGCGCCCCCAGCGGCGTTAAAAGCACCTGTGCTGGTGTTGCCGCTGGTAGAGGGCGAAAGATTCAAGACCAGGGTTCCGCTGTTCGCCACTACCGTTCCTGTGTTGACGAAGTCTGACGCCTCCAACATATCGATGTTGCTGCTGCCGGTGCCCTCGGTCTTGGCAAAAGTACCCGCGTTGTTGAACGTTCCGCTGAAATTGATCGTCACCCCGTCGGCCTGAATATTGACTGCGCCAGCCGCCTGGTTGTTGAAGGTGCCGTCGCTGCCCAAAGTGAGCACACTGGGCTGAGTGATGGTGATCGAGCCCTGGTTGTTAATGGTCGGGACAGTCAGAGCCGAATTCGCGGTGACCATGACCGCGCCGGTAAAGGTAGCCGTTCCCGAGTTGAGTGAGTTGTTGCCGCCGATCGTGCCGCCGGAGGCGAGTGTGACCGATCCGGGGAAGGTGGCGGAGCCGGTGATAAACAATCCCGAGTTAGTGCCCACCGTAAGGTTGGTGAGAGTTGAGGTGATGGCTGTAGAGTGCAGGTTCATTCCTGCACTGTTAGTGATCGTAAGGGTCCCAAGCAGATTCAGGCTGTTGATGTCGATCCCTGCCCCGGCAGCCGTGACCGAGAAAGAGGGGTTGATGCAAACGTTGTCGCTCAGGCCGGGGACTGCGCCCGTGCTCCAGTTGCCCTTGGTCGTCCACTGGCCGTCGCCAGCGCCGCCGGTCCAGTAGATCGTGCTCGTCGTATCGCAGCTCTGGGCGCGCACGAACTGCGGTGCTCCGAACAGAATTTCAAGGACCACAGCAAGAGCAAGGATCAGCGAGCGTTTCATAAAATCCCTCCAGTGTCGGGCGGCGGTGTGGGGCAATTTACTTTCTGCGCGGTTCTGTTCTCTCGTACTCTCCTTCGACTGGCAACAATCGTCGGAGTCGGTCCAACTTTCCTGATCGTCATTTCCCAGATTCCACTGTGAGCATGATGCTGTTTGAGTCGAAGTTCACCGCGAAATGCTCGTTGGAGTTGATGACCGTGCCGTTCACGATCGGGAAAGTGCCTGTAATCCCCGACGGCGCGTTGATCGCGGTGAAGGTTTGTCCGATTTGCGGCTTGAACTTGTTAATTAACGCCAGGTTCAACGTTCCCGCGAGCTTGACCGCGTCGGTGACGCTGAGTTGACTGTATTCAGAGCCGGCGTTGATCCCGCCGATCTGCACGTCCATCACGCCAGTGGCGAGCTGCGTATAGTGGTTGGCGATTGAGACCGAAGCAGAGGCTTTCTTGCTGTCTCCGATAATGAACGTGGCCGCCGCGCCGGTCGCGTTGCCGACCGAGACATCTCCGTTAAAACTGCCCGAAGCCTGCAGCGTGCCGCCGGTGATGTCGGTCAGGCCTCCAGCGGGGACCGTGAGAGTTCCGTCGACAGTGGTGGTACCGGCGGTCTGGTTGAAGTTCGTGCTGGTGCCGCCGACGGTAAATGTGCTGCCTCTTGAAACAATGAGCTTGCCCTCATTGTTGAATGTCCCGCCGGTTTCGAAGCTCTGGCCACCCGACAGCTCAAACGTGCCTTTGGAGCTGTTGTTGCTGAAGTTCAAAAGGCCATTGGCGCCGTTCTGATTGAGGATCTGGCCGTTCCCCGACAAAGTCAGCTTGGCGGCGTTGGTGACCAGATCGGCATTGGGGAACTCGAGAGTCCCGTCAAGGACGTAGCTGCCGCCGGTCAGAGTATTGGTCGTGTTGTTGTAATTGGAGAAATTTCCGACGATCTCAATGATCCCACTGGGCGAAGTCTCTACCAGCGTGCCCAGATCCTTGAAGGTGTGATTGGGGCCTACATCGAAGATCAGCGGATAGCCTCCGTTATTCGTGACGGTGGTGTGCGCGCTGACGGTGATATTGAATGTGCCATCCCCAATCGTGCCGCCGGCGGTGAGCGCGGGAACGTTGATGGTCAGGGCGTTCTTCTTTCCGGCGGCCCCGCCAACTTTATTATTGGGGTTGTTCGATGAAGTGATCTGACCGGTACCATTCACTGTGACGGAACCGTCGATCACGAGGAGGGCAGTGAACTCGGCTGCATCGAGATACAAGTCACCCGGAGAGATCAAGTCGAGCACGCCTTCCAAAATAAGTTCGCCGTTATCGTCAATCTCGATGATGATCGCGACTGTGTTCGGGTCAGTGATGCCGTCCAGAATGGCATTGATCACGATCACGGTGCCGCCGCCGGAAATATCGATGCCCGAAAGGATCACTCCGTCTTCCCACTGTAGGACCGCATCGCCGACTACGGTGATATTTCCATTTTTAACCGCGCCGCTGTTGAGGTACACAGTGCCACCAGTGACGCTGAAAGTACCGTTCGTGTTGTTAAAGGTCGGGACTTGAACCGTGAAGTAGGAGCTGGTGCTGAGGGTGCTCTCATTATTGAACTGGTTGACGGTGAGTTCTCCTTCGTTGGCATAGATAACTTGCGGGCTCAGGTTGGTTAGCGTGCCGTTTCCCGTCAGCGAGGCGTTCTGGCCCGCGAGGTTTACGCTTCCCGTGCCCCCCACTGTGGCCGCTCCTGGGACGATGAGTTCGGCCGGTTGCGCGCCGGGAGCACCGGTAACTTCGATCGAGCCGTTGTTGGTGATGTCTCCCACCAGGGTTGTCCCGGCGGTGTGATTTGCGTCGCTGGTGATGAAGTAGTCGCCGGTAATCGTCACGCCATTGAGAGTGGGTGCGCCCGTCACGGCAGTTGCAGTAGTAGCCGACGTCACGGCACGACTGCCCTTTACCGCCGCACGCTTAACCGCCGCAGCCGTAGTGGCCACTGGCAGCGCGTAGGCCTGGCCCGAGAGCGTGCCACCCACGACCGTGCATCCATTCAGCAGGGCTGCGCCTTCACCTCCAACGATGGAGCCGCCTCCGTTCTGGACGGTGTTGTTGACGAACTCAATCGCTCCGAAGCTTTGAGTCGCAATCAGTCCGGAATTCGTCACCGAGTTGGTGAACATCAGCGGGTGGGCCGACGAATCCCCTTCAATCTGGCCGCCCGGCGCCTGATTCTGCAAGGAAGACACTGAGATCGTTCCTTCCCCAACCATCGATTGCTGGTTGATAAGCGTTCCTGGTCCGGAAATGAAAGCCTGTGGAGACGCCAATTGCGTCAGGCCGCTGCCGGAAAGAGTCGCGATGTTCGTGATCTTCAGGATGCCTCCGCTCCCGCCTCCATTCACGTCGATGTTTAGCGCGCCGTTGTTGGCTATAGTAGTGCCGGTTACGGTGAGCTGGTTGCCCCCTGTGATATTCAGGCTCTCCTGGCTGTCGATTTCCAGGTTGTAAATGGTCGCGGAGACGTCCATCACGGGCTGCGGCGGGCCGATGACCGAGATCACAACGTTAAAATTGCCGTTGGGCCCGCCTGGTTTCGTCGGCGGACTCCAATTATCGCCATCGCTCCACTGGCTGTTGCCGTCGGCGCCGGTCCAGCTTTCCTGGGTTGGGCCTTGGGCGGAGGCCGGCACCTGCAGGCAAAGGAACAGACAGAGCAGACCAAGAAGCGGCCAACAACCGCTTCTAGCCGCCCGGCAAGCGGAAATCGATCCCCAAGAAGCGAATGATCCCTTTTGAGAGGGAGCAGATCGGGTGCTTGCCAACATTACCTCGAGCCACATCAGTTTCGGCGTGCGCATGGAGCTTCTCCTAGAAATCAATCCTTTATCTCGTCTTCTTCGCGTATCGGGTCTGGCCAGGAGCCGCCAGCACTCCTTTATTGTTGGTTTGCAATTGGCCACAAACCGTCCTAGAATCGACGCCCACTGGCCGACACTCCCCCAGATCTAGTTCTAGTTCTCGTTCCCGGTCCTGATCGCTGGTGGTCATTTTGCAAATCTGGAGACACCATGCTCCAGCAACTCATATTTCGTCGTTAAGGCTGGCTGATTAAGTTATGAAGAAACTCTGAAGACATGTATGTCGAAGCAGCCCAAACTGTTATACGAATGCGGGCCCTTCGTCCTGGACCCCCTGAATCACCTTCTTTCCCGCGATGGCTCCCCCCTGCCCCTGCCCCCAAAGGCGTTCGACACGCTCTTGGTGCTGGTGCAGCACGGGGGAAACCTGGTTGAAAAGGAAGAGCTTCTGAAAGCCGTGTGGCCGGACACGTTCGTCGAAGAGAACAATCTCACCCAATACATCTCACTGCTGCGCAAGGTTCTGGGGGACAATGCGGATCAACGGCAATTCATCGAGACCGTACCCAAGCTGGGGTATCGTTTCGTGGCTCCGGTGCGGGAGGTGGAATCTGGGGCGAGCGGGGCCTACGCGGAACGCGACGTCCCGAGTCCAGGCACAGAGAGTCAGGGCAGCACGACTACTCCAGCGGGAGAACAAACACCAGCTGCGCCAGCTGGCGCGTCGCCCGGCGCCTCTTCTCAAAAGCAAGCCAAGATCCTGCTTTCGGCGATTGCAATCACAGTGCTCGCCGCCATCGGCTTGATTTCCTATCGCCGAATATTTCGACCACCTCAGGCTCCGTCGCCTTCAGTTTCGGTTGAAGTTCGCCGAGCGGTGGCCGTCCTCGGGTTCAAGAACCTGGCGGGCAATCCCGAGGCGAATTGGCTTTCCACCGCTCTGGTGGAGATGCTGAATACGGAACTGTCTGCAGGAGAACGGCTGCGCGCGGTGTCGGGCGAAGACATCGCCCGCGCCAAGAAGAATCTCAAGATCATCGACAGCAATATCTTGTCCAAGACCAGCCTGGCTCAGATTCACCAGATTCTGGGGGCCGATGTGACTGTCTCCGGGTCATACCTCGAGATGGGCTCTGGATCGGATGGACAAATCCGCCTCGACATCGAAATTCAAGACACGGCCGCTGGCGACACGATTGGATCGATCGCAGAAGTCGGAACAGTTTCCAACTTATTTCAGCTGATCAGCCGAAGTGGCAGGCAACTGAGGGGGAAACTGGGAGCGTCAGAGGCGTCGAGTCTGGAGGAAGAGGAAATCCGCGCTGCGCTTCCCTCAACCACTGAATCCGCACGCTTTTATGCGCAAGGCTTATTGCGATTGCGGGAATTCGATGCACCAGCCGCCCAGATTCTGTTCACTAAGGCATTGGCCGTCGATCCAAATTACGCCGTGGGTCATTCCGCGCTGGCTGCAGCTTGGTCCGCACTCGGATATGACGAGAAGGCCAAGGTGGAAGCCAAACGTGCTTTCGAGTTATCCCAGAATCTCTCGCGCGAAGACCGTCTTCTGATCGCCGGGCGCTACCATCAGATGAACCGCGAGTGGGATAAAGCCGTCGAAACCTATCAACTCCTCTTTAGTCTTTTCCCCGACAATCTTGAATACGGCCTCCGCTTAATGGATGCGCAGACCTCCGCCGGCAAAGGACGGGACGCACAGGCGACAGCGGCAATATTGCGGAGATTGCCACCCCCGTCCAAGGAAGATCCGCGGATTGATCTTGCGGAGGCAGATGCCGACGTTTCGCAGGGGAACTTCAAAGAGGCGCTGCAGAGTACAGAGGTTGCCGCAAAAAAAGGAGAAGCGCTCGGAGAGCGACTGCTGGTTGCGAGGGCGTTGGTCAAACAGGCAGGGGCGTCCCGCGCTCTCGGTCTGACCGACCAGGCAATCCCTGCTCTCGGGCAGGCAAGAGAGTTGTTCCGGAGCTCCGGAGACCGACAGGGCGTGGCCTTGACTTTGCTTGTCACGGCCGGTGCACTCAAGGGCATGGGAGACTACTCAAAAGCGCGCGCAGCGGCGGGCGAAGCGTTGCGAAATTTCGAACAGATCGGCGACAAGAGAGGTACGGCCCAGTCAGTGAATACGCTGGCCACCATTCAGTACGAGCAAGGTGATCTTCCGCAAGCCAAGACATTGTTCGAGCAGTATCTTCAGATCGAGCGCGAAGTCGGATCGAAGATAAATATTGCCGGTGCTTTAGGCAACATCGCGAATGTGCTCGAAGCCCAGGGTGATTTGACTGAAGCCCAGAAACTGACGCAGCAGTCTATCCAGGTTTTTTCCGAGGTCGGAGACCAGAGGGCCCTCGGGATCGCCTTCGGTAACCTGGCGAGTCTCTTCCTCGAGCAAGGCGACTTGCCGCAGGCCAGCAAGACCTATAACGACGCAATCAAGATCAAGCGCGAGATCGGCTACCAAAGGGGAGTGGCTTACGATCTGGAAGGGTTAAGCGAGGTCTTCGAAGCGGAAGGCAACTTGGCCGATGCGCGCAAAAGTGCCGAAGAAGCGCTTTCGATTCGAAATGCGATTGGCGAAAAGCACAATGCCGCTTCAAGTGAACTTGGCCTCGCAGAGTTGGATTTGGATGAAGGAAAAGTGTCGGAGGCGGGGGCTTTGGCTACCCATGCGATCGAAGTGTTCAGGAATGAAAAATCGAACACCGACCAAGCTCTCGGGCAAACGCTACTGGCCCGCTGCCTGCTGGCCGAAGGCAAGGTCTCTGATGCTCAAACTGCTGTCGACCGTGCAACTTCCCTTTCTGGCGGAAGCGCCAGCCGCCCCCTCCGTTTTGAAATGGCGATCGCTTCTGGCTACTTGAACGTGGCGACGGCGAAGCCGGCCAGTCAGGGAACGGCATCCAACGCGGCGAAGCGGTTGCAGGCTTCTATCGACGAGGCACACCGGTGTGGCTATGCCGGATACGAATTCAGACTTCGGCTTGTTCTGGGCGAACTCGGAATGAGGCGAGGTAGTCCGGCAGCCGTGAAATCAGAACTCGAACGTCTAGCTCGCGATTCGAAGGCAAAGGGCTTCGATCTGATCTCGCACCGCGCTGCCGAGAAATCAAACCCTTAACAGAGCAAGTATATTCTTGCCTTAGCAGAACTAGAGCCCTGAAAGCTGCCTCCTACCAGAGGGCGCCTGTCACTGCCCGCTTCCAACCTGTGGTGCAGCTTGCAGATACGCGACTTCAGCGTTCCTTCACAATTGTTTCACCGGGGCTTAAGTACGAAAACTCTGCCCACGGAGCAGTGTGTGTCCAGATTTTGAAATCAGCCCCGGCGCTAAAGCCGAGTGGAAAAGGAAAAAGGAGACCACAAATGCCTAACAAAGGAAATCCATGGAAGCCTGTCGATTTCTACAAGGAGTTCTCGCCGTACCCGCTCAAATGCTACGGATCCCCCAACGACGTTCATGAGAAGTTTATGAACAAGGCGTTTGAGGTGCACTGGACCGCTCGAACCAACATTAAAACGCACCCGGACGCCGGGCGTCGCGACGCCATGCTGAAACAACTCAGAGAGTGTGCCGACAGTGGAGGATGGGATTTCCCGCCCATGGAACCGACCAGTCTGAACCAGGCATTCGAATGCGTTGCAAAATACTCCACTTGGACCTGTCCCTACGTCGGCAGTTACCTTTCCAAAGACTATCCATACTGGGCGGGAACCGATGTCGATCCCAAAGCTTGTGTGAATAACCTTCCTAAGGCTGCTGCAAGTTTTTTCAAAGCTTTTGACGCGAAGCTGGAGGAGGGTGAGGAGGGTCACAAAACCCTCTGGGAACAACTCAAGAACCTTGCGGAAATCGCAGAATACGCGTGCAGAACCAAACCAACAAAAGAACAGGCCCGAAAAGCTGAGGAGGCAATGAAAACCATAAGAGAAGCCCACGAAAAGGCGGAACGATTTGTCTGGTGGACTACGAAGGTGGTGGATGTAAGTGATTCGCTGATTGAGGCTTGTCGAACAGAAATGCCCAGGCTTTCAAAACTGTTGGAGACTGTCGAGAAGTGCAACAAAGGCGTCGAGAAGCTGACTGATGCACTGAGCAAGGGGTTTTCGATAGTCGAAACGGCAGAAACGGTAGGAGAAATTCAGGACCGATATCAGAGTATGCAAGGCGCTCTAGGTCCTGGGGCAGCAGCTACCATCGCGTTATTGCCCGAGGTACTAGGGTACGTCCCGTTTTTCGGCGAAGTGTACAAGGAAGCGTTTAAGGTTGTGCCGGGAATGGTTAGCATGCTCGAAAACCGCAACGCTCAACTACAACTGGCTATGGCAGTGGGTTCAAGATAATACTCGGCAGGGGGACGCCGCGGATTCGAGAGTCTTTTTGATATGACGAACTCTTGAGATACAAACTGCGCCCCCTTACGGTCTTCGATACAGCATCGACGATCGAGAGAGCACAGCAAGGCTTTGGCAACGATGCAAGGAAGGAACGCTCATTTATCGTCAGCGAGTCTGCTCCTGCATCTTCGCATTTCAGGCCGATCAGTTCACTGGCGCGGAGTCCGGTCCAAACGGCCACGAAGGCCATGCTGGCGTAAGGCTCTTGGATCAACTCAAGCAGCTGTTCGAACTGCTCTGGGGTGACATGAGGTTTGGCCTTTCGTTTTCCGCGCAGCGCCCCTGGCGGTTGGGCAAAGCATCGGGATCTCACAAGTGAATTCCCCGGTTTTCCCCGCTCCGGGGGATTTCGGCATTCATTATGACTGTTTGCGGGCCAAAGCTCTGTGATCCGGGTCATTGATCGATGTGGTTGAATGTCGACGTCAGTGGCAGTACTGGAAGGCAATCGGTACGCCCAGCGCGACACACTGGCCTTCGATAGGCTGCCAGAGGGCTGGGAACCGTGGAGTGATCCGAAAAGCCTTTTGCTTGGGACAAACTTGGGGAACCCCAGCATCGACTCTACAAGGCCGTGTGTGGAGCCCTGTCACTGGCGCGAGGGGGTGCCCCGCCCTTCGCTCCGTTTGCGAAGGGCGGGTACGCAGGCGGTTGCGGGCGTCCGTCCGCCGTTGTGATGGCGGTCGCTTAGTCGCCGGACGGGAACAGCATCTCTTCCGGACCCAACTCGATTTTGACCGGGGTGTGCGGACAGTCGCCGAGAATGGGCTGACAGGCGGCATCGGGACCACGCTCCGGCCTGGTCAGCGACTTCTTTTCCGTGAACTGCTCGGCTTCAGTGGACCCGGCCAGCGCCATGGTTGACGCCAACCCTCCGCTGATTACCTGCTGCACCTGATCGAAGTATCCCGTCCCAACAAAGCGCTGATGTTTGACGGCTTGGTACCCGTACTGGGTTTCGCGGCTGAACTCTTTTTCCTGCAGGCGGGAATAGGCGGTCATGCCTGCGAGTTTGTATCCGCGTGCCAGTTCGAACATGCTGAGGTTCAGGGCATGGAAACCCGCCAGGGTCACGAACTGGAACTTGTATCCCATGCGCGCGAGTTCGGGCTGGAAGCGCGCGATGGTGGCTTCATCGAGATTCTTGCGCCAGTTGAAGCTGGGCGAGCAGTTGTAGGCCAGCACCTTTTCGGGATACTGGGCGTGGATCGCGTCGGCAAAACGGCGCGCCTCTTCCAGATCCGGGTGCGAAGTTTCGCACCAGATCAGGTCGGCGAAAGGAGCATAAGCCAGGCCGCGGGCGATGGCCGAGTCGATTCCGCCCCGGATGCAGAAGAAACCTTCCGGCGTGCGCTCGCCGGTGCAAAACGCGCGGTCGCGCGCGTCGATGTCGCTGGTCAGCAGGTGAGCGCTATCGGCGTCGGTGCGGGCCATGATCAGCGTGGGCACGCCCATCACGTCGGATGCGAGTCGCGCCGCCACCAGTTTCTGAATGGCCTCAGTGGTCGAGACCAGAACTTTGCCGCCGAGGTGTCCGCACTTTTTTGCGGACGAAAGCTGATCTTCGAAGTGAACGCAGGCCGCGCCCGCTTCGATCATGCTTTTCATCAATTCGAAAGCGTTCAAGGTGCCGCCAAAGCCGGCCTCGGCATCGGCAACCAGCGGCGCGAACCAAGTCTGGGTCGGAGCCACCTTGCCTTCTGCGTGGTGAACCTGGTCCGCGCGCTGCAGCGCATTGTTAATACGCCGGCAAAGATTGGGAACGCTGTCGGCGGGGTACAGGCTCTGGTCCGGATACATCGTGCCGGCATTGTTCGCGTCGGCCGCGACTTGCCATCCACTGACGTAAATCGCCTTCAGTCCCGCCTGCACTTGCTGCACCGCCTGGTTGCCGGTCATGGCGCCCAGTGCGTTGATGTAAGGGTCGGTCTGCA
>Ga0187871_10004149_pt1 | contig 10988 bp, 11 predicted proteins | sample June2016WEW_16_1_FD_132988 | JGI IMG/M metagenome (GOLD analysis project Ga0187871, IMG submission 132988) | Peatland microbial communities from SPRUCE experiment site at the Marcell Experimental Forest, Minnesota, USA - June2016WEW_16_10 | ecosystem: Environmental > Terrestrial > Soil >...
GATTCCAGTTCCTACCCAAGCCACTGGGCTTTTGGGGGTCACGTGGTCGCTTGCGGTTGAGGAGCAGTTCTACCTGTGTTGGCCGCTTGTGGTGCGGTTCTGCACCGAGTCCCAGTTGCGCAGGATCACTCTCGGCGTGATTTGCCTGTCTCCGGCTCTGCGCCTTTACTTGTCGCTGCATGGAGTGAATATCTACTCCAACACATTCTGCCGCCTCGATGGCCTGATGGCCGGGGCGCTTCTGGCGCTTGTCGTCCGCTCTGCTAGCTTTTCTCCATCGAAATTCGTTTCGCGAGCCTGGATCGTATTCCTTGTCTCTGCCCCGCTTGCTCTCGTGATCGAAACTTTTCACGCGAGGTGGATCGGTTTCTCTGTGATCGTGGTGGCATCGATTTCATTGCTGTACCTCGCGCTGTTCTCGACGCAAAAATGGTTGCAGGCTATTTTGACCAACCGGTTTCTGGTTTACACCGGGACCATCAGCTACGGTATTTATCTGCTCGAAAAAATACCGCTGGATGCCGCGAAGACATTCCACCTCGACCGTCATCCGTTCTTGGCATTCCCGATCACGACCGTGGCGACGTTCGCCATGGCGTCTTTGTCATGGATACTGCTGGAGCAGCCGTTCCTCCGCTTAAAGCGATTCTTCGAAGTGAAAACGGTCCGTCCAAATCCAGCGGGGGAACAGCTTGTGGGTGTTGCTTAGGGGCAAGGCTCCTGCGGAAGTCGCTGCGCGGCATCATTGGCCACATTTCTTATGTCATTGATAATAGGCTGCTTGTGGATGGGCTCAGTGGCTTGTTTAGTACAGCCGTTCTGATTGTCCTGTGCTATAATCACGTTCACTCCCCCTAGATTTCCCCCTCCGTTTTACGCGATTCATCTTTTCGAACAACCACTTTGAAGGAGTTCCTTTCTCGACATGATAGATACCGTCATCGTTGGCGCTGGCCCTTATGGACTGTCGGTCGCTGCACACCTCCGGCATCAGGGCATTCCTTTCCGCATTTTCGGTCGTCCCATGGATAGCTGGCTGCAGCACATGCCGAAAGGCATGATGCTGAAGTCGGATGGATTCGCTTCCGACATCTACGACCCGGAGCAAGCATTTACCTTGCGCCAGTTCTGCGCAGACAACGGCATCAAGTACGCGGACACCGGCGTCCCAGTGCAACTGGAGACGTTCGGCGCGTACGGTCTGGCTTTCCGGGACCGCATGGTGCCGGAACTCGAAGACAAGATGGTGGCCAATGTCGATCGCTCGCCCAGCGGATTTGTCGTGCGGCTTGAGGACGGTGAGACGATTCAAGCCCGCAGGGTCGTACTGGCGATTGGCATCACGCACTTCGAATACATACCCGAGAACCTGGCGCAGCTGCCGCCGGAGTTTCTCTCCCACAGTGCCCGGCACCGCGAGGTCGAACCATTTCGCGGTCGCAGCGTCATCGTGATCGGCGGCGGAGCTTCCGCGTTGGACTTGGCCGGACTCCTGCAAGAGGCGGGCGCCCAAGTGCAGCTGGTCACTCGCCGGAAAGAACTGAAGTTCCATACCCGGCCGACAGGGAAGCCGCGCTCGTGGTGGCAACAGATCAGGCATCCGCAGTCCGGGCTTGGGCCCGGCATGCGCTCGCGCTTCTTCGCCGATGCACCGGGAGTGTTTTACTACTTGCCCGAAAGTCTTCGCCTGGAAATCGTTCGGACGACTCTCGGTCCCTCGGGAGGATGGTTTATCAGAGACAAGGTGATCGGGAAGTTGCCATTACATCTCTCATGCACGCCGCAGGGCGCCGACGTTCAGAATGGCAAAGTTCGCCTGAGCATTCAGGCGGCGGACGGCAGCAAACGCGAGGTTGTCGCCGAGCACATCATTGCGGCGACTGGGTACCGAGTAGATTTGGAGCGCTTGAAGTTTGTCAGCCCAGAGATCCGATCAAAGATCAAGGTCGTTGGCGGAGCTCCGGTGCTGTCAACGGGTTTCGAGTCGTCGGTTCCAGGCCTGTATTTCGCAGGCGTGGCTGCGGCCAACAGCTTTGGACCGGTAATGCGGTTTGCTTTCGGTGCCGGCTTCGCCGCTCGCACAATTACTCGTGCGCTGGCGAAATCAGCTTCCCGCGAGACCGCTTCGATTCCCGCTCAGAGCGTGGCGGCAAGCTCGAAGTGAGTGGGTTTCGGATGCGGCACTTCATTTGCCGATTCATAGCTTTGAGATTGAAATACGCATGAAGAGAGAGACGATTGCTATTCATACCGGGTACGATGGCGATCCCACGACCAAAGCCGTCGCCGTGCCGATCTACCAAACTGTCGCATTCGAGTTTGATAGCGCCGAGCACGGGGCGGCGCTTTTCAACCTCGAGGTCGAAGGCAACATCTACACGCGCATCGGGAATCCGACGAACGCCGTGCTTGAAAAGCGCGTGGCAGCTCTTGAAGGCGGCGTGGATGGACTGAGCGTCAGCTCGGGCATGGCGGCGATTGAATATGCGCTGATCAACATTGCCGAGACCGGCAATAATATTGTTTCTCTTCCGCAGTTGTACGGTGCGACTTATACCCTGCTCGCTCACATCTTCCCGAAGCGGGGAGTCGAAGGGCGCTTTTCAGCGACCGACCGGCCCGAAGACGTAGAGAAGTTAATCGACGAAAATACTCGAGCGGTCTACTGCGAAAGCGTTGGTAATCCCGCGGGAAATGTTGCTGACATCGAGGGGTTAGCCAAAGTGGCGCACAAGCACGGCGTGCCGCTGGTGGTCGACAACACCGTAGCCACACCTATTCTGTTGCGGCCCATCGAGTACGGCGCTGATGTTGTCGTGCATTCCATGACCAAGTTCATTGGAGGCGGCGGCACCAGCATCGGCGGGATGATTGTGGATGGCGGAAGGTTTCCCTGGCGTCAGTATCCGGAAAAGTTCTACATGTTCAACAAGCCGGAGATCGCTTATCACGGCGTTGTTTATGTCGACCATTTCGGGGATTCTGCATTCGTCGCGAGGTGCCGAACCGTTTGTCAGCGAAACACCGGCGCGACGTTGTCTCCCTTTAATGGCTTTTTGTTCTTGCAGGGAATCCAGACCATGGCTCTACGAGTAGAACGCCACGTGGAAAACGCTCGCAAGGTGGCGGAGTTCCTGCGCGATCATCCCATGGTTAAGTGGGTGAACTACGCCGGGTTTCCAGACAATCCGCTTTATCCAATGGCTCACAGGTATCTCGGCAACAACTTCTGTTCATTGCTGACCTTCGGCGTGAAAGGTGGCTACGAAGGCGGCAGGAAGTGTTTCAACGCCTTCCAGTTGTTCAAGCGCATGGTGAACATGGGCGATGCCAAGTCGCTGTCATGTCATCCAGCGTCGACGACACACCGGCAGCTGACGCCGGAGGAGCAGGCGAAGGTTGGAGTTACGCCGGAGATGATTCGTCTTAGCGTCGGTATCGAGCACATCGACGACATTCTTGCCGATCTTGGGCAGGCGCTGGACACGGCTGGAGCTTGATGAAACTGCGGATAGACAATGCGCTGGGATCGCGGGGGACTTCATGCCATTGATCATTGATGGAGGCCGGGTTCCACCTGGCTGGGGAGACCGAAATAGTTCGGGACACGTCGTCTCGATGAACGGCCGCGCCTCGAGGACAGAGGGTGTTAGCCTCGCGCTCATCAATAACATGCCGGACCCGGCTCTGGAAGACACAGAGCTGCAGTTCTTTGAACTGTTGGACATCGCCTCGGGCGACGTCCCTGTTTTTATTAAGCTTTACTCTCTGACCGGAATTCCCCGGGCGGATCGCGGAGAGCGCCATTTAAACAGCTTCTACTGGCCCCTGGACGATCTCTGGAACAGCTCGTGCGATGGTCTCATCATGACCGGAACCGAGCCCCGAAGTTCTGATCTGCGGAATGAGCCTTACTGGCGAGTCTTGACCGAGGTCTTCGATTGGGCCGAGCGAAATACCACATCAACGATATTGTCCTGCCTGGCGGCACACGCCGGCGTTCTGCACAGTGACGGGATTCCTCGCCACCCTCTGAGTGACAAGCAGTTCGGAGTTTTTGATTTTGCGAATGCCGTCGATCATCAACTCATTCGCGGCACGTCTGAAACGATACGCCTTCCGCATTCTCGGTGGAACGAAGTGCGAGCGGACGAACTGACGGCCAGCGGTTATCTCGTGCTCACCCAATCGGCCGAGGGCGGGGTCGACACGTTCGTGAAGAAAAAGAAGCAAAGCCTGTTTGTCCACTTCCAGGGTCATCCGGAGTACAGTTCCCACACGCTGTTGAAAGAATATCGGCGGGACATCAAGAGATTTCTGCGGGGAGAGCGTGAGACGTATCCGTCAATGCCCAAAGGCTATTTCAATGTCACCGCAACTGCTCTGCTCAACAGTTTTCGCGAGGTTGTTGGATCTGAACGGCGGCAGGAACTCATGGAAGGATTTCCGGAGGCGGCAGTAGTTGGCAGTTTGCAGCACAAATGGCACGCCACGGCGGTGTCCGTCTATACCAACTGGCTGGAGTATTTGGTGTGCAAGAAGGCGGATGCGTCATTGTTTTCTACTGTGGCGGCCGCCGATCAACAGACTTCAAGAAAACGTTCGGCGCTACTGTAGAGTGCTGCTCTCGGATGAAAACGAACCTCAGCGTCAAAGACACTTTGATTGAGCAGCAAAACTGACCGTAGGTCGCGGTGCAGGTCTTCTCAGGAAAGCGTCGTGAGCCTCATGCGGCCTCATTCCCCCCTCTTGCGCTAGATCCGTCTCACCTGCGTGAGGCTGCGACACTCGAGAATGACATACGTCCAATCTCCAGCATTTCGGGTACAAAGAACGAAAGGAAAGAGCCGCTGATGCTGCCAGTTCTGCTGGGTAGGCTTGCCGGTAAGTTAGCTTTTGTGGCCCCAGGGGGCTTCAGCTTGCGACCATGGCTGCAGCGGCTGCGTGGAGTTGCGATCGGACGCAACGTGTGGATTAGCCAGCTTGTCTACATCGATGAAATACATCCCACGGATGTAACCATCGGCGAAAACTGCACAATCGGTCTCCGAACATCGATCATCTCGCACTTCTATTCGGGACCTAGAAGGCCGGCAAGCAACGGAAAAGTCGTAATTGAAAAGGACGTCTTCATTGGGCCGCACTGTGTCATCTTGCCTAACGTGCGAATCGGTGAAGGTGCAGTAATCAAGGCTGGCACTGTAGTCAGTCGCAATGTACCGCCGCACACTTTCTGGGGATGTCCCTCTGCCGAAAGCTTAGGGGTGGCCACCGTTCCACTAACCGCAGAGCATCAATACGATGAGTTTCTGCGGGGTCTGAGGTTGCACACAAAATCTCGAATCAATAGTCACCGACAGTGAGTTTGGATAACAACGCAGTTACATCTGAGGTCGACTCAAGCTTATTTACTTCGTCACTTATCAACTAAAACCGGGGGGATAGATGCCAATACAAACGACAGAGATCGAACAAGAAATTCGTAGCTTTCTGACCGAGAAGTTTCTTTTTGGCCGCAGCGAAGCGCTCACGGCTGACGTGCCACTGCTGGGGAATGTGATCGACTCCCAAGGAGTGATCGAATTAATCGTGTTCCTGCAAGAGCGGTTTAGCGTCACAGTAGATGACGAAGAAGTGACGACGGATACTTTTGCTACGCTGAAAACTACGGTTGCATTTATTGAAAAGAAGCTTCGCAGCAAAGGATAGGCTGATCCGTGACGCAACATCTGCTAACACCGTTGCCGGCGTACGCCTCGACTTCCATGCGCATCTGCGATGTGGTCAAGCTGTGGGCAGACCGTTTGCCCGACCAAAGGGCTGTTGCTGATCCAAGCGGCAGCTGGACGTACCGGGAGCTGGAACGAGTCATTTCGCAGACTGCGGATTGGCTCCATGGCTCCGGAGTCCGGCCCGGCGATCGAGTCATGATCGTGGGTGAGAACTGCCGGCAATTTGCCACTGTTTTGTTGGCAGTCGTCAGCCTGGATGCCTGGCCTGTGCCCGCGAACGCACATTTGTCGGCGCGCGAGATTGATGCGGTTCGCGACCACTGCGGGGCGCGTCGCGTCGTCTATACGACGAGCGTGTCTACGCATGCCACCGAACATGCGAATCGTCACGGTGCGTTGATCGACGATGTGCGCGGCCTGGGGCAGATAGGCCTGGGACCTCTAAACGAGACTGTCCAACCAGAGCCCATCGACGCCGACATCGGGAGTCGGGTCGGCGCCCTAATCTATACGTCGGGTACAACCGGTCTTCCCAAAGGGGTCATGCTGACGCACAACAACTTGCTTTTCTCGGCTGGTGGTGCCGCAAAGATCCGGTCCATGAACTCCGAAGACTGCCTTTATGGCATTCTGCCGCTGTCTCATATTGTTGGGCTCTCGATAGTTTTCCTGGGAACGCTGATGAGTGGAGCGGCGATCTATCTCGATCCTCGATTCGATCCCATGGCTGCGCGCGTGACGCTGGAGAGAGAGCGAATAACGATCATGTTAGGCGTACCCTCCATGTTTTCCCAGTTTCTGCAATACGCAAAAATAAGGAAAGTGCCGTCGTTGAAGTTTCCCGCGCTTCGGATCATTTCCTGTTCGGGAGCTCCGCTCCCCCCTGCCGTCAAGTCGTCAGTGGAGAGCCTATTTGGCCTGCCCCTGCACCATGGTTATGGCATAACCGAGTGTTCGCCTAACATAGCCCAGGTGCGGCTCGACGTGCCGCACCGAAAGGATAACTCGGTCGGCCCTATGTTTCCGGGAGTGGAAGCGAGAGTGGTTGGACCTGATCGTAAACCTGTGCCCGCCGGAGAAGTGGGTGAATTGTGGGTGCGTGGGCCCAACATTATGAAAGGCTACTATCGCGCCCCCGATGAAACCGCCGCCGCAATCAATGCGGAAGGATGGTTTAACACCCGGGATCTGGCGCGGTTTGAGGATGAGAATCTCTTCATTGTCGGACGCACGAAGGATCTCATCATCCGCTCTGGCTTCAATGTCTACCCCGCTGAAGTGGAGGCCGTTCTGAATGCCCACCCAGCAGTAGCCCAGTCTGCAGTGATCGGAAGGACAACTCAAGGAGACGAGGAGATTCTGGCCTTTGTTCAAGCGTCGCCGAACTCGCTTCTGAAGGAAGCGGACCTGGCTGAATACGCTGCAAAACACCTTGTCCCATACAAGCGGCCGTCGAGCATCTTTCTAGTCTCGACCATGCCCATGACCGCGAGCGGAAAAATTGCGAAAAGCGACCTGGCGAAGATGGCCGATGGCATCCGCCAGGGCCGTGAGACCGTGAGAGCTGAATCCTAAGAGTGGGATCTCGATCTGTGTCGGACTCTTTTTCTCAAATCCCGCCCGCGGAACTTGTGAGCACGTTTCTAGCGAAGTAACGCGAGTGCCGGGCACGCCCGTGCCCTTTGGCGCAGTACATCCCACCGAAATCAGGACGCCAGACCTGGCATTGTGCACAGTCCTGTTCCCGAATACGAAGTTCCAAATCCAAAAGAAGAAGACCGGCTGCAGAAAGAACCGCATGGTCGTGGTGTGTAAACATCGCAGTAGGTGTCGGTGCAGCTAGCCTGGGGGATTGGGCCCTGCCAGGAAGCCGCCATCGAGAACCAACGACTGGCCGGTCATGAAAGATGCTCGGTCTGAGCACATCCACAACACGGCTTCGGCGATTTCCATCGGTCTTCCCAAGCGGCCGATGGGATGGAGCCCGACAACATATTTGCGGGCGCCTGGAGCGCGCAGGCTTCGATCAGCCATAGGCGTTTCGATAAAAGCGGGGCACACTGCGTTGATCCGAATCCCGCTTTTCGCATTTTCCAGTGCGGCGGTTTGCGTCAGGCCGATCACTCCGTGCTTGCTTGCACTATAGGCTGCTACCCCGGCAGAACCGATCAGGCCTATGACCGATGCCATGTTTACGATAGCCCCGCCACCGCCCTGCTTGAGCATCTGCCGGATCTCGTACTTCAGCGAGAGCCATACGCCTTTGAGATTGATGGCGATGGTCCGATCCCAGTCTTCTTCGGATTGTCTGACGATGGGCGCCCAGCCTCCCTCGACTCCGGCGTTATTGAAGGCTATGTCCAGACGGTCAAACTTCTCCGCCACTTTCTGAACAAGCGCTTCCACTTCAGAGGCTTTCGACACGTCGGTTTTCACGAACAGGGCATCGCCGCCCGCGGCGCGGATTAATTCGACGGTTTCCTCACCTTCCACCTCACGTCGCCCCGCTACCGCTACTTTGGCCCCAGCCTTCGCCAAAAGTACCGCTGCATCGCGGCCAATACCCGAGGTCCCGCCCGTTACCAGCCCGACTTTGCCTTCCAATTCCAATGCCATAGTTTTCGTTCTCGAATCAGACATCCTAATCAGACATCCAAGAGATGAACCGCAGAACGCGGTGTTGCGCTAAGCTTCCGTCAAACGGTACGCTCAAATACCTTCGGTGAGAAGCATACGGAGTGTCAAGGGAGAATCGAATGGCATCTGGTGCAGGCGGGCACGAAATCGACAAACTTGTGGGCACCTGGAAACTGGTGTCAGCCTCGAGCAAAACATCAAAGGGGGAACAGGGCGAGGCTCCTTATGGTCTGAACCCCGCGGGTTTTCTCACCTATACTGCCGAGGGCAGAGTAACCGCGTTGATCAGCTACGGCGGACGAAAAGCTCTCTCCGGCACGGGTGGCACTGTCGAAGAACAGGCTGAGGCCTTCAAGACATTTCTCGCATACGCCGGACGGTATACGCTCGCTGGCGACAAGGTAACCCATACTATTGAAGTCTCATCGATTCAGAACTACGTGGATAGAAACCTGGTCCGCAGCATTCAGTTTCAGGACGATCGGCTCCTATTGATTACGCCACCGACGCTGGTAAACGGAAAAATTCAAACCGTTGAATTGATATGGCAGCGCCTCCAGGCCAGCGCGTGATGAAGTGCACCCGGTGGAGTGAATTTAACCTTCCAACGGTCTGACCTCCGCCAACCCTGCTGTTGCGCCTTCTTTAGACTTCGAATCTCTGCACCGATCCCTTCCTCCGTCAACTTCCCGCTCTACCCCCTATCCCATTGAATCCAAGATGGTTGTGCTCCCTCCGCCACGGATTTGGTGGAAGGTGCGTGGTAAACTGAAGCTCATCGGCTCTCGGCCTGCGTCACCGAAATCCTGATCTTACAAGTAGGTGAAGGTTGTCCAACGTTAGTGGTCTCGGCAAAAAAGTTGTTTTCAGCGACGAAATTTTGCAGGATCCGTACCCCACGTATGCCCGCATGCACGAAGAAGGTCCGTTGCATTACGTGGACGCCGGCGGCAAATGGGCGGTATGGGCGATTTTCAGCCACGCCGAATGCGCCTCGATCGCGAAAGACCCGAGGCTTTCCGCCAAACGCGCTCAGCAAATGTTATTGCCCCTGCCGCTCAGCCGCCAGGCCGAGTTCAGCGAGCTCGCGCGCATGCTCAGCTTGTGGCTGATTTTCATGGATCCGCCGGAGCATACCCGGTTGCGCAAACTTCTTAACAAAGGATTTTCGGCTGCAGCAGTGGAAGGCTTGCGTCCGCAAGCCGAAGCCATCGTGGATCAAATGCTGACGCCGCTTCGGCATGGCACGGAAGTCGACCTCATGAGTGAGTTCGCGAATCCCATGCCCGTGCGCATTATTTCGGAACTGCTTGGAGTTCCGCAGGCGATGTATGGAACGTTCGTCAATGCGTCGCGGGCAATCGCGGCGTTTCGAGGCAATCCCAATCGCACGGTCGAAGATGCGCAAGCGGCACAAGACGCTCTCATCGAGTTGACGGAGTTCTTCCGAAAAACCGTGGCGGAACGGAGACGCAATAAAGGAACCGACTTGATCAGCCTTCTGATCGACATCGAAGAAGAAGGAGAAGTGCTGACCGAAGAAGAGCTCTACGCGCAGTGCATCGCACTGCTTTTCGCGGGACATGAGACCACGCGAAATCTGATCGGTAACGGCATGTACACTCTGCTGCAGTATCCTGAGCAGATGGCGGAGTTGCGAGAAAAACCGGAGCTAATCCGCTCGGCGGTGGAGGAACTTCTTCGCTTTGAAAGCCCCGTGCAGTTCACGGCGCGCGTGCTCAAGGAAGATATCGAGGTTTGCGGTCAGCCGATCCGGAAGGGATGGACGGTCCTATGCATGCTGGCCGCTGCGAATCGGGATCCAAAGCAGTTCAAAGATCCGAATCGGTTAGACCTGAAGAGGCTGAACAACCAACATCTGGCTTTCAGTGCGGGCCTGCATTTTTGCATAGGAGCGCAACTCGCGCGGTTAGAGGGGCAAATTGCTATTCTGAACCTGGTGCAGCGCTTCCCAAAGATGAAGCTCGTTGGCCCACGACCGGAGTGGGCTTCCACATTTGGACTTAGGGGACTGAAAAGTCTTCAGGTGATCTTGTGAAAACCTCGCTGGAGCTGCTGTTTGCGGCCCATGGCGAGACGTTCGTTGATGAAAGGACGGTCGGGGTCGTTTGTAACCGAAGTGCTCGAAGAATTACCTCACCATCCAGTTATGCCTGAAACTAGTGCGGATAGTGTCTCGGAGCTCTTGAGGAACCTTCCTGAGCGCATTTGTGATGTGATCACGTCGTGGTCCGAGCTTTCGCCAGATCATCCGGCTTTAGTGGAGTCATCGGGTACTTGGACCTATCGAGAACTTTCATCTGTAATCTCGGAGACGAAGCGCTGGCTAATCAATTTGGGCGTGCGACCTGGCGATCGAGTCCTGGTCGTTTGCGAAAACTGCCGCGCGTTCGTTGCGGTTCTGCTGTCTTTGGCCGGCATCGATGCGTGGCCGGTGCTCGTGAATGCGCGTTTGTCGGCGCGAGAAGTCGATGAGATTCGCGAACACTGCGGGGCTCGGCGTGTACTCTACACCACCAGCGTGTCGAGGCAAGCACTGGAACACGCCAAGCGGCACGGCGCTGCCATTCAGGAAACGACCCCGGTTGGTCCCATCGC
>Ga0187871_10004153_pt1 | contig 10976 bp, 5 predicted proteins | sample June2016WEW_16_1_FD_132988 | JGI IMG/M metagenome (GOLD analysis project Ga0187871, IMG submission 132988) | Peatland microbial communities from SPRUCE experiment site at the Marcell Experimental Forest, Minnesota, USA - June2016WEW_16_10 | ecosystem: Environmental > Terrestrial > Soil >...
AGGCAGGGCACGCTTTAGCTTGCCATAAATCATCGAAAATCCCGGGCCTTCGACGCCCGGTGAACTGGCTATTGCGGACGCGTTTTTCGCCAAGCCTGAAGTGGCCAAGATCAAGCATTCTGAGGGCAAGCTGAAGCATGCCCCACCAACAAAAAAAGGGGACCGCCGAAGCGGCCCCCTTTTGCTAAACAATCGAACCGAACCTACGGCTCGTTCTAGAAGTGAATGCGGACGCCGAACTCCATATTGCGCGGGCCTTCCTGCTCGCCCGCACCGTTGGCATTCGAAGTACCCATTACGCCGAAGTCCGCCGGATCGCTGATATCCAGGTACGGATTGTTGAAGTTCACGTGGTTCAGTATGTTCGTGATCTGGAAAATGAGCGTGGCGCCGACGCGTCCTTCTTTCCACACGCCGATGTCCTTGCTGATGGTCGCGTCCAGGTTCCAGAACGGTACGCCGCGGATGTTGCCGTTGGAGCCGCAATTGGTGTCGAAGCCGAGAACGCAGTTGCGGTAGTCGTTGTACGCCGCAACCGGATTCGAGTACAGGTTGACGCCCTGCCCGCCATTATCGGGATTGGAGTTGACGCCTACACCCAGCGGGTTGGACGCCGCGTCTTCCGGCACGGTCAAGCCATAGTGCACGGAGTTGCCGAACGTAAACGGCCCGTTCAGCACCGCGCCGTCCAGCGTGCCGCCAGTTGCGCAATTGGTTTCACCGAATGACTGGCAACCACCCGCGTAACTATAAACGTTCCACGGAGCGCCGCTATGCGCGGTGAACAGCGGTGCTATGATCCAGCCTCCCAACACGTGGCCCACTACACCCTTCTGCGAACGGAAGACCGGCGGCGAGTACACCATGGTCAAGCTGTAGATGAACTTGTAGTCGAAGAACTGGGGCCCGTACATCGCATGCATGTTCCAGGGATCCATAACGGTGTAGGAACTGGAGGCTTGTACCTGGTTGCCCGTGCCGAGCGCACGGCCCCAGGTGAAGTTGGAGTGCAGCGTCACGCCATGCCAGTCGCGCGTGGTCAGCGACGCATACAGCGCGTTGTAGTTGCCGTAGCCGATGCTGGCGTCCGTGTAGATGGCCGATACCTGGCCGCTGCCTCCGTTGATCGGCGAGCTGGGCATGGTGCGTCCCAGCGTCCAGGAAGGCAGGCGGTTCATCGCCGCCCACAAGTCGTAAACCTGCGTACCGGCGATCTGGCCTCCAAAGTTTTGAACTACGGCATTGGTGCAACTGCCGTACCCGGCGCAGAATGCGGAATTGGCCCCGCCCAACGCGCTCTCGAAGAACGGCTGAGGTGTCGGCGCATTCCCTGTGTTGTTGACGGCCCAATAGGTGTTGGAGAACGCCTGCGCGAAGCTCTGGCCGCCCAGGGTGGTCATGTACGGGACAGCGTCATAATCCACTTCCTGCCACTCGTGGCGGATGATGCGGCCAATATAGCCGATCTCGAGAATGTTCTTCGGCGACAGTTCACGCTGCATACTGAAAGTGAAGTTGTCGGTGCGGCTGGGCCGGAAGCCGGGATCGAGGACGGACCCCGAACCGGCGGCGGCGTTGCCGTTAAAGCCTGGAATGAAGGGCTCCGTCAGAGTCTGGGAAATTGCCGGTAATGGAGCGACGTTGCCATCCGTTCCGATGCGGAACGCGGTCGCCGGCGTCACGCCGCCGTTGCCCAGACATTGGCCGTTCATGCTGGCGCCAATGCAGGAGACCGGCTGGCCCAAGCCGACGCCCAACAGCGGAATCAGCACCAGGTCCACACCGTTCAAGCGGCCGTAGATGCGGCCATAGCCGCCGCGGATCACGGTTTTTCCATCACCGAACAGCGTGCCCAGAATCCCATCTTTGAAATGGGGGTTCCACGCCGCTGAGGCGTGCGGAGCCAGGCCGCCATAGAATGGATTGTAGGGATACTTGTTGCTGGCGCCCTGCACGTTCTTGATGTTCGTGTAGGCGAGTTCCGGATTGTAAACCCCGCCGCCCAAAGCGGCGCTCTGCCGCGATGCCAGATAGTTGGTGAGCTCGATCGGATGCCCGGTCGCATCGGTGAGTTCCACCTGCTTGCCGTTCAACTCGTAAGGCGGCATTTCCAGCGAATAGCCCAACCCGTAATTCAGGGTAAAGCTGGGCTTCATGTGCCAGGTGTCTGTGACGTAGAACTGGTACGACGGGATCACGCTTTGGTCGAACATCGGCGTTCCCGGCGGGTTCAACGACAGCTGCGCGCCGCTGCGGGTGTATAGATCCTGCGGCTGGGTTACGATGCCCAGAACCTCTTCGTACAGCCTCTCGTAAGTCGTGTACTGGGCCGAGGGCACGCTCGATGGAATGTACGATGCGAAGCCCGAAAGCCCCGGCGCGGTGCCGGAAGCGGGTCCAATCTGGTCCACTGGCTGGAACATGATGCCGCCGCCGTTGTCCGTGCGCAGGTGGTAGTCGTAATTGCGCTCGTACATGCCGCCAAAGGTGAGCAGGTGATTGCTCTTGATCTTGGTGATGTCGTCGCGGATACTCTTGTCCTGGCCGTCCCAGAAACGCTGGCGGGTGTTCTGCGTATTGACGTTATACGGGATCAGCGAGTTCGCCGTTTCGCCGCCGATTTCGAGCGCGGCCGGAACGCTGCCAAGTTGCGGCTGGGCGCCGGACGAGGCCCACTGCCAGAAGTTGCGCAGGTAGCTGAAGTTGAAAGTGTTGGTCGTGGTCGGGTTGATGTTCGTCGTCAGACCAGCCACCCAGTAACCGCCCACCTGCGGCCGCGGCGCACGGGCCGCCGGCGTACCGAGCGTATCGCCAGGAAGCGAGCCACCGATGTCCACCTGGTTGGTGGTGGTCTCCAGGAAGCGGTAATAGCGATAGGTGGTGAAGAAGCGCCACTTGTCGCTGAAATCGTGATCGATGCGGGCAACTTCGTTGTCGCTCTTGGTGGGCGTCTGCACCACGCCCTGGAATCCCAGGGTGTTATAGTGGTCGCCCGCGGACGTCAGGTTCGGCTGCGGCTCATACTTATTCCAAATCTGCGACACCAGCGAGTTCAGGCCGATTCCGCGCGGATCGCAGCTCCCGGCCGGGCAGGTTGCCGGCTGGTAGGTCACGCCGTTGACCGTCACCGGGGTCGGATTCAGGTTGTAGGCCTGCTCGCCAGAACCGGTTGAAATCTGCACCACGCCGGCCCTTAACAGATCGCTCGGTACCAGCTTGGTAATCAGCGCCGACTGCCCGAAGCGGAAGCCTTCGTAATTCACGAAGAAATACCACTTGCCGCCCAGGATCTTCTTGGGAACCAGCGGGCCGCCGATCGCTGCGCCGTACCGGTTGTTGTGCGTGATGGGAAGGGGGATTCCCTGCCAGTTGTTGTCCCAGGTATTGGCCGCGCCCACGTCGCTGGCGTAGTAATACTCATACACCGAGCCGTGGAAGGAGTTGCTGCCACGCTTGGTCACCATCTGCACCTGGCTGCCGGAGGAGCCGTTAAAATCGGCCGTTTGCCCGGCGGTAGCAACTTTGAATTCCTCGATGCTTTCGATGGGAGTGGGCATCACGCCGGTGGGCGCGCCGTTGGACGCATAGCTCGGCGTGTACACGTTCATGCTGCCGTCCATGTCGTTGGAGTTGTTGCCGCCATCGAGCTGGAAGGTATTCTGGTCATACATCGCGCCCGCCACGCTGCCTTCCGGCGAAACGCCGGGCTGGTAGATGGCGAGCGTCGAAGCTTCGCGGCCCATGTTGGGCAGGTACATCAGGTCATCGCCCGAAATGGTTTGTCCGACCGTGGCGCTCATCGTCTGCAGCTCAGCGCCCACCGCAGCGGTGACTTCCACCGTGCTGCTGGTGGCGCCCACCTCGAGGACCGCGTTCATGGTGAGAACCTGGCCTACATCGATTTGCTGCCCTGCGGCGCGGCGCGTCGAAAAGCCTGCCTTAGCGAACGTGATGTTGTACGTGCTTGGCGGAACCTCAACAAAAGTGTAACGCCCGGATTCGTTGGTCGTCTTCTTCGTCGCGATATTCGTGGTGGTATCCACGATCGTGACCTCGGCGCCCGCGACCGCCGCATTCTGTTGGTCCGTCACAAGGCCGGAGATTGTTCCTGTAGAACTCGCCTGTGAAAATGCGGGCGTGGCCACCAATGCCAGCAACAGCACCGAAGCCAGCACCTGCAGAAAGAGAAAACCCCTCCCGTTGAAGCTTTGCATACCCTCTCCTTTTACGTAGGTCCCAACTAACCGTCGCGCAACACCAGTCCCGAGTGGGGCCGAGTCCGCTAAAAATGATATTGGTGGATTATATACCGGGCGTCGGGAAGCGTCAATAAACAGTTTCAAAAATCGACGAACTGTTGAAAAATAATCGGGCGCGGGGCGGAACCTAGAGATTCCAGTCGTTTGGCGGAAGAAATGATGGTTTTCGCGTCAGCAGGCTCGGCGCCTGATTGGAACGTACGGTATAGAAGTCCTAGAACGGATGACCGTAGGCCAGAGTACGTGGCCAACGGCTAGGGCAAGCTTTAGTCTGGCATGGCTTTAGCGTGCTGCGCCACTGGATTAATGCCGCCTGGCATTCGCAGCCGGACGCGCTTCGCGGCCGCGGCCTATTGAAGTTCGCCCGTTGACCGGAACGCGAAGCGGCCGGCCACCAAGTTGCCCTTCGCGAGGTAGTCTCGGATGGCGCCCCTGTTTGCCCCGGCCCGATTGGCAGCGTCGGTCAAGCAGCGTATGGCGTCGGCGGCGGTGGTCCCGGCTTCCAGCCGGAAGATCCACGGGACATTCGTGGATGTCAGGGTGCGGTCGGCGGAAATGCCGATCACGGGGAGGAACGCCTTGACGGCGATCTGCTCCGCCAGGTGCGCGGAGGCGCGGTCGGTGGCAACCAGGCCCAGCACGCTGGGATCGTACACCAGCTGGATCAGTTCGTCCGACGCCTTCCCCCACGCCTGTTCGGAGGACACGCCGACAACCTTATAATTTGCGGCGCCGAGCCGCGCGGCCATGGCTTCGGCCCCCGGCCCAAAGACGCCGATCTTATGCACGCCGGCAGGCGCATCGGCCAGTGGAGGTCCCAGGTACTCCACTCCGCGTTCGCCGACCTTGGCGTACGGCGCATCCATCGTGTAGCGGCGCCAGCTCAGCTGTCCGTCCTTTACTTTGCCGAGCCACAGCGGCGCTACGTTCTTGGCGTTAGGATCGAACACCATTTCGCCTGTCACGCCCTTGTAACTCTCCAGGCCGTAGAGCGCGTCACGAATGAGGCCCCGGTTCAAACCAGCCCGGCAGATCGAGTCGAGCAGGATGTTCATTGTGTCGAAGCCGAGGGCGGAAAACGCGTCCACTTTGGCCTGATAGCGCGCCGTGAACCGCTTCTGGAAATCGAGCCAGAGCGGGTCGTCGCGATCGGGATTGAAAGGGTATACGATTTCCATGCCGTCCGCTGCTTTGCCGGCGCTGGCGAAGAGGCCCTCGCCCAACACCCGCGCCGCGCCGAAAACCGGCTGCTTCATCCCCATCTGCTGCATTTGCTTGAGGATCATGCCAGCGGCAGGAGCGTCGGCCCAGAGTACGATCGCATCCACGCGGGAATCGTTGATCACCTGCAGCTCGCGCGTGAAGCTCTGGTCGCCGGGGGCGAACTTCTGTTCGATCACCACCGGATGGCCCAGGCGCCGCGAAGCATCACGGAACTTGATCACTCCGAAACGGCCGTAGCGTTCGTTCACGCGCAGCAGGCCGACGCGCTTATAGCCGAGATCGGTGTAGATTCTCCGCGCCAGCGTGTATCCCTGCTCGCGGTCGTCCTGGATGCTGGTCAGGACCCACGGAATAATCGTCTCGGGGATGGTGGGGTCCGTGGCGGCGCTGTTGACGATCGGCAATTCGGCGCGCAGGGAAACGCGCAGCGCAATGTGGGTGGAATCAGCGCTGATCGATCCCAGCATGCCCCACACCTTCTCGTCGTAGACCATCTTGACGATCTCATTGCTCGACGCGCCCCAGGTGGCGGCGTCATTGTGAATCTTGAGGTGAAACGGCTTGCCGCCGTAGCCGCCGCGCGCGTTGGCTTCGTCGATCGCCATCTGCGCCCCGTGCAGCATGGCCGTGCCGAGGGCGATATCCTTGTGCGCCTCGATGGGGCCGAGAAAACCGATTGCGACCTCAGAGACGTCGGATGGCTTCAGTGTCGCGCCATCGGCGGCGGCGCCGTTGTATTCCGGTGTCTTGGTGTAGTGCTGGTAGTACGGTTGGGTGAACTTGGAAAACGGCTTGAGATCCTCGGGAGTGTTGGCGTAGGAGGCGACGCTGCGGCTCGGCGGTGGACCTGGCGGATTCGCGCCGCAGGAGCAGGTATTCGACTGCGCCCACGCCAGCGGGCACGCTGTCAGGATGGTCAGCATCACGGCCGGAAAGCGGCGACCGCCAGGACTGCCGGCAGCGACGGCCGGCAGCCTCAACCACGTTCCTACCGGAACCATTTTCTACTCCTTCGGCTTGGGAACGAACATCGCGATGGCTTCTATTTCCACCAGCAGCTCCGGCCGGCACAGGATGGCCTGGATGCCGGTCGAGGCCGGCAGCGGATCGAGTCCCTGTTCGCGGAAAAACGTCGTTCGCCCTTCGTTGAAGGCAGCGTAATCGCGCTCGATGTCGCGCAGGTAGCAGGTGGTGCGGACCACGTCCTTCCATGTGGCGCCCTCGGCAGCCAGCAGTCCTGTGATGTTGTGATACGTGCGGCGCAGTTGCGCGTCGAAATCGCCTATGTGGACACTCACTCCCTGCTCGTCGATGCTGGCGGTGCCGGAAATCAGCAGGATCACCAGGTTATCGAGGTCAATGCGCAACCCGCGCGAAAATGAGCTGGGCTTTTCATAGCTGTAAGCCTCGTTGAGAACGGACAGCTCCGTAATGGCTTTCTTGTTCACTTGAGTAGTCCTGCCTATCCGGTCCAACGTTTCGAGTATTGTCATGGTTTACTTGTCTCCCGGTTTCAAACGGATTCCGTGGCTCAGGCCTTTGGCCGTGGCCACCCAAACGTCGTCATTCTGAAAGTCGATGCCAAATGTGTAATGAAAGGAGGGCGCCGTTGTGACGGCGACGTGCGAAACCGCACCACCGGCGTCACGCACCAGCATCTCCGGCGCGTGCGTATCCAGGGCTGGCCGGTAAGTGGCCCATTGCACACCATCGAAGTACGCCAACCCCTTATCGGTAGAGAACCAGGTTCGCGTTCCGTCCACTGTCTTCACCTGATTTAGAAAATTGCTCGGAAGGCCGCTGTCTTTGTCTAAGAAGTTTCGCCAGTTACGGCCGTCGTAGCGGCTGGCGCCGAAGTAAGTGGCGGCCCAAAGGATCTTATTCACGTAGCTCACCGAGGTGGTGATCTCGTGAATCAGCCCCTGATCCTTGAAAAGTACGATCTCTGTTTCGCCGTCCGGATCGTTATAATCCTTCCAGCGTTCGGTTTTGACATCGTACTCCAGCACACCTCCCCCCCATACCGCGTAGTATACCTTGTCCTCGGCGGCCGTCACATTATAGGTCCAGATCTCGTACATGGGCGTGTTGCGTTCATTGAAGATGCTCCACTGGCTGGTGCGCGTGTCTAAGCGGGCCCCGCCCGCCGCGGTAGCCACCCAGACCAGGTCGCCCTGCACGGCGACTCCGTACACCACGTCGTTGGGCAGGCCGCTATTCAACTGCGTAAACGTATCGATGCGGCCGGCGGAGTAACGGCTCAGCCCGCCCATGGTGGCAATCCAGAGTGTGTGCGTTTTTTTGTCGAGCGCCAGATAGAGCACGGCGCGGTGAGCCAGCCCGTCGGCAGTCGTGAACACCCGCCATTTGCCGTTCTCATACAGCGCCAGCCCATTGTCCGTGCCCGCCCAGATGCGATCGCCGTCGACGCAAACGCTGTAGACGCGATTGTCGGGCAGCCCGTTGGCGGTAGTGAAATTCTCCCAGCGAAACCGCGGGAGGTCCTGCGCGAACACCGCCGAGGCGGCCAGGAGTGCGGCTATGATCGTGGCTCTCATAAGGTTTTCAGGTACTCGATGAGGTCGTTCAGCTCATCCTTGGCGAGATCGTTGGTCACTCCGTGCTGGTCCCTGGGGTTGAAAATGGTCCAGATTTCTTCCAGCGTGTGTGCCGAGCCATCGTGCAGATACGGCGCGCTGTTGACCACGTTGGTCAGTTCCGGCGTGTCGATCAGAGGCGAGCGGTCGGTCGGCTTGCCGGTGCCGACATCGGCGACAAGCTGGTTGGTGTAGTATTTGCCGGAGTGGCAAACGAAACATTGCAGCCCTTCGGGAATGGCAGTGCCGTCCTTCCGTCGGGTGCGCAGAAAGATGGCCTTGCCGCGCTCCTGCGCCGGCGTCAGTTCGCCGTCCGGAGAGCGGTACCGGTTGGGGCGCAGCGGGATGGCCTTGATGTAGCTGACCAGGTCTTCCAGGTCGTCGCCGCGTATGCCTTGCGAGCGGAAGAAGAAACGCTCGGTGCGCGGGCCGCACTCGGTCTCGAGATCGGGGTTCTGCCCGTTCCATTTGAATGGCGAGGTGTCGGCGATGTCTTCCAGCGCCCGGTTGTCGACAATGTCGATGCCGAAGCCATCCGGCTCCAGGTCCCAGTTCAGGCCATCGAAGGTCGAATCGAGATGGCAGTTCGCGCACCCGAAGCTGTGCCCGAAGGACACTGCCGACGAGTAGAACAAACGCTCTCCACGGCGTTCGGGTGTGAGCGTGGCCGGCGCGCCCAGCGGGATGCTGCCGGTTACTGCCAGGCGCGCCGTATCGATGATCGAAATGCTGTCATCCAGCCGATTGGCCACCCAAAGAGTCGCCCCATCCGGCGAGAGCGCCGCAGCGCGCGGATTGCGGCCCACTGGAATGCGCGCGATCACGTACCGCGATGCCGCCGAGAGATCGCTGGCGAGCCGTGCCGCGGAGGGCGAGCGCGCCGCCGCCACCAGGCGCGCCAGGTCGAGAACCGCCACCTCGTTCGAGCCGCTGGCGGATACATACGCCCGTTTCTTGTCGGGAGCGATCGCCACGCCGAACGGCAGCGAGAAATAATCCTCGATGGCGTCCAATGGGAGTTGCACCACGCCGCCGATGTCGGCGCCGAAGACCGCCAGCGAGTCGCCGAAGGCCCAGCCATGCTCCACATGCGCCAGCGGCACCAGGTTTCTGGGCCGCAGCAGCGCCGCCAGGCCAAGACGGCCGTCGCGCGAAACCGCCACATGAAATACACCCGCTGCATCGGGCAACTCGATCCGGTCCGTCACAATCTGGCTGCGCGCGTCGATTTCCGCAATCTCCGACCGCGGCGGCGTGCGGAACTTGCCCAGGATGGGATAAATATGTGTGACGTAGATCCGCGATCCGTCGGCCGACGGTGCGGCGTAGCTGGCGCCGTGGGCTGCAATCAGGCGGCGCGTAATGGCGCCACTGGCCAGGTCCACTACCGCGACATCGTCGCTCAGCCGGTTCGCCACGTATAGCGCGCCGCGGCCATCGAAGGCGATTCCAGTCGGCTCAAAACCCGCCGGCAAAGTGCGCAGCGGCTGCATCGTGGCGGCATCGATCTCGCTCACCGTGTCCGCCCACGAATTGGTGACGTAGAGGCGCGCGCCGTCCGGTGTGATGGCGATCCCGCGCGGCACCTTCCCCACCGCCGCACGCCCGGCCACAACGCGCTTCGCGGTGTCGATGGCGGCTACCTCGCCCGTTCCGCTCAAAACCACGTACAGCCGCGCCCCATCCGGCGACAGCACCAGATCATCCGGACTCGGATAGCCGCTCTGCGCTGCTCCGGAGGCGGCAAAGAGGGTGGCGAGGATGTATGCCGCCGCCCTGGAACGGCAAGCTAAAGCGTGCCCCACCGCTCGCGCCACGGGTGGGGCATGCTTCAGCTTGCCAACGCCCGCTTGCGGGCGCGGTCGCGCGGTTGCCGCACCGTTCGGTGCGAGGCCCCACGCGATCTGCCGCATCCCCGTTGGCATCTCTACTTCTCCGTGATCGTGACCACTTGCCCGGCCGCGACGTTCTCCAGCACCTGCCGTATCCCGCTCGGCCAGAGCACCGTGATCTTGTCCGCCTTGCTCGCCGCCCCGAGGCCGAAATGCAATCGCCAGTCGTCCTGGCTCAGGTAGCCGGACCCGGCCGTGCGCTCGGCCCGCTCTTTGACGCCGCCCGCTTCCACCTCGACCACCGCCCCAATGCCATCGCGATTGCTCTTGGTACCTACCAGGTTGACCTTCAGCCAATGTCCCGCCGGCGCCGTGACGTTGTGCAGCAGCGTCCCGGCCGCGCCCAGGTTCACCAGGAACACATCCATCCGCCCGTCGTTGTCGTAATCGGCGAAGCACGCCCCGCGTCCCACGCTCTTGGTCGCAAAGAACGGCCCGGCGCCGGTGGAGACATCCTCGAATTTCCCGCCGCCCAGGTTCTTGAAAATCGAACTCTCCTGCGGGATCAGGTGGATCAGGCCGCCGTGATTGATGAAGATGTCGCGCAGCCCGTCGTTGGAAAAATCATAGGCTCCGGTGCCCCAGCTGGTGTACTGCGCGGCGAGCTGTGAAATCCCCGCCTGTTCGGTGATATCGACGAAAGGCAGCTTGCCGGTGTTGCGCAACAGGCGGTTGTACTTGGAATCGCTCACCCACAGATCCACCTTGCCGGTGTTGTCGGCATCGAAAAAGACCGGGCCCATCGCGGAGGTCGATTCGCCGTTCTGCCCGAACGCGGCGCCGGCTTCCAGCGCGATTTCCTCAAAGGTGCCGTCGCGCTTGTTGTGGAATAGGAAGTTCTCCGTCTTATCGTTGGCGACGTAGATGTCCGGGTAGCCGTCGCCATCGAAATCGCCCGCCGTCACGCCCATCGTCCGTCCCTTGAACGCGGCAATGCCCGACTTCTCGCTGACATCGACAAAGGTGCCCTTGCAGGTGTTGTGGAACAGCAGGTTGGTGTCGCC
>Ga0187871_10004154_pt1 | contig 10975 bp, 12 predicted proteins | sample June2016WEW_16_1_FD_132988 | JGI IMG/M metagenome (GOLD analysis project Ga0187871, IMG submission 132988) | Peatland microbial communities from SPRUCE experiment site at the Marcell Experimental Forest, Minnesota, USA - June2016WEW_16_10 | ecosystem: Environmental > Terrestrial > Soil >...
ATTCTCTGCGGATCGCTGGGATCGAGGATGAGGGTGTGCAAACATAGGCCTCCGGCGCCAGGCTGCCAGTGCGAACCCGAACCGTGGCCGCGAAGCCCCGGCAGCTCCTGCCAGGATTTCCCGCCATCCGAGGTGCGGAAGATGGCAGCGTCTTCCACGCCCGCGTATACCGTGTCCGGATCCGTCAGCGAGGGCTCCAGGTGCCACACCCGCTTGAACTCCCAAGGGTGAGGCGTGCCGTCGTACCACTGGTGGGTGCCCGCAACGCCATCGTAGACGAATTTGTTGTCCACCGGCTCCCAGGTCTTGCCGCCGTCGTTCGAGCGCTGGATCAACTGTCCATACCAGCCGGTGGATTGCGAGACGTATAGCCGGTTCGGGTCGGCCGGCGATCCCTTCATGTGATAAATCTCCCAGCCGGCGAAATGCGGACCGGCGACCTCCCAGTTTTCGCGTTTGCCATCGGAGGTCAGGATGAACGCGCCCTTTTTCGTGCCCACTAATACCCGTACCTGGCTCATCGCGGCTCCTCGCAGTTGATCATCCACGGAATGCCGAAGCGGTCCACCAGCATGCCGAATTTGGCGGCCCAAAACGTCTTTTCGAGGGGCATCTGAATGCTGCCGCCTTCCGAGAGTCCATTGAAGATTCGCTCGGCCTCCGCCGGGTCCTTCAGGCCGATGCTCATGCAGAAGCGTTTCGCCGGTCCGCCGCCCTGTCCGGGAGGCGAATCGGCGCCCATGATGTGGTTCTGGTCGACCGACAGGGTGATATGCATGATTTTGTTGCCCCAATCGGGCGGCATGTGCCCTTCCATGGGTGTGCCGGCATAGCGGAACATACCTTCGATCTTGCCGCCGAGAAGCTTCTCATAGAATTGGAATGCCTCTTCGCAGTTGCCGGTGAAATTCAAGTAGGCGTTGATTTGCATTGCTACGCTCCTTTGGTGGAAACTGACTGCCTGGTCTCGGCGATGGCCTTCAGGTTGGCGAGGCCCGCCGCGAACTCCTTGCCCAGCATCTTGTCCATGCTGAAGAAAATCGACATGACCTTCATCATGAAAGGCACCGGCCCGTACATCGCCCAGGTGACGTTGGTGGCCGGACCGTTGGCTTCCAGCGTGAACGCGGCCGTATTGTGGCCCTCGAACGGTTTAAGAAAATCCAGCTTGATTCTGATCTTCGATGGCGCCGCGGCTTCCACGATCTCCATCCGGCCTTCGCCCGCCTTGCTGTTGCCGGCCCAGTTATAAATCGCGCCCTTACCGCTAGGCGCGCCGGAGAAGGTCTTCGTGATGGCCGGGTCCAGCTTCTCGTAGGGCGACCAGGAAGCCCAGTTGTGGAAGTCGCCGATGAGTGGAAAGATGCGATCCGCTTGCGCCTGAATGCTCTGCGCACGCTTGACTTCGAAAGTGTTTGGCCTGGTGGCGGCAAACGCGAGCAGACCAAGCAGAAGTACCACGACTACGATTGCGATGGTGACAAACATGCTCCCCTCCAGTCTTGCTTAGGGTCATTCCAACGTCCCCAGGCCACCAACCCATCCAGCAGACCGACCGCCATCGGCATCAGCGGGCTGCCGGCGCCAGGATTCGCGATTAAGAGCACAGTGGCGCCAAGCATGATGATCGACAACCCGATGGCAGCCACCGGCGTCAATTCCTGCCGTCGCCGCAAGATTCCCGGCAGGATCAGCCCGGCGGCGCCGAGCACTTCACAGCCACCGATAAACCGCAGGAACGCTCCAGGAAACGCCATTTGCTTGGTCAACTCCGCCACCGGCAGAATCAATCTTAAGCTACCTGCAAACAGATAGAGAAGCACCAACAGTATCTGTATCGCCCACAGAGTGTAGTTCATTTTCTTCGTCATTTCGCACCTGCCGGCAAATTGGGGATCTCCAACACCGGCCGGATTTCCACCGTGCCCTTGCGCGCTCCCGGAATCCGCCCGGCGATATCGATTGCCTCATCGAGATTCCTGGCATTCACCAGGTAGTAGCCGCCCAGGCATTCGCGCGTTTCGGCGAAGGGACCGTCGGTTACCAGGCGCTTGCCGTCGCGTACCTGGACGCTGGTCGCGGTGGAGACGGGCTGCAAAGGCGCGGTGGCCAGGAACTGGCCGCTGGCATTCAAATCGTGCGCCAGTTGCGTCGATTCCACATAGCAATGCTGCCGCTCGTCGTCGGTCAAGGCGTTTTCGGCCATGTAAATCAGTAGCATGTATTTCATTCTCGTGCCCCTTCCTCGGTAGATCGAATGACGGAATGCTAAATCGACATCCGATCCAGAGAATTTTACAATTTTTGTATGACTTCCGATACGACCGCCGCGGTGGAGGAGCTGTACCGGTCCGATTGGGGACGGATTGTGGCCACCCTCATCCGCCTGGTGGGCGATTTCGACCTGGCGGAGGAATGCGCACAGGAAGCCTTCGCGGCCGCTGTGGAACAGTGGGGCGATGCCGGCGTGCCGGAGTTTCCGCGCGCCTGGGTGATCCAGACCGCCCGCCATAAAGCCATCGACCGAATTCGCCACCGCGTACGCTCGCAGGAGAAGCTGGAACAATACGCCGCCGAGGGCCTGACAGAAGCTGTTCAGACGCCCGATTTCGACAACCGCGAGATTCCCGACGACCGTTTACGCCTGATTTTCACCTGCTGCCACCCGGCGCTGGCGCTGGAAGCGCAGGTCGCTCTCACATTGCGCACGCTTTGCGGACTGGAGACCGACGAAATCGCGCGCGCGTTCCTGGTGCCGACGCCCACCATGGCGCAAAGGCTGGTGCGCGCCAAGAAAAAGATCAGCGCGGCGGGAATTCCGTATGTCGTGCCCGAAACCAGCCAGATGGCCGAGCGGCTGGATGCTGTCCTGACGGTGATTTACCTGGTTTTCAACGAAGGGTATGCGGCCACGGGCGGAACTCTGGTGCGTGCCGACCTGTGCGCCGAGGCCATTCGCCTGGGACGGCTGGTGCGAACGTTGACCGGGCCGAATCCCTCAGCCGAAGTGACCGGGCTCCTGGCCCTCATGCTTCTGCAGGATGCCCGGCGCGCCGCGCGTCTCGATCGATCCGGCGGACTGGCGGTGCTCGAAGAGCAGGACCGGAGTTTGTGGGATCGCCGGCAGATTGTCGAAGCGCTGCCCCTGGTGGAAGAAGCGCTGCGCGGCGGACGCGGCCCGTACGCGCTGCAGGCGGCCATCGCCGCGCTGCATTGCCAGGCGTCGCGAGCCGAAGACACAGATTGGCCGCAGATCCTGGGTCTTTACGATGTGCTGGAGCGGTCGAATCCGTCCGCCGTGGTGTCGCTGAATCGCTCCGTGGCGGTCGCCATGGTGTACGGCCCCAAGGCAGGATTGGAGATCGTCAACGCGCTGGCTGCCGATCTGGCGGACTATCACCTGCTGCATGCCGCACGGGCCGATCTGCTGCGGCGATTGGGTTCGTTCCGCGAAGCTGCGGGCAGCTACCGAAGGGCGCTGGCTCTGGCCACCAATGAGAGCGAGCGCCGCTATCTCGATCGGCGCTTGCGCGAGGTGACAGCCCCTGTCGGGACCGGAAACTGAGCCGCGCGCGTAAGCAAGCGGGTGCTGAAGTTGCCCTACAACCCGGCGCCGTAGAAGGGAATCGCCGCGCCCGTGATGTCGGACGCTTCATCCGACGCCAGGAACACAGCCAATGCCGCCAGCTTCTGCGGGGAGACCCATTTGGTGCGGTCCGCCTTCGGGTCGGAGCGGCGATTGGCGTCGGTGTCGATGGTGCCGGGCAGGATCGCGTTGGCGGTGATCCCGAGCTTGCGGTTCTCGAGGGCCGCGGTCTTCACCAGCGACACCAATGCGGCTTTCGAGGCGCTGTACGCCGAGATGTTGGGCGATGGTTCCACGCCGGCACGGCTGCCGATGGCCACGATCCGGCCGCGCTCCTGCTTTCGCATGGGCGGAAGCACCGCTCGCAGGATATTGATGGCCACCCGCAAGTTCAGGTCGAGCATGGATTCCCAGGTGGCATCGTCGGTCTCGTGCAGAAGAGCGCCACCGGCGAATCCACCGGTGGTGTGGACCAGAGCGTCGATCTTTCCGAATTTGTTGAGCGTGTCGGCCACCAGGTGAATGGCGTTGTGGGGCCTGGTGAGATCGGCCGGAATGGCTTCGAATTTTGGATGGAGGAAGGCTTTGCCATCGATCTGGCGGCTGGTTCCAATCACTTGCGCCCCGGCTTCGAGAAAAGCCGCGGTGACAAATGTGCCCAGCCCGCCATTGGCGCCGGTAACGATTACGACGTGGTTTTCCATGCGTGTTCCATTATAGGACCGGCCGTCCCACGATTGGGCGGTGTTCGCAACCGCCGGGCTTTGGCTTCGATTTCCAATTTAGGCCAGCATCGTGCAAACTTTCTCCTCTACTCGTTAAGGATCTGCTGCGTGCTAGCCGGGGGCCCCGCAAGAGTCCTGCCTTCGCGCTGATATCGATTGGCGCGATAGCCCCGGGGAATTGGAGCCAGCACCGCGATTTTCAGCGTGGTCAATGCCGTACTGCTGCAGCCCCTGCCTGATCGCGATGCCAGCCGCCTGGCGCTAATCGAAAGCGACATGCGGCGCCGCTGGTTCGTGAAGAGATCGCCGCTTGAAGCGCGACGTGGCGGAGGGGGACGGACTCCGGAGTCGGTCGGCGAGCAATACCAGCGCACGGTGCGGCCGCCAGCACTACGATTTCAGCGTGGTCAATGCCGCACTGCTGCAGCCCCTGCCTTATCGCGATGGCAGCCGCCTGGCGCTAATCGAAAGCGACATGCGGCGCCGCTGGTTCGTGAAGAGATCGCCGCTTGAAGCGCGACGTGGCGGAGCGGGGACGGACTCCGGAGTCGGTCTGCGAGCAATACCAGCGCACGGTGCGGCCGAGCGCGGAATGGTTCGTGATTCCCAGCAGGCAATTCGCCGGCCTGGCGGTTTCCGGCGAAGAGCCTCCGGAGGAATCCACCGCGGCGGTGATGCGCGCGCTGGAGAGACTGAGCAGCGCCGCGAGTATCGGCTGGCGGGCGAGCTACCGCTTACCCCACATCAGAAAGGCCGGGCGATTTTGTGGGATAAGCTTCAGCTTGTCCAAGGGAGCGGAGCTCGCTCTGGATGCACTCCCCAGGGGCCAGCTCCGCTCGCCTGGGCGAGCTGAAGAAGCATGCCCCACAATCAAAGGCTGGAAGGCGCCGGGATCTCGCCGAGGCGGCGCAGCAGCGGCGTCATGGTGGTGCCCTGCACGAAGACCGAGAAGGCCACGACTGCGAAGCTGATGGTGACGATGTGATCGCGCAGGGGGATTTCGGGCGGGAGTCCCAATGCTAACGCGAGCGCCAGGGCGCCGCGCAATCCGCCCCAAAACAGCACATGCTGATGGCGGAGTTTGACTCGCAGGCCAGTGCGCGCGAAGAGCAAGCAACACGGATAAATGGCGGCAGCGCGCCCGAGCGTGACCAACAGAATCGCCAACACGACGGGAACGGCCAGAAGATTGGCATGCGCGCCTCGCACCCCGATCAACAAAAACACCAGCGAATTGGCGATGAAGGCGGCGTACTCCCAAAACGCTTCGACGGCCTCTCTCCCGCGCGGCGAAATCTCACCGAGGGAGCGGTAATTCGCCATCAGCAGGCCGGCGGTGAGGGTGGCGAGCACGCCGGAGAGGTTGAGATGCTCGGCCAGCAGGAACGAACCCCAGGCGGCAATGGTGGTGAAGGTGATTTCCACGAGATGATCCTCGGTGCGGCCGGCCAGCAGCAGCGCCAGAGAGGCCACCACCGCCCCGCACGCTATCCCACCGACCACGGTGGCGGCCAGCAAGCTTGCAGCCGAGAGCGCGGTCGGCTGGTGGCCGCGGGCGAAGGTGACGACCACGGCAAAAGCTACGGCAGCGGTGCCGTCGTTGAACAGCGCTTCGCTTTCCACCAGCAGGAGCAGGCGTCCACGGGCGCCGGCTTCGCGGAAGGTGGCGATTACCGATACCGGATCGGTGGCGGCGATGAGCACTCCGAACACGGCGCAACTGAGCCAATCCCAATGCGCCAGATAATACATCCCGGCGGAGGTGACGGCGGCCGACAAAGCAACGCCCAACGTGGCCAGTACCAGAACTACCGGCAAATCGCGCCGCAGTTGTTTCCAATCCAGGTGGAACGCCGCTTCGAAAATGAGCGGCGGAAGCAAGGCATTAAAGAGGAGCTCCTTGGTGAGGCGCAAGATGGGGCCGAACGGGAGAAGCGCCAGCGCCATTCCCGCGCCCACCAGGCCGGCACTGTAGGGCAAATGCAATCGCCGCGTGAGCATGGCCACTACGGAGGCGATGAGCAGCAACAGGGCGAGGTTTTCGAAACTGAGTTCCAGCTTTCACTCCCAGAAGTTTCAGCCTAAGCCGGGAACGCCGCCGAGAGTTTTGGCGAATCTGACGGCGCGCACGATCGATTGCGCCACCGCTTCGGCCGCGGCCACTCCGAGGACGTTGATGTCCGCCTTGCGGTCGCCCAATGAGAGGGCGAAGACCAGGTCACCGTCGAACATGGTGTTTACCGGAAAAATCGTGCGCGCCATTCCGAGACTGCCCTGCTCGGCCAGCTTCTTGGCTTGCACTTTCGTCAAGCGGACGTTGGTGGCCACCACTACCAGCGTGGTATTGTGCACGGCGAAGCCTCCGCCCGCGCCGCGCTTCATCTGCTCCGGCGTATCGGCGAAATCGGAGCCGTCCGGGGTGGTGCGCGCGCCGGCGACAATTTTGCCGGTGGCCGGATCGCGCACATCTCCGAACGCGTTTACTACCGCCAAAGTCGAGACCAGAACGCCGCCCGGGAGGCTGACGGTGAAGGAGCCGACACCGGATTTCATGGCGTGCTTCAGGCCCAGGATCTTGCCGACGGTGGCGCCGGTGCCGGCCCCCACCGAGCCTTCCTTCACTGGCTCGTCGGTAGCTGCCGCGGCGGCCGCTTCGCCCATGGCGACAGTAGGCCGCACCTCGTTGCGGATGATCGGAAGATCGAAAATGATCGCCGCTGGGACCAGCGGCACTTTCCCCGCGCCGGTCTCGAACCCCACGCCTTGACGCGCCAGATAGCGCCGCACACCGGAGGCCGCTTCCAGCCCGAAGGCGCTGCCGCCGGAAAGGAGAATGGCATGGATTTCCTGCGCAAGGTGACCGGGATCGAGGAGGGGCGTCTCCTCGGTGCCGCTGGCCGATCCGCGGATATCGACTCCGCCCACCGCGCCTTGCGTACAGAGAATCGCGGTGCAGCCGGTGACGGCTTGAAAATCGGAAACGTTGCCCACGCGAATGCCGGGAATATCGGTGAGGCCCTTCATGGCTGGCGTTCTTCTTAGTTATGGTAGCATCGGATGACGGGGACCGACCTAACTTGCTGGATCTGCTGAAAGAACCCATCCTCTCAATTCAGGAATTCTGCTCGTTGGCCGGCCGGGCGTTCCGCAACATTTTTCGCAGTCCGCACTATCCCGACGATATCTTTTTTCAGATGGACACGATTGGCGTAGGCAGTCTGCTGATCGTGGTCATTGTGGGATTCTTTAGCGGCGCCGTGATGGCGCTGCAGATGTACCATGCGCTGGCGACCTACGGGCAAGTGGGCAAGACCGGCCAACTGGTCTCGATCACGCTGGTGCGCGAACTCGGTCCCGTGCTCACGGCGGTGATGGTGGCGGGGCGCAATGCTTCGGGTATCGCCAGCGAACTCGGTTCCATGAAGGTGACCGAGCAGATCGACGCCATGCGCGCGCTGGGCACCGATCCATTGCAAAAGCTGGTAACACCACGCCTGATCGCGACCGGCGTAATGTTGCCTCTCCTGGTGATCATCGGCGACTTCGTGGGCATATTCGGCGGTTGGGTGATTTGCCATTTTGTCCTGGCGCTGCCGTCCAAGCAGTACTGGCTCACGGCCTGGCAGTCACTGGACGGAATGGATGTCTGCGAAGGATTGCTGAAGCCGTTTCTTTTCGCCATCGTGATCGCGCTCATCGGCTGCTTTTATGGGCTGCGCACCACTGGCGGTACGCAGGGCGTGGGCCGGGCCACCACGCAAGCGATGGTAATGGCCACGGTTCTGGTGTTTATCCTGGACCTCGTGGTCACCAAGATTTTCGTCAGCCAGGCCGCATAAATGGAGCCCGCGGAGACCAAATCGCCGATTCTGCGCTTCGAGAACGTCAACGTCTCGTTCGACGGCGTGGCAGCGTTACGCGATCTTACCTTCGAGGCGCGCGAAGGCGAATCGCGCGTCATTTTGGGGGCTGCCGGGAGCGGCAAGACAGTGCTGTTGAAGACGGCGTTGGGGCTGGTGCGGCCCGATTCCGGCAAGGTATTCGTTTTCGGCCGCGACATCAGCGGCATGCAGGAACACGAGTTGTTCGATATCCGCAGCCGCATCGGCATGCTCTTTCAGGAAAGCGCCCTGTTCGACTCCATGAGCATCGAAGACAACGTGGCGTATCCGCTGCTCAACCAGAAAGCCATTCAATGTCCTGCCGGCGAGGTGTACGCGCGCGTGAAACAGGCGCTGGAATTCGTCGAGCTGGGCCGCACGCTGGCGAAATTTCCCAGCGAGCTTTCCGGCGGCATGCGGCGGCGCGCGGCCATCGCGCGCGCGGTAGTGACGGAGCCGCCGCTCATGCTTTACGATTCGCCCACCGCCGGGCTCGATCCGATTACGGCGCACACCATCATCGCGCTGCTGATCAAGGAGCGCGACACCAGCAAGACTACTACCCTGATGGTGACGCACCGCTATCAGGACGGGAACCTGATCGCCAATTTCCGCTACAATTCGAAGCAGGGGAACTTGGAGCCCGCCAGCCGCGTGGATGGCCATACCGCGCGAACCACTTTCATGGTGCTCAAGGAAGGGCGGCTGATCTTCGAGGGAGATCAGGATCTCCTGGAAGCTTCGCAGGACGTGTACATATCGAAATTTGTGAAACCGCGGGAATAAACCATGCCGGATAGCACCAAGGTACGCTGGTCGCAGTTGCGCGTGGGGGTGATTGCGATCTCGGCGTTCGCGATCCTCTTCGTGATGGTCTTTCTGCTCACCAGCGCCAAGGGCGGGCTCTTCAAGCACAACCTGCTCTTGCGGACCTACATGGACGATGCATCCGGATTGGGCGATGGAACGGCGGTGCGGCTCAACGGCATCACTATCGGATACCTCGACGGTCTGGAACTGACCGGTTCGCGCGATCCCAAACGCGCGGTAGGGTTCAACATGCGCGTGCAGCCCGATTATCTTTCGCAGATACCGGTGGATTCGGTGGTGGGAATCGGCGCGGCCAATCTGTTGGGCGATAAATTTCTAAACATCACCAAGGGACAAAGTCCGGAGCATGTGAAGGAAGGGGCCGAGCTGAGGCCGCTGGAATCGCAAGACATTCCCGAACTGCTGAAGCAGATGGCCACGCTGCTGAGCACTTTTCAGACCGCCGTGAATCGCGTGGATGCGTTGCTCGCCGGAGTGGAAGGGGGACAGGGCAACCTGGGCAAACTGCTCAAAGACGAGGGTCTGTACAACACCATCAACGCTATTACGGCCGAGGGTCAGAAGCTGCTCACCGATATTCGCACGGGCAAGGGCACGCTCAGCAAGCTGATCTACGACGACAAACTGTATCAGGAAGTGCGCGCGCCGCTGCAGCGCGTGGACGCGATCCTGGCCGATGTGCAGTCGGGGCAGGGCACGGTCGGGAAGGCGCTGAAAGATCCGGCGCTGTTCGACGAAGCGAAGCAGACCATCGATCAGTTGAATAAGCTGGTGGCGAGCGTCAACGCCGGCAAGGGCAGTGCGGGTAAGTTGATTAACGATGACGAGCTATATCGGCAAGCGGTGGTGCTGGTGAATCGGCTCGACGGTACGCTCGCCAAGATCTCCGCCGGGCAGGGCACGGTGGGACAGCTTCTGGTCAACCCGCAACTTTACGACACGTTGAACAGCACCACGGCCGAAGCGCAATCGCTGGTGAAGCAAATCCGCGCCAATCCCAAGAATTTCCTCACCTTCCAACTGAAAATATTTTGAGCAGTCGGAAGCAGCTGGTAGTCAATGCCGACGATTTCGGTTTCACGCCCGACGTGAACCGGGGCATCGTGGACGCGCATCGCCGCGGCATCCTGACGGCGACCACCCTGATGGCCAACGGCGCCGCCTTCGAGGACGCGGTCCAACTGGCGCGCCAGACTCCCTCACTCGACATCGGCTGTCACCTGGTGCTGGTGGGCGACCGGTCGCTGGTCTCGGGCAAACCGTTTCCGCTCACGGTGGGACAATTGCTGGCGGCGCTGGCGCGCCGCGACATCCGGCCTTATGAGGAGTTAGCGGCACAGGTGCGGCGCATTCTGGACGCCGGCATTCGTCCCACCCACCTGGATACGCACAAACACACGCACCTGGCGCCGCCGGTGCTGGATGCGGTGGCGCGCCTGAGCGAGACTTTCGGCATCCGCTGGGTTCGGCGGCCGTTCGATTTCCCGCTCAACGCGCTGCGCGGCACGGTGCCGCGATTGAAGCGGCTGACGAGCGGCGCGATGGGATTGCTGCGGCGACGATTTCATCGCGTGCTCGCAAGGCACGGGTGCCGAACCACCGACCATTTCGCCGGGTTCCAGATTACCGGCCGCTTCCACACCGCGGAGCTGGTGGAACTGCTCGCGAGCCTGCCGGACGGCAGCACGGAATTGATGTGCCATCCGGGTTATTGCGGCGAGAGTCTGCGCGCGGCGCGGACCCGCTTGAAAGAGAGCCGCGAACGGGAGCTGGAGGCGTTGACGGCGCCGGAGACGCGGACGGCTCTGGAGCGGTATGGGATCCAGCTGGTGGGCTACGGGGGCCTGGAGTAGCGACACATGGGGAATTCAGGTAGACTGGATTTTGGCCGGCCACTTCAGGGCGCGTAGCTCAGTTGGTTAGAGCGCCTGCTTCACACGCAGGAGGTCCGC
>Ga0187871_10004155_pt1 | contig 10974 bp, 10 predicted proteins | sample June2016WEW_16_1_FD_132988 | JGI IMG/M metagenome (GOLD analysis project Ga0187871, IMG submission 132988) | Peatland microbial communities from SPRUCE experiment site at the Marcell Experimental Forest, Minnesota, USA - June2016WEW_16_10 | ecosystem: Environmental > Terrestrial > Soil >...
AGGCGGCCCTTGAAGAGGCAGCAGCCCTGCGAGAGGCGGCCCTAGAGGCGGCAGCCCTGCAGGAGGTGGCGCTGGAGGCGGCAGCCCTGCAGGAGGTGATCCTGGCGCAGGCGGCGGTGGTGGCGCAGGCGGCCAAGGAGCTGGCAGTCCAGGAGCAGGCAGTCCAGGAGCAGGCAGTCCAGGAGCAGCCGGCCGGGGAGCATGCAGCCCAGGCGCCGAAGGGCCGGGGCCCGGGCGGGGCGGCGCCGAAGGCCGGGGCGAAGCGGCCCGCGCGAGGGCGGGCGGCAAAGGATCAAGGCCCAGAAGGTGCCGGCCGGCAGCAGGCCGGCCCTGGCGGGGCGGCGCCGAAGGCCGGGGCGAAGCGGCCCGCGCCAGCGCGGGCGGCCAACAGCCAGGCGGCCAACAGCCAGGCGGCCAAGAAGCAGGCAGGTCCTGCCAAGACACCGGCGCGGAAGCCGGTCAACAAGGCTCCGGCGACGCAGGCCGGACCGGACGGGACCGGACCGGACGGGACCGGACCGGACGGGGCGCGACCGAGCCGGCCCGCGAACCCCACTTCCAGGGTAGGCACAGGCAACGGCGGCCAGGCTGGCAGAGCGCGCGCGAGCACGGCCCGCACCAGATAGCCTGAAGCCGTGTTCTCGAACTTCGGCGCGTATAGCGCGCTCGGCTGGTTCTTCGAGGTGCTCCTCCTCGCGGCCTTTGTCATCGAGGCGTGGGCCCTGGTGGACGCGTTCCGGCGCCCGTCCGGCGCCTTCGTGGCCGCCAGTAAGCAGACCAAGCCTCTCTGGCTGGTCATCCTGGGAGTTTCCGCGGCCGTTGGCTTCGGCTTCGCCGCATATCGCCTTGGCGCGCTATCCATCCTGCCCATCGCCGCTTTCGTAGCGGCGGCGATCTACCTGACCGATGTCCGGCCCAAGGTCAGGGAGTTCCGCGGCGGGTCATCTCACCAGGGTCCTTACGGCCCCTGGTGAGACCTGGCGCCCGGCCGCTGGCGCTGCCTGCATTAAGCTGCTGGCCGTGAGTGGGGCCCGATGAGCGAGACTAACTGGCGCACGCACCGCCTCGAGCTTGACGACCAGACCTTGCGCGAATGGGACGCGACGGTGCTGGACTCCGGCCGGGGCGCGATCGTGCTTGACACCTCTGCGTTCTATCCAGGTGGCGGCGGTCAGCCACCTGACCAGGGCGTGCTGCTGTGGGGTGGCGTGCAGACCCGGATCGTCGGCGTGCGCAAGGGCGACGATCTCTACCTCATTCCGGCCGAGGATGATCCGGTGCCGCCCGCTGGGACCACCGTGCGCGGCGCCGTCGCGGATGAGCGGCGCACGGCGCTCATGCGCACCCACTCCGGCCTGCACGTCCTGTGCGGAGTCGTGTTCCGCGATTACGGTGCGCTGGTGACCGGCGGCAACATGGAGCCATTCAGCGCCAGGATGGACTTCGACCTGCCGCAGCTGCCGGAAGGCTTCAGGGACGCGGTCGAAGCTGCCTGCAACACCGAGATCAGCGCCGGGCGCCGGATCGATGTACGGGTGCTGCCGCGGCAGGAGGCGTTCGACCTCCCGGACATCATCCGCACCGCTACCAACCTGGTTCCGCCGGATGTGAAAGACGTGCGGATCATCGACATAGTCGGCCTCGATCAGCAGGCGGACGGCGGCACGCACGTCGCCACGACCAGCCAGATCGGCAAGATCCAGGTCGTCAAGATCGAGAACAAGGGGAAGGGATTCCGCCGCCTGCGGATCCGCATCGCCGACTAGCAGCTGTTCAGCACCGCTTGTCCCGGCCGGACGGGTCCGGCAGGTTCGACGGCATGGCGGGGCGATCGCGTTAAGTACCGCTTGTCCCGGCCGGACGGGTCCGGCCGGTTCGACGGCACGGCGGGGCGATCGCGTTCACCGTAGCTTTCTTCCGGCCGGACGGCGCCGGCTGGCTCAGCGGCCTGGCGGAAAGCTCCCGTTCAGGATGGAAACAGCAGGAAAGCGGCGGGAACGGTGACGACCAGCACCGCCACAGCGCAGACCATGGCGATGGCCGGCCAGGGCAGCCTAGGTGCCGGGCGGAGCAGCCGGGAGACCCGCGCCGCGACCTGGCCGTCGGCCCCGTGGTCCGAGACGGCGAGGCTGCCGAGCGGAGCCCGGCCGCCGCCCGCCGCGCCGACCCTGATCAGGGCGGTGGCTAGTTCCCTGGCCGCCACCGGCCGGTGGCGGAGGGCCTGGTCGTCGGCGAGCATCTCGACGAGCAGGGCCACCGCGGCGTGGGCCTGCCGGGCCGTCACCGACCAGCTGAAGGCTTGCAGCAGCGCGGTAAACGGCAGCAGCACAAGATCATGCCGTTCCCGCAGGTGCGCCCGCTCGTGGGCCAGCACGGCGGCGAGCTCGGCCTGGTCCAGCAGGTCCAGCGTGCCGGCGCTGATCACGATCGCCGACCGCAGGCCGGGCACGCAGTAAGCAGCCGCCGCGGGGTGATCGACCACCAGCGCACCGGGAACCTTAGGGTCGCCATGGGCGAGTAGCGTGAGCAGCGCCCGCTGTCGCCTGCGGGCCCGCAGTACCGCGGCGGAGGCGGCGAGCAGTGCTCCGCTGAGCAGCAGCAGCAGCACGGCGCCGGTCGCCAGGGACAGCAGGCGGATTGCCGCCGGGAGGCTGCGGGCCCCGGCCGCGGCCACACCGCGGCCCGCGATCAGGCGGTAGGCCAGCGCATAAGCCCCCCTGACCACCCCGGGTCGCTGATCCGCGCCCAGGCCGGCCAGCGCCCCGATGGCGGCGAGGCCCCAGCCGAGCCCGATCGCCTGCCAGAGCAGGATCGCCGCCGCGGGCGACCTGCGCGGCCAGCGAGCGGCGGCGAGCGCCGATGCGGCGGGTACGCAGGCGACCGCGACGGCGGCCAGGATGAGGACTGCGGCGGGCACCCGCGGTCACTCCCTGGTGCCGGTATCCAGCGCCCCGAGCGCCCGGCGCAGTGCAGCGGCCTCGGTGTCGGAAACGCTGCGCGCGAACCTGGCCAGTGCCGCCTGCCGGTCGCCGGTTTGTTCCAGCGCGTTCAGCATCAGCTCGGTCACATACCCCTCCCGGCTCTCGGCAGCGCGGTAACGCCAGGCGCGGCCATCTCGCTCGCGCCGCGCGAAGCCCTTCTTGGCGAGCCGGTCAAGGACAGTCATCACCGTCGTGTGCGCCAGGTCACGTTCGGTCAGCCCGCTGCTGACCTGGCGGACCGTCAGCGGGTCCCGGCTCTCCCAGAGAATGTCCATGATCGCGCGCTCAAGCTCGCCAAGGCGGTTCACGGGCGCCAGATTACCTTCGCGCGTCGCCGCTGGGTAGCCTCACCCAGGTGAGGATCACTCTGGTGACCGGCGATATCACCGAGCAGCAGGTCGACGCAGTGGTCAACGCGGCGAACTCGGCGCTGTTGCCCGGTGGCGGGGTGGACGGCGCCATCCACCGGCGCGGCGGCCCGGCCATCCTGGCCGCCTGCCAGGAACTGCGGGCGGGCTCGCATCCTAACGGGCTGCCCGCGGGCCACGCGGTGTCGACCACCGCGGGCAACCTGCCGGCGCGATGGGTGATCCACACCGTCGGGCCTGTTTACTCGCGGTCCGAAGACCGCAGCGCGCTGCTCGCGTCCTGCTATACCAGTGCGCTGCGGGTAGCCGGCCAGCTGGGGGCCCATACGGTCGCGTTTCCGGCCGTTTCCACCGGCGCATTCGGCTGGCCGGTCGACGACGCGGCGCGGATCGCGGTCGCGGCGGTCCAGCAGAGCGGCGTGCCGGTCGACGAGGTTCGTTTCGTGCTGTTCAGTCAGGACGTGGCTGGCGCGTTCGCGCGCGCGCTGCGGTCAGTTCCCGGACAGTAGCGGATCGGGATGCGCACGACCCGCTCGCGCCTGGCCGCCATCGCGGTTGGCCTGGCGCTGGCCTGCGGCGTGCTCATCGTCGCCGCCAGCCGGCATCCGGCCCAGCCGTCGCTGGCGCTTGAAGGGATCGCCCAGGACCCATGTGCCCCGCAGGCGGTCCTTGCCGTGCCTGACGGCATCAGGGGGTGGTACCTGCCTGGCAGCAGCGTGCTACGGTCCAGCGGCGGTGTCTACGCTGCCCCGGGGCGGATCATCCCGGTGACGCCCGCGGCGGCGGCATGTGTCCGCGCGGCCGTTCGCGCGAGCCGGCAGTGGCTGGCCGGCGGCACCATCCCTGGCATTACGGGTCAGCAGCGATCGATGGCCACCCGGGCGCTGCTCGACCTGCGGCTGCTGACCCGCCCGGATGGGGCCGTGGTGGCCGCCTGGCACGGGGCCTGGCGGTATGCCTGGCCGCGCGATTCCAGCTGGGTGGCTGTCGCGCTCGCCGACACGGGTCACCTGGCGGACTCGTTCCGTGTCCTGCGTTTCCTGCAGCGGATGCAGCTGGCCAGCGGCACCTGGGCGGCCAGGTACTGGCCAGATGGCGCGGGCCCGGTGCAGGATGGCCGGCCAGCCGAGCTGGACGCCACCGGATGGGTTCCGTGGGCTGTCTGGTGCTGGGCCGCGGCCCGGGGCCCTGGCGACCGTGCGGGCCGCCGCCAGCTGGCGCTGTTGTGGCCGATGGTCGAGGCGGCCGCCGGCGCTGCCGACCGGTCCCTGACAGCCGACGGCCTGCCTGCCGCCTCGATGGACTACTGGGAGGACTCCACGACGGTCACGCTCGGTACTGCGGGGCCGCTACTGGCCGGCCTGCGGGCTGCCGCGGATCTGGCCGCTATGGTCGGCGCCCGGGCTGACGCGCAGCGCTGGTCAGCTGCCGCCGCGCGGCTGGCCGGCGCCATAGCGCTGCAATTCGGGCGCTCTGGCTATCATCGGCTGCCGCACGACGCGTCGGGGGCGGACGCGGCCATCGCGTTCCTCGGCCCGCCGTTCGCGGCGGCGAGCCCCGGTGTTGAACATGCAGCGCGGATCGCGGAAGCCGCGCTGACGCTGCCAGGCGGGGGGCTGCGGCCCGGCACCTCATGGCCAGGCGGCACCACCGTGGCCTGGACACCCGAGACCGCGTTCTTCGCGGTGCTGTGGGCGTCAGCTGGAGATCGTCAGCGGAGTGCTGCCATCCTGGCCTGGCTGGCCGCGCACCGGACCAGCCTGGGAGCGCTGCCTGAGCAGGTGAACGCGCGCGGGAAGGCTGTCTCGGTGGCGCCGCTGGCCTGGACCGACGCTGTCGTCCTGCTTGCCCTGCTCTCCCAGCGCCAGCGGCTGGCGGTGCCCCCGGTGTCCCAGGTGTCCCGGGTGCCGCGGGTACCTGCACCCGCTGGTACTGGCGAGATGCGACACTAGGGCTGTATGCCTGCGCCCAGATGCCCCGCCTGTATGCCTGCCCGCACCTCCCCGAGGGCGTTAGCGGGCCTAAGCCGGCCGTCAGCGGGCCGTCATCGGGCACCACGGCCGCGGCCCCGCGGGCCGGCCCTGATCACGGAGCTCAGCAGCCAGGAGGACACCGATGTCCGCAGAATCTCCGCGCTTCCGGCCGATCCTTGACCGATTTGCACCTTACCTGCCGGGCAAGGCACCGGCGCCGGGCGCCAGGTCTTTCAAGCTTTCTTCCAACGAGTCTCCGTTCGGCCCGCTCCCGTCGGTCCTGAAGGTCATCGCCGAAGCCGCCGTGGACGTCAACAGGTACCCGGACAACGGCGCGGCGGAACTTACCGGGGCCATCGCGGCGCATTTCGGGGTGCCGGCGTCGCACGTCGCGGTCGGCTGCGGTTCGGTCGGGGTGGCCCAGCAGCTTCTTGAGGCGGTCGGCGAGCCGGGCGCTGAGGTGCTCTACGCGTGGCGATCGTTCGAGGCCTATCCGTACCTGTCCGACCTCGCGGGAGTCACCTCGGTGCGGGTGCCGCTGCGCGACGAGACGCACGACCTGGCCGCGATGGCGGCCGCGGTCACCAGCCGGACCAGGCTGGTCTTCGTGTGCAACCCGAATAACCCGACCGGGACGGTTGTGCGCCGCGCCGAGCTGGTGGAGTTTCTCGACGCGGTGCCTGGCGATTGTCTGGTCGTCCTGGACGAGGCGTATTCGGAGTATGTCCGCGACCGCGATGTGCCGGACGGGCTGACGCTGTACCTGGACCGGCCCAACGTGGCCGTGCTGCGGACTTTCTCCAAGGCCTACGGGCTGGCGGGCCTGCGGGTCGGCTTCCTGGTCGGGCACGAGCCGGTGGCCGCCGCGGTCCGCAAGACGATGCTGACCTTCACGGTGAACTCGCTGGCGCAGGCGGCCGCTGTCGCGTCGCTGGCCGCCGAGCCCGAACTGCTCGACCGGGTCGGGGCGGTCGTCGCCGAGCGGCACCGGGTGGCAGCGGAGCTGGCCGGCCAGGGCTGGACGGTCCCGCCCACCCAGGCCAACTTCGTCTGGCTGCGGCTCGGTGACGATACTGCCGACTTCGCCGCCACCTGTGATCGCGCCGGGATCAGCGTCCGGCCGTTCGCCGGCGAGGGCGCCCGGATCTCCATCGGTGACCGGTCGGCCAACGACGCGTTCCTCGAAGTCACCGCGGGCTACCCGCGCCGTCATTGACCGGGAGCCTGGCGGCGGTGCAGGTTCATGTCATCCACGAGAACCCCGACTGGTATGCGCCGCTCGGGGCGGTCTTCGATGCCGCGGCCGTGCCGCACGAGCAGTGCCTGCTCGGCGAGGCGGTGCTCGACCTGAACGAGCCGCCGCCGCCCGGGGTGTTCTGGTCCCGGATGAGCGCGTCCTCGCACACCCGCGGCCACCCGCACGCCAAGGATCAGACCCGCGGGGTGCTTAGCTGGCTGGAGTCACACGGCCGCCGCGTGGTGAACGGGCGGCGGGTGCTCGAGCTGGAGATGAGCAAGGTCGAACAGCTCACCGCGCTGCGCGCCGCCGGGTTCGACGTGCCGCGCACGGTGACCGTCGCGGGCAGCACAGCGCTGGCGGCCGCGGCACGCAAGCTGCCGGCGCCCTTCATCAGCAAGCACAATCAGGGCGGCAAGGGACTTGGCGTGCGCTTGTTCGACCGCCACGATGATTTCGATGCCTATCTGAACTCGGCCGAGTACGAGCGGCCCGTGGACGGCATCACGCTGCTGCAGGAGTACCTGCGGGCCGCCGAGCCCCGCATCACGAGGGTCGAGGTGATCGGCGGCGAGTTCATCTACGCGATCACCGCTGATACCGCGCTCGGCGGCTTTCAGCTTTGTCCCGCTGACGCGTGCGCGGCCGATCAGGCGAGCGGGCCGGGCGTGTTCACGCTACGGAAGGGCTTCGATCACCCGATAATCGGGCGATACCTGAATTTCGCCCGGCAGCAGGGAATCGAGATCGCCGGCTTCGAGTTCATCGAGACTACTGACGGGCGGCTCGTCAGCTACGACATCAACACCACGACCAACTACAACGCCAGCGTTGAGGCGACGGCGCCGCGGCCAGCGCTCCCCGCGGTGGCCGCTTTCTTCCGCCGCCTCCTGGCCGAAGAACGCGAGTCCCGCAGCACCCGCCCCGCTCCGCCCGCCCCGGCCCGCCGGGCCCGGCCCGCGGGGCGGGGCAGGCCGGGGTTCAGTGATCCAGGCTTGTACCGGATTTAGTGGGGACATATGGGATATCAGGTACCAGCTGAGCTACTAAATCCGGTACAAGTACTGGTTCTCCCCTGACGGGAGGCCCGAGTGTGGCAACGGGCGAGTGCGGCAAGGGGCGCGGCAGAGCCGGCCGGAGACTGCGCGGAGCGAATGGCGAGAGGAGCCGTGGATGCGGTTCGGATACTGGATGCCGATCTTCGGTGGCTGGCTGCGCAACGTCACGGACGAGGGGATGTCCATCTCGTGGCCCTATATTCGTGCCCTGGCCGTCGACAGCGAGCGGCAAGGCTTTGAGCTGACCTTGATCGCCGAGCTCAACCTCAACGACATCAAGGGCCACCATGCACCGTCCCTGGACTGCTGGACGCTGGCTCCCGCGGTGGCAGCGGTCACCGAACGGCTGGAGCTGATGCTCGCCGTCCGGCCCAATTACCATTCCCCGTCGCTGACCGCCAAGGCCCTGTCTACGCTGGACACGATCGCACCCGGCCGGATTTCGCTCAACGTGGTGTCGTCATGGTGGAAGGACGAAGCAGCCCAATATGGCGCGCCCTTCGATGTGCACGACGCCAGGTACGCGCGCACGCAGGAGTGGCTCGACGTACTGTCTCGGCTGCTGCGCGAGGATGCCGTGACGCATTCAGGCCCGCTCTACCAGCTCGACGCGGCCGTCCTTGAGCCGAAGCCCGGTCGGGTCCCGCCCATCTACATGGGCGGCGAGTCGCCTAAGGCCAAGGACGTGATCGCCAGCCAGTCGGATGCGTACGTCATGCACGGAGACGCGCCTGAGGTCATCGCGGCCAAGGTCGCCGAGCTGGACGCGCGGCGGGCGCAATCCGGGAGGCCGCCACTGGTATTCGGCGTCTCCGGGTACGTGATCTGCAGAGACACCGAGGCGGCGGCCAGGGCGGAGCTCGACAGGATCCTCGATGTCCGGTCCTCACCGGAGGCCTATGCCTCTTACCAGGACTTCATCGAGGGGTCGCAGCTCGAATCGCGGGTCTCCCTGGAGGAGTACAGCGTGTCCAACCGCGGGCTGCGCAGCGGCCTGATCGGCACGCCCGATCAGATCATCGAGCGCCTGCAGGCCTACGAGCGGGCCGGGGTCGGCCTGATGCTGCTCCAGTTCTCCCCGCAGCGCGAGGAGATGGCCAGGTTCGGCGCCGATGTGATCAGCCGCTACCCGGATCAGCCCGCGCCGCCGCCGGGCTGAGCCCGCAGGCCCGGCCAGCTGAGCCCGCAGGCCCGGCCAGGTGAGCCCGCCGGCCGCGGTGCAGGGCCAGCACCTGTGCTCAGCGATCCTGGCGAGGCTCAAGCTTCTCCACCAGCAGCCGGTAGAACTGCCGGGGGCGCCCTGGCTGCGGGGACCTGTTCGGTGGGAGCGGCCAGGCGAGCCCCTCCTCGACGAGACCGTGCAGCAGCCGCCTCGCCGTGCGCGGCGTCACCTCAAGCAGCCGCCCCGCAGTGTCCGCGTCCACGATCAGCGTGGCGCTGGCCTCAGGCAGCTTCTTGGCCAGCCGGGAGAGCGTGTCCAGGGCCCGCATCCGGCCAGGTGTCCCGGTGGCCGGAAGGCGCGGCGTGGGGACCAGCTGGTATCCCTCCTTCGCCAGGGTGAACCCGCGGCCAGGCGGCCCTAGATGAGCCCGTCCCATCGCAGCGCGGGCATGTGCCTCCGCCTCAAGGGCCGTCCGGCCCATGCCCACCCCGGACTCGATCGTGATCCCGAGCTCGCTGCGGGCGCGATCGGTGAATGGCGGCGCCCGGAAGCCGTCCGTCAGGCCGGCCAGCGAGCCGCGGGTAGCCGTAATCAGGAAGCCGTGATCGCTCACCGGGCTGACCGTCGCGTGTAGCCGCTGCGCCTCCTGGACAAGGAACCGCTGCACGGTCAGCCTTAGTTCCTCGCGCGACTGCCGCGGGGACGCGCGCCGCGCGGAGTCCCTGAGCGTCGGGATCTCCACGATGGCCATCGCGAGTTGCGCATCCTCAAGCCTGCGGTAACCGCCGAGCAGGGCAGCAGTCTGCAGCGCCCCTTGGATCGCACTGCCGGTGGGCCGCACGGTGAAGACCGGGACATCCGCAGCGGAGAGCCGGTTCGCCACAGTTTGCAGGCACGTGAACGCGACGGAGGACTCGTGCTTGCGCCAGAGCCGCTCGTGGAATGAGGCAAGTACCGCCGGGCTGGCCGGATCCTCGCGGACGTGCAGGCGGCGGGCGGCGATGCCGAGCTCGGCGAACGCACCTTCGACGTCGGCGCGGCTCAGCACGTCGATGCTGGCCCGGCCCAGGTCGCGATCGCCATCCCGGCTGGCGCGGAACAGCGCGGCATAGAGCGCGCTTCCGGCCAGCGGCACGAAGGTAGCCGGGGCGTTCAGCACCCCGGCTTTGCGGGCGACTTCGTAGGGGACCTGGCTGGCGAAAAGGCACGCGTCGATGGCCGGGCCCAGCCGCACGACCATGTCGGCGGCCTCATGCTCGTCCCGGTAGGCCGCAGCGACAAGCCGCCTGGCCGGCCCAGCTCCGCTGGCGGCTGCCTGATACCCGGCCGCTGAGGTGCCGGCCAGCATGACTCGCTCTACGAGATCGTGGGGTCCGATGACGCCGATGGTGAGCTCGCCGGAGACCTGCCGTAATGCGTTCATGCGATGTCGTATCCCATCGCTGGTGCGGGTCCCGCCCAGGCTGCGTGGCTGGCCGCGATCCGCAGCGTACGTCGTCCCGCTCGCTGCCGCGCGCCCGATATCTGCTCCATGCCCGTCCTGTCTCCGGCCGCTTGCCCGGCGATGTGCGAGTGCCCGCTGTTACATTTCGTAGCTCATGTAGACGATCACCGGAAGAGGCAATTATCTGTGCTCTGGCAGCGTCGGCATGGAAAGCATTATAAAAGTGAACGAAAAAGGCGAGCAAAGGCTGGCGAGTGACCGAGCCGTTGCCTCGGGGCGCCTTGTCACATTTTAGTCAGCGGCCGTCCCGGGCGGCGAGCGCGTCAGCCAGGTGCATCTCGCCACTCCGTTACCGCGCGCATCACCGGCAGCGGGCTGTGGACCAGCGGAGTCAGCTCATGGTCCACCCGCACCGGCACCACGTTCGCCGCGGGCCGGGATGCTGACCGCCACGCGGCGAGGGAGTGATCGTGCGGCTGGCGGCCGCCTGGTCCCGGTCCCCTGACGGCAGCGGGACGGCGTCAGCCGACGACCTCCAGATCGATGTCAGCGCCGAGGGTCGTGAGCCGGGCCGCTACCGAGGCGTGGCCGCGGTCGATTGGGTAACCGGGCGCGACGATGGTCTCGCCGTCCGCAGCGAGGCCGGCGAGCACGAGCGCGATCCCGGTGCGCAGGTCGTGCGCGATGACCTCGGTGCCTTTCAGCGCCATCGGGCCGTGCACGACGACCGCGTTCCCGACGACTTCTACCT
>Ga0187871_10004159_pt1 | contig 10971 bp, 8 predicted proteins | sample June2016WEW_16_1_FD_132988 | JGI IMG/M metagenome (GOLD analysis project Ga0187871, IMG submission 132988) | Peatland microbial communities from SPRUCE experiment site at the Marcell Experimental Forest, Minnesota, USA - June2016WEW_16_10 | ecosystem: Environmental > Terrestrial > Soil >...
ATCGGCAACATCTGGAACAAGTTCCCGCGCACGGTCCGGGATGTGGCCCTGGGCTGCGGCAAGCAGGTCCGCATCGAGATGGAAGGCAAGGAAACCGAACTCGATAAGACCATCATTGAAGCCATCAAGGATCCCCTCACCCACATCGTGCGCAACTCCGTCGACCACGGCATCGAGAGTCCCGCCGTGCGCAGCGCGGCGGGCAAGAACCCTGAGGGCCGGCTTTTTCTGCGGGCGTTTCACGAGGGCGGGCAGGTCAACATCGAAATCTCCGACGATGGTGCCGGACTGGACCACGAGAGAATTCGCAACAAGGCGCTGCAGAAGGGACTGATCACCGCCGACCAGGCGGCGCGGATGACCGAGCGCGAGATCACCAACCTGATCTGGCTGCCCGGCTTCTCTACAGCCGAAAAAGTCACCAACGTGTCTGGCCGGGGCGTGGGCATGGACGTGGTCAAGACCAACATCGAAAAGATCGGCGGCACCGTCGACCTGCAGTCCAAGCCCGGACAGGGCTCAACCGTTCGTATGAAGATTCCCCTGACCCTGGCCATCATCCCCGCCTTGATCGTCACCACCGGCGGCGACCGCTACGCCATCCCCCAGGTCAGTCTGCTCGAACTGGTGCGCCTCGAAGGAGAACAGGCGCGCAAGGGCATTGAATGGATCAACGGGGCGCCGGTGCACCGGCTGCGCGGGCGCCTGCTTCCCCTCGCGTATTTGAACCGGGAACTGAAGGTGGACGCCCAGGGGCAGCCGGATGCGCCGGCAAAGCCAAACGCCGGGGCAGGAGATATGGGTGCGGTCTCGCGGTCTTCTCCTCGCGTCCTCGAACTGACGGCCAGCGTGGAAACACAGGCCCTCGAATCCGAGATCGCAAACATCGTCGTGCTGCGCGCCGATGACCAGCAGTTTGGGCTGGTGGTCGACGAAATCAATGACACCGAGGAAATCGTGGTCAAGCCGCTCAGCAAACAATTGAAGAGCATCGACACGTTTGCCGGCGCCACCATCATGGGAGACGGCAAGGTTGCCCTGATTCTGGATGTGCTCGGCCTGGCGCAGCGCGCCCACGTGCTCAGTGAAATCCGGGACCACGCCCCAACCGGCAAGGATGGAGAACCCGCGCCCGGCGGGGCCGGCGCGAATGAGCGCAATGCGGTGCTGCTGTTCCAGTATGGAGCAAATGGAAGAATGGCCATCGACCTCTCGCTGGTGGCGCGCCTGGAGGAATTTCCCCGCGACTCCATCGAGGTTGCCGGAAACCGGGAAGTGGTGCAATACCGCGGGCAGATCATGCCTCTCATCCGGGTTTCCGATGTGCTCGAGAGCCAGCGCCGGAAGCCGGAGGAGGCCGGCCAGGAATCGCTGCAGGTGGTGGTTTACGCAGGCCAGGGACGCAGCGTGGGCCTGGTGGTGGACCGCATTCTCGATATCGTCGAGGAATCGTTTGTCATGAATCGGCAAGCCGGACGGACCGGCCTGCTGGGCTCCGCCGTGATCCAGAAACGCGTGACCGACATTTTGGATGTGCCCGGTTTGATCGCGGCCGCCGAAGCCGCCCCGCTCGCCGCCGGGGCTTCGGCCTAAGGAGAAAAGAATACTTGTGGCCAACCTACAGCAGTTTTGCACGTTCTTCCTCAAGGACCAGTTCTTCGGGGTGCCCGTGCAGCAAGTGCAGGAAGTGATTCGCTACCAGGAGATGACGCGCGTGCCCCTGACCCCGCCGGTGATCCGCGGACTGATCAACCTAAGAGGGCAGATCGTGATGGCGGTGGATTTGCGCCGGCGCTTTGCCATGGAGGACCGTCCGGAGTCGCAACTGCCCATGAATGTGGTGGTGCGCACCGAGGATGGGCCGGTGAGCTTCCTGGTGGATGAGATTGGGGATGTGCTCGAAGTCGAGGAGGAGAGTTTTGAAAAGCCGCCGGAAACCGTGCGGGGACAAACCCGCGAACTAGTGCTCGGGGTGTACAAGCTGCGAGAGCGGCTGATGCTGGTGCTCGACACCGAGCGGGCAGTTACGGGCGAGGATTCGAGCGTCCACAACGCCAGCCCGGTGGCCTGACGTGCAAGGTTGAGATAGTCAAGATTCTGCCTCCTCGTGATCCAGATGATTTTGATTTGGAATTTGTTGGAAACAAGAGGAGATTCGGCAATGAAAAGCTCGAATGGACGCGGCGCCGCAGCTGCGGCAAGAGCCCTCGCGCCCAGTCCCCAGGACATGTTTATGCTCCAGGAGATGATGCACAAGGCTCCGCCAGTGGATGCTGTGTGTAGCGCGCAGCATCCCCTGGCAAGAAAGTAACTGCCCATGCCACCGGTTCGGGTTCTCGTCGTCGATGATTCCGTGGTTGTCCGCAAGCTGTTGTGCGTGGCTCTTGCCGCCAGCCCGGAAGTCGAGGTGGCCGGGACGGCTTCGAGCGGAACCATCGCGCTGGCCAAGATTCCCCAATTGAATCCGGACGTGATCACGCTGGACATCGAGATGCCTGGCCTGAACGGAATCCAGACCCTGGTCGAGATTCGCAAGCTGCACCCTCGCCTGCCGGTGATCATGTTCAGCACCCTGACCGAACGGGGGGCGGCGATCACGCTGGAGGCTCTGTCGCTGGGCGCGTCCGACTATGCGACCAAGCCCAGCAATAGCGAGAGCCTGGCCGACGCCATCGAACAGGTGCGAGTGGAGTTGGTGGCGAAGATTGTTGAGCTGGGAGGCCGCGGCAGGCGCGCCGCTCTGGTCATCGCGCCGCTGCCCAGAAAACGCGGCAGCGAGCGCATCGACCTTCTTGCCATTGGCACTTCCACGGGCGGGCCCAATGCGCTCGGCGAGGTGATTCCTCACCTTCCGGCGGATTTCCCCGTGCCCGTGGTGGTGGTGCAGCACATGCCGCCGGTGTTCACCCGGCTGCTGGCGGATCGTCTGAATTCCTCCTCTCCCCTCACTGTGCGCGAAGCAGAAGCGGGGAAGCTGCTCGAGCCAGGACAGGTGTGGATTGCTCCCGGCAACTACCACATGACGGTCGGGCGGAAAAGCGCCGGGACGTTCCTGAACCTGAATCAGGACCCTCCGGAAAACTCCTGCCGTCCGGCGGTGGATGTGCTGTTTCGATCGGCGGCCCAGAGCTATGGTCCGAACGTGCTGGCGGTGGTGATGACCGGAATGGGTTCGGACGGCGCTCGCGGGGCGGCGCAGATCCGCGAAGCGGGCGGAGAGATTGTGGTGCAGGATGAGGCGACTTCGGTGGTGTGGGGGATGCCGGGTGCGGTGGTCGGTGCGGGAGCAGCCGACAAAATCTGCCCCCTCGGGGACATCAGCCAGGAAATTGTCCGGCGTGTCACCTCCAGCCGGGCGCGAGTCTTCGGAGTGTCGGCAACGCAGACGAAGTGACGGACAGCAAGCAACGAGGAACGACCCCTACCAGGGATGAGGACGACATAGTGGCCACGGGGATAGCCAAGCCGGGGATGGAGTCGGAGGATCTGCGCGATCCCGCGTACCTGAAGATTCGCGATTTGATCTACCAGATTTCCGGCATTTACCAGCCTGAAGAAAAGCTGTATCTGCTGGCTTCCCGTTGTGCGCGGCGCATGAGCGTCGTGCAGGCGAAGTCCCCTGCGGAGTACCTGGAGCACCTCACCTCCCGCGGCAGCCGGGAAGCGGAGTTGCGCTTGCTCCTAAACGAAATCACCATTGGGGAGACCTACATGTTTCGCAGTCCGCCCCAACTGGAGGCGTTGCGCAACGTGATTCTTCCCGAGATCATAAAAGCCAAGAGCGCCATGGGGTTCAAGCGGCTGCGCCTGTGGAGCGCCGGTTGCTCGACCGGCGAAGAACCCCACACTCTGGCCATGTTTCTGCTGGAAGAGAGCGAAAAGATGCTGGCCGGTTGGAGCTTCGACATTCTGGCTACCGATCTGAACGACCGGTCTCTGGAGGCGGCCAAGGCCGGGATCTACGGAGAATACGCGCTGCGCAGCACCACCGAGCTCTTAAGAAAAAAGTACTTCACTTTCCACAATGACAAGCAACTCCAGGCCACAAGCCAGCTGAAGTCTGTGATCCGGTTTGACCGCGTCAATCTGAATGACGACAGCAAGATGACATTCCTGAAAGGCATTGACTTGATCTTCTGCTGCAACGTGCTCATCTATTTTGATCTGCCTTCGAAGCGCAAGGTCATGCAGCACTTTTTTTCCAATCTGCTGCCCGGCGGCTACATGTTCCTCGGCCACGCCGAATCGCTCTACCATGTGGATGACCGATTTCACCTGGTACATTTTCCCGGGACTATCGGGTATTTGAAGCCGCCCGTAGGGTATGCCGGCGGAGGCAAGCCATGAACGCGACCAGACTTGAGCTAATCCGGCAGAAGATCGAAGCTCTGCAAAGCATGCCCGCGGTTCCGGCCATCGTCCTGCCGCTGACGGCCATGCTCCAGTTGCCGTCCGATCAAGTGAATATCGAAAAAGTTGTCGAACTGGTTTCCTACGACGGGACCATTGCCGCCCAGTGCCTGCGCATGGCCAACTCCCCGTTGTTCGGGCGGAGGAACGCGGAAACCGTGCGCAACGCGATCCTGGCGCTTGGCCTCAAGCGAATTGAGGCCATCCTGCTGGGTTGCTGCTTGAACCGGATCGTGCCCGCCGACAAGTGGGTTTTCGATCCGGTGACGTTCTGGCGTCACTCTCTGGGATGTGCCCTGGTCAGCCGCAAGATGGCGAAGCTGATCGGATATGAAGATCCCGAGAAAGCCTATCTTGCCGGGCTGCTTCATGACGTGGGAATGCTGGTGAACACGCTGGCCGTCACTGAAGATTTTCGCCAGTGCATGCAGGCCGCCCGCGATGGGCACCTGGCCCTTCACCTCAGCGAGAAGCAGCATCTGGGATTCACGCACTGTCAAAGTGGCAAGATGTTAGCCGAACAATGGCACTTCTCCCGAGACGTGACGGACGTGATCGAATTTCATCACTCCGCGGCCGCGCCTGCGGGCGGAACCTTGGTGGCGCTGGTCCATCTCAGCGACTTGCTGTGCCGGTTGCGCGACTTAGGATACGGCTACTACGAAGCCATGGGCGTTGACTTCGCCGGGGACAGCGCGTGGGCAACTCTGGTGCAGGGCTATCCCAAGCTCGCCGACATGGACTTGGCCCGCCTCGCCATGGACATCGACGGATCGATGGCAGAGATCGTCGCGGTCGTGGATGCGGTCTTCAAGCCCTAGCACATCCACACTCGCGGAACTCGATCGCAGAGTCCACTTCGCGAAGCACTTGTGCAGAGATCCATGTGCACAGATCCACGCGCAGCGTTCCACGCTGCGGAGATCTACGCTCGGAGATTCTACGATGCGCCTGTCACGATGCGCCTTTCACGAAAGCCAGAGTGCTTGCGGGCATCGAGATCGTGACCCCCGCGGCGATCGCGCGCCTGGCGTGGAAGTTCTTCAGTTTAAGCAGAAGGGGCGCCGTCACTTCCTGGCCTTTCGAAACCAGCAACGTGTTGTCCGGCGTGCGGACCTCTTGCTGAACGATCATGCCCGGTACCAGGTCTTCGATCTGGCACTTTCGCACTTCCCCTTCCTCGGCATTCGGATCCAAAGTGACCAGGGCATTGAAAAACTCCTGACTGACGTTGTGCTCCTGGTGCGACAGAATGAATACCGCTTCCGTTCGCGAAGTCCCGTTATGGATGAGCTTCTCGTAGGCCAACGTCAAGCGGAGGATTTCCGCTCCTCGCCGTATGTCCGACGCCTGCGAGCCGCCGGGGGTTGACTCGGAAAGGGCTTCGTTCTGATGTTCGATCATCCACGCGCTCGGCTCCAGGCGCGGGATTTTCGAAAGCAAATCGTAGGCCACACGAGGGTGTGCGTCATACTGTGCCTGCTCGTTCGGCTGCAGTTTCTCCCCGCGGTAGACCGCGTCGATGGTTTCCGGAGGCAGAGTCACGCACCCTAACTGGGACATCATGGCGGCGACCTCGTATTGCCAGGGGTTGCCCAGCTTCATCGCAGTGACCACATGGTGTACATAACGCCGGGCGCGCTCGGCGCGGCTGAAGGCCGCTGGATTGACCAGGCTGAGGACCTCCGTCAGCACCTGAATGCTGCCCCGCAGCGTTTGTTCCAGGAGTTGCTTTTCGGCCGTGACCAGACGGTACTGCAACAGTGCCGCCGTCAAGGTCTTCGCCATAACTTCTTTGCTGCAGGGTTTACTCAGGAAGCGGAAAATGCTGCCCTCGTTGATGGCGTTGATGGCCATGTCAATTTCGGCGTTGCCGGTTAACATGACGCGGATGGTATCGGGAGACAGAGCCTTGATTTTGCTCAACAGCTGGATGCCATCCATTCCGGGCATCCGCATGTCGGAAATCACCACTGCGTAGGGTCCGTTCTCAGTAGCGAGGGCGAGCGCCCGCTCTCCGCCCAGAGCGGTTTCCATCTGGAACTCTCGACTCAAGCCTCGCCGATACCCGTCCAGGATATTGGGATCGTCGTCCACTAGAAGGATCTTTTCAGCCATGGTGTACCTCGCTTTTGTCATCAATTTGTTCGTCAATCTCTTGACACTGCTTCTGCCAGACGAGCCACCGGTCCTGCAAGCCAAGTTGCGCCAGCAAGTCCTGGTCGATACCGCTGCCCTCGGTCCAGGGTAAGGACGGGTGCAGCTGGCCGTCACAATGGTTGGCTGCGTGGACTGCGAGCAAAGGGCAGAAGCTGGTGGGGTGCGCCTGTGCGGGGGCATGATGCCAGGCCACGGCTTCCAGGATGGAGTCCGGCAAGCCCCACAGACCCAGCAGATAGGTGCCCACCTGACCGTGCGTGCCGCCAAAGACCGCTCGCTCTCGGTTCAGTGGCGAGACAGTCTTGGCTTGATCCGATGCTCCTCTATCCGACGATGCTTGACCCAGCAATGAGCACAGCCCGACAAACTGTTCCTCGTAGGTTGCAGCCAGAACGATCCAGCCGACATCGTGCAACAATCCGGCCGTACAGCACTCCTGCTCGGCGGTAGGACCTGCCTGCTCGCAGCGTGCGATGGCCTTGGCAAATCGGGCGGTTGCGTTTGCGTGTCTCCACAACGGCGTGAGGATCTCTGCCAGCTCGGAGCGCATTTCGGAAAACAGGCCGACCGACGTGACCAGGGAATGGAGGTTCTCGAGGCCAATGATGGAGATTGCCTGCTTGGGGCAGAACAGGCGAGAAGCGCTACCCAGAAAAGCGGAGTTGACCAGTTGCAGCAGTTTCGCAGTCATCGCGGGGTCAGAACTCACAATGTCGGCCGCCGCTTGCAGGCTCGGGTTGGGAGACTCCAACTCGGTGCGAAGCGCGTCGTACAACGACGGTGGGCTGGGCAGGGTTTCCAGTTGGGATACCTTTTGCTTGAGTTGCGGGTTGTCCAGCACATCGCGCAAGGCCAGCACGCCTCCGAGTTTCTGTTTCAGTTCTTCGACGTCGCAGGGCTTCGACAAATACTGATGAGTCGGCCGGATCGCCCGCAGGACGGCATCTTTGTCGGACTGCCCTGAGAGCACCATGCGAACGGTCTGCGAGAACCGCTTCTTGACCAGGTCGAGCAGTTGAGCGCCGTCCATCCCGGGCATTCGCATGTCGCTGACCACCACGTCGAACGGTTCGTGTGCCATGGCCTCCAGGGCCTCCGGACCACCCAGCACAAACTCCATTTCCCATTCCTTGCGCATGCTGCGCAGACTGCGTTCCAGACCTTTCAGCACCATGAGTTCATCGTCGACAAATAGAATTCTTTTGCTCATGACGTCACCGGATCAGTTTCCAGCGGCAAGCGGATGAAGAATGTCGTGCCCTGTCCCGGCTCAGTCTCGAACCAGAGTTGTCCTTTCTGACGTTTCACGATGGCCGCGTGCGACAGCGTAAGGCCCTGGCCGGTGCCTTTGCCGAGTGGCTTGGTGGTGAAAAACGGTTCGAAGACTCTGGACTGGACGTCGGCAGCCATGCCAATGCCGTTATCCTTCACTGCCACTTCCGCCCATGGGCCGTCGCGACGGGTGCGGATAACGATCCTGCCTTTGTCCCGCAATCCTTTGGCAATGGCCGCATCAATGGCATGAGCGGCGTTGATGATGAGATTGAGAATCACCTGATTAAACTCGCCGATCAGGCAAGGCACCAGGGGAAGGTCCGCCCCGAATTCGGTGACCACGTCGGCAACATATTTCCATTCGTGCCGCGCCACCGTGATGGTGTTTTCGATGGCCCGGTTAATGTCGAGCGCGCGTTTCTCTTCCGAACCCGGGTGAGAGAACTCCTTCATGCCTTTGACAATTTTGGCCACACGCTGGACTCCATCCAGCGATTGTTCGAGCGCGCGCGGAATCTCGGTCAGCAGATACTCCAGGTCGGACTGTTCCACCTGCCGGTCGAACCGATCGAGCAACTCCTGAGGAATGCCGCCGTCGCCCGCCGCGCGGCGAATGGCCAGGCTCAGATCCAGCAAGTCGGCGATGGATTGCCAGGAATCCTTAAGGAACGTCGTGTTGTCCCCCACATACTGGGTCGGCGTGTTGATCTCATGAGCAATTCCAGCCGCCAGTTGGCCGATGGCTTCCAGCTTTTGCGCCTGCCGGAGCTGAAACTCGAGATTCTTGCGTTCGCTGATGTCGGCCCCCGAGACAATAAAACGCGGAGGCTCGTCGCCATCGGACTTCACGCGATGCACGCTGAAACCGAGAAACCGCCGTTTGCCCTCACTTTCGTACGCCAAATCTTCTCCGCGATAGGCGGTTTTGGTCGCCAGCCAGCGCACCACTTCCTGGCTGATTTCGGGCTGCAGCCAGTGGATGCCGCAGTGTTCGATGGTGTGACCCAGCACCTGTTCGCCCGACAGATGAAAAATCTCTGCGGCGGACCGATTCCAGCGGGTGATGCGCCCGTCGACATCCAAGCCGATCAAGATCGACGGAATTGACTGCAGGAACAATTCGGTTTCCGCGTGGGCTGCCTGCAACTCCTGGTCAGACCGGATGCGCTCATCAATGGCACGCAAGACCACCACAATGCCGTCGGTACGGCCAATCAGGCCCCGAACCAGTGAGCCCCGGGCTTCGAAATGCCGCGGCGATCCATTCTTGTGCAGCAGGCGGACCACGGCTAGAGGTTGATTTTGATGGAGCAGCAGTTCCTGGATCGATGCTTCGAACCCACGCCGGTCCTCGGGATGCACGATGGCCAGCACATCCTGGCCGATCAGTTCCCGGGGCGCGTATCCGATCCCAGACACATGCGAGGGGCTGGCATACTGCCACTTCCGTTCCAGGTCCATAACCATGACCAGGTCTTCGACATTGTCGGTAATGGCCCGGGCGAAGGCTTCGCTGCGCCGCAGCGCATCCTCGGCCGCTTTGCGCTTGCTGATGTCTTTGAATTGGACGATCAGGACAGAGGCGCCATCTTCGTGGTGGGCCAGAGAGGCTGTCACCGCCGCCCACACCATCGACGCATCTTTGCAGAGATAGCGTCGTTCCAGATCTTCCCCGGTGAATTCCCCTTTCACCAACTGAGGGATAAGAATTCTGGTCGGGGGCAGATTCTCCGGATGGCTCACCGACTCGAGGTTCATGCCCAGGAACTCCTCCTCGGTATAGCCGAACAGACGGCAGAGAGCCTGATTGACTTGGACAAACCGCCCCTTCGTATCCAGCAACGCCATCCCGATTGCCGCCTGCTCGAAGGCGAGTTGGAAGCGCGCTTCGCTGTCTCGCAAAGCGCGTTCCAAAATGATTCGTGATCCAGTTTGGAGCCGGAGCAGCAACTCGCGGCCGTCGACTGGTTTGTACATGCAGTCGTCCGCGCCAGCCTCCAGGGCCTCCGCAACCTCCTTTTGCTGGTTCCACGTGGTGAGCAGAATCACGTGGATGTATCTTCGGTTCTTCTGTTCGCGGATCTGCCGGCAAATCTCAGCTCCGCTCCGCTTCGCACAGGTCCAGCCCACGATGGCCAAGCCAGGAGGACGATCGGACTGCAGGTAGTGCAGAGCATCCTGGCCATCTTTGGCCAGGACAACGTCGTATCCGCTCTTCGCCATTAATTCCCGGATGTGAGTGCCGGTGACGACGTCGCCTTCCGCAATCAGCAGCCTGGGCAACTGCTTCTTCGGGCTCGAGCCGCTGGACAAGCGTGGACCGATTTCGGAAGAGAGTGGGCTCATCTCGAGAGAATATCGGCACACCGTGGCATTGGCTTTAGACGGCAGAAGGTTAGAGTGCCTGCGCCGGCGAGCACGAGGAATCTGGATCAGCCTTCTCGAGAAACTATTTCGGTCAGTGGAAAACAGTTAGAGAGCTGGTCGCAAGAGAAAAAGCTGCGGCGCCTATTTCCGCTCAGTCTGCGCGTGTGCTTGTGTTGAATCGGCCTGCAGTCTGGTGATGGCCAGGCGGTTTGAGTTCGATCGACAGCCGAAGGGTCAACCGATCTTCGGCTCATCCCCGGATCTGGAGAGAAATGACGATGGGCTTGCTTTCGAACTGCAGTCTGACCTCAACCCCGGGGGAGTCCGTCTGAGAATACAGGTTATAGTCCGTCCCGGTGATGACCGTGGGCACAGAAAGCATGCAGCCGTCTCCCATGCCAGCGATCTTGTTCTTGAAATTGCCAGCGATCATGTTGCAGACTTCGCCGATCGCATCCGCCATCTCCGGACCAACCTTGTCCGGCTCCAGGCCTAGCATTTTGGAAGCCATGAGTACGGCCGACTTCTGGTCGCAACGCAGGCTCAGCAAGCCGCATACTTGCCCTGCAAGTCCAACCATGGCGGTAATGTCCAGGGTTGCATCCTGGTCCGATGTCCACTCGGTCAGTTGGCATGCGAGCATGAGCTCAAAGACTTCCCGCACCGCCACTTCCAGCAGCGGAGGCCAGTTTTCGTGGCGATTGCCGGTGGTGAGTACTTCGTTCAGAGGTCTCATGATTTCCCTGCCAAGAAAGGGAC
>Ga0187871_10004160_pt1 | contig 10971 bp, 7 predicted proteins | sample June2016WEW_16_1_FD_132988 | JGI IMG/M metagenome (GOLD analysis project Ga0187871, IMG submission 132988) | Peatland microbial communities from SPRUCE experiment site at the Marcell Experimental Forest, Minnesota, USA - June2016WEW_16_10 | ecosystem: Environmental > Terrestrial > Soil >...
ACCACACAATCGAGCTTGGCTGACCAGGTCCGGGACCGCTGGCCTCGTTGGCAAACCAGTGATACGTGTATCGCGCTCCCGGGGCGACAAAGCCCCCTTTGGCCACGGGCAGATATAAAGACCCTTCGTTGATTTTGTCGTAACGCAGGCCGTGAGGATGCATATCATGCCCGCGGTGGCTGCGATTCAGAAAATCCACAACCACTTCGTCCCCCACTTCAGCGCGAATCACGGGCCCAAGAATTCCCAGCCAAACAGGTTGCGGCTTCGTCGTAGTAAAGGTGCCGTCCGTATATTCGACGAAGCGTGTCTTCGGCCATTGCAGCTGAAGCCACGGTTTCCGGATAGGCGTGGCCGTGAGCAGATCGTGCCCGCTGGGGGCGTAGTTCCAGGTGACATCTTCGGCGGCGATGTAGTAGTGCCGAGTCGTCGCCATGCAGGAGGAAATTGAGAAGAAGACAAACCAGAGCACAAACGCCCGCTGAATTTTCACGGAAGCCATTATCCCACCGTGCGGATCATTCTGAAATGATCCCCAGGCCTTTGAGGTCTAACCGGCACGGCCTAAGGATGCGATGGGTGCATCAGTCCAGAGATACTGGCCTGCGCTGCCGCTCCCATCGTGAACGTCGCAGTTACTGATGTGTTGGCAGTAACTGTGATTGAACAAGTGGCAGTGCCGCTGCAGCCCGCTCCACTCCATCCCGCAAAAGTGTATCCGCTGTTCGGGGTTGCGGTGAGGGTGACGTCGGTGCCATAGGCAAATGAGGCAAAACAACCGTCGCCGCCGGGCGTGCACGTAGTGATGTTCCCAGGATTGCCCGCGACCGACCCGGAGCCTGTAGCTCCCGCGATTGTGACCACTAAGGCCGGAGGATCGTTCCAACTGGCTGGCGGAACCAGGCTGCACTCACCGTCGGTTACTTGAGTGGGCGGCGTTGGAGCAGTAGCCCAGGGCTTGTTCACAAAATCAAAAAACTCGGTCATGTCCGTTTGCGAGCCGTCGCGTGCGGTGAGGGCGGGCAAGCCAAAGCGGGTCTCAACCATCTTGAGCACCGCTGTCGTGTCGCGGACATTGTGAGAGACGAAGTTCTTCACGGAATACGGCGAAATCACGATCAGCGGCACTCGATACCCGGTCCATGCGAAATCACAAGTTCCTTGTCCAAGTTCCTGGCCGGGCTTGGTGCAGATATCGTTGAGAGCGGGGTTCAGGTCGATTGGCGATAGATAGTCGCCAGGGGGTGTCGCCGGTTGCGGTGGCACGTGGTCGTAAAGGCCACCGGCTTCGTCGAAGGTGAAAATCATGGCCGAATCCGTCCAATTGGGGCCGGCCATAAGGTCGTTGATCAGACCGGCGGCGTAACTCGCTCCAGCCTGGACATCGGACGGAGTAGAAGTATCGAGATCGTTGGGATGCTCATCGAGTGATGCAGCCGAGGCGGGTTCAATCAGAGCGAATTGGGGCAACGTCCCATTCGCCGCGTCGACCGCAAATTGCGTCACCGGAACGATATTTTGCAACAAGTCCGGAGTCTGGCCGGCGCTATCGATGATCGTCTGTTCGTACGTGAACATATTGATATAGGAGCTTTCGATGAGGCACTCCGCGTTCGCGTCCGAAATATCGTTGTTACATGCGGCACCGGTGATCGGATTAATCGTCGCTTCAGAGTTGACATAAATCTTCCAGGTGATGCCGGCATTCTGCAGGGCCTCGAAAATAGTTTTATTGACGAGGGGGCCCTCCGGGGCTGCCAGGGGATACGCATGTCCGGCGGAAGTGGCGGACAGCAGGTACATGCGATTGAGTTGGGTTCGATTCATCAGCGGAGAAAACCAGGTGTCCGAGGTCGCGAAATTGGAGGCCATGAAGTAGTAGTAATTCAGGTCCGTCCAGTCAAAATAACCCATGGCTCGTATGCCGTTGACATCCATAAGGGGAGGGACTTGCGATTCGGCGTCGTACGCGGCGGTGTATACAAATCCGTTCAGCGGCGGAGGATTTTCGGCCGGTTGATCAGCCTGGTTGGTGTAGTCCCAATTATTGTGGGCCTCGTTCCAGAAGGGGCTTTGCTCTTCCTGACACTCGGATGCGAAATGAAAGGAGCTAACGGGATAGTTGGGGTTCGGAGTGCACCCATCGGTGATGGTCGGATCGCAGCCTGGGTTCGTCGGTGGCGCCGGGGTTACGCCGTTCACCGGCGGATTAAACTGCGGCAATCCGTTGAAGGTCTGCCCCTTGGTCCCATATCCATTCGCCGACCAGTATCCCAGCATTGCTCCGAAGTAATGATCTAAAGACCGATTCTCCTGGGCGAAGAGGATGATGTGATTCAGCGCCGCATAGGGGTTACCGGAACTGAAGGTCGCAGTCACGGCTTCCGCCGCGGTCACGGTGAGGCTGCAGGTTGACGTTCCCGTACACGCGCCACTCCAACCAGCAAAGGTGCTGCCCGTTCCCGGGGTTTCGCTTAGCGTGACATGGGTATTCTGCGTGAAACTCGCAGAGCACGTACTCGGACAATTGATTCCTGCCGGGCTGCTGGTCACGGTTCCCGTGCCCGTCCCCGCCTCAGTCACGGTCACTGCATAGCTAGGAGACGCGGAGCTGAAGGTCGCGGTCACGGATTCCGCCGCAGCCACGGTGACGCTGCAGGTTGCCGTTCCTGTACACGCGCCACTCCAACCTGTAAAGGTACTGTTCATTCCCGGAGTTTCGCTCAGCGTGACCTGGGTATTCTGTGGAAAACTCGCGGAGCATGTAGTCGGACAATTGATTCCTGTCGGGCTGCTAGTAATGGTTCCCGTGCCCGTCCCCGCAACCGCGACGGTCAATCCGTCACCGGGATTGAACGTAGCGGTAACGCTCGCTGCCGCCGCGAGGGTCAGGATGCAGGTATTGGTGCCGGAACAACCGCCGCTCCATCCACCGAAAAAATAGTTGCTGCCCGCAGTTGCAGTTAGCGTGATTTGCGTATTTTGGTTAAAGCTGGCGCTACACGTCGTAGGACAGTTAATCCCTACTGGGCTGCTGGTCACGGTTCCCGCACCCATGGCTGGGGCGGTGACGGTTAACTGGTAGGTCTGAGGTTGCGTGTGGGATCCGCCGCCCGCGCTTACGCAACCCGTCAGCACAAGGGCGGATAGGGCCGACAACAACGTCAACAAAAACGTTAACCGGGACTTCATGGGTGTGTTGCTCCTGGGACAAGTCCGAATTTCGATGAAAGTCAATACCCAGACGGTTGTGTGTCCCGATAAATGGTCGCGCAATCAAGGAGCAGACCATACCTGTCGCGCCCGAGCGATCGTCCGCCATCTAAGCGCTCGTGGTCTATCTTTCTGAGTGGTGGTCAATTTTTCAGCTGGTCAGGCGAATGCGAGTGAAGGATGGCCTCCCCCGGTTCTGCCTTTTTTCGAAGTGGCGGCGGTAGCGGGGTGGCTCTGGACGGCCTGCATGATAATCCATTGAACATCGGTGCGCCGGTAGGGAGCAGAAATCACGTCGAACGCACCCAATTCGATCGCCTGGCGGTAGCTGTCCTCCGAGTACGCCTCGGCCAGGACGATGACGCGGATCTGGTCCAGCTTTTGCTTTAACAACGTAATCACGTCCTCATAGGTCCCATCGGGCAGCTCCGCTTCGCAGAGCACCAGCGCATGGTTCCCACGTCGAAGGCCGCGGCGAGCTTCCTGCAGCGTTAAGCACCAACAGACCTCCAGCGACCACTCCAAAATCGCGCTTTCTATCACCTGACGATTCTCGGTAGAGCAGATCACTAACATCCGCCATCGCATAGTTATCCGCCGCTACTCATCTGCCAATCTCGGACTGCGCGCCCGCCGACAAACCTAGTGACCATCCTGCAATTGTGGGCGCGGGAATTCTGGTGCGTCTTTTAGTTGTACAAACGCGTGCGAGGGTTGCTTGTCATTTTGATGGACGCTATGCGTATTTCGAATCTGGCCCTGGGGATCAATCTCTGCAGAATTGGGAGAGCAAAGGCGTCGAACCATCATTGGGCGGACTTTTACGTAGGATAATCAGCGGTCTGAGGTCTGTTGAGGTGGTTGATTTCCCCGCCACGACTCCGGGTTTGACAAACTACGGGGTGCAACGAAGACTGCCGGCGCCACAAAGTCGTCCTGGAGTAAATCCGTCGTAAGGTCCAAGGGCAGCCGGATCGCTACCACGGTGCCCTTGTGACTCGAGCGAATTCTGAAACTGCCGCCTAGTTGCCGGACGCGTTCTCGCATCCCGCGCAGCCCGACACCGGACGCTCGTCCAGCTTCGATCTCACGGACTTTCTGTCTTGGAATGCCCGTCCCGGAGTCCGCTATTGCCAGCGAAACCTGGCGTGAATAGCGCACAATACGTATGGTCACAGTGCGGCTTTCAGAATGCCTGTGAACGTTTGTCAGGCCTTCCTGCACGATGCGAAAGAGAGCCGTCTCCAGGTCGCGCGGCAATCGCCCAAAATCCTCTGCGATCTCAAACCCAACCTTCATGCGGCTACGTTCAGCGAAGCCTTCGAGATATTCACGCACGCCCGGAGCCAATCCCACCTGATCCAGAAGCGGGGGGTGCAGCAGATGAGAGATCGTGCGAATTTCCTGGGAGACTTGGGCCAGCAGGGCTGTGTTCTCAATGATAGCCCGGGCTGCCATGGGACTCAGATTCTTCTCCGCCAATGCTCTACCGTGATTCATCGACATTGCCACCAGTAACTGACCCACGCTGTCGTGCAAATCACGAGCCACTCGCCTTTGTTCGTCATCTCGCAACTGAAGCAACCTGCCGGTGAGCTCCATGAGATTGTCCTCTGCCAGTTTTCGCTCCGCGACTTGGGCTTTCAGCTCAGCGGACTGTCGGGCAATTTCGTTGGCCGCCTGGAGTCGCGCGGAACGCTCCGCATCCAGCAACTGAAGCACACGAAGGGCAGAGCTGGTAAAGTCAGCCAGATCCGTCAGGAGGCGAACGTCTTCGGAATCGAAAACGATGTCTTCGTCGTGGGAAAGAATCCAAATCGCGCCGGTCGGACCTGCCCCCGTGAGAGGAACCACCAAAGCTTCTACGACGGGTACCGGAAGCTGGTTGAGAAAAGGCAAATGTCTCGGAGGATATAAGAATAATTGCGGCGCATTGCAATCGAGTAAAACGCCGCACGGGCTGAAGTTTGGGAGAGCGAAGCCATCTGCGTGCTCTTTGAGCAACCCCGCCAAGCTTGTCCAACGAAACATCGGCTCGCTCCCAGGCGGTGTTTCGACCACGCTGATACCGGCCGTGCCCGCCTGGCAAAGTTCCAACGCAAGCTGAAGCAGTGTGTCTGGCAGTTGCCGCGGAGAATTCGCCATGACGCGCGCCAGGATTCGGAAAGCTTTGCTCTCGGTTCCCAGATCTCGCGTCCGGTGAGGCCGAGCGCGCAGTTCACTGTTGTTGAGAACGCCCTCCAAACGGCTAAAACATTGGTTGTGTCCCATGGGATTGGCCAGTACAGGAAAGCTACCTTGGACCTCAGGGAAAAGCTGGGCAATATTGATCACTTGCCAATGCATTTATGTCAACAGCCGCGTCGAAAGAGAATAAAGATTAGTGTCTCGTATTGACCAGAATGGGAATAGCCCCTGATGTTAGATTTCATTTATGTCTGACCCTAGTGGTATTCGCGTATCTCCCGAGCACACCCCGATCGTCAATGGCAAACCGCTTTTCCGCGGTGAGCAACTCCCACAAGATGTCTGGATGGCATCGGTCGCGCCCCGGCCCGTCCCCAGCCCTTTGACGAATGAGAGCCGGACTGCGAAGTCATTCCGAATCTTGATTGCGGACGACCACGATGTGGTGCGCTGCGGAGTTCGCACGCTGCTGGAAACCCATGCGGGATGGACGGTCTGTGGCGAAGCGCGCAATGGCCGAGAAGCAGTGGCCAAAGTGGCGGAATTGAAGCCGGACTTGGTCGTAATGGACGTAGCCATGCCGACGCTGAACGGGATGGACGCCGCGCGTCAGATTCTTAAGGACAGACCTGGAATGCCAATCCTTATTTTCACGTTGTACGAGTCGGACGAATTGATCCGCCAGGTTCTCGAAACCGGAGCTCGGGGATTCATTCTGAAGTCCGACGCGTCGCAAAACCTGCTGTTGGCGGTAGAGGCGCTGCAGAGGCGGGCCACCTTCTTCACGGCGCGTGCGGCGAAGATGATGCTTGACGGCTACCTGCACCGCAACGACGGCGATTCCGGCACTACGATGAGAGATCGATTGACGGCCCGGGAACGCGAAGTGGTGCAGCTATTGGCCGAAGGCAGTAGCAGCAAGGAAGCCGCTGTACTGTTGAATCTGAGCGTCAAGACCATCGAGACTCACCGCACCAATGTAATGCACAAGCTGGATGTTCACTCAGTTGCCGGCCTGGTTCGCTATGCCGTCCGCAACTCCATTGTGCAGGCTGCGTAAGCAGACTCGGTCACGGCGTCCCCATCATGCGCGGCCCGGGTCACGGGCCGCTTTCTTAGTTCCGTAGTGTCCTCATTATTCCGGCCAGCGGCTCAATTCAGTTTGAAAAATACCTGCACGCTGATCAGAACCGGCACCGCCGTGCCATCTTTGGTTGCCGGCGCGAATGTCCATTGACTCACGGCCGCCATAGCCTTTTCGTCCAGACCCATCCCCAAGGAGCGGATCACATGTATATCCCGTGGTTTTCCGTCCGCACCCACAATCAGCTTGAGTACGCACATGCCCTGCAACTTGGCTTCGCGCGCTTGTTCGGTGTAGTCCGGATCGGGCATGGCCAACGGACGCGGCGCCAGCACTGATCCTCCAACTTTGTATGCGCCTCCGCCGGCGCCACCGCCAAAACCTTCGCCTACGCCCGCGCCGGATCCCTTGCCAACTCCTCCGCCTGAGCCCGATCCGATACCACCGCCCGAACCTACTCCGTTGGAGGCGGCGAGGGTTGGGAGAGCTGATGCGGCCGGAACTCCCAGATTCGGTACGGAAGCGGCGAGTTGGAGCTGTGGTGGCGCAACCACCGTCGGCGCCACCATCAGCTTCGGGTGTTCATTGCGTACCACGATCTGCGGAGGTGTGATTTGTTGCTTGGCCAGGCGTGGCAGCTTGCCTCGCGGCGCTTGGAGCTTGTCCCGATCTCCACCCCCGCCGCCTCCCCCAGCCTGCTTAGTGGCCAGCGGCAGTGCGTAAGTTTCGAGGGAAGGTGCGATGAGTGTAACTCTCGTAACCGGTTTTGCCTCGGATCGCACTTCATGCGTCAGCAGTGAGAAGGCCGCCACAATGATCAGCGCGTGCACCAGGAACGAACCCAGTGCGCTCCGCGTTGTCGAGACTCTGTGCCGGCCCCAGGAGTCGCTAAGCGTGAACGCATTCGGCGATATCACTGGTTGCGAAATCGCCCGGACGCGCACTTCCCGGATGGGAAGCGCGGCACCTGCCTCAGCTCTACGGACGCGATTTGAAGATTCAGTTGACATGGCCAGGTCCAGGCTGGTCATGGCTTCCCCTGCGATAACGAACTGCTCAAAGCAACCGGCACTCGTGTCGAACAGAAATTCATATGCTGACCTATGCGTCCTCAATTACCTTACGGCGGGCAGGCGCCTCCGTCCATGCAGTGGACACCGTATAACGGCGCCGCATTTCGAGTAGCTATGCCGCCGCTCTGAGAAACTAAGGCATTCCTCGATCGCACGTAAGGGCTTTCGCTGAGCGGAACGGCACCCTGCCTGATGCCTCTTGAGCCCTGTCCCTCCATCCTTCCGCATATCCTCCGGCTAGCGACTGAAAACGCACTGTTTCTCCAAAATTCTTAAGCCACCCCCGCATCATTTTGCATCAGAATCTCGTTGCATCAGAATCTCGCACATTCGTTTCGAGTATTCCCCGGAGGCACATGTCGTTGAATGAACTGCCAACTGTTCGATCTCCCGCTCAAATCCCGGCCTTTCAGGGAGTCACTTCCGAAAAAGATGGCCACCCGCAGATGATCCGCGATCGCGGACCACTGCTCGGCCTGGCTCGCAAGCTGCACGAAAATGAGACGGCACTCGCCTTCATGCGACATGCTTTCCGCATGTTCCAGCGCATCGGGATTACGGTGAGTCCGAACCACTACTACTGGCCAGTGCCCGATTTCCGCGAACTCGAAACTCGGGATTGGCCTGCCGAGGAAGTGCCCGTCGGTTTTGATCTTGCCGTCGACCGGCAGTTGGATTTCCTGCAAACGGTGGTTCCGCAATACCAGAGCGAATGGGCGTCGGGCTCGGCGCCGTTCTTCAGCGTGGGCTACAACTACAGCAATGGCTTCTTCGAAACCGTCGATGCGGAGATCGCCTACTGTCTGGTTCGCCATTACAAGCCGCGACGGATCGTGGAAGTGGGCGGCGGCTACAGCAGCCGCGTCATGGCGGCTGCCCTTGATCTAAACCTGAAGCTGGATGGAGTGCGCGGCGAGCTGATCACGATAGACCCATTCCCGGACCGGTTCCCCAAGAACGCGCTGAGCGATCGTGTCCATCTCATTCCCCAGACCATCCAGAATGTGGACCTCGAGGTATTCCTCAGCCTGCAAAGCGGCGATTTCCTTTTTCTGGACTCGAGTCACGTAGTAGGAATCGGCAGCGATGTGGTGCGCGAGTACCTCGAAATCGTTCCTCGTATCGCCGGCGGTGTGCTGATCCACGCCCATGACATTTTCATCCCTTCCGACTATCCCCGCGAGGCGGTCTTGCACAATCTCGCCTTCTGGTCCGAGCAGTACCTGCTGCAGGCCTTGCTGATGTTCAATCCGAAATTCGAAGTGCTGTGGGGCAGCAGTTGCATGCAAAGTCGCGCCACCAATGCGCTTGAGAGCGCTTTCCCTCAGTGGCAGCACAGCTATCGCAACATGCCGCCCAAAAAACGGTGCTTCCTTCCCACGCGCGATGGCGATCACATCTGGCCCTCCAGCTTCTGGATGCGGAAGCTGGCTTGAGTCGATTGGGCTTCATACGGAGGATGGAACGTCGCCGCTCGTACCGGGAGTTATAGCCTTACCAAATCCCCTTGTCGTCACCGGTAAGCCGCAGATTGACGAAAGCGGCGGCGGCCAGCACCGGCAATAGAGACAATCGAGCGGCGGCGCGAAAGTGTTGCGCCGCTCCGGTTCCGATGAGCTGCTGCAGGAAGAGTTGCGAACCCTGCGGCACCAGGGGCACGCGTAAGAACTGTTCCCCGACGTAAGTGACGTCGGCCCCAAAACGTGCGGAGAGCACCACAAACTCGGGCAGCGGGAGCGGACCAACGCCCGCGCGCTCGTTATAGTCCGAAGTGATTTTCAGCAGGGTCGCTACTCCGGGCCAGATCGACCAGCGCTGAGTGGAAGCGTGCAGCCGCGCAAAGTTGAGACTGCCTGCGCGCACCAGCCCAGTAAGGTTGAGCAGGTCGGTCAAGCGAATGTAGAAATGGCGATACAACCTTTGCAGCGTTGCCAGCGTGACCTGTTCCTCAGGAGCCGGGACGCGAAAGCGAAAAGTGCCCATCTCGCGTATCACACTGGTTTCTTCCAAGTGGAGGGGCAGGGTGTCCTGCTCGCCGGTCTGTCCCAGGCAGCCCACGTGGATCTCCACCAACTGGGGTAGTCCAGGAATGCGGAAATTCCATTTGTGCGCCAATTGATCGCCCCAACTCTGCGGCTGCGGCTCCGCTCGCAGTTCGCTCTGCATCGCGCGCACGGTGTCGCCTTCAGTGGCTGCGATAAACAGATCAAGATCGCTGCCGATGTCGGGCCAGTGATCGAGGGTTTTAATCACGACGGGAGAGTGCCCGGTGAGTTCAAGAGCGCGCACGACCTTGTCCAAGGCTGCGAGCGCACATTCGATTTTCCGTTGTTCGACTTGGGTTAGTTCGTCCAGAGGACAAAGCTGTCGCCCGATTGTATCCGCCATATCCCACTTCGCTAAAAGTTGCAATGTGCGCAGATATGCACGTTGCAGTTCCGCGAAGCGCAGAAAGTCGGACCACTCCTGATTCGACATGCGTCGCAATCCGGTGACCGCCGCTTCGACCTGCGGGCTGGTTTCGCTTCGCTGTCCCGGCGACGTGAGCGCATGGAGATGTAAGACCGCCAGCGTCTCGAACATCGCCGCCGCGCGTTCTCTCTGACCACTCATGGATGTCCTCCGTTCGAGATGTCCGCTTTCGTATCGCAGTGCGGCAGGCCGCGCTCAATCGCCGTTCCTTCTTCGTAATCGTTCCAGGTAGCGATCAGGACAAACGGAATCGGGTGGGAAGGTTCGTTGTTCTCATCGAATAAGCGAAGCGTATCTTCGAAAGTCTTTCCGCACCTTGCGTCAATGTGCCGGTTCAAGCTCCAGGATGCCTTCGTGTCGTTGAAGGCGGGCCAGACTCCGCCCACCGTAACCTCGTCCGCATGCTTGGTTCGCATCTTCGTATAGAAATCACTCAGATAGTCCTCGCCCCAGGCGTGGCCGTCCGGAGTCCACCCCGCATGCCCCGGATACACCCATGCGTACTCACCGTCGAAAGCCTTGGCGAACTGAACCGGCGGGTCGTCCTCGTAGAGCAGGATTGGCGGCGATTCCCACTGATTCACCTGCTGGCGCACCTGGCTCCAATCCGTGTGGCCGCGCTTGGGAAACACAAAGACGACGGGTCGCCCCTGGTACAGCAGGTAGGCGTCGCGTCCCGGGGCGCTGGGCCCGATATATTTTTGATACGCCAGGTCCATCGCCTCCATGGCGTCTTCGGTTGCGTGTCCGTTGTCATCCTGGGTTTCGTCGTACATGAGGGCGATGTGAAAGTGCTGCTCGCTGGCGATGCGCGCGAGGAGCGCAGTACTACGATCGAGAAAAGGACGGCGAGCACCATACCAATCCACTGCAAAGGCATAGATGCCCAGGTTGCGGGCATTCTCAATTTGCTTGCGCAGCACGCTCGGATCCTGGCTGTTA
>Ga0187871_10004161_pt1 | contig 10968 bp, 7 predicted proteins | sample June2016WEW_16_1_FD_132988 | JGI IMG/M metagenome (GOLD analysis project Ga0187871, IMG submission 132988) | Peatland microbial communities from SPRUCE experiment site at the Marcell Experimental Forest, Minnesota, USA - June2016WEW_16_10 | ecosystem: Environmental > Terrestrial > Soil >...
CATTCTGGCCTACCGGTATCCCATGGAAGACATGGAAATCCAGAACGGCGGCAAGTTGACGGTGCGCGATTCGCAGATGGCCATCTTCGTCAATGAAGGCCAGATCGCCGACGTGTTTCAGCCCGGGCTGTACACGCTCACCACGCAGACGCTTCCCATCCTCACCTATCTGCGGAATTGGGACAAGGCCTTCAAATCGCCGTTCAAATCGGACGTTTATTACTTCTCCACGCATCTGCAGATCAATCAGAAGTGGGGCACCACCACTCCCATCACCATCCGCGACAAGGAATTCGGCGCGGTCCGCCTGCGCGCTTACGGAATCTACGCCTACCGCGTGAACGACCCGAAGGTGTTCTACGAAAAAATCAGCGGCACGCGCGAAACCTACGCCGTCGCCGATCTGGACGGCCAGCTGCGCAACACCATCGTGGGGCAGATGACCAGCGCATTCGCCGGCAGCGCCATTTCGTTCCTCGATATGGCAGCCGCGCAGCAGCAATTCGGCGCCAATATGCTGGCGGCCTTGAAGCCGGTATTTGCCGACCTCGGCCTAGCGCTCGACAGCTTCGTAGTGGAGAACATCTCGCTGCCCGATGAATTGCAGAAGCTGCTCGACCAGCGCATCGGGATGAACATGGTGGGCGATATGGGCCGCTATACGCAATTCCAGGTGGCGCAATCGCTGCCCATCGCCGCGGCGAATGAGGGCGGCGGGGCCGCCGGCGCGGGAGTCGGCCTGGGAGCCGGCCTGGCGATGGCGCAGCAGATGATGGGAGCGATGCACCCACCCGCGCCCGCACCTCCGGCAGCGCCCGAGGCAGCACCGCCCGCACCCGCGTCTGGCGGCGCCACCAAATTCTGCATCGCTTGTGGCAAGCCCATTCCGCGGGCGGCGCATTTCTGCTCGGAATGCGGCGGCGCGCAACAATAGACCTCTCGCATGACGCCTGAAAAAAAGGCCGCGCAGTTCCCGTGCCCGGGGTGCGCCGCGGATATGCAGTTCGACCCTGCCACGGGTGGAATGAAGTGCCCGTTCTGCGGCCAAACGGTGGCGCTTGCCGGAGCCAGCGGGCGGGAGTCCGTGTCCCCGCATGGCTTCGACGAGTTCGTGGCCGCGGGCGCCGCGAAGTTAGCGCCGCTTACCGGCCAGGCGCTCCAGGTGAGCTGCGACGGCTGCGGCAGCGTCGTGGCTTTCGAGCCTCCGCAGGTTGCCGGCATCTGCCCGTTCTGCGGCGCCGCTCTGGTGGCGCAGGCCAAGGCCGCTGATCCGCTCATCGCGCCCGACGGCCTTCTGCCCGCAAAGGTGCCCAAGGACCAAGCCAGCGCGGAGATCAAGCAATGGTTGCAATCGCGCTGGTTCGCCCCCAATGCGCTCAAGCGATTCGCGCGGCCGGAAGGCATCAACGGCGTATACCTGCCCTTCTGGGACTACGACGCCGATACCGACAGCCGCTACACCGGCGCGCGCGGCCAGCATTACTACGAGACGGAATACTATACCGAGACGGACGACAAGGGCAACACCGTACAGCGCGAGCGGCAGGTGCAGCGGACCGCGTGGTATCCCTGTGCGGGCGAGGTGTCGCGCCATTTCGACGGTGTGCTGGTGGCGGCATCGAAATCGGTGAACGAAGCCAAATTGAATGCGCTCGAACCGTGGGATCTGGATTCGATGCGCCCTTACGAGCCGGCTTATCTGTCGGGGTTCAAGGCGCAGCGGTATCAGTTGGAACTGCCCGATGGGTTCGTGAAAGCCAAGGGCGTTATGGGTAGCACCATCGCGGCGGATGTGCGGCGCAATATCGGCGGCGACGAGCAGCGCATCGACGACATCCAGACTCTATACGCCAACGTGATGTTCCGGCACCTGCTGCTGCCCGTCTGGATTGGCGCTTACCGCTTCCGCGATAAGGTTTACCAGGTGGCGGTGAATGCGCGCACGGGCGAGGTGCAGGGTGAACGGCCGTACAGCACGGCAAAGATCGCGGCGCTAGTGGCGGCGATCGTGCTGTTCATCGTGCTGCTGATGGTGCTGAAGTCGTCGCATTAAAGTGCGGTGCACGGTAAGAGGGCCCCAGCCGCCTTCGCTATCCAACGCTGGCAGCGCGGCGTACACGAAGGTATCCTGCCAGTTCATCCGCCGGGCACGGCTGCCATTGGCTCGCTGAAGATGCGACGCTTACTCGGGCGATCGCGAGTGGCCCTACTCGTCGCCTCGCCCCTGTTCGCGCAAGTTCCGGAAGCGGCGCCCTCCCGGGCAAGCGTCCCGGGCCTGTCGACGGGGGCCAAGGCAGGGCACCGTGCGAGTGCCATGTGGCTGTTCCGGCAGTGTTAGTTAGTCTGCCAGCTCATGGGATTGTCCTTCGCCTTCTCGCGCGCCATCGATGACTCGAAGAGCAAGCCATTGGTTCTACCAGTGAGACTTAAAAACGGGCTCTGCTTTATCAGAGCCTACCCCATTGGAAATGGGACTGCAGGTATCACGTCGTGTTCGTGCCCAAACGGCGACGGAAAGCGATATTCGGCCAGACTCGCCGGCCATGGGCGCGATCTTCCACTCGCTGGCCAAACAGAAGGAGTGCCAGATCATTGAATTTAAACAGACTTGGCGTGCGACCCGGCGGTACAGAGATTCTCGTGTTCGTCCGCCATAGCGTCTCACCCCCCTGCCAGCAGCTACACGGCGAGTTCATGTCTCGCGAAGGGCAAACATGGGGTCCACTTTGGTCGCGCGCCAGGCAGGAAGGTAGCTGGCCAGCACGGCGACCGCAAGCAAAAGCAGAGGCACTGCCAGAAAGACAGCGGGATCGTGGGGACGTACACCGTAAAGCAAACTTGCCATTAGCGAGGCAGCCGATGCGGACAGAATCACGCCGGCCGTCACTCCCACACCGGCAAGGACAATCCCCTTTCGCAGGATCAGTTTGAGGATGTCGTCCCGGGTAGCTCCCAGCGCCATCCGGAGACCGATCTCACGGGACCTTTGGCCAACCATATAAGCCAGTACCCCGTAGATTCCGATCGCGGCCAACAGAAGCGACAGCGCGGCAAACCCGCCCACTAACTGCGCTGAAAAACGGCGCGCAGCGAGCGACCTATCGAGCAATTCGTTCATGGAAGCGACGCCGTAGACGGGTAAGCCCGGGTCGATACTCTGGACCTGACGGCGAATCTGAGGCTCAAGAGCGCTTGCCGGGAGAGAGGTCCGCAACACGACGCTGAAGTCCCTTTCGACGTTGGCAACACCGTCGTGCCGTTGAAAGGCCGAAACGTAAATGTGAGGGACACCATCGACGTCGAGCCCATCATTCTTGATGTCGCGCACTATACCCACTACCGTCATCCATGGCCGGGTGGGATCCTGTCCGAACCGAAGCCGGCGGCCGATCGGATGCCGGCCGGCCCAGTAGCGGCGAGCGGTCGATTCATCGACGATGGCAACCGGCTGTTGGCCCTCTTCATCGCTTTCGGCGAAAAAGCGTCCGCGCACGAGCGGAGCCTGCATCGCTCTAAGATAGTCAGGGCTTATCCGAGTCATCTCGGCACGCAGGTCTTGTGACGATTCGAGCGGACGATCTTCAATTGCCAAAACGCTGGTCTCCGCCGGAGCGGTGGCAGGCAGATCGGAAGTGATTCCGGCGAGCTCGACGCCCGGAATCGCACTCATGCGCCGCAGTAGCTCGCGATAAAACGCGATTTGCCGGTCGAGACGGAGATACGGATCCAGCTTCGGGTCGTTGGGCATGGGTAAGCTGATGTGCGCGGCGACAACTTGTGTCGGATTGAAACCTGGATTTTCCAAGAGCAGGTCCCGCAAGGTGCGGAGCAGCAAGCCAGCTCCCACCATCAGCACAACCGCGAGCGCCAGTTCCGACACGATCAGGGCATCCCGCAAGCGTCCGGTCTTAGCGCCGTAGCCGGAGCCGCGAGACCCTTCCCGCATCGTCGAAGACAAGGTGGACTTGGTTGAGTGAATGGCTGGGACAAGGCCGAACAGCAGACCAGTGAAAAGGGAAATCAGGAGAGCAAACGCCAGTACCACCCAGTCGACGCTCACTTCACTGAGGCGCGGAATGTTCGCCGGTACAAAGCGTACAATGAGCCCCAAAGTAGCGGCTGCCGTTGCAATTCCTGCGCCGCCGCCAATCAAGGACAACAGGACGGATTCGGTCAGCATCTGGCGAACCATGCGGCCCCGGCTCGCCCCCAGCGCCAATCGCACCGCCATTTCCTGTTGCCTGCCCGAGGCGCGCGCCAATAGGAGATTGGCAATGTTCAAGGACACAATGAATACGATCAGCATGGCCGCACCGAGTAAGACCAGCAGCATCGGCCGAACATTGCCCACCAGGAATTCCTGCAACGGTTGAATTTCGATCGTCCACTGCGCCTGCGGCGGGTAATCCGCGGGAAAATCGCGGCGAATTTCAATACTCATGGCCGTGAGCCGCGCCTGCGCTTGCTTGAGCGTCAGCCCGGGCTTGATGCGTCCGACTGCGGCAGGTATAAACCGGGTGCCGCGCTTGGGCGCGGGAGCAGGGTCGGCGCTAAATCCGGCAGTCTGCCATATCTCCACGTCCCGCCAACTCGCTCCTCCAGGATGACGAAAATCGGGAGGAAGAACACCGACAATGGTGTACGGGTCATTGTCGAGATGGAGGGTGCGCCCCAGAACGCCGGGATCGGCGCCATAGGAACGGCGCCACACGCTATCGCTAATCACGGATACCGGCGCGAAACCGAGCGCGAAATCCTGCGGACCGAACAACCGTCCGATTTCGGGGGCCGTTCCCAGCATGGAAAAGTAGTTGGGACTGCTCACCAACATCTCAAGACGCTCCGGTTGTTTGCTGCCGGTCAAATTGACGCTCGCGCGTCCAAAGACGGTCACTTCTTCAAATACGCCCGCCCGGTTCTTGAGATCCTCCCATTCCGGCACGGAAAACGCGACGTTTCGCAATCCTACGCCTGGGTTGTTAAAAATGATTTTTGCTAAACGATCGGGGTCCCGGTAAGGAAGTGGGCGCAGCAACACAGTGTTCACAATGCTGAAAATGGCGGTGTTGGCTCCCACCCCCAGCGCCAGCGTCAAAACCGCCACGATTGTGAAGGTGGGTTTCTTGCGCAGCATGCGCAAACCGTAACGAATATCATGAAGTAAAGTTTCCATTAGCTGCACGCCGCGTGCGTCGCGGCATTCCTCCTTCACTTGATCGATTCCGCCGATTAACAACCGGGCTCGCCGCACCGCTTGCTCGCGCGTCAGGCCCGAAAGAACGTCCTTTTCCACCTGGTGTTCGAAGTGAAAACGGAGCTCGTCATCGAGTTCCGCTTCAACTCTCTCACGCCGTAGCAGAAAGCGCAGACGAAAAGAAATGGCGCGGAGCATATCCTCTCCTAGGCGGTCCCCAGCACCTGGGCCATCGCTCCGGTCAGCTTTACCCAGGCGTCTTTCCCGACTGCGAGCTGTCGACGGCCGCTTTTGGTGAGCTCGTAGTACTTGGCGCGCCGATTGTTTTCAGAAGTTCCCCAGCGAGCCTCGATCCAGCCACGCCGCTCCAGGCGGTGAAGGGCGGGATAAAGCGAGCCCTGCTGAATGCACAGCACGTCGCCTGAGATTTGCTGCACGCGCTCGGATATGGCCCAGCCATGCCGGGGTTCAAGGACGAGCGCCTGCAGAATGAGGAGGTCTAAAGTGCCCTGCGGAAGTTCGACACGGTGCGCAGCGGGCATGCATTCCCCTTTCACTTCTACAAGAAGAATACACTATCTCTTGTCGAAGTACAAGGGGAAGTGGCGATGGCCCCGATGACGAGCCGCGCTGTGATGATAACCCGGCCGGAAGAGTCCGGAGTATCTTTACGCACGACCCTCTGATGGCGTTCGATTGAGAAGAAGTCATCCACGTCAAACCAGACGCGCCGACTGCCGCCATAGAGCGGACATAACGCCGCGGCGCGAAATACGGCTTCGCTGGTTAGCAGGCATCCATCTTCCGATCCCTCCATTGTCCAACCCCTCATCCGCGCGTCTTTCGTCATTTCAGCAGGCATCTTGCGTTGCCTGCGCAGAGACATTAATCGGCGCAGCCGGCACATGTCCGATGTGAGGTTGGCGCCGGAGGAGTTGCGGGACGAATCGGAATCGGGCAAGCTCCCCCGGCCCGCCGTGGACGCTTCCGTCAGAAGGCGCCTCTGGCGGTGGCCGGCGATGGCGATCGCCTCCCTGCTGATCGTTGCGGCAGCCGTAATTTGGATTTACCTGAATCTCCGCGGAACTCAGCCGAAAGGGCCGAATCTGGTGCGGCTGTCTCCAGACGACGGGAACTCCTAAAGTCAGCCGGCGATCTCGCCTGATGGCGGATTCGTAGCTTACATCTCGGACCGCTCCGGCGACGACCAGTTTTGGCTGCAACAGGTAGGGGGCGGCGATCCGATCCAGTTGACCCATTCGAGGATGACCATGCCCGCCAGCCGGCGGCTTCCCGGCCGTCAGGATTGTTTCGTGCCTAAACTAAATCCGGATCAATCGGAGCGCTGGGTCAAGCCGTTTCAGATCCAGGGGGTCACTTGTGACGATCGCATAATCTGCCGTCTGCGCACAGATTACGACATGGGCATCGGCGATGTCCGATGTACTCGTCCGCGCGAGCAACGCGCCGACGGATTGAGCCTGCGATCCGTCCAACGGGATTACTTCAGTCTTGTCGAACTGGATCATCCGCCAAAGGCGCACCTGTCTGGCCGGGTTCCGAATGACCTGTGCGAGGGCAGTGGCCGGGACGATAATCCGATCCCCGTCCTCCAGGGCCGTATTAAGGATGGAGAAGATCCGGCGGTCATTTCGTTCCAGCGCAATCAACCCGCCAGCGTCGAAAACTATTCCGTTCACGCGGCCGTCCGCGGCCTGGTTCCGCGCCTTCGCGCCGAGAGCACCTTTCTCGCCCACGCGCGTTCCTTTGGCCTGAGCGGTCCGCCCGTCTTCTTCAGCGCTTCCTCCACGATTTCGCGGAACTCGGCAGCATTCTCAAGAGATCTTTGGATGGCTTCTTGAATGAAACCGGAGACGCTTGGGGAATTCTGGGCTGCGACGCGTTTCCGAATCTCCTCAAGCTGACGGTCCGGCAAGGTGATAGTGATCTTCGCAGTGGCCATACCATCCACCATACCATGAAGGATTGCCAGCAGAGTCTCCATAGTCATGTGCGATAGTCGACAAGTACACTCGCTCCCAGACGCCAGCAAACCATTGGACCCCCATAGCCCTGCCGCATCCGCCGCAAACGCCCGCGGCTTCTTTCAAACGGCCCTATCGAAAGCGCCCCGGCACGGGCCCGCGGCGCTTCTGTCGGAATTTTCTGCCGGGGCACTTCCGATAGGGTTCTGCCGTTCGGGACCAGTGTACGAGAACCACTTTTCGGGAGTTGGCGGCTCTCCGAGAGTTTCAACTTCGGATGGCGTTTCACCCGCAACCCCGGGCCGCGCCCAAGCTTGGCTCTCGCCGGAACCGCCGCGGCCGTTTGCACTCCCTTCCGCCCCCTGCGATTGGGCCTGCGGACCTGGTTTCGGCCCGACTGCCGCCGGTGGATTGGTCGCCCCTTTTTGATTATTCATCTCCCCCTACTGAACAGACACGCCGCCGCCAGCCAGCCCCTGCTCCGCAGTCCGAGTGCCTGTCCAATTACTCGAGTACCAGAGACCGCCGCCCTTGTTGCTGGCCGCGTTTACCTGGAACGAGATCATGTCCGTTGACGGCTTGCTCGTATCGACCACGTTGACGATCATGGTCGCGTTTCCGTCGATCGTGGTTGAGCTGAACGGAAGAGTGACATCGGTGATGACGGCACTCGAAGTAAATGAGGCGCACTCGGAGCCTGTTGGCGTGTTCGCTGGACACAGAGCGTTAGGAGCCTTCACCACGGTTAGGGAACCGATTTCGGTGGAATTCACTTGATAGACGCAGGTTGTGTGGCCGGGATGGGAGACCGAGCAGGCGTTGCCATGCAAATCCACCTGGCTGCGGACGATCGCGCTGACGTAACCCGGGAGGTTGGTTTGGCTTTTGTTGCTCGCCACTATGAACGCGAAGTTCTGGTGGGACTGAGCGCCAGTGCCTTTGTTGGTGGGATTCAACTGGCCGGAAGCGTTCGTGAGCTGGAGGAAGCCTCCGCCGGTGATCAGTCCAGCGCCGGTCTGGGCGACGGTGAGGCTGGTATCTTCACTGGAGTTGTTATCCGAGTAGTAGCTGGCGTTGTTGACTGTGCTCGCGTTGCTGTAGCCAACCAGGGTGGCGACCTGATAGGTGCCCTGGGCCACCGTGGTGGTGCAGGACGCGGATCCGAGCGTGCTATTCGAGGAAGCGATCAAGCCGACCGGTAAGTTCGCGCAACCGCTAAATACGTTGCCCGTAAGGCGATCGATGAACGTCACGCGGGCGTTTCGAATGTCGCCGTAAGCCGGGTCACTCGTCGTAGCCGCCTGGTCTTGTATGGTGGCGCTCAGCACGAATGTCCCCTTAGTTGCACTGCCCAGGCTGTAGAACGTGTTGCCGGTGTAAACGGAGGTCGCGTTCTCCTGCTCAATGGATAGCGTTGTGCTGTTGCCCGTGACTGAAAAATTGGAATCCATCGTGTAGCTTACGGTAACGGTGTGGTTGCCGGGCGCCATCTGACCATTGGGCGCGGCGCCGGTAGGAACTCCGGCTGCCGTCGCGGATGGCTCAATCAGTGCGGCCGTTAAGGAACAGGTATTAACGCCTCCACTGGCCGCCAAGGTACAGGCGCCCATTTTCTGGGTGCCAACGTAGAAGGTGACGGCCGTGCCCGCTGCCGTCGCCGTCTGCCCGTTGACGATGGTGTCCGGGACGGAGATGGTAAACGTCTCCTGACCGCTATACTGCTGTGACGGGGCGCTCAGGGTCGCGACGACCGGATATGCATTCACCTTCTGGCCGTTAGTCAGGCTACCCGAGCTGCCGTTATAGTTCAAGTCGCCGGGATAGCTCGCGGAGACAGTGTGAGTCCCAACGGACAGTGTGGCGATGGTCAAGGTGGACCCAGTCCCCGCAGCCTGCCCGTCGATGGTCCACGAAATGATTCCCGAAGGCGTTCCGGAGCCCGGCGTCTTCACCGAAAGCGAGGCCGTGAATAATAGAGAGTCCCCGAACGTGGCCGGAGTCTCTGAGGAGGTGACGATCAAGCCTGTACTGGCTTTGTTGACGGCATGCGCGCCGGCCGTCGAGGTGCTGAGGTAATTGCCGTCCGAGTTGTAGGTCGCCGTAACGGTCTTCGTCCCGGCGGTCGTCGATGTCAGCGTGCAAATGCCGCTACCTCCTGAGAGGACGGCGATGCAGCCTGCCGAGCCGTCGCTTACGGTCACCGTGCCGGTTGGAGTGCCGGCGCCCGGCGCAACTGCGGCCACGCTGACGCCAACGTTGTAGCCCTGCCCTGTAACCGTAGGTGCGGCGAGCCCCGACGCGATGCTGGTGATGGTTGGCGAGAGGTTGACGCCCAGAGTTCCCGTCGCGGTGCTGGGATTAAAGTTGCCCGTATAGGAAGCGCTCAAGGAGTGCGGCCCCGCGCTGGGACTGGCGATAGCGAACGTCGCCTGCCCGGAGCTGTTCAGCCCCTGGCTGGTGGCTGATCCGCCGCCCACACTGAGCGACACGGTTCCCGTAGGTGTGCCGGACGGCGACGTCACCGTCAAGGTCACCGATCCATTCACGTTGTAGGTCACCGCCGGTGCGCCGATGGTTATGGCTGTGGGCGCGATCACCAGCAGACTCCCGGTCGCGATCGTAGCGGCAAAGTTGCCCTGTAGGCCGTACGAGGCGGACAAGTTGTGATTCCCAATGCCCGGGCTGCTGAGCGTAAACTGGGCCTTCCCGGTAACATCCACCGGCATGGTCATCGGTGCACCGCCGTCCACGGTCAGCGATACGCTACCCGTGGGTATTCCGGCGGCGGAGGCCGTCTGCACCGTTACCGTTCCATTCGCCGGGTAGGTGACGGTGGGTGCGCTGACGGTGATCCCGGTCGCCGCCGGGATGACTTGCAGAGTCCCCGTTGCGCCGGTGGCGGCAAAGTTGCCCTGTGCCGCATAGGACGCTGACAACGTGTGACTCGCCGCGTTCGGACTGGCGATGGTAAACGTTGTCGCTCCCGTTCCGTCCAGCGTCTGAGTGCTGGGCGAGCCGCCGTCAACACTCAATGACACACTCCCGCCCGGTGTTCCGGCACTCGAGCTAACGGTCACAGTCACAGCGCCATTCGCGTTGTAGGTAACTGTCGGTGCGCTAATGCTGGCCGAGGACGACGCCGTATTCACTTGCAGAGTCCCGCTACCGCTGCTGGGTCCGAAATTACCTTGTGCCGCATAGGACGCCGACAGGGTGTGAGTCCCCGCGTTCGGACTGGTGATCGTGAAGCCTGCCAGTCCGAATCCGTCCAACGTCTGGCTGGTTGCCGGCCCCCCATCTACGCTCAGCGACACAGCCCCGGTAGGCGTTGGGCCGCTCGACGAGCTTACCTCTACGATCACCGATCCATTCGCGTTGTAAGTGATCGGGTTTGCGGCGACGGTGATGCTGGTCGACGCCTGTTTGGTCAGAGTGACGGTGTCAGGAATTCCGTTGGGGTCCATTAGCTGAATCTGATTAGTCACATAACTGATACAATTGCTAGCCGGCGAGATGGTGAGGCCCGTGGTTTGGTCGGCCGGGCAAGTCACGTCGGTTGAGGCAGGACTAGCCTCGGTGACCACGAAGTTGTTCCCGAACCGCGATGCGATCCGCTTCACGCCATTCCAGTCGACGTAATTAATGCTGCCAATGATGCTGTCCGCCTGCGGACAGCCGGTAGCGCTCGAGCAGGTTTGGACGAACCACCCGCCATAGGTTTGAGCTGACCAATTGATTCCGGCCCAGTCCTGGTACGCCAGCGTGGGGCTCACTGTTTGCGAAAAACCC